>BNJU01000603.1_pt1 | contig 336503 bp, 503 predicted proteins | sample 8539281 | NCBI WGS metagenome assembly BNJU01 (sample SAMD00202456, study PRJDB9452) | human saliva metagenome | isolation source: human saliva | place: Japan
GCTTATCATTTTTCGCTTGCTCATTTTGGACCATCCTTTTTCTGCATCAATATACATAGAACGTAGCTTATAGATTTTAAAAACATGACCATTTAATCCAACACGTTTTTTTGCGTATAAATAGGGTTAACTCTTAATTCAAAATATATCGCAAAAGCATACTATAAGACAGATTGGAAGAGTAATTATTAATAATACAATACTTAAAATAAATTCAAAACAATTTTTCAGAATATCATAATATTTCATTTTCTATATTCTTCAGTAAAAACAAAATAATAATCATACACTTTTTGGTTATTTAGAACTTAGTATTTCGGAATTTATTACATAATATATAAATAAAGTCAATTTTATAATTCTAAATAAAAATGTTGTTGATTAGTATAAACTTATTTATGTCTTTATTACTCTCCTTTCTAAAAGTATTTATAGGTAGTTATATTTAAAATATTTTCTTAATACATCATTCTTTTTACATTTTACTACTGATGAAATATTTATTCAAATACATTATTACTTAAAAATATAATCCATAAAATTTGTAGTAATTATATAACTTTTCATCAAAACAGATAATAAATTACTTTACTTTTATTAATTACATTATAGCGCAAAATAAAAAAATTTAATAGGATAAAAATATAATTATTTTTATAAAATACAAAATAAAAAGAAGCTAACACTAACCCATGTTTATTAAATAAAATAATACATATACATACCCTATTACTGTATAATAATTTATTTAATAATTTAATCTCATCCATTATTTTTAGTTTATTTATAATCTTCTAAATAAAAAAACTCTAAAAATCTATTTCTAGATTTCTAGAGTTTTTTATTATGGATCTATAATAAATACGGTTGATAATAAATATCAGCCGTATTTAAATTATAAAAATAGAAAAGAATGTAAAATTCTCTATAATTTAAGTATGAGCAAAAATCAAGAAAGGAAATTTACATTCATATGTATAATTATAGCAAATCTCTTAAAATAACGCTACAAATAACTGACGAAAAATATAAAAATTTTTAGATAAAACAGAGAAATTGAAATAAATGGTTGTAAACATCTAGTTTATTACGGAGTATTGAAGCTTCATCTAACTTTTTGTCCTTATTGTAAAGAATGTAAGATAACTAATAACGGTTATAGAAAAGTAAAGGTTAAAATACCCGCTATTTCTGATAAACCAGCCATCTTATACTTAAATAAACATCGTTTTATATGTGAAGTTGTCGTAAATCATTCACAGCTGAAACTACTGAAGTAAGAAAGTATTCTAATAATTCTAAAAATCTACGAGCTGGCATTATTAAAAGGTTATCTAAAGAGAATACTTCAAAAAGAAATAGCTGAGTCTTGCGCTGTATCTACTAATACTGTATTAAGAATACAGTCCGATCTATCTAAAACTTTAGAAAGACCTAAAACTTTACCTCATTATATATGCTTTGATGAGGTTTCTTCCACTTCTGATAGCATAAATGAAAATGAGCTTCGTGTATGCAGATGCATTAACTCATAAAATACAAAATATACTTCAAGGTAGAACTAATAAAATTATTAAAGACTACTTCTTATACTATTCTTATCAAGAACGTTGTAAGGTCAAAGCAGTAGTTATTGATATGAACTCAGGTTATAAAAGTATTATTAGAGAACTTTTCCTAATGCGAAGATAGTTATCGATAGATTCCATATTGTTCAACTAGTTAATAGAGCTTTTTAATAAATATAGGGTATCATTTATGAATAGCATTAAAGACAAAAAAATAAAGAGTTATACAGACAATTGAAATGTTATTGGAAGAATCTTCTTACAAGTTATGATGAATTAGATAATGGTACCCACAAGAAGTTTTAAATACTTTAAGTACATCACTACTGAACAAGATATCGTCAACTACCTAATTAAGCAAGATTCTCAGCTTTATAAGTGTTATTGGATTATCCAAGACCTTAGAGAGCTCTTGAAAAAGATGATTTTGATAGTTTTAAAAGCTTTAATTAACGATAAATCTACTTTTACCTAGATATATGTTTACAGCTATTAAAACACTTAGAAAATATAAAAGACAAATTAAAAATACTATGTATTACAATGGGCTATCTAATGGTCCTTTAGAAGGAATTAACAATAAAAATTAAAGTTATTAAACGTATTTCTTATGGTTATAGATCTTTTAGTAACTTTAAAGCTAAAAATACTACTTGTATTCAGCTTATTTATACCTTCTGAAACTAATAAGAAACCTAGATATTCGAAAGAAGAGCGCCAAGATATTCTCGATAAAAGAAAGAAATAAGACTAAAACGAAAAATAGGAAAAAGCTATACTACTTAATATAGCATAGCTTTCTCCTAATTTTCTAAATCAACCGAATTTGACAAAGAACCTTTATTATTATTAATTTATCCTATCGATCCTTCCATCTCAAAATGAAATTAGTCTGTTTAATTCTACAGCATATTCCATAGGAAGTTCTTTTGTAAATGGTTCGATGAATCCCATAACTATCATTTCTGTAGCTTGTCCTTCATCAAGACCTCTACTCATTAAGTAGAATAGTTGTTCTTCTGATACTTTAGATACTTTTGCTTCGTGCTCTAAAGATACATTAGAGTTTTTAACGATGTTGTAAGGAATAGTATCAGATGTTGAGTATTCATCTAAGATTAATGTATCACATTCAATGTTTGAACGAGATCCTTCTGAGTTTTTACCAAAGTGAATCCATCCACGGTAGTTAACTTTACCACCACGACGAGACATTGATTTAGAAACAACAGTAGATGATGTTCTAGGTGCTAAGTGAATCATCTTAGAACCTGCATCAAGTACTTGTCCTTCACTAGCCATAGCGATAGATAGTGTACTTCCACTTGCTCCTTCTCCAACTAAAATACACGCTGGGTATTTCATAGTTAATTTAGAACCTAAGTTTCCATCAACCCATTCCATTGTACCATTTTTTTCAACGATCGCACGCTTAGTAACTAAGTTATAAACGTTCGTTGACCAGTTTTGAATAGTTGTATATCTGAAACGAGCATTCTCTTTAATAAAGATTTCCACTACTGCAGCATGTAGTGAACTCGCTGAGTAAGTTGGAGCCGTACAACCTTCTACGTAGTGTAGAGAAGAGTTCTTCTCAATAATAATTAATGTACGCTCAAACTGCCCCATTTTTTCACTGTTAATTCTGAAGTATGCTTGAAGTGGCGCTTCTACTGATACATTCTCTGGACAGTAGATGAATGATCCACCTGACCATACCGCAGAGTTTAAAGCCGCGAACTTATTGTCGTTGAAATCAACAGCTTTTGAGAAATATTCTTTGAATATTTCTTCATGATTTTTCAACGCTGTATCAGTGTCTTCGAAGATGATTCCTTTTTCTTCGAATTGTTTATGCATATTGTGGTAAACTACTTCTGATTCATATTGTGCAGAAACCCCTGCAAGATATTTTTGTTCAGCTTCTGGAATACCAAGTTTTTCAAAAGTATTTTTAATTTCTTCTGGTACTTCATCCCATGAACGTTCTGTTTTTTCTGATGGTTTTACATAGTATGTTAAGTCCTCGAAATCAATTTCAGATAAGTCTCCACCCCATGTAGGCATTGGCATTCTATAGAACTCTTTTTAATGCATTTAAACGATATTCTAACATCCATTTAGGTTCTTCTTTTCTTTTCAGAAATTGTTTTAACGATTTCTTTTGTTGAATCCTTTATCAGTTTTGAATATAGATACGTCTTTATCTGAAAATCCATACTGATAATCGGTAAACATTTCTTCATTTTTTTATTCAATGCAATCACTCCTTCTTCTATTTATTTTTCTTCTAATATTTTTTTCTGTAATTTTCCATGCTAACGTAGCATCATTTAACCCTAGCTGGAAGTTGAGAAATATTTTTGTAATGAAATACTATCTTCTAAATTTTCTTCATTAAATTCATTTCCCATAATCATATTTAAAAAGTCTTTAATCTTGGTATTAGCTTTTTCTACTGATAAACCTTTTTAATTCCTCAGTTAACATCGAAGCTGAAGCTAGAGAAATCGAACACCCAGTCCTACGAATTTTTATATCTTCGATAATATCATCTACTAATTTCACACTAACTGTTATTTTATCACCACATGAAGGGTTTAACATTTCTAATTTATAGCTATTTTTCGATTACACCATTATTTCTGGGATGCTTACTATGATCTAAGATTACTTGTTTATATAAACTTTTTAAATCACTAAAACTCATTTTCAAAAACTCCTTCGTTTCTTTTTAAAGTTTGAATAAAGAAATCTATTTCTTCTTTTTGTGTTATATAGATATAGACTCGCTCTCGCTACCGAATATGTTCCTAATTTTCCCTAATAATGGTTGAGTACATTGATGCCCTGCTCTTATACAAATTCCTTTTTCATCTAAGAAACTTGTTAAGTCATGAGGGTGAACACCTACTAAGTTAAAAGATACTAGTGAAACTCTATCTTCAATATTTTTTACACCATAAATTTCTATATTATCAATTTTAGAAAGTTCAGTATATAAATATTTAGTAAGTTCTTTAGTATACTTTTCAATATTTTTCTAATCCGATACTATTTAAATACTTAATAGTTGTCCCTAGCCCAGTCACTTCGGCTAAAAGTGGTGTTCCCGCTTCAAACTTATCAGGAAGTATAGCCCAAGTTGCTGAAGTATCTTCAACAATACCTATCATTCCACCACCAAATTCTACCGGGTCAAATTTTTTTCTAGTAGATTTTTACCATACAGTACTCCAATACCAGTAGGTCCACACATCTTATGTGCACTAAAAAGCTAAAAAGTCACAGTTCATTTTTTTGAACATCAATCTTTAAATGAGGAACAGATTGCGTCGCATCTACTACAAAATAAATATCTTTATCTTTTAATAATTCCCCAATTTCATAAACCGGATTTATATTGCCTAGCACATTAGAAGCATGGCACATTGATACAATTTTAGTTTTTCTGTGATAAACTCTTTCAATTGTTCAATACTGATTCTTCCTTCTTCATCTAGTTCTAAATATTTTTAAAACTAGATTTTTACGTTTAGCTAGTTGTTGCCATGGAATAATATTAGCGTGATGTTCCATATAAGTAAGGATAATTTCATCTCCTTCACTTACATCCTGTTCTAATATTCTTGTCATGAAAATTTAAGCTCTCAGTAGTTCCACTAGTATAAATTACTTCTTCATAACTACTAGCATTAATAAATTCTTTTACAAGCTCCTTTGAACCTTCATAAATTTTTTCAGATTCATCACCCTAATGTGTAAACAGATCTATGAATATTAGAATTATAATTTCTGTAATAGTCTGATATAGCATCGATTACTTGATTCGGTTTTTTTGAGTAGTAGCTCCGTTATCAAAAACATCAAATCATTTCCTGATATCTTTTCTTTTTAATATAGGAAAATCTTCTCATATTTACTTAAAATCTATCATTATTACTCACTCATTATTGTTAATTTTTCTCATCAATAAGAATCGTTACAAGCTCCTTGATTTTATCTACAGTTAATTCTGATATTACTGGAGATAAGAATCCATGAACTAGTAATCTACTTGATTCTTTTCTAGTTAATCCTCTACTTTGTAAGTAGTATAATTGCTCTTCATCAATACGTCCTAGAAAGCACCGTGCCCCTGCCATAACATCATTTTTCATCGATTAATAACATTGGGTTTGCATCAGCTTTTGCTTCAGATGAAAGTGTCAGCATTCTTGAACTTTGATAAGCATTAGAACCCGTTGCTCCTTTAACGATAAATCCTACACCGTTAAATACAATATGAGATCTATCTAGTAATACACCGTGTTGAAGAATATCACCTTTACTACTTAATCCTTGGTTAACTACTTCACTATTGAAGTAAGTTTTTTGTTCTTTAACTCCTAAAGTAACAATCTTAAGGTTAGCTTCAGAACCATCACCAAGAATATTCGTTGTATTATCGTGATATACATCCGCTTCATCCATCGCTGCAACATTCCAGTTAATTAATGAATCTCTGTATGTCAATCCACGACGTAAAATAGTTCCTCGTTTTTGTCCTGGTTGGTTTGTAATAGAGCTGTAGTTAATTTTTGCCCCTTCATGAGCTACAACTTCAGATACTAAGCTAAATGGTGCTTTGTCTTCTTTTTGATTATTTACATAGTTTTCAATGAAGTTAAATTTGGCGTTTTTACCAACTTGTATAGTAACATGGTTAAATAAACTTTGTTCTCTATCTGAGATAACAATATATTGAAGTGGTTCTTCTATTACCACACTATCTTTAACATCAATAAATAATCCAGCATTTAATAATGTATAATGAACAGCTGTTACTTTACTTTCAGCATAGTCAACAACACTCATAAAAGCTGTCTTTAATATGATCATCATTCATAGCAGAAAAAATATCTTTAATTACTACTTTATCTGCATATTTTTTCAGGAATATTAATGTGAACAATAGTATTATTTTTGCACTACAGCAAAAGTCATCATTATTAATTCCATATTTAGTTATATCTATATTTCCTTCATTTTCTAATCTTAGAGTTGAAAAATCAACATTAAATAAGTTCCATCTTTCTAATTCCATAGACTCTAATTTTTGGAAAAGGTAGTGTATAACTTTTATATAAAGCTAATTTTTCTAGTATTTAAAAACCATTCTGGTTCATTCGTATTAGAAAAAGATACTTTTGTAAAGTTTTAATACTAAGTTTTAATTTATTATTTTCCATATTAAACCTCTTCTTTTAACCAGTCATAACCTTCTTTTTTTCTAAAACGAAGTGCTAATTCAGGTCCACCTGATTTTTACGATTTTTTTCCATCCATAAGAACGTGAACGAAATCTGGTTCAATGTAATCTAATAATCTTTGATAGTGAGTGATTATTAAGCAACCAAAGTTTTCTCCACGCATTTTGTTAACACCTTTTGATACTACTTTTAATGCATCAATATCTAAAACCTGAGTCAATCTCGTCAAGAATAGCAAATTTTTGGTTCTAACATCATCATTTGTAAAATTTCATTACGTTTCTTTTTCTCCACCTGAGAATCCATCGTTTACATAACGTTGAGACATTTTTTAAATCCATGTCCAGAAATTCCATTGTTTTATCTAATTTTTTTATGTATTGCATTAGAGGAATACTATCTTCACGTTGAGCATTAATTGCTGATTTAATGAACTCTGAAGTTGGTACTCCTGGTACTCTGATGGATATTGCATAGCTAAAAATAGTCCAGCTCTAGCTCTTTCATCAACTTCCATCTCTAATACTTCTTCTCCATCTAATAAGATGCTTCCACCATCAACTTCATATTTTGGGTGACCCATAATTGCAGAAGCCAATGTAGATTTACCAGCTCCATTCGGTCCCATTACCGCATGAATTTCACCAGATTTTATCTCTAAATTAAGTCCTTTTTAATATTTGTTTTTCATTAATTGATACTTCTAGATTTTTTTATATCAAGAACTGACATTTTATTTCCTCCATCTTTTATATTTTACGATTAATAAGTAAGTATAATAATACCCATAATCTTTATTTTCATAATATTTATTATAAAGGTTTTTCATAATTATTATCAAATTATCAGTTTGCTAAATTTGTTGAACAGAAAGAACTATAGCCAATTAATAGCGATTAAAACACATATTATAATCAAACTATTTTTAAAAAATAAATACTATAAAAAAACCTCCAATATTTAATATTGAAGGTTCTTAAAAATTTTTTTCTATTTTGAAAAATTCCCACATAGCTACAATCTCTGTTTTTAATTCATCATATGACCATTTTTTAGAGTTCTAGTATAACTATTCGGATCATTAATAATATAATTACCATCCTCATCTTTTGCTGTGATTAATATTATATGACCGACTGTTGTGAATTTTCCAGGATACACAGAAGCAATAATAGGATTTCCTTTATCTAAACTTGCATTAATAGCTTCTTTGCTTAATGGAACACCTGTTGACTTAACTCCATATTCTTTAGCTATATAATCGAAAAAGCTCCATTTTGTCCCTGCATCAGTAAAGTAGCCATTTGCGTCTTCTTTTTCAGCAATACTCTTTGGAGTTATTGATTTATCATCTAATATTCCTCCTAAAGCCATAGCTACACAAGTTGGACCACATCCCCCAATAGCGATATTAGTTCCACCCAGTTTATCATATGCCCATCGTTTATCCCATTGTATGTAATAAGGGTACTTTCTATCTATATCTACTGTTTGACCCTGTTCAAAAGGTGTAGCTTGTTGACCTGCTAAATAACCAAGAACGTATTGAGTAGCATCTTTATTATTTGCTAATAATTTTTGTTCTGCTTCTGGCAAATGTTCTCTTTGTAAATAGATTAATTGACCTATTAAACTTCCATTAGCATTTTTGAAGAAGATTAGCCTCAACACCATTAGGACTTGTTATAAATGGTGAAGGTTGAGCAACACCTTGAATTCCGTCACGAGCATTTGCTACTTTTTCATATAACAATATAGTACAAACTAACAAAAACAGCAAGAACTAGTATTCTAGTGTTTTTCTTTTCATTTAAAAACCTCCTTATTTACTTTCACTAAAATTATTCCTACAGAAATAACTATAATATATCCTATCAAACTTTTGCAAGTCTGGTAACTCGTTGAAAAATATAAAACCTAAAATTCCAGAAAATAGCACCTGCGAATAATCAAAAACAGATATATTTTTTCGTCACTGCATATTTATATGCAAAAAGTTACACCATACTGTCCTATTGTTGCTGATGCTCCAGCTAATAACAACATTGAGAATTGATATACCGTCATATCTCTATAATCAAAAATAAGATATGGCAACAACATAAAGGTAGATAAAGTTGAGAAGAAAAATTATAAATTCACCTGAAACATTATGTGTTCCTAGATATCTAACACAAGTGTAAGCTACACCAGAACAAAAAAGCTCCTAGAAGGGCGATCAACGCCCCCATACTAATAAAAACCATCACCTGTAGGTCTTACGATAAATACTACACCTATAAAAGCAATAATTATAGATATTAACTGAAATACTGTCATTTTTTTCTTTAAAGAAAATAAACGACAATATTAAAATTACAAACGGTGATAACTTTTTGTATTATAGTTGAATCTGCTAGACTTATATGAGTTATTGCATAAAAATTAAAAACCAATCCTATTGTTCCAAAAACACTACGTGAAATTAACACACTCCATTCAATATTATCTTTTGGCAGATTGATAACCTTCCAATGCTTTTATTAAGGGAATTGATGAGATTCCAACTGCAATAATATTTCTGAAAAACCTTTTTGCATAGATGGAAGATCCCCAGCTAATTTTTATAAATAGAGACATAAGAGAGAAACCAAATCCTGCTACTATTATGCAAAAATATTCCCATTAAAATGTTATTTTTTTATCCATTCTTAAACTCCAATATACTTAATATTTGTTTAATTGTTTTGTTCAATGTTATCTTTTAGTTACACTCTTATTCATAGCCTTTTCTAACGATAGAAATTCTCTTTGAATTGAAAATGAAGCATCTACTAATCCTTTTATCTTCACTACTTAAATCCTTCAGTTCTTCATCAAGAATACTACCTGCTAAGAAAAATAACTTTTTATTAGATTTCTTCGCTATTCTAGCTATTTCTATTGGTGCTTTTTCCCATATAACTTTGCTTATCTAGTTTTCCTTCTCCAGTAATTACTATATCTATACCTTGAATTATTTTTCTAAATCTAAATAATTAATCATGAAACTTGAGCCAGATTGTATAGTAGAATCTAGGAAAGATAAAAATGCATATCCTAATCCCCCTGCAGCTCCACTACCAGGAAAAGATGAATAGTCTTTTCCTACAACAACTGAGACTTTTTCTGAAAAACTTTTTCAACATAAGTATCAACAATAGAAAAATCATCTTCCTTTAATCCCTTTTTGTTTTTGAATAAATATATGTAGCGCCATCTTTACCATACAAAGGACTATTAACATCACTAATAATTGTAAATTTAGCCTTAGAAAGTTTCTGAATCTTATTATCTAAATTTATATTCTCTATCTTGCTTAAATCAGATATTCCATGACTACAAATTTCACCACTTACACTCCGTAAACTTAATACCTAATTCACTAAGCATCCCAATACCACAATCATTAGTTGCACTACCACCCTAAACCAATAATAAAACTTTTCAATATTCTCATCTAATAAATGAGAAATCAATTTACCTAGCCCAACAGTAGATGTCTTATACTGATCTTTTTGATCTTCAGAGAGTTGTTTTAAACCTATAACCTCAGCAACTTCAATTACAGCTTCCTTAGTAATATAATTTAATAAATAGTTCACCGTGTGTTCTTCAAGAGTCGCATTTAAAGTTCTAAATTGTTTTCTTTCAAAAATTTTTAAATAAACCTAAAAACCATCACCACCATCAGCTACTACCTCCATAGTCACTTCATGATTATAAATAGATTTATTTATTTTATTTAAAATTATTTCTCTATTTCATATGAAGATAATGAACCCTTAAATTCATTAACTGCTACTAAAAATTTCATAAAATATCAACTCCCTTATAAATCTGTTATATTTATTTAGTTAATTTTATCATTAAATCGCTTTTAAATTAAAGTTCAAATAATGAAAATAAAAATAAAAACATTTTCATTGATAAAATTTACACAAATACTTTAAATTTGCTTTTTATTTTTTTAGTATAATAATTATGTAAAGTATTTTTACTTTATATTTAGGGTTAAAAATAGAACTCACTTTTTTGATTATATCAAAAATATACAGTGTTAATTTGTCAACTGTAGAAGCAAACTACTTTTTAGTTTTTACAATTATAAGTAATCCTCATGTTTGTGCCAGTAAGCTACAGTAAACATTTTAAATATATTAGTTCTACGAGTTTCTAATCCCTAAATTTAGACTAATATAATAACTGTAAAAACCACGAAGTTTACCCCTAAACTTTCGTGGTTTTTCAATATATTATTTAATTAAGATTATAAATTATATTAAAAATCTTTTTATAAAGACAACTCTAACCTTTATAAAAGATTTAATTAGTTTATTATGCAAAAACACAATTAAAATTGTATATTAATATTTATATTTAAGTTACTATTTTAAACTATTTATCTCGTTTTAATAAATAATCTGCAAAATCTATTAATAAACTATTATTTAGTTGTTTTGCTATATTAATGGCATTATCTGTATGTTTTTTTGAAGTAATTCTTCACATTCTTCAATACCATAGAAGCTAAGATATGTAATCATATCCTCATCACTTGGCAATTTCCCCAATTTTTATCAAAATCACCATAATAATCAAGTATATCATCTTTAATTTGGTAAGCTATACCTAACTGTCTACCAAATTCTTTAACGTTCTCATAATCTACAACTCTGTTTGCAACTAAACAAGCGAAATCCATCGGTAATTCTATTAAACGTCCTGTTTTCAAACTATGCATTTTTCTTAAATAGTCAGCATCGACATTGTAATTTTTTTGGTTTACATCATACACTTGACCTGCAATCATACCCATAGCACCTGAATAATTAGCAAACTGTTTAATTAATTTTACTTTTCAAACTAGGTTCAACACTCGAATCACTAAGTACTTCAAAAGCCAAAGTAAGCATAGCATCACCAGTTAGGACAGCGAGATCTTGACCAAATACCTTATGATTTGTTAATTTACCCCAACGATAATTATCATTATCCATCTCTGGTAAGTCATCATGAACTAATGAATATGTATGCACTAATTCAATAGCAAGTGCAATATCAAAATACTTTTGTATAATCTACTTCATAGTATTTTAATAAATATAAAAATGATAATGGCTCTAATCTTCTTACCATCATTCACTAATGAATAAGTAATAGATTCTTTTTAAAATATCAGGCATTTCTAATTTTTCAATATATTCTTTAGCAAAAACTATTTAATTGATCCTTATTTTTCTTCTATGAAGTTCTTAAAAATTATTCATCTTCTTTGAAATCCTTAGTTAATTTAGCTACTTCTTTCTCTGCATTACTTATTAAATCATTGCAGTTTTTAATCAAATCGATTCCTTGTTTATATCGCTCTAATGAATCTTCTAGATAATTTTTCCAGATTCTAATTCTGCAACAATTTTTCTCAAGATTCATTAGACTTGTTTCAAAAATTTTCTTTACCCATTTACTTAACTCCTTTATCGGATATATTATTAACTTTACAATCAAGACTTCCATCAGCTAATTGAACAGTTATATCATCCCCTACATTTACATTTGTAACAGATGTTATCTTTTCATTGTTTAAAAAAAGCAACAGAATAACCTTTTTTTCATAATATTTAGCGGAGAATTAGCTTCTAATCGATTAATCTCATTTGTGAAGTTTTCTTTGAATTTAGCTAAAAAAATCAAAATTTAAAAAAATTTATCCGTTGAAATTGATAAACCATTTTTCTTATCCTTAACAAGAATTTGCAAGGATTTACTAAGTTCTCTTTCTAACAACTCAACAGTTCTTCTATACTCAGTAAATATTTTTTTGAATAGTTTTTATAGTATGGATTATTTTCACTATTACTTATTCTATTCTTATAATTTTGGAGAATATAATTTATAGTATTATTTAGTTTATCATAATTAAATGATATTCTATTTTTTTATATCCTCAATATTTGGTGTTACTAATTCCGCATATGCAGTTGGTGTAGAAGCTCTTCTATCAGATACAAAATCTGCAAAGCGTCGTATCAGTCTCATGTCCTATTCCTGTTACTATTGGTGTTTTACAGTTGAAAATCGCTCTAATTACTTCTTCAGTATTAAAACTCCAAAAGGTCTTCTATGATCCACCACCACGACCTAGTATAATTACATCATTAGAACCATCATCAGCTAGTTTAATATTTTTAACTATATCTTGAACAGAATTATCACCTTGTACTAAAGTAGAATAAATATTTATCTTTGCTATTGGAAAACGACGTTGAATTGTTCTAGTAATATCTTGAACAGTCGCTCCAGTTTTTTGCTGTAACAACAGCTATTTTTTTGTGCAAAACTTGGTATTTGTTTTTTTATACTGAGGTAGAAAAAGTCCTTCTTTCTCTAATTTCTCCTTTAGTTCTAAAAACTTTTGATATAATTCACTGATTCTATCTTTTTTTCATATCGGTAACTAGAAGGTTGTGCTCTCCACGAGGGAAGTAATAATTAATCTTTGACTTAATTAAAACTGTATCACCATCTTTAAAATCCTTCGATTTTGCTCCGAACCAAACTGCATTTATTCTAGTATTTTTCATCTTTTATTGAAAAAAATATATTATTGTTATTGTGAAGTTTAAAATTAGAAATTTCACCTTTTATATATATTTCACCCTAAGTAAGGATCTAATAAAAACTTTCTCTCAATATATTTATTTAATGCTGTAACGGTTAGATATGTTCTTTCTTCCATCTAACTTTACCTCTTATTTTTGTCGAGTTTTCTACAATTCCTTTTAGTACTCCATTGATAAATTTATAACTTTCATCTTTTTCACTATATTTTTTGAAAGTTCAACTGCTTCATTGATAGAAACCTTGTAAGGAATATCACTATAAAGAATCTCATAAGTCGCAATACGTAATATTTGTCTATCCATTTTTGATAAACGTTCTAATTTCCAGTCTTTTTAAATTATTAGAAATTACCTCATCAATTTCATCTTTCTTTTCAATAATCTCAGTTAATGTCTTATTTACATAAATACTTGTAGAAATTTCTTCTTGTTCTAAGTCTAACAGTTCAATAAAATCTAGTTCAGTATTTTTCTACCTGGAATAAAAATTTTTAAAAACCGCTTCTCTAAGTTCATGTCTGCTCTTCATTTATATCTCCTAAATTAAAAATCAATTCCAATTATATTAACATTTACAGTTTTAGTATTAATCTCTGTCATATTAAATATTGAATTTCTTACATTTTTCTTGAATTTTTTTCTTGCTGTTTTTAGCTACAGAGAATCCTGATTTTTAAATTACAATATACATCGATAACTAATTCACTTCCAGCAAATTCTAATTCTACTCCACGAGAGTAAACTTTTTTTCCTAATAATTTTTGAAACACCTTCTACTTCAGTTCTCGCAATGTTTGCAATAACTTCTAATGCATTCAGGGTTGATTTCTACTTTTCCTAATTTTTTTAGTTTCCATTTTTCATTTCCTCCGAAATTATATTTAATACTAGTACAATCCAATATTAAATTATTATTTGTCCATAATAATCCTATTAATTATACCATATTTTTCAGGAAAAAAGGGAGATTACCTTAAAATAGTTAATCCTTAAAACTATTTTTTTGGGCAATCTCTTCCCTATTATCATTCAGAAAATATATTAGATACTAGCTAATAATTCTTCGAATGCTTTATCGATATTATCTTTTGTTTTTTGCTCCTGCTTGAGCCATATCTGGACGTCCACCACCACGTCCATCACATACTGTAGCAAGAATATTTACTAATTTTCCTGCATTGTATTTATCAGTGATAGCTTTATCTACAGCTACTACTAAAGTTTACTTTTATCTTCATTTACTGAAGCAAATGCGATAACATAATTTTTCTAATTTAGACTTAGCATTATCAACAAGTTGTTTTAAGTGATTCATGTTTTCTGATTCAACTACGCTTGTCAGTACATTTACACCATTTACTTCTTTAATATTATTTACTAAGTTGTTTAATTCAGCATTAGCGATTTTTGTTGTAAGCTTTCTTTTTCTTTAGCTAGTTTCTTAATTTCTGATTGTAATCCAGAAACTTTTTCTACTACATTAGAAGCATTAGCTTTTGTTAATTTTTTTCAACAGAACGAAGTGTTTCTTCTTGTTCTCTTAAATACTCGTATGCTGCTTTTTCCTGTTAAAAGCTTCAATTCTACGTACACCCTGCAGCTACACCTGATTCAGAAACAATTTTGAAGATTCCTACTTCAGCACTGTTAGCATTGTGAGTACCACCACATAATTCAATAGAATAATCTCCGATAGAAACTACACGAACTACATCTCCGTATTTTTCACCGAATAGTGCTTGTGCTCCAAGTTTTCTTGCTTCGGCTATTGGCATTTCTTCAGTTTTAATTTCTAATGCATTCCAAATTTGCTTGTTAACTTCTTTCTCAACTTTTTCAATTTCTTCTTTAGTTAGTGGAGCGAAGTGAGTAATATCAAATCTTAGTTTTTCATCAGTTACTAATGATCCTGCTTGTTTAATATGAGAACCAACTTCATGACGAAGCGCTTCGTTTAATAAGTGAGTTGCAGTATGGTTTTTCTCAATATTTAATCTATAAGCTCTATCTACTTCTAGTTTATATTCTTTACCAACTACTAATTCCCCTTCTAGTACTTTTTACTAAGTGAATGTGGCGTTTATCTGGAAGTTTCTTAACATCTATTACTTCTGCTTTGAATCCTTCTGCTAATACTAAACCTCTATCAGCTATTTGACCACCACTTTCTGCATAGAATGGAGTTTTTATCGAATACTACTTTTACGTTCTCTTCACCTTTATAGTTTTTCTAATAAGTTATCTTCTTTATCAACTATAGCTAATAGTTTACCTTCATCTGTAAGTTTAGTATATCCAGTAAACTCACTGTCTCCTACTATTCTGTTGTATAGGTCAGATTGTACTTGCATTGAAGAATCTTCTTGACGAGATGAACGAGCACGTTCTTTTTGTTTTTCCATCTCTTCATTAAACCCGTCAATATCAACTGTTAATCCTAATTCTTCTGCATATTCTTCAGTTAATTCAATTGGGAATCCAAAAAGTATCATAAAGTTTGAATGCATCTTTACCAGAAATTACTTTCGTTGTATCTTTAACTTCTTTAGCAATATTATTTAAGATTGCTTCACCTTCGTTTAATGTTTCGTGGAATCTATCTTCTTCTTTAAGAATTACATCTTTAACAAAGTTTGCACTCTCTTTAACATTTGGATAGTAGTCTTCCATAATTTCTGCAACAACATCTGTTAATTTGTACATAAATGAGTTATTTAAACCTAAAACTTTTGCATATCTAACTGCACGACGTAAAAGTCTTCTAAGTATGTATCCGCGTCCTTCATTTGATGGCAATGCTCCATCTGCGATAGCGAATACTACAGTTCTAATGTGGTCAGCGATAACTTTGAAAGCCACATCTTGGTCAGCATTTACACCATATTTAGCACCAGAAAGTTTTTCAATTTCTCTAATGATTGGAATAAATAGGTCTGTATCAAAGTTTGTTGGAACATCTTGTAATACAGATACAATTCTCTCTAATCCCATCCCTGTATCTATGTTTTTCGCAGGAAGTTCAGTATAGGTACCATCAGCATTGTGGTTATATTGACTAAATACTACGTTCCAAATCTCTAGATATCTATCATTTTCTCCACCTGGGTACATTTCCTCTTTTGGTGACCATGTATCAGCATCTTCTCCACGGTCATAGAAAATCTCAGTATTTGGTCCAGAAGGCCCTTCACCGATATCCCAGAAGTTACCTTCAATACGAATAATTCTTTCTTCAGGAAGCCCAATAACATTGTGCCATAAATCATATGCTTCTGTATCTTCAGGGTGAATTGTTACTGATAATTTTTCTTTTTCTAATCCTAACCATTTTTCAGAAGTTAAGAATTCCCACGCCCAAGGTACTGCTTCATTTTTGAAGTAGTCACCAATTGAGAAGTTACCTAACATCTCGAAGAATGTATGGTGACGCGCAGTTTTACCTACATTTTCAATATCATTAGTTCTAATTGATTTTTGTGAGTTAGTAATTCTTGGATTCTCAGGTATTTCTCTACCATCAAAGTATTTTTTTAGTGTTGCAACCCCTGAGTTAATCCATAATAATGTAGGATCATCAACTGGCACTAAAGATGCACTTGGTTCAATTTTTGTGTCCTTTTTTCTACGAAGAAATCTAAATACATTCTTCTAATTTGTGTTGATGTTAGTTGTTTCATTTATATTCTCCTTTCAAGCTAACAAATAAAATAAAAAGTCCCTTGTGTAAATTTAATTACACAAGGGACGACTATAATCGTGTTACCACCCTAATTCGAGTACTTTTGCACTCCTCATTAGTTTTTATAACGGCATGAATGCCGATGAAGCACTACATAGGTAGCATAAAAGTTATATTATGAATCCTTTTTCACCACTAGATTCTCTCTTTTAAATAATATTACTAACTTTTTAATTCCTAAACTTCATTTAATATTTAAGTTTATTATAAACAGTTAAATTACATTTGTCAATAGAAATTATTTAGAATTTCTCATTTCAAAGTATTGCTTTTTTTGCCACAGCTTCATATTTTGTTTTAAGTGTGTCAAATCCGTACACAAAATTCAAAGTATCAAGGCTATTAATTTCTTTTTATCATTGTCTTTTTGTTTAAAATTTAATGTTGCATTAATTTTATTATCCTTGATAGATAGAACTTTTACTTCTAAAATTTCATCTTGTTTTTATATAACTACTTATATCGAATATAAAACAATTTGTAATTTCAGAAATGTGTATTAAACCTACCATCTTATCTCTTGTTTCAATAAAAGCACCATATGGTTTAACTGCTGTTACTTTTACCTTTATAATATCGCTCGAGCGAATTTCTCTATAGCTCATTTTTTAATTTTCTCTACAACTGCTTCAACTGTAAATCCATATTCTTCGATTACTTTATTCGCAGGTGCAGAAGCTCCAAATTTATCAATTCCAATAGCTAATCCATCTAAACCAACATATTTGTACCAAAGAGCACTATTACCCATTTCTAATGATACACGACGACGTACATTTAAAGGTAATAATTCTTCTTTATATTCTTTTGATTGTTCTTCAAATAATTCAACTGAAGGCATACTTACAACACGTACTTTTGAACCATCTTTTTCTAATTCACGTGCTACATCAATTGCTAATGCAACTTCAGATCCCGTAGCGATTAAAATAGTATCGAATTCTTCTGCTGTTTCATAAACAACATAAGCACCTTTAGCAACTTTTTCAAATGAAGAATTTTCTAAAATTGGTAAGTTTTGACGTGTTAATACAATTGATGTTGGTTTATTATTTGTTTTTTGTGATAGATACCAAGCAGCTTGTGCTTCTGTCGCATCAGCAGGTCTAAACACATATGTATTTGGAATAGTTCTTAATGATGCTAAATGTTCAATTGGTTCGTGTGTTGGACCATCCTCACCTACTGCAATACTATCATGTGTAAATACGTAAGTTACAGGTAAGTTTTGTAATGCTGATAATCTTAATGCCGCTTTTAGGTAGTCAGAAAATACGAAGAATGTACCACCGAATACGCGTACACCCCCGTGTAATGTTAACCCATTAAGTACAGTAGCCATAGCAAATTCACGAACACCAAATTGTACATTACGTTCTGTTCTGTGTTCATCATCTTGTAATCCATCACCTTTAATGAATGTCATATTAGAGTGTGAAAGGTCAGCTGATCCTCCGAAGAATGTTGGTAATACAGCTGCAACACTATTGATTGCATCTTGAGATGAATTACGAGTTGCTTGAGCTTCTCCTACATTTTTGAAGCTGAAGCTTTCTTTTGATAAGTGTTTAATATCTTCACGAGTAAGTGCTTCTTCTAACTCTTTTGCTAATTCAGGGAATTTTACTTTATAATCTGCATATAATTTTTCCCATTTTGCATATTCGTTTTCACCACGTTCTGCAACATTAACTTTGAAGTCAGCATATACGTCAGCAGGAATATCGAATGGTTCATTTTCCCAACCGATTTCTTTTCTGAATAATGCTGTTTCTTCATCACCTAATGGTGCACCATGAACTCCATTTGTTCCTTGTCTATTAGGTGAACCAGCTCCGATAATTGTTTTTACTTCGATTAACGTAGGTTTATCAGATTTTTTAGCTTGTTCAATTGCTGCGCTAACCGTGTCTACATTTGCACCGTCTTCTACAAGGATAGTGTTCCATCCGTATGCTTCATATCTGGCACGAACATTTTCAGAGAATGCATCTTTAGTTTCTCCATCTAGACAGATATCATTTGAATCATATAATACTACAAGTTTATTTAATTTTTTTGTACTGCTGCAAAGCTTGATGCTTCTGAAGCTACACCTTCCATGATATCTCCATCACCACAGATTACATATGTGTAATGATCAAATAAGTCATAACCTTCTTTGTTGTACTTAGCAGCTAAATATCTTTCTGCTAAAGCCATACCTACTGCTGTAGAGATACCTTGTCCTAGTGGACCTGTTGTTGCATCAATACCTTTAGTGTGTCCAAACTCTGGGTGACCAGGAGTTTTAGAACCCCATTGACGGAAGTTTTTAACTTCTTCTAAAGATACATCTTCAAATCCTGAAAGATGTAATAATGAATATAGTAACATTGATCCATGTCCTGCTGATAATACGAATCTATCTCTATTAATCCAGTCAGTTTTCTTTGGATTTACTCTAAGGTGTTTTGTAAATAATGAGTAAGCCATTGGTGCTGCTCCCATTACTACACCAGGGTGTCCTGATTTTGCTTTGTTAATCGCATCAACACCCAATACTTTTATCGCGTTTACTGATTTTTGTGACATAAACTGTCCTCCTAAATTATAGCTCTATTCTACCTGAAATAGCCCTTGATAAAGTAACTTCATCAACATACTCAATATCACTTCCAAAGGAAATACCTTGAGCTATTCTGGTAACTCTTATATCTGTATTTTTAAATATCTTGAAATAAAACTTGCATGTCCCCTCACCTTCTGGAGATGAGTTAGTTGCTAGTATTATTTCTTTTACTGTTTCATCTTGTGCTCTTTCAAAAAGAGACTTTTATATTAATATCAAGTGGACCTATTCCATCCATAGGTGAAATTAAACCATCAAGTACATGATATACACCTCTATATTGTTGCATATTCTCCATTGCTACTAAATCATTATCATTAGCAACAACACAAATCATCGATTTGTCTCTACCTGCATCAGAGCAAATATCACACACACGATCTTCACTAAGACGTCCACATACTTCACAATTAGTTAGCTTTTTCTTTTAAATGTACTAAACTATCCGCAAAGTTTTTTTATATCATCATCATGCATTTTCAAAGTATGAAATGCTAATCTTACTGCAGTTTTCTTTCCTATACCAGGTAACAATGAATAACTGTCTATTAAATCTAAAATCGGTTTAGGATATTGCATCTTATAGTCCTGGGATGTTTAATCCATTTGTAAATTTACCCTAATGTTTCCTCTTTTAATTGAGTAGATTTTTTTCTAGTGCATCATTTACTGCAGTTAAAATCATATCTTGAAAGCATTTCAATATCTTCTGGATCAACTACTTCTTCTTTAATTTTAATATCTAATATTTTTTTCCATCACCATTAGCTATTGCTGTTACCATACCACCTGATACAGTTCCTTCAACAGTTTGGTCTTTTAATCCTTCTTGGGTCGCTAACATGTCCTTTTTGCATTTTTGCATTTTTCTCATCATTTGTTGCATATTTCCCATTCCACGCATAATATTTCCTCCTAATGTCAATTTATATTATAATTCTATTTAAATTTTTACTACTTGTCAATAATTTGGAATTTTTTTCAAGTTATTTCAATTATTTTTCAAGTATCTTTTTCAAATGTTAGTTTTCTATTATTATATCCCCAAATAACTCATCAATTTTAGTTATCGTCTTTTCTTCAACTTCTTCAATCAAATTGCTTTTTACAACCGGATTTGCAAGTTCATCTTTAAGAACAGTATACTGATGATCTTGAATTGTATAAATCGAGTAATCTACTCCAATAAATCTCTTGAATAGACTTTCCAAATATTTTTTTATATTTAGAATTTGGAGCCATTTTTACCATATTATCTACTTCACTAAAAACTAATAATCCTCCTTCTTTAGAAGAAGCTACTAATTGACAAGAGCTAAATAATTCTCTCATAGTTACTACTTCTGGATTATTTGAATTCAAGCTTTCATTAATTATCTTATTAAAAACATTTGTTGATAATTGGTAAAAATTCTCACTTGAAGTCTTCATAAGTTCGATAATCTTATTCTTATCTTTTATAATCACTTCTTTAATCTCTTCTTTTGGAGCACCTTGCCAACTAGTAGTATCTACCTCTTTATCACTGTTATTTTTTAATATATTCTTGCGATGATTTACTAATTGAATTTTCAGATAGACTATTTGTATTATTACTTAATTGATTTAATTTGTCTTCAAGCATCCTAATTCTATTTTTCTAATTCAACTGGTCTAGAATTTGATACAGAATTATCAACACTATTTTGAACTGTAGTCTGATTAACAGTTTCTTCTTTCGAGCATATTTTTACAATGCAAATTTGCATATAACTCATATATTCTGTCGAAAAATCTAATATACTGCTCCGTTTGTGATAAATATTCTATAATTTTATAAAAAAATAGTCAAATCCAACATTATTAACTTCTTCAGCTATTTTTGTCAATATTATATACCGTATACGTTGTGTTATTTAAATTTTTTTATACACAACTACATCTCGTGTTACATTAATAAGATCATTAGTAACAATTTAGTATCCTTAGCCTGGCTAACGAAATTATTATATGTTAATAAAGATTTTGTAACATCTCCTTGTAAAAGACTTCTATAAAATTCAAGAATATCATCTTCACTTATTGAAGAAGTAACTTCTAAAATGTGATCTAAAGTAATTTTTTTCTGAATAGTTAGATACTTGATCTAGTATACTAATTGCATCCCTCAGTCCACCTTTAGCAAGAGTTGCAATTTTTCTCTATAGTTGCATCTTCAATTACTATTCCTTCATTTTTCTGAAATATACTTTTAGTCTATCAATTAATTGTTCTTGTGAAAGATTTTTAAACTCAAACCTCTGACATCTTGATAAGATAGTCGCTGGTATTTTATGAATTTCAGTAGTAGCTAATATGAATATCACATGAGCAGGTGGTTCCTCTAGAGTTTTTCAATAATGCATTAAATGCTCGCTGTAGTTAGCATATGCACTTCATCAATGATATAAACTTTATATTTACCTTCTGTAGGCAAGAATTTAATAGCTTCTTTTTATATCACGTACTTCATCTACACCATTATTACTTGCGACATCAATTTCAATAATATCTACATTTTTCTTTTTGATATTCTTCATTACCATTAACTTCATTTGCAAATATTTTTTTGCAATGGAAGTTTTACCTGTACCTCGAGATCCATAAAAATAAATAGGCATGACTAATTTGATCTTTTATCAATCGCATTTTTCAAGACAGAAACAATGTGATTTTTGACCTACTATGTCAGTAAATGTTTGTGGTCTATATTTCCTATATAACGCTTGAAACATACAAAACCTCCTAAATTATTTTAACTAATATATTATAACATAATTTTTAAATTTACTTTATAGTAAAAAAAGATATACTCAAAAGTAAAATTTAATAAAAAAATCTACATTTTAAGTATATCCTTTTAACTATTATATTTTATTTTTTCACCTATAATTTCAAAAAAATTAGAATGGATTTTCTGTTAAGAACCATCTTCCATTAACTTTTATTACTTTTATGGTTTGACCACTACTACTACCAAAAAGAGAGCCTAAATCCACACCTTTTTACTTTTTAGAGAAACTTTTGCTGTTCTATCATCTATCATTTTGTTTCTCCAACTTCAACTAGACCTACAAGTCCTTTTGCCATAGTTAATTTCTGTTTATCATCTTCACTCAAGTTTTCTTAGTTCAGAAATTGCTTTTTGTCTAGATTCTACACTTTCAAAATGAACATAATCTATCATTTTTTTCTAAATCGCCTGACTTAACAGAACTAATCCATCCTTCAACCGCACCTTTTTGGTGTAGATGCACCTGGTTTTCCACTTCCACTAAAAAAATAATTAAAGCGATAACTACTACAGTCATAGACTATTGCAGAGAATAATCCCAATAGTTTTATTATCTACTTTTCTTTTTCCATACATTGGGTTAAAGTTTTGGTTATTTGTTCTGAATTGTGGATTGAATTGATTAGGATTATTATAACCATTTTTGATTATTAAACTGTCCATTATTCATATTCCCAAATTGAGGATTTTGTCCATTATAACTTTGTCCTCTAAATTGTGGATTATTCATGTTATTGAATTGAGGATTTTTGACCGTTATAACCTTGTCCTCTAAACTGTTGATTATTCACATTATTATTTTGTAAATTTTGACTATTAGCATTTCCTCTATATTGTGCATTGTTCACATTATTATTTTTGGGGTTTTTGTCCATTATTATATCCTCGGTATTGTTGATTATTTGCATTATTATGCGGTTGATTTTTGACCATTTGGATATCCTTGAAATTGGGGATTATTCACATTATTTGCTTGTGGATTTTGATTTTGATAAGGATTCTGATTATTTACATTTCTATTTAAATTTTGTGGGTTCTGTCCATTATAACCATTTCCTTGATGTTGACTATTTTGTTGAGGATAGCCCTGATTTGGATGGTTATTTTGAGGTGTTCCGTTTGGACTTACATTTTGTCCTCTATTATTCATAATAACTTTCTCCTTTTTTTATTAATTTTTGGAAGATAAAAATATGGAATATTTTAAAATTTTATTAATAAATACAATTCTTTCCTCAATAATTTATTATACTAAAAGCTTTACTCCCTTTTGTCAATGATATAAAAAGTACCTAATAATAACAATAAAACAATTAAATAATAGCGTATGCAACTAAAAATTAAAAAGATTATCCGACTAGATAATCTCTTTATTAAACAGAATATTTCTTCTTTTTTAAGATAAATTACTACCATAATTGATTTTTTTCTTTAAAACCATCTTCCATTATGCTTTTCTACAGTTAAAAAAACTTCTGCCATCATTTATTAAGTATTTTTTTATCCAAATTGTCTTTTTATTTATTTTTCTTAAATCTAACTATAAACGTATTCAAATCAATCATTTTAACTTCTTCTATTTCATTATCATTAACGAAGGACTTTAACATATCTAACTTTGTATTTTTTTCTTCTTTGGATATTTTCTTGAATTCTTGAGCGGATTCATCTTTATCTTTTTATTGTCATAGTAGATATAATCAAACATTTTTTTCAAATTCATTTTTTCTCACAGCTTTTCATCCACCCTTTTACGAGTTCTTCAGGTGTAGCTCCACCTTCCCTATCAGTTAAAAACAATTGAAAACACAATTATCAACACTAATATGATTACAGCTAATAACCTTTTTATTTTTTTGATTTATTATTTAATTGTCTCTTAAAACTACTATTTAAACCATAAGTCATATTTATTTATCCTTTATATAAACTTTATAGAGCATTGATTAATCTATATTTAATTTTATCTATATAAATTAAAAATAAAAATATTATATAATCCAACTACTAAGCAACAAACACCAGTTATTTGCAAAATTCTTTCCAGTTCTTTTACTATCCTTTGTGTACTTTTTCAATATTTTTCTGATAACTTCGCTTCTTCATAACTTATGCTGATACCACTAATTAAATGAGCATTATCCCTCTTAGAATATACTTGGCTATAATAAATAATACCCCTGCAATATAAAAACATTATAAAAGCTATTGCATAATTTTATATATTCACTAGGCAAAAGGATAGCAGAAAAAAATTAGGATTTCACATGGTAACATCAACAGAATCGCTGTACTTGTTTTTCATAGTTATCCCCCCCTTTTTGTACTTCACTTAGATATACTATAATTATACAATAATAAAACAACGATGGTCAAAACTTACAAAAATATAACTCTCCTTACTGATTTTTTTCTATCCAGTAAAGAGAGTCATATTCAATACGATAATCTCGTTTTATTTTTCTATTATTAATCTTGAATTTTTAAGAATAAATCATTGTAAAGTTGAAGCATTTTTCGGATCTAAATCTTGATACACTTCTGCTCTGTCTCCAAAACTTTCTAAATCAGGATAAAATTGTTCATCACTTGTAGTTTCTTCTGGGAGTAACTCTTTAGCCTTAGTATTCGGTGTAGCATATCCAATAAACTCAGAGTTTTTCGCTGCATTTTCCGGTTTTAACATAAAGTTAATAAATTTATATGCCGCTTCTTCGTTTTTAGAAGTTTTTGGAATTACAATGTTATCAAACCATAGATTCGTTCCTTCTTTCGGTAAAGGCATATACCATATTTTTCGTTCTCACCCATGATAGCTTTAGCATCACCTGAGAACACTACAGAAACCCATGCTTCATTGTTAATCATAAGCATCTTTTTCTCATCTGAGTTTATAGCTTTGATATTTGGATGAAGTAACTCTAATTTTCTTTCTGCTAGGTTTAGGTTTACCTCATTAGTATCATTTACAGAATTTCCTTCTGACTGAAGAGCAATTCCCATCATTTCACGTGCACCATCAATTAATAATATATTATTTTTCTAAACGTGCATCCCAAAGGTCATTCCATTTTTCAAATTTAAGATCTTTCAGGAACTTTAGTTTTTATCATAAAGTATTCCTAGTGTTCCCCAGAAATAAGGAATTGAATATTCATTTTTCGGATCAAAACTTTTATCTCTAAATTGTTCATCAATATTATCAAATCCTTCAATTTTACTGTGATCTAATTTTTTAGTAAATTTAACTTTTTCATCTTCTTAATCATATAGTCAGATGGTATTACTATGTCATATGGTGTGATCCTGACTGAATCTTTGTAAGCATAGCTTCATTAGAGTCAAATGTCTCATATACTACTGAAATTCCAGTTTCTTCTTCAAACTTCTTAATTAAATCTGGATCAATATATTCTCCCCAGTTGAAAAATTGTTAAAGTTTGTTTATCCCCACTATTCGAACTATCTATAAAATTACGACTATATAAAAGTCCTAAACAGATAACTAATATTGAAATTGCTGAAATAAGTAACTTTTTCATATTATCTTACCTCCCTTTTTAATTTACTAGTATTGATTACATAATAAATTAATACCGCTACAACAACAAAGATAGTTAAAACTGTAGATAAAGCATTAATCTGTAAGTTAATTCCTTGGCGTGCCATTGAGTATATTTCAACAGAAAGTGTTTGGAATCCATTACCTGTAACAAAGAACGTCACAGCGAAATCATCTAATGAATAAGTTAATCCCATGAAGAATCCTGCCCAAATCCCTGGTGTAATATAAGGTATTACAATCTTACTTAATACTTGAGGATAAGTCGCCCCAAGGTCTATTGCTGCATCAATCATACTTCTTGGCATCTCATATAATTTAGGTAATACCATTAATACAACGATTGGAATACTAAATGCAATATGAGATAATAATACAGACCAAAAACCTTGAATAGTATCTAAGCCTGTATACTTAGAAATAAATGTAAACATTAATAAGAATGAACATCCGATAATAACGTCAGGACTTACAATCAGAATATTATTACCAACTAGGAATGAATTTTTTTCTGTTTATTAGATTTTTAAAGAATATATCCCTAGAGCACCTAACGTTCCAAAGATTGCTGAAAATAGTCCACACAATAATGCAACTACCACTGTGTTAATTACAATAACCATCATTCGCGTATTTTCAAATAAATCTACATAATGTTTCCAAGAAAAACCTTCGAAATCAATCATTGTCTTACCTGAGTTAAACGAGTAATATGCTAGGTAAATTAGAGGTATATATAATATTGCAAAGATAACCCCTAAATATTTTTTTGAAGTTAATTTCATTATTTTCTACCTCCAAAATTAGTTTTTGTCTTTAGTATTTGTAAGAACCATTATAATTCCCATTACCACTATCAAGAATACTGCGATTGTTGAACCTACTCCCCAGTTTTTGAGTAACTAAGAAATGTTCTTCAATAGCTGTACCTAAATTTATTATTTTATTTCCTGCTACTAAACGAGTAATCATGAATAATGATAGAGCTGGAATAAATGTTACCTGAATACCAGTTTTCACCCCATTAATACTAAGTGGTAAAATAATTTTTCATAAATGTAGTTTTAAAATCTGCTCCTAGGTCATAAGATGCTTCGATTAAATTCTTGTTCATTCCAGATACCGAATTATATATTGGTAATAGCATAAAAGGTAAGAAAATGTAACTAGATACAAAAAAATAAAACTAAATGAATTAAATAGTAAACTCTGACTACCGATACCTATGTATTCTAAGAAACTATTAATTGTTCCATATTCTCCAAATAAACCTAAGAACGCATAAGTTTTTAATAAGATATTAATCCATGTTGGTAAAATTATCAGTAAAAGTAATAGTTCTTTATGCTTACTTTTATTAATAGCAAACGCTAATGGATAACTAATTACCAAACATATCAATGTAATTAAGAAAGCATACCAAAAACTGTAAAGTGTCATAAGTACATATGTGCTACTAAAGAATATTTTATAGTTAGCTAATGTGAAGTTTCCATCTATATCTCTAAATGAATGATAGACGATAAGTATAATTGGAAATACTACAAAAAGTAACATCCACATTACATATGGAATCATAAAAATGAACGAGTTTTTATTAAACATTTTTACTCCTCCTCTTCATATGATTCAAGACGAGCATCGAACTCTTCTTCTGTTTCTCCAGGTACCATGATATGAATTGCTTCAGGATCAAAGTTTAAGCTTACAGCAGCCCCCGGTTTTGCTTCTTTTGTTGAATGAACAATCCACTCATTATATTGGTCATCTAAACAACAAATTTCATAGTGAACTCCTCTAAATAACTGAGTATCTACTACAACACTGATTTTACCTTTATCTGCACTTGTAATTTCTAAGTCCTCTGGACGAATAACTACTTCTACACGTTTATTTTTATCTAAACCAGCATCAACACATTCATATTGTTTACCATAGATTTCTACTAAATAGTCATCTAACATAACAGCATTAACAATATTAGATTCACCAATGAAATCAGCAACAAAACGGTTAACCGGTTCATCATAAATATCAGTAGGTGTCCCACTTTGTTCGATTTTACCGTGGTTCATTACAAAGATATAATCACTCATCGCTAAAGCTTCCTCTTGGTCGTGAGTTACATAGATAAATGTAATTCCCGTTTGTTGTTGAAGCTCACGAAGTTCATACTGCATCTCTTGACGTAATTTTAAGTCTAATGCTGATAAAGATTCATCAAGAAGAATAATTTCAGGTTCGTTAACGATAGCACGTGCAATAGCAACACGTTGTTTTTGTCCACCACTCATCTCAGTTAACTCACGATTTTCAAATCCAGCTAAGTTTACTTGTTTTTAGAGCTTTCTTAACTTTTTTTCTTTATAATTTCTTTCTTCTCATTTTTTTATTTTTAAGTCCAAATGCCACATTTTCAAAAAAACATTCATATGTGGGAATAAAGCATAATCCTGGAATACAGTATTTACGTGCCTTTTTATTTGCTGGTAAATCATTTACTACCTTATCATCCAATAATACATCACCTGAAGTCGGACTTAAGAATCCTCCTATTAATTTTTAGAATTGTACTTTTCCCACAACCACTAGGTCCTAGTAATGTATAAAATTTACCTTTCTCTATTTCTAAATCAATGTTTTTTTAGTACATTATTATTACCAAAAAGTCATTGATACATTTTTGAATTCAACAATATTTGCCATTTTTTTCTCCTTATAAATACGAATTAGTAGCTACTATTAATACTTCACATTCTTCATCAAATGGATTTGATAATCTATGTTCAGATGTAGCTAAAAAAATAAAAACTTTCATTTGTTGAGGCTATAAATTCCTCATCTCCTAATTTTTAATTTGCATTTCCCTTTTTAGAACATAACATAATGTTTCAGATTCTGAAGGATCAAATGTTTTTGTAACTAGAATTTTTCTCTAGTTTTTAAAAATTAAGGATTCCATTTCCTTTTTCATTTGATTCAGGAACCAACCAAGTAAGTTCATATCCTTCATCCGTCTCCTCATAACTAGTTTGATCCTCTAAAGAATAATAAACTTTTTGGCTTGTACTTTCTTTATCAAAAAAAGTCCTTAGGGCGCACAACCTAATACTTGTAGTATATTAAAAAAAGTTTCCATCGATGGCGATGCTAGGGTCACGTTCTACCTGAGATATATATCCTTTACTCAAGTCTGTACGTTCACCTAATTCTTCTTGGGTGAGGTTCTTTTGTATACGTAGTCTTTTTAATCTTTCACCTATAGAATACATAACTTCTCCTTACTATAACAAAAATAAATATTTGTTTATCAATATCTAACTTTTCGTTATCTATGTTTATTATTATCTAACTTATTGTAATAATTGTTTACCATCAGTAAACTTATCGTTATTTAAGTTTATTATTAGTAAACACACTGTTTAGTATAATTAAATCACAAGTTATATATTACTATATTTTTATAGTTAAAATCAGTTGAAATTCCCTATTTTATAAAGTTTTTTTAAGTTAATTTTACAATACTATAATCTTCATTTTCCTTTCTTATATCATCAATTTAGTATATAATATTATTATTAAGAAAAGAAATTATACAAGGAGTCTCAATGAAATTCAATATAACAAAAAAACTTTCCCTACAGTAGAGAATTACTTAAGTCAATTTTTTAAAAGTTTCAAAGAAAAATATCCATACTATAAGAATGAATAATCATCACAATAAAGATACAATTAAAAATTAATTCAAATGAAGCGGAATTAAACTCACCATTAAAAAGCGGGAGATATTTTAGAAGTTAACTTAGACTTAGTGACGTCGAAATATAGAGAAAAATTCTACAGTATCTATATCTAAAGAATTTGAAGATGAATACTTATTAGTTGTTTCTAAACCATTCGGTATAAAAACACACCCGAATGATGTAGAATTAGAAGATAATACATTGGTAAACTATTTAATTTCCGACTATAACTACTTAGAACCTATCCATAGACTTGATACTGATACTTGTGGATTAGTAATATTAGCCAAAAACACCATTAGTTAAAGCAAAACTAGATCAGATGCTTGAACAAAGACAAATTAAACGTTACTATTCTGCACTAATAAAAAAATAATATTAAACCACAAACTATCAATTCAAATATAGGTAGAGATAGTAAAGAAAAATAAAATGGCTGTAACAAGAAATGGTAAAAATGCTATAACTAATATACTTGACTGTGTAAAAAAATAGACCAAAACAAGTTTTTTTAGTAACAGTATCATTAGAAACCGGTCGAACACATCAAATCCGTGTTCATTTAGCCTCTAATGGAGTTGCAATTATTGGTGATAAACTTTATTCTAAAGATGGATATAAATACGATAAAATGTATTTAGGAGCATTAAAAGTTGAATTTCACACCCAGTTACAGAACATACAATAGAAATTAAATCTTCTTTAGAAAAAGAATTTTTGCTATAGAGTAACAAAAAAACAGATGTGCTTTTTACACATCTGTTTAATTTTATTATTTTTTTCATTTGTTTTTGAGCTTGTTTTTTTGAGCTTTTTGCATGTTGCTCATAACTTGGTTAATTTTTACGAGATGGTTTTTTGTCCCATTTGACTCATCATACTCATAACCATATCTTCGTTGATTTGAGGATTTTTCCATGTAGTTCATGAAATTACGTCTTGCTAGGAAGAACCCTCCTACTACACCAGCAAGTAAACAAATTGCTCCAACTAAAATTGTAACTGCAGTTGCACTCATTGTTAATTTCCTTTCTTCTTAGGAGTTATATCTTCTCCGTTTTTCATTAATTACTTTTGTATTATCTAATATGTTTCCATATTAGCTTTAAAAATTTTGTAAATATAGTTGTCTATATTTAGCTAGTTCTTCTGATTCCTCAGCTGTTAATTCACGCTCTTTTTTGTAGCGTTTAATGTATTAATTTTATCAATAATTTCTTTCATTTCCATAATATTATACGCTCATTAACTCATCTTGTTTTTCTTTAGTAACTTTATCGATTTCAGCGACAAATTTATCTGTTACTTTTTGAATATCATCAGAATATCCTTTTTAGATCATCTTCAGTAATTTGAGATGATTTTTCTAATTTTTTCATTGAATCCATAGCATCACGACGCACGTTACGTACTGCAACTTTAGCACCTTCTGATTCTTTACCTACTAATTTAGCAAGTTCTTTACGACGTTCTTCAGTTAATGCTGGGAATACAATACGAATAACTGTACCATCATTAGCTGGATTTAATCCTAAATCAGATGCTTGAATAGCTTTTTCGATATCTCCTAATAAAGTTTTTTCATATGGAGAAATAACAAGCATTTTTGGTTCTGGTACAGAAACACCTGCTACTTGGTTAATCGGAGTTGGTACACCATAGTAATCAACTGTTAATCTATCTAAAACAGCTGCACTAGCTTTACCAGCTCTAATTGATGCTAATTCACGACGTAAACTAGCGATGGCTTTTTCCATTCTTTCGTTTAAATTATTCATTATTTGTTCAGGCATAATTGTAAACTCCTAATATAAATTTTTATTCAATAATTGTTCCTAAATTAGAATCCAGAAACAACTTTAACAATGTTATCTGCTTCATCTATTGAAAAAGACAATAATTGGCAGGTGGTTATCCATACAGAATGTAATTGCTGTAGAATCCATAATTGTTAACCCTTTGTTCATAATATCCATGTATGATAACTTATCATATTTTGTTGCTGTACTATCAAGTTTAGGATCAGCAGAGTAAACACCATCTACTCCATTTTTACCCATTAAGATAGCCTCTGCACCTATTTCTTTTGCACGTAAAGCTGCTGTTGTATCTGTAGAGAAGTATGGATTACCTATACCAGTGCAAAAGATAGCAACACGTCCTTTTTCTAGGTGTCTGATTGCACGTCTTCTGATGTAAGGCTCAGCCATTGCTTTCATTTCAACTGATGTTAACACACGTGTATCAACACCTTTTTGCTCTAATGAATCTTGTAGTGCTAATGAGTTCATAACTGTAGCTAACATTCCCATTGAGTCAGCTGTAGCACGTTCCATCCCTAGTTCTTCACCTGTTTTACCACGCCAGATATTTCCACCACCAACAACGATAGCGACTTCTACCCCTTGTTTTTACTACTTCAACGATTTGAGAAGTTATTTTTATTAACAACTTCAGAATCTATTCCAAACCCTTTTTCCACCTGCTAGTGCTTCACCACTAAGTTTATATAAAACTCTTTTATATTTAGTAGCCATTTTTATCCTCCTAATATATTACAGACATTATTGTTTCTACTATGTCAACTTTTTAAAAAAGCACACACAAGAAGTGTGTGCTTAACCTCTTTTAATAGTATATATTAAATAGAGAATTATTATTTGCTAGCGTTAACTTGGCTCATTACTTCTTCAGCAAAGTTATCTTCTTTTTTCTCGATACCTTCACCAACTTCGTAACGTACGAATTTAGCAAGTTTTCCACCTTTTGATGCTACGAATTTTTCAACAGTGAAACTATCGTCTTTAACGAATTTTTGTTTAACAACTGTGATTTCTTCTAAGAATTTGTTAATTCTACCAACGATCATTTTTTCAACGATGTTAGCAGGTTTTCCTTCGTTTAATGCTTGCTCAGTTAATACTTTTTTCTCGTGCTCAAGTACATCAGCTGGTACTTCGCTTTCGTCTAAGTATTTAGGAGCTAAAGCGACGATGTGCATTGCAACATCTTTTAGTTGCTTCTTCATCTGTGCTTCCTTCAACAAGAGTAAGAACACCGATTCTTCCTCCCATGTGAGAGTATGCACCAAATGCATCAGCATCTGTTTTAGAAACAACTTCAAATCTTCTTAATGAAAGTTTTTCACCGATTGTAGCGATTCCTTCATTAATTACTGCTTCAACAGTTCCACCTTGAGCTTCAACTTGAAGAGCTTCTTCTAAAGTTTTTTGGTTCAGTCGCTAAGATAGCTTCTGCAACATTTTTACTAAAGCAACGAATTTTTCGTTTTTAGCAACGAAGTCAGTTTCTGAGTTAATTTCTAAGATAACAGCTTTGTTACCTTTTAACTTCGATGTAAGCAAGACCTTCTGCGACGATTCTATCAGCTTTTTAGTCGCTTTTAGCGATACCATTTTTCTCTTAGGTAGTCGATTGTCGCTTCGATATCTCCATCAGTTTGAGTTAGTGCTTTTTACAGTCCATCATACCAGCACCAGTACGTTCTCTTAATTCTTTTTACCAAACTAGCTGTAATTTGTGCCATTTTGATTTGCCTCCGTTATTTTATTTTTATATTTTTTTATTATTTATTATCTTTAGATTATTCTTCTGTTGCTTCTACTTCTTCTACGAAAGCTTCTTCAGTTTCTTCGATGTTTCCTTCATTGTAAGCTACAAAAGCGTCTGCCATTTTAGCTGTTAATAATTTAACCGCACGGATAGCGTCGTCGTTTGCAGGGATTACGTAATCAACGTCATCTGGATCACAGTTTGTATCTACGATACCTACTACAGGAATTCCTAATTTTTTAGCTTCAGCAATAGCGTTGTGCTCTTTCTTAGGATCTACTACGAAGATTGCATCTGGCATACCTTTCATTTCACGAATTCCACCTAGAATTTGTTTAATTTATCGTATTCTTTTTCTTAATTCGATAACTTCTTTTTAGGTAATACTTCGAATACTCCATCAGCTTCCATTTTTTTCAATTTCAGCGATTCTGTCAATACGTCCTTTAATAGTTTTTGTAGTTAGTTAAAGTTCCACCTAACCAACGGTGATTGATGTAGTATTGACCACTTCTTTCAGCTTCTTCTTTAATAGCATCTTGTGCTTGTTTTTTAGTACCTACGAATAACATTTTTCCGCCTTGATCAGCAACTGATTTTACGAATTCGTATGCTTCATCAACTTTCTTAACTGTTTTTTGTAAGTCGATAATGTAGATACCGTTTCTTTCTGTGAAGATGTATTTGTCCATTTTAGGGTTCCATCTTCTTGTTTGGTGACCGAAGTGTACACCAGCTTCTAATAATTGTTTCATTGAAATAACTGCCATAGTTATTTTCCTCCTTGGTTTTTTCCTCCGACACTCTCTAAGCTTACTGCAAACATAAATGCACCGAGCAGCTACTCAAATGTCGTGTGTTATATTTTTGTTGGTTTTTACTCAACTTTATTAATTATATAGCATAAACAACCAAAAATCAAGTATTTTATTAGACTTTTTACTTATTAATACGATATTCAAAGTAGAGGATATCTAGTTAATAATTTTTATACTTTTTATATAGTAAGAAAATATTATTTCATTCTTAATCAAAAATAATTTCGTTTAATATCTTGATTTTTCATTAAGTAGTATTATAATCTATTAGAACGTAATAATTACGAATAACGGAGGAATATTACAAATGAATAAATTTTTTAAACTAATTTCAATTGTTGCTGCATTCGCACTACTTTTAGTCGGATGTTCAAGCAAAACGAATTCTGGAGCTTCAAACTCTGGAAGTAAAACCAAAATTGTTACTTCAGTTAACTTTTATGCAGAAGTAGCTAAGAGTATTGCAGGAGATAAAGCAAGTTTCATCTATTATTACTTCAACTTCAGTTGATCCTCATGATTTCGAACCAACAGCTCAAGATGCTAAAGCTGTAGCCGATGCTAACATTGCTATTTTAAACGGTGGTGGTTATGATTCATGGTTTGAAAAACTTACTGCAAATAGTAAAGACATTAAAAAAATTGATGGCGCTAAACTACTAGGACTTAAAGATGGAGATAATGAACACATTTGGTATAATCCTGAAGTAATGAGTAAAGTTGCTGACGAACTTACTAAAGTATTATCAGAAAAAGATTCTTCTAATAAAGATTTCTACGAAAAATAGAGATAACTATAAAAAGGAACTTTTCTAAAATTACTGATAAAATTAATTCATTAAAAAGAAAAAAAGCAAATGGAAAAATCAGTATTAACAACTGAACCTGTTTTTGAATATGCGGTAGATGCATTAGGATTCAAAACTAGTGAACAAGTTAAAAAAATTAGCTCAAGCTACTGAAGAAGGTAACGATCCTGCTCCACAAGACTTAAAAAGCTATTCAAGAGCAAATTAAATCTAAAACAAATTTCATTAATCATAAAACAACGTTCAAACTACAAATAAAACTATCGAAGGCTTAATTAGCTTTAGCTGAACAAAATAAAGTACCAGTACTTAATGTAACTGAAACACAACCTGATGGTAAAACATACATTGAATGGATGTTGATCAATATAATAAACTAGAAGAAATCCTAAATGGTGGTTCTGGTGAAAAAGCTTATCATGTTGAAGGTGCTGATGAAGGACATCTCACGACCACGGTCACGAAGGTCATTCTCATGAAGGACACTCTCATGGAGATAAAGACAAAAGATCGTGACGACGATCACGAAAAAGAACATAAACATTAATAAGAAGATTAAAAAATTAGTCTTCACATATTATAAATATGTAGTATAATATAAAGAAGATTCTAAATCGTATCTCTTCTTTTTATATTCAAAATATAACAAATAAAAATTTAAATAATTTAGGAGATTTTATGACTGAACTTAATATAAAAAAATCTCACTTATTCAATAGGAGATAAAACAATTTTTAGACAACATTTCTTTTTCTGTATCTTCAGGAGATGTTGTCGCTGTTGTTGGGAAAAACGGTGTTGGTAAAAACAACATTACTAAACAATATACTTGAAAAATTAAATAAAACTAATGAGATTACTCTTGTAGGAGAAAACCCAACTCTTGGTTATGTCCCTCAGTTTAGACAAAATTGATGAAGAACTTCCATTATCAGCTAAAGACTTTGTATCATTACCAATTCAAAAAGGATTTCTTCCATGGCTTAGTAAAAAGAAAAAGAAAGTATTAAAAATGCTTTTATCTTTAACAAATTCTATTAAACTAGAAAATAAATCTATAGGTACTCTTTTCAGGTGGTGAAAAACAACGTGTTTTTCTTGGCTCAAGCACTAGTAAATAAACCTAACTTATTACTTCTTGATGAGTTCACATCTAACCTAGACAAAACTAGTGAAGTGGAATGTATGACTTTGGTTAAAGAAATTACAAAAAGAAAACATTATTACTCTTTGTATAACTCACGAGCTTTTCACTTTTAGATGAGAAATATGTTGATAAAATACTATACCCTAGAAAAAGGTTGCTTTCAAATTTATCAGTATAGCAGACTATAACAAAGAGAAGAATACACTAAAACTTTGTAAACACTATGTAGGAGATAACAACCATGTTTAATTATGATTTTATGCAAAATGCCTTTATAGCTGGTACAATCGTTGCAATAATGGCAGGATATATAGGTGTGTTTGTGATGGCTAGAAATATGTCATTTATCTCTCATACTCTATCACATGTTGGTTTCGTAGGAGCGGCTTTTGCTGTTTTCTTAGGAATAAATCCAATATACGGATTACTAATCTTTACTATTACAATGTCATATCTTGTTGGTCATCTTAGCGTTAAAGCATTTAGACGAGAAGCTACAGTAAGTGTTATGTTAGGAATCTTTCTTGGACTAGGACTACTGTTCCTATCTTTAACACCGAAGAGCACTAGTTATGTTAATAATATTCTTTTTCGGTAGTGTTGTTTCAATTACAAGAGATGATGTTAAATTAATTTTCACACTGCATTAGCCGTAATTTTATTACTTTCTATTTTCTATAGAAAAAAATTAAATTTGATTCGTTTGATGCGATTGGAGCAAGAGCTTTAGGACTTAACGGAAAATTTATTTCAATATTTTTCTTAGTTCTATTATCTGTTGCTACTAGTATCACAGTACCAGTAGTAGGAGCATTATTAATGTTCGTACTATTAACGGTACCTGCTAGTGCGACTAGGTATCTTACTAACAAAGTTGGACTAATGATTGTTATATCAGTTTCATTTGCTCTAATTGGAACATGGGCCGGGATTACACTTTCTTACTATACTTCCCTACCTACTACATTCTTCATTGCAACAATAGAAGCAATCTTCTACTTTGCTAGTTTAGGATATTATAATCTAAAAAGAAAAATAATATAAAATCAACCACTGTTACTATCACATTTTATAGTCACAGTGGTTATTAATTATACATTTTTAAAAGTTTTTATAACCTAAAAATGCCCTGGTTTTATTTCTAAAACTAGGGCTTCTTCTTTATCTAGGTTTTTACTGAATTTCTAATTCTTTCGTATGCACCTGGTTCAACTTTATCTAGAGAATTTCTAATAATTTCTAGAGTTTTGTTGTAACGATACTCTCTATAATATTGTTCAGCAACTGTTAATTGTTGGTGGAATTCAACATTATCTTTTCTGTATCTATTTGCATAACGAATTAGTTTTTCGATTAACTCGATATCAGTAAGAATATTATTAACTTCTGATGCATAGATATCAAGTGATTCTTCAGCTTCAGCAACTGCACGTTTTAATAAATCGATATTAATAGGTTCTTTTTTTAGCTCCTCTAATGCATATCTATAACTATCAGTTACATCTTTATATAAAACGATAAATCTATCACTGAATCCTGGAACACGTGAATTATCTAATTTACGTTTAATAACTTCTTTTTCTTGATTGATGAAGATAAGTTTTTTCACGAGCTGACCTTCTTCTTCACGAAGACTTGTTAGATATCTAGAGTAGTTCGTTTGATCTTCTTCGATTTTTTCTAATCCTTGACCTAATAGTTCTACTTTTTTTCTTTCAAGTCTTTATAGTTTAATTTTTGGTTGATTATTTATATATACATCGATATCATGTTTAACATCAAGTAAATCACTAAGTTCATCATAATAGTTAGCGACCATTTCTTCATCTTTTTGATAGATTTGGTATCTATTTTTGATTTCTTGAATATTGTTATATAAAAGCTTCATTTAGTTTATCTTGTAATTCAAGTTTATTAGTAATTTCTCTATAATTTTCCTCAATATTTTTTTATAATCAAGTTCTTTTTAGATCATTAGAAACTTCATCGATAACATCATAAATACCATCAAGAATGTTTTCTATTAAATCTATATCACCAGATTTAACTTTTTCACGTGCATCGCTAAGTTGCCATACACTACTTTCAATTTTACTTGAAATTTCTAGGTGATTAAGTTTAAATCCTTTTTTCTCCATTTCCTCAACTTTTTAGTCTTAATGACTGAATTTGAGCTGGACAAGTTTTTTTCAATTTCTTTTAACAAATCAGGTAAAACTTCCATTCTTTCTTTAAGATCATCTATTAATACTTTAACAGAATTAATTTTTTTCTTGAGCTTCAAGGTATTTACCAGTTGATGTTAAGAGTTTGAAATCATCAAGCTGTGGTGCAATTTCTTTGATACTTTGTTCAAATTGTTCTGTCTACACCCGTATTGATGACGTTTAGCTAATAGTTCTCTATTAAGCTCTTTGTACTCAACTACGATTTCTTCATATAGTTCTCTATTTCTAGGTTCAACTTCTGTCAATTCTTTAATTTCTCTTCTAATTCCAGCAATTCTATCTTTTGATATTAGCAATTAATTCACCACTATTCATAATTACTTTCATCAGCACGTTTGAAATTAAATTTATCAATATAAGTTTCTGCACTATAAAGATCTCTGTCAAGTTCTTCAATATCGATGCTTTGAATTTCGTACCATTCTGCTTTCCCATTGAGAATAAAGTTTTTCAGCTTTTACCAGCAATTTCTAGCGCTTTTACTTTTTCAAATCATCAGATAGTGTTTCTCTCTAGCTCATCTTTCATAACTAAAAGAGGGTATAAATCTTGTTTCTTCCTATTTCTGAAGACGAATAGTGCTACTACTCCTCCAAGAACAAGGATACACACAAATAAAAATATATATGTCATATATCTTCCCCTGAATGTTTTATTTAATTGTTTACGTTTATTAATACAATAACCTAACAAAATTATACCATTTTTTTATCACAAAAAAACAAAAGTGTTTCAGTAATTTTTAAATTTTTCAATTTTTCTTATTAAGAAAATTATTAAATACTTTTTAGCATATTTTAAACATCTACTATTTTCCTTTAATAATCTTCATTTTTAAACAATATAAAAATTTTTATTATAGGTATACTATTCTTATCACTTTATTTTTACCTATTATGCGAAAAATATAATAAAGTCTTTAAAAAGAGTGTATTATGAATATAGTAGAAAATAAACAATTATTTATCGATCGACGACAGCATTAGTTTATGGAGAAGAAAAATCTAGTAACTAATCTATCAAATCTATCAGCATTATATAAGAATACTTACCTAATACTAACTGGGTTTGGCTTTTTACCTACTAGATGAAAAATAACAACTTAGTTTTTAGGACCATTCCAAGGCAAGGTAGCATGTACTGCATACCATTTAACAAAGGAGTTTGTGGACACTGCTTCACTACTCATGAAACTATTTATGTCGAAGATGTTCACAAGTTTTCCTGGACATATTGCTTGCGATAGTGCAACAAATAGTGAACTAGTTGTACCTATTATTCAAAATGATAAAGTAGTAGCATTACTAGATATTGATTCAATTGAGTTCAATAGATTCTCTAAAGAAGAAGTAGAAGCTTTTTCTGAAGTTACAAAACAAGTTTTTGAGAAAATTAATTTTTAAGATTAATATCAAAGGAGATATACCAAAGCAGTATATCTCCTTATTTTTTATTAGTCTATTATACCTTTGAATCTTAGGTAGTTTTCGTAGTCCATCTCTTTGTTAATTGCACCTTCAGGTGTTAATTCAATTACTCTATTCGCAATTGTTTGAATAAACTCATAGTCATGAGATGTAAAGAACACAGAACCTTTGAAAGCAATAATACCTTCATTGACAGCTGTAATAGATTCTAAGTCAAGGTGGTTTGTAGGTTCATCTAACAGAATAACGTTAGCTTTCGATAACATCATCTTAGATAACATACAACGCATTTTTTCTCCCCCTGATAATACGTGTGCACGTTTAAGTGCTTCTTCACCAGAGAATAACATTCTTCCTAAGAATGAACGTAAGTACGCTTCACTTTCCTCTTCAGGAGAAGCATATTGACGAAGCCATTCTACTAATGAGAGTTTTAATCCTTCAAAGTATTCAGAGTTATCTTTTGGCATATAACTTCTAGAAGTTGTAATACCCCATTTAACAGTACCACTATCTGGTTCCATTTCACCAGCAAGAATTTTTAGTAATGTAGTTTTAGCTACTTCATCCCCAAGTAAGATAACTTTATCATTAGGGTTCACAGTGAAACTTACATTACTTAACACTTCTTTACCTTCTACAGTTTTACTTACACCTTCAACGATAAGTAAGTCATTTCCGATTTCGCGATCTGGTGTAAAACGAACATATGGATAACGACGGCTACTTGGTTTAATATCGTCAAGAGTAATTTTATCAAGCATTTTCTTTCTACTTGTTGCTTGTTTAGATTTAGAAGCATTCGCAGAGAAACGAGCGATGAATTCTTGTAATTCTTTAATTTTTTCTTCTTTTTCTTGTTGTTATCTTCTGCCATTCTTCTAGTAAGTTGGCTAGATTGATACCAGAAGTCATAGTTACCAACGTAAAGTTGGATTTTACCAAAGTCTAAATCACAAATGTGCGTACAGATATTATTTAAGAAGTGACGGTCGTGGCTGACTACGATAACAGTGTTCTCAAAGTTAATTAAGAACTCTTCTAACCATTTAATTGCACTAATATCAAGACCGTTGGTAGGCTCATCCAGTAGAAGTACATCTGGATTACCGAATAATGCTTGTGCTAAAAGAACTTTAACCTTAATAGCATTATCAAGCTCACCCATAAGCATATCATGGAACTCTACAGAAATACCTAATCCTTCAAGAAGTTGTGCTGCATCACTTTCTGCAGTCCATCCATCCATTTCAGCGAATTCACCTTCAAGTTCAGCTGCAATGATTCCATCTTCTTCTGTGAATGGATCTTTCATGTAAATTTCATTTTTACGGTTCATAACATCCCAAAGACGTTCATGTCCCATCATTACAACATCGATAACTCTATTTTCTTCATATGCGAAGTGGTTTTGACGAAGTACAGCAAGACGCTCACCTTTTCCTAAAGAAACGTGCCCTTGTTGTGAATCAATTTCACCAGATAATAATTTTAAAAATGTTGTTTTTACCTGCTCCATTTGCTCCGATTAACCCGTAGCAGTTACCATTTGTAAATTTTTATATTTACGTCTTCAAATAATTTTCTATCTGCAAAACGTAAACCTAAATTTGTTACTTGTAACATTCTTTTTCTCCTTTAAAATTCTATTTTTGCTAAATACCTTGAATACGAATATATTATTCAAAGTTTTTTCACTTAATATAGTTGAAAATTATAAATACTCATATTCATAACCAATCAACTATACTGGGGCGACCCAGTAAATATAATTCTTATAAACTATATTTAACGAGTCGCTCCTTTATACTAATTATTATTCTTCGTCTTTTTCCCTTTTTACTAACACTAGCTATTAAGCTTTCAATGTGTAACGCATATTCAGCTGTAGTGTCATATTGGAAAAATTAGTTCTGGAAATTTTTCTAATTTTAATTTTTAGCAACTTCACTTTTTACGAAACCTTTAATTTTTAAACGCTTCTTTTTGTTTTTCTTTTTCACGTTCTCCACCTAGTACAGTGTAGAAAAACTTTTGCTTGAGAATAATCTCCTGTTAAAGCAACTTCTGTTACAGTAACAAATCCCTAAATCATGATTCTTAACTTTTTGTAGCTAATACATAAGTAATTTCTTTTTAATTTGTTCTGCAAGTCTGTTAACTCTTAGTTCTGACATAAAGTTTGCCTCCTATTTCTTAACTTCTTCCATGATGTATACTTCGAAGACATCTCCTTCTTTAATATCATTGAAGTTTTCAACAGTCATACCACATTCATAACCACTTTGTACTTCTTTAACATCATCTTTAAATCTTCTTAATGTATCAATTTCTCCTTCGTAAATTACTACACTATCACGAATTACACGTACTTTACCATCACGTGATACTTTACCTTCAGTTACATAAGCACCAGCAATTGTACCAATTTTTGATACTTTGTATACTTGACGTACTTCTGCAAGTCCGATAACTTTTTCTACGAATTCTGGATCTAATAATCCTGTCATCGCAGCTTCAATTTCTTCAATAACTTTGTAGATAATGCTGTGTAGACGAATATCTACTTGCTCAGTTTGAGCCATTTGTTTAGCATTATTATCGGGACGTACGTTGAATCCAATAACTACAGCGTTTGATGCTACTGCTAATGTAATGTCAGATTCATTAATCGCACCAACACCTGTGTGGATGATACGCACGTTAACACCTTCAACATCAATCTTAGCTAATGACATTGCTAATGCTTCAACAGAACCTTGTACGTCTGCTTTAATGATAATGTTAAGGTCTTTCATTTCCCCTTGTTTCATTTGCTCGAATAATGTATCTAAAGATACAGCTGAGTTAGCTTGACGAGTAGTTTCAATATATTGTTGTTGACGTTTTTCACCGATTTGACGAGCTGTTTTTTCATCACCAAATACTACGAAACGATCTCCTGCATTAGGAACATCTTGTAAACCAGTAATCTCTACAGGAGTAGATGGTTTAGCAGTTTGGATATTTTTGCTACGGTCATTAATCATAGCACGAACACGTCCAAATGTATTACCAACAACAAGTGGATCTCCAACATTTAGGCTACCATTTTGTACTAGTAATGTAGCTACCGCTCCACGACCTTTATCAAGTTTCGCTTCGATAACTGTACCTAAAGCTAAACGATTTGGATTAGCTTTTAATTCTTGCATTTCAGTTACTAATAAGATATTTTCTAATAATTCATCAATACCTTCACCTTTAAGAGCTGATATTGGTACGAAGATTGTATCTCCACCCCACTCTTCTGAGATTAGTCCGTATTCTACTAATTCATTCATAACTCTATCTGGGTTGGCTTGAGGTTTATCCATTTTGTTTACCGCAACAATAATAGGTACATCAGCTGCTTTAGCGTGGTTAATAGCTTCAATAGTTTGAGGCATTACACCATCATCAGCTGCTACTACTAAGATTGTTACGTCCGTAATTTTAGCTCCACGTGCACGCATTGTTGTGAAGGCTGCGTGACCTGGTGTATCTAAGAAAGTAATCTTCTTATCTTTAGCACGTACTTGATAAGCCCCAATGTGTTGTGTGATACCACCTGCTTCACCAGCTGTAACACGTGAATTTCTGATAGTATCTAGTAATGTTGTTTTACCGTGGTCAACGTGTCCCATAATTGTAACGATCGGAGCTCGTTCTTTAAGATCTTTATCTGCATCTTCAACTTCGAAGTAAAGATCTAAGTCTTCCTTATTAATCTCAACTTCTTCTTGGATTTCTTTACCATAATCCATAGCGATTAACTCGATTTGCTCTAAAGTAAGAGACTGGTTAATATTCGCCATAATTTTTTAGTTCCATAAATAATTTTTTTAATAAGTTCAGTAGAACCTACATTTTAGAACTTCAGATAGTTCCCCAACAGTCATTCCATCTTTAACTAAAATAGTATCTTCTGAGATAGTTTCTTCAGATGGTGCTTCGATAATAGCTGGTTGTTGTTTTTTTGAGATTTTTAACTTTCTCTTTTTATTTTTTCTTCTTATTCTTTTTACCTTCATTATTTGAAGATTGTTCATTTTCTGTAGTTTCTTCTTGTTTTTTGAAAACACTATCTAGCTTAGCTAACCCTCTTCTGTTAACATTGACATGTGATTAGATACTTCAATATTAGCATCTTTTTAAAACTGCAATAAGGTCTTTTTGATTGTTTTCCTACTTCTTTAGCGTACTCATAAATTCTGACTTTTTTTCATTACTGTTTTCCTCCTTCTTCTAATAATTGTTTGAATTTTTTATAAATCCATCATCAGTTATTCCAACAGCTACATCGATTATCTCTTCCAATCGCTACGCTTATATTTTCAATCGTTGAAAATTCGATACATTGAACATTGTAGAAATTAGCCTTGTCTGTTAATTTCTTTTTAGTATTCACACCGCAATCTTCAGCAATAACTAACAATTTGATTTTTATTATTTTTTTAAATTTTTGTGATTAAATCTTCACCTGTAATAAGTTTACCTGCTCTTTTGCATTAAACCTAATAAATTATATGCTTTTATCATTATTTTTGTGGAATTGACTTTCTATAAATTAATCTAATTACTTCGTTATAGATAGGTTCCATAACTTCTGGTGATGCAGAGAAAAATTTCTCTAACTGTTTCTTTTTCTTGTGCAGCTTTTAATAACTTCTAAATCTGAAACTACATATGCACCACGACCTGCTTTGTTTACCTGAAGGGTCAACAGAGATTTCTCCTTCTTTATTTTTAACGATTCGTAATAAATCTTTCTTCGGAAACATCTCATTTGTTAAAATACATTTTCTTGTTGGTATTTTTCTTTTCTTCACAGTCAACACCTCACTATTCAGCGACTTTTATATCGATTTTTCCAACCAGTTAATTTAGCGTAAAGTCGAACGTTTTGACCTTTTTTACCAATTGCTAGAGATAATTGATCATCTTTCACTTTAACATTAGCAATCTTTTTCTTCTTCATCAATATTAATTTCTTCAACTTTTGCTGGTGCTAACGCGTTAGTAATGAATTTAACTGGATCAGCATCCCAAGTAATAATATCAATTTTTTCACCGTTTAGTTCTTCAACGATACGATTAACACGATCTCCTTTATTACCTACACATGCTCCTACAGGATCGATATTTTTATCTTCAGCATAAACAGCTAATTTAGTTCTTTCACCTGCTTCACGAGATACACTCTTAATCTCTACTGTTCCACTATAAATTTCAGGAACTTCAATCTCGAACAATCTTCTGATGAATTCAGGATGTGATCTAGAAGCTAAAACGTGTGGTTTGCTTCCGCGACTTGGGTTATCAACTTTAGCGATGTAAACTTTAATAGGAGTTTGAGGAATGTATGTTTCACCTTTAACTCTTTCATTTTCACCTAAAATAGCTTCAATTTTCCCAAGTTTAACATAAACATATCTTGAGTCAATTCTATCTACAGTCCCTGATAAAATCTCACCTTCATGTTCAATATATTCTTTATATAAAATTTCTTTTTCAGCTTCACGAAGTCTTTGTAATAAAGCTTGTTTAGCGACTTGTGCACCAACACGACCAAAATCACTTTGGTAAATCAACTACTTCATAAATATCACCAACTTCATATGCAGGATTAATTTTTAATGCATCTTCAAGTGCAAACTCAATTCTATCATCGTAAACTTCTTCAACAACATCTTTTTCTTATAATAAATTTATAATCACCTGTTGCTCTGTTGAAATCTACTCTTACATTTTTTGCAAAACGATTGAAATTCTTTTTATAAGCTGATAATAAAAGCTAACTCAATAGCTTCTACTAGAATATCTTCTGCAATTCCTTTTTCTTGTTCAATTAATTTAATAGCTTTAAGCAAATCCTTGCTCATCTTTCTTTCTCCTTTAATAATTAAAAATTTAACAGCTAATCTAATTTTAGCGATTTTACTATAGTTAATCGTTGATACTCTTGCTTTATCTTTATATTCAACAGTAATTTCTTCACCCTCAACAGCTAGTATATCACCATAAAACTCTTTTTGATTATCAACCTTTTCATATGTTTTTAATATAAACGTGTTTACCTACAGAATTAGTTACTTCTTCAAGATTTCTAAGATCTCTTTCAATACCGGGTGAAGAAACCTCTAGATAATATTTATCACTGATAAAATCTTCTTTATCTAGCTCTTCTGCTAACTTCTCACTTAATAATACACAATCATCAAGTGATAGGCCACCATCTTTATCGAAGTAAATACGTAAGAAGTACTCAGTTCCTTCTTTTTACATATTCAACATCATAAAGAGAAAATTCCGTATTTTTCTGTTTGTTTTGTTGCTATAGTTTTAACTTTTTCTACAATACTCATACAGCATACCTCTTTCTTAGTTTTTATTGCAATATAAAAAGAGCGGAGAACCTTTCAAAATTCACCACCCTTTCGGTAATTTATTTCAATGTAAATACATTATATCATATGATTTTTTAAAAAAATCAAATGATAACTACATCTTAGTACGAATCACTTCAATTTTGTATCCATCTGGATCTTTAATGAAGTAGTAGCTTGGCGGGAATCCTGGAAGACCTTTAAGATCTGTTACATCGTATCCAGCCGCCTTGTGTTTTTCGTATAATGCTTCTAAGTCTTCAACAGAGATAGCAATGTGACCATATCCATCCCCTAGTTCATATGCATCGTGATCATAATTATAAGTTAATTCTAACTCATAATTTGATCCAGGTAATGTTAGATATACTAACGTGAACTTGTATTCAGGAAAGTCTCTTTCACGACTTACTTCAAAGTCAAATGCCTCAGTATAAAAATTTAACTGATTCTTTTTAAATCTGCTACACGGTAACAAGTATGTGCCATAGTTTGAACCATTTTATTCACCTCTTAAAATTTTTTTATTATAAAATTGTCCATCCAATTGCAACTGCTCCTAATCCAAGGTGTGTAGAGATAACTGGACTTATTCCATCTATATCAACAGTTACATTCGAATAATTTTTCCTCAACATATTTTTAATTTCTTCAGCCTTGTCTAATGCAGTCAACATGCAGAACACACACAGTGATGTGTTCTCCTTCATGTTGTTTATAATATTCATCAAATAATTCATACATTCTTGATACAACTTTTTTATATGTACGAATTTTTTGGAAAGGTACTATCACCTTATCATCAAAGTGTAGTAATGGTTTGACTTGAAGTAAACTTCCTACTACAGCTTGTGCTCCACTTAAACGTCCGCTACGTTGAAGGTGAGATAAATCATCTGCCATAAAATACGCATCAGACACTTTTTTCATCTCATTTAAAGCTGAAATGATTTCACTAGAAGTTTTACCTTCTTTAATTAGTTTTGCTGCCTTAATCGCATAATATCCTTCAGGTCTACAAGAAACTTCAGAATCGAAAGGATGTACATTTAATCCATCGATCATTAATCCAGCTACAGAATATGATGAATATGTTCCACTTATTCCACTTGATAGTGCAATAGCAATTACATCAGTATATCCTTCTTCTTTTAATTTTTCTAAGCAAGCTACAACTTCCCCAATAGCTGGTTGTGATGTTGTAGGGAAGCTATTGTTAGGATCTTTTAAGTATTCATGATATTTATCAAGTGGCATATCAATAACTTCTTTATATGAATTATTATCAATAATAAGATTTAAATAAACAGTACGAATATCTAGTTCTTTTTCAAATCTTCTGATAAATATGCAGTTGAATCCATAATTATTGCAATCTTTTCCACATTCTATCCGACTACCTTAAAGATAGCTTTTTCCTTTCTTAGAATTTTTCGATATTATAAAGTTCAAGCTCAACCTTAGTCTCTCTACCCATAAGTTCAATCATAACGTCAGCTTTATAATTATGTGGATCTAAGTTTACAACTTTACCTTCCATGTCTACGAACGGTCCAGAGATTACACGAACATAATCACCAACCTCAATATCAATATCAACAACATTTGATAATCCCATTTGTTGTAAAATAAAGTTAATTTCTTCTGGTAACAATGGACTTGGTTTTGAACCTCCACCATGAGATCCAACAAATCCAGTTACACCAGGAGTATTTCTAACAACAAACCAAGAATCATCAGTCATTACTAATTCAACAAGTACATAACCTGGGAATGTTTTTTTCTATTTACTTCTTTTTTTCTTTCCAGTTGGAGTTAAGATAGTTTTCTTTTTCTTCTGGAACAACGATTCTAAAAATCTTATCTTCCATTCCAAGAGACTCAACTCTTTTTTTCAATATTATCTTTAACTTTGTTTTCATAACCAGAATAAGTATGAATTACATACCATTCTTTACTTACTGTATCACTCATAATAACCTCTCTTATCTACTGAAATGTCTAATTCCAGCAGTTATTCCTAAATCAACTACGTAGCTAAATAACATTAATATTCCAACTACAACAATAACAATCAATGTTTTTTTCTAACAAGTTCACTAAATGTTGGCCAGCTTACTTTTATGCATTTCGGCAACAACATTTTTTTCAAAAAAATCTTATCATCTAATTACAAACCTCCCACATAAATTTCTTTACTATTCTACATTCTATAAATTATAACATAGTATAATATATAAGTCTATATATCAATAAAAAAACAATGCATTCTTATTCAATATATTATTGTATCATCATTTAATAAACATTTCAAATAAATATAATCTCAAAAAGTACTATATATTGTTGAAATTATTTAGCTAGTAAATCATAAGCTGCAGTTAATGTATTTCTCATTAACATTGTGATTGTTAAAGGTCCTACTCCTCCTGGAACAGGAGAAATATAAAAGCAACCTTATCAATAAATTCATCTAGATTTACATCTCCAACCAACTTACTATCTTTTATAGTTATTTCCTACATCGATAATAGTACATGTTGGTTTTACCTTTTCTTTTCCACTTAAGAAATGCGCAACTCCAACACAGCTAACAATAATGTCAGCTTGTTCAATTAAAGTTTCTAAATCTTTTAGTTCTAGAGTGAGCTGTTATTACAGTTGCATTATTTTGTAAAAGTAAAGTTGAAATTGGTTTACCAACAATATTACTTCTACCTATTACTAATGCAAGTTTACCAGAGATTTCTTCTCCAGTAGATTTAATCATCTCTAGAATTCCAAGTGGAGTACATGGAATAAGTTTAGCTTCTCAATCACTAACTTACCTACATTAATTGGATGAAATCCATCAACATCTTTATCCGGACTTACAGCATTTAATACTTTTTTTCAGCATCAATATGTTTTTGGCAACGGTAACTGCACTAAAATACCATGAACTTTTTCATCGTTATTTAATTTTTTTCAATTTCTGTTAATAAATCATCAGTAGAAATTTCCTCAGGTAATTCTATTTTTATTGAATTAATATTATTTTTCAATACAAGCTTTATGTTTAGAATTAACATAACTTCTTGACGCTTTATTATCTCCGACTAACACAACCGCAAGAGTTGGTTCAATCCCTTTTTCTCTTAAAGCAGTTGCTTCCTCTTTAATTTCTCCTCGCAATTTCTTTTGCAAGTTCAGTCCCACTAATGATTTTTGTCATTCTTTGTTCCTCTTTTTATTTTTTTAATTTCGATTGATTTTTCTGTTCCGTTTAATAATCTTTTTATATTCTTTTTATGCATATAAATTACAAATACACACATAACCATCATAACCCACTTATCAATACCAGCTTCAAAAAGCCAAGATATCCGATAGCTGTTAAACTGATTAGAATACTTCCTAATGAAACATAACCAGTTAAAAAAATAGTGTTGAAAAGAATATAGCTAATAATAATAAACTTAACATTGGATATAGGAAGATAAACACGCCTGATCCAGTCGCAACAGCTTTCCCACCTTTTGAAGTTCGCAAAGATAGGGAATACATGCCCTATCATTGCAAAAAGCTCCCAAATATTGATAAATAATCAACTCTACCAAGCATCAAAGTTGGAAGAAATGTCGCTACTATTCCCTTAGAAACATCACAGATAAAAACCGTTACTCCAGCCTTTTTACCAAGGCATCTGAAAGTATTTGTTGTACCTAAGTTTCCACTTCCTAATGTTCTAATATCAGTATTATAAAATACTTTTCCTACGATTAATGCAAATGGTATAGAACCAATTACATATGCTAAAATACAAAATAATATTATTTGTGTAATCATAGACTACCTACCTAATAATTGCTCCGTACACTGTAAGTGCATTAGTACTTTTTCATGAACCGCTGTCACTTCTTCATCTGTTAAAGTTTTTTTGTTTATCGCTATAAGTAATAGTTAGGGCCAATGATTTTTTTACCAGCCAATAATTCAGCACCAGCATATAAATCAAATAATTCTACATTCGTAATTAATTTACTATTAACTGATTCAATTACATTATAAATATTTTTGATATTCATCTTTAACATCAACTAACATAGCTATATCACGTGTAATTTCAGGATATTTCGTTACTTCTTCGTATTTAGGTTTAACTTTACTTTCTGAAATTACCTCATCTAAATTAATTTCAAATACATAAGTAGTATTTAGACCAAGTTTATCAGCAACTTGTGGATGAACCTCTCCAATGAAACCAATACGTTTTTTTCTCCTAAGTATACTTCAGCAAAACGACCTGGGTGCATTCCTTCAAGAGTAGATTTTTTGTATGTAACTTTTTCTTCTAATCCTAAACGTTCAAATACAACTTCTAGGTATCCTTTAGCTGCGAAGAAATCTAGAGTACTGCTTTCTTTAAGCCATTTAGTTACTCTTTCTTCCCCAGTTAACGCAGCACTTAAATATAATGTTTCTTTAGGTTGAATATTGTCATCACCACTTCCGAAAAATACGCGACCAATTTCTAATAATTTAAGGTCTTTTTGTTTTCTAGCTACGTTGTATTGAACTGTATTTAATAATCCTGGAATTAAACTTTGACGTAATGTCGAGTGAGTTTCAGTCATAGGCATTAATAACCTAACTTTATTGTGATCTTCTAAAGTATACTGAGTAGCTTCTTCTTCAGATACTAATGAATAGTTGATAGTATCATTAAATCCTAAGCTAGCATATAGCCCTCGTAGATCACGCACCATTCTTTTGAGAATAAGTTAATCCACCTTTAGTAGTTTTTAGAGAATTTCGGTAATGTTGATGCTAAATTATCGTATCCGTAAATTCTAATAACTTCTTCTACTAAATCTTGTTTAATAGAGATATCAGGTCTTCTTGTCGGTACTTTAACAACTAAGTTTTTCTCCTGTTACTTCTACTGTAAAGCTCAATCCTTCAAGAATTGCTACTAATTCTTCAGTTGATAATGTAATTCCCAGATAGTTATTTATATAAGAAGTTGAAATTTCTACAACTTTCTCTTCTTCTTTATTTTACTACCCCAACAGAACTTTCAACTACAGCATTTTGGACATAACTCTAAAATTAATTCTACTGCACGAGCAAGGGTCGCTTTTTGCATATTAGGATCAATTCCTTTTTCGAATCTTGCAGAAGAATCACTTCTTAATCCGTGTGTCGTAGAAGTACGACGTACTGATGTAGGATTGAAATACGCAGATTCTAAAATAATATTTTTTTAGTCTTTTTCACTTACTTCTGAATTTTTTACCACCCATTACTCCACCAAGAGCAATCGCACGAGTTCCATCAGTAATTACTAAATCAGTTGTTTGTAATTTTCTTTCTTCTCCATCAAGAGTTTTCAAGAACTTCACCTTCTTTAGCATCACGAACTACAATTTTATCTCCTACTAAATCTTTTATCAAAAGCATGCATTGGTTGACCAAACTCTAAAAAGTACGTAGTTTGTAATATCCACAATATTATTAATTGGACGGATTCCAGAATTCATAAGTCTTGTTTGTAACCATAATGGAGAATCTTTAACTTCTACATTTTTTTAACAACTTGACCTACATAGTTTCTACAAGAATCACTTTCAATAGCAACTTGTAATGAAGTTGCTTCATAGTTTTCTTCTTTTTCAACATCTTTAAAATCAACTTTATTATTATATAAAGCACCTAATTCATAAGTAAGACCACGCATACTAAGTGCATCAGCTCTGTTTGGAGTAATTGAAAGATCTAAGATGTAATCATTTAATCCTAACAATTCAACAACATCAGAACCAAGCTCTTGTTCAGTTTCAAAAACGTAGATACCTTCTTGATAATTTTTAGGTACTACACTCTTACTTAGTCCTAATTCACCTAATGAACAAATCATACCTTGTGATTCTACACCACGAAGTTTAGCTTTTTTAATTTTAATTCCTGGTAATTTTGCTCCAACTTTAGCAACAATTACATATTGTCCAGCATCAACATTTGGCGCACCACAAACAATTTGTAAGTTTTCTTCTTCACCAACGTTTACTTGACATACATTTAATTTTTCAGCATCTGGATGTTTTTCTTTAGACTCAACATAACCAACTACTACGCCAGAAATTTCTTCTGCTAAATACTCAACACCTTCTACTTCAATACCACCACGAGTGATTTTTTCAGCTAATTCATTAGCATTATCTTCAACATTTGTATATTGTTTTAACCAATTATAACTTACTAACATTACTACCTCCTATTAATCGTTTCTATCACTATTGAATTGTTGTAAGAATCTTACATCATTTGTGTAGAAACTTCTAATATCGCTAATACCATATTTTAACATCGCAACACGTTCTGGTCCCATACCAAAAGCAAATCCAGTATAAACTTCTGGATCAAAACCAGCCATTTTTAGAACATTAGGGTGAACCATACCTGCTCCTAAAATTTCTAACCATTTAATGTTTTCTTCATCATCCTCATTACCCCAAGATACATCAACCTCTACAGATGGTTCAGTAAATGGGAAGAAACTTGGACGTAGACGGATTTTTTTGTTTTCCCCGAATACAGCTTTGATAAAGTGTTCTAGAGTCCCTTTTAAATCACTAAATGTAATATTTTTATCAACTACTAATCCTTCAATTTGTGTAAACTGATGAGAGTGAGTAGCATCATCATTGTCACGACGGAATACTTTACCAGGGCAAATAATCTTGATTGGTCCTTCACCATTAGCTTTTAACATTTCACGAGCTTGAACAGGTGAAGTTTGTGTTCTCATTAACAGCTCATTTGTAATATAGAATGAATCTTGCATATCACGAGCTGGGTGATCTTTTGGTAAGTTTAACATTTCAAAGTTAAACTTGTCAGTTTCAACCTCTGGTCCTTCTGCAACAGAATATCCCATTGAAATAAAGATTTCTTCAATTTCTTCAATAATTTTGTTTTAACGGATTTAATCCACCTAGTTGTACTTTTTTTACTAGGAAGAGTCACATCAATCTCTTCGCTAGCTAATTTTAACTCTAATGCTACTTTAGCTAGTTCAGCTTTTTTGCTTCTAAGCTATCATTAATGAACGTTTTCACTTCATTAACAAGTTTCCCAAAAGTTGGTCTTTCTTCTGGTGATAAATCACGTGCACCTTTCATAACTTCTGTTAATGCACCTTTTTTTCCCTAAAAATTTAACTCTTAGGTCATAAAGTTCTTTTTCATCTTTTAATTGTTTTAACTAATTCTAAATATTCTTTTTCTTATATTCTCTAAAGTCATAAGTTCCTCCTTAAAAATTTAATATAAAGACATTGGTATAAGTTCTATTATTTATCCAAAATAAAAAGCCCCTCAAGACTAAGTCTCAAGGGACGAATATATCGTGGTACCACCCGCATTTTAAAAGCAATTTGCTTCCTTAATATGGTTTTTTTAACGGGTACCAACCGATTGTACTCATAATCTACTTATACAATTACTCATAAGCTGAAAATATATTCTCAGTTAGTACAACTCTTTCAGTCACGTAGTTGCTCCCTGTTAAAAAAACATCCAATATACCGTCTTAATCATCGTTTTTGAAAAATTTTATATTTAAAATGATAATATAAAAACACTTCAATGTCAAGAAATATAAGCATTTTCATTGAAAAATCTATAATTTTTAAAAATACAAATCATTAAAAATCTAAACTTTAATTATTTAAAATTAATTATTGTTTACATGTTATTAAAATATAAGAGTCTATAATAAATACGGTTGATAATAAATATCAGCCGTATTTAAATTTATAAAAAATAGAAAAAGAATGTAAAATTCCTCTATAATTTAAGTATGAGCAAAAAAATCAAGAAAGGAAATTTACATTCATATGTGTAATTATAGCAAATCTCTTAAAATAACGCTACAAATAACTGACAAAAAAATATAAAAAAATTCTAGATAAAACAGATGAAATTGAAATAAATGGTTGTAAGCATCTAGTTTATTATGGAGTATTGAAGCTTCATCTAACTTTTTGTCCTTATTGCCAAAAATGTAAGATAATTAATAACGGTTATAGAAAAAGTAAAGGTTAAAATGCCCTCTATTTCTGACAAACCAGCTATCTTATACTTAAATAAACATCGTTTTATATGTAGAGGTTGTCGTAAATCCTTTACAGCTGAAACTACTGAAGTTAGGAAGAATTCTAATACCTCTAAAAATCTACGAGCAGGTATTATTAAAAGATTGTCTAAAGAGAATACTTTAAAAGAAATAGCTGAATCTTGTGCTGTATCTACTAATACTGTATTAAGAATACAATGTGATCTATCTAAAACTTTAGAAAGACCTAAAACCTTATCTGTTTGTATGTGCTTTGATGAAGTGTCTTCTACTTCCGATAGTATAAGTAAAATGAGCTTCGTGTATGCAGATGCATTAACTCATAAAATACAAAATATACTTCAGGGGAGAACTAACAAGATTATTAAAGACTACTTCTTATATTATTCTTATCAAGAGCGTTGTAAGGTTAAGGCAGTAGTTATTGATATGAACTCTGGTTATAAAAAGTATTATTAGAGAGCTTTTTCCCTAATGCGAAGATAGTTATTGATAGATTCCATATTGTTCAGTTAGTTAATAGAGCTTTTTAATAAATATAGGGTGTCATTTATGAACAGTATTAAAGACAAGAATAAAAGAGTTATACAGACAATTGAAATGTTATTGGAAAAATCTTCTTACTAGCTATAATGAATTAGATAATGGTACCCACAAGAAGTTTAAATACTTTAAGTACATCACTACCGAACAAGATATTGTCAACTACTTAATTAAGCAAGATTCTCAGCTTTATAAGTGTTATTAGCTTTATCCAAGACCTTAGAGAAGCTCTTGAAAAAGATGATTTTTGATAGTTTTTAAAGCTTTTAATTAACGATAAATCTACTTTACCTAGATATATGTTTACAGCTATTAAAACACTTAGAAAATATAAAAGACAAATCAAAAAAATACTATGTATTACAATGGGCTATCTAATGGCCCTTTAGAGGAATTAACAACAAAATCAAAGTTATTAAACGTATTTCTTATGGTTATAAATCTTTTAGTAACTTTAAAGCTAAAATACTACTTATTTTCAGTCTATTTACACCTTCAGAGACTAATAAGAAACCTAGATATTCGAAAGAAGAGCGTCAAGCTGTTCTCGCTAAAAAGAAAGAAATAAGATTAAAACGAAAAAAATAGGAAAAAGCTATACTACTTAATATAGCATAGCTTTCTCCTAATTCTCAAAAATCAACCGAATTTGACAAAGAACCAAATATAAAAAGGTTCTTGGTATAACCAAAAACCTTTCTTAAATTACATTATTTTGTATATTCTTCTACTAATGCTAATACTTCTTCAGTTGTTGAACACATAATAGCTTTATCAACTAACTCTTTCATTTTTTCTAATGATAAGTTTTTGATTTGGCTACGCGCTTGAAGAATTGAAGTAGCTGACATTGAGAATTCATCTAATCCCATACCTAATAGTAATGGAATAGCTAAGCTATCTCCTGCCATTTCCCCACACATTCCAGTCCATTTACCTTCTTTGTGAGATGCTTCAATAACATTTTTCACAAGACGTAAGATTGCTGGGTTATATGGTTGGTATAAGTATGAAACTTTTTCACTCATACGGTCTGCAGCCATAGTATATTGAACTAAGTCGTTAGTACCAATTGAGAAGAAGTCAACTTCTTTAGCGAAAATATCAGCAATAACAGCAGTTGATGGAATCTCAACCATGATACCTAATTCGATATCGTTACTTACTGCAACACCTTCAGCTACTAATTTTTCTTTTTCTTCTAAGAATAAAGCTTTAGCAGCTCTAAATTCTTGAACTGTAGCGATCATTGGGAACATTACACAAAGTTTACCGTAAACAGAAGCACGTAATAATGCTCTAAGTTGAGTTCTGAATAAGTCTTTTTCTTCTAGACAAAGACGGATAGCTCTAAACCCTAAGAATGGGTTCATTTCTTTTGGTAAATCTAAGTATGGTAATTCTTTATCTCCACCGATATCTAAAGTACGAACAACAACAGGTTTATCACCCATTCCTTCTAATACAGCTTTGTAAGCTTCAAATTGTTCATCTTCAGTAGGTAGTTGATCACGTCCCATGTATAGGAACTCTGTACGATATAAACCAACAGCTTCCCCACCATTGTTGTTTACACCTTCTAAGTCAGCAGGTGTACCAATGTTTGCAGCTAAAAGAACTTCATGTCCATCTTTAGTTACAGATTTCTCTGTTACTAATTTAGCCCATTCAGCTTTTTGAGCTTCAAATTTAGCGTGTTTTTCTTTTAATTCAGCTGTAGTAGCTTCATCTGGGTTTACATATACAACACCTTCTAATCCGTCAAGAATTAAGATATCTCCATTTTTAACTTCTTCAGTAATTGTACTAGTTCCTACTACTGCAGGAATTTCTAATGATCTAGCCATGATAGCTGAGTGAGAAGTACGTCCACCGATGTTAGTTGCAAATCCTTTAACAAATTTTTTGTTAAGTTGTGCAGTATCAGATGGAGTTAAGTCTTCAGCAATAACGATTACTTCTTCATCAATTAAACTTGGGTTTGGTAAATCTACACCTAGTAAGTGAGCTAAAATACGTTTTGAAACGTCACGAATATCAGCTGCACGTTCTTTCATGTAGTCATTATCCATTGCTTCAAACATAGAAACAAACATGTCTGAAGTTTCTTTTTAATGCGTATTCAGCATTAATTTCTTTTGATTGAATATCAGTTTTAACAGTTCCCATGAATTCTGGGTCTTCTAAAATTAATAAGTGAGCTTCAAAAAAATCGCCGCTTTATCAGCACCCTAGATTCTCGTGAGCTTTATCTTTAATAATAGTTAATTCTTTTTAGAAATTTCAATTGCATCTTCAAAAACGTTTAACTTCAGTATCAACGTCTTGAACTTTAACTTCTTTAACTGTTAAATCAGGCTCAACAAAAATGTATGCTTTAGCAAAAGATATCCCTTGAGAAGTCGCAATACCTTTTTAGTTGTAACATTTTATGCTAATCCTTCTTTCTTCATTGTTTTCTTCTAAAAGTCGCTAATGCTTCTGCTTCGTCAGCTCCGTCAGCGTAGATTACGATATCAGCGTCTTTTTCCAACTCCAAGACTCATAACACCCATGATTGATTTTTAAGTTAACTTTACGTCCGTTGAATTCTAATTCGATGTTTGATTGGAATTTAGAAGCGACTTGTACTAATAAAGTAGCTGGTCTAGCGTGGATTCCTGTTTCGTCGATTACTTTAAATTCTTTTTGTAACATAGTTATGTCTCCTTTTATTTAAAAAAATATTTACATTCAAATAATACCATATGAAAGCAATATTTACAAGTGTTTTTGTACTCATTCACCTTTAAATATCATATGTATTCTATAACAAAGAAAACCATTTCTTTTTCCTATAATAAGCAATCGCATTGAAACTAATGAAAAAAATATGAAAACTGATTTTCAATATTAAAATCAAAAATAGTCAAATATACTAAAAAAGTATCAATTACAAGAGAAGTAACGATACTTTTTTATATTATATTATGCTGAAATAATTTTAAAATCATTATATATTTATTTTTATATTGTAAACTATATAACAAATTTATTATACTAATTCTCCACCAAGCTTAATAATTGATTTAAATTTTTCATAATCTTCATGATTTCTATTAAACTCACGAGCATTTTTATTTACTTCTTTAAAATCAATCCCTTGATCTTTTTCTGCAAAGACGCATCCGCAATAACATTGTCTATAAATATTATAATCATTACACATTTCTACAGATCTCTTATATCCATTATTCTTTTTAAAAATCTGAAGGTAAATAATAAATTGACACTTGCTCCTGAAGAACATATCCAGCTTCATTAATTACAGTTGCATTTTTTTCTTAGGACTTAGAGTTAATGCAGATGCGAAATAATCATATCCTAACTCCTCTGCTTTTTTTGAGCAGATGAATCTAAACGCATTTCATAACAAATATGACATCTATCTCCACCTTCTCTATCTTCTTCATGTCCTTTTACTGCACTAATAAATTTACTTGGTGCATACTCATCAGCTAAGAATTTAATTTTCTTATCATTTCTTTTTATTAAACTCTTCAACAAAAATCTTTTTGTACAAGCATACGTTTAATATATTCTTCTTTCGGATGAATATTTGAATTTGAGAAAAATATAGTTATGTCACTTATCTCTGATAAATACTCAAGTACATAAGTACTACAAAGGTGCACAACAAGAGTGAATAAGAATCTTCGGTCTAAAAATTTGTTTTTCCCACTCTTTTATTAATTCCTTTAAGACATTATCATAATTTATTTTTTTGATTTTTTTATGTCTTGTGTTTATAAATTGTTTTACTATCGATCATACGAATTCAATCCTTCTAATATTTCTAATATTTTTACTAAACAAGTTTAATATACTTTTTAATTTTTACAATTAATATCATTACTAATTAAAAAGCATTATCAATAAATTAAAAAAACACGGATATTAATTACTTATACTTTTTGAGCTCATAGCAATTTACATCCATGTTTTTATTATTATTAACCTTTATAATTTATCCCTAAATGTTGGTATGCTTTTAGGTGTTGCACGACGTCCTCTTGAGTACGCTCAATGAACCCTTCCTTTACTAGATAAGGTTCATATACATCTTCAATAGTTATACTTTCTTCTCCTATTGTTACAGCGATAGTCTCTAATCCAACAGCACGACCATCATATCGTTTAATTAGACATTCTAAAATTTTATAATCAATATTATCAAGTCCTTTAGCATCAACTTGAAGCAAATCTAATGATTCTATCGCTAAATCTTTTTGCTATTACACCATCATTCTTAACTTGTGCAAAATCCCTAACACGTTTTAATAATCTATTGGCTATACGCGGTGTACCACGAGATCTCATAGCAATTTCGTAAGAACTCTCTTCATCAATAACACATTCAAAAATATCTGAAGTTCGTTCTATGATATTTTGAAGTTCACTAATAGTATAGAACTCTAAACGACAATGCACTCCGAATCTATCCCTAAGAGGTGCTGTTAAAAGCCCCAGCCCTAGTTGTCGCTCCCACTAACGTAAAAGGAGGAAGCTCAATTCTAATACTTCGTGATTCTTCACCTTTTCCTATTACAATATCAAGATAAAAATCTTCCATAGCTGAATATAATATTTCCTCAATTGATCTACTAATTCGATGTATTTCATCAATAAAGAGAACATCGCCTGGTTCTAAACTAGTTAAAATCGCTGCTAAATCTCCAGATTTTTCTATTGCAGGTCCAGAAGTATACTTAATACCTACTTCCATTTCATTTGCAATAATTGTCGCAAGTGTTGTTTTCCCTAATCCTGGAGGTCCATATAATAAACAATGGTCTAGCACCTCACCACGTAATTTTGCAGCTTCTATAAATATTTTCAAATTACTCTTAATTTGTTCTTGCCCTATGTACTGACTTAAAAATTTTGGCCTTAAAGACTGTTCTTCACGTTCTTCACCAAAGTTTTGACTAGCTGATACCATTCTATCTTCCATAATTTCCTCCTTTCATCTACTATGCATTTATCAATAGTTTTAATCCTTGTTTTACATATTCATCTACACCGTCAAACTGATGAGTAGAAAGTTTCTTCTCAATTTTTGTAAGTTCTTTTTTACTATATCCTAGTGCTTCTAGAGCAAGGATTGCATCACTTAGATAATTATTAACAGCCTTTGGTGCACTGCTTATATTCGTTATACTAAAATCAACCTTACCTTGCAAATCAAGAATAATTTGCTGAGCTGATTTTTTCCCAATTCCAGGAAACTTAGTTAAATAAACAGCATCTTGATTTTCAATAGCTCCAATAATTTCTTCACTAGTACCCCCAGCTAAAATAGCTAAAGCACTTTTCGGTCCTACACCTTTGACTTTTAATAGAAGTAAAAGACTTTCTTTTGTTCTTTATTTGAAAAACCATAAAGAACATTTGAATCTTCTCTTACTTGTTGGCTAATAAATACAGTTCTTTCTTCATTCAAGTGATATTCATATGGATTAGCTACTACAACTTCATAGCCTATCCCATTGTTATCTACCACTATATTAGTCGGATTTACTTCCGAAATTTTTACCTTTAATATACGCGTACATTACATTCACACTCCTGATTGATTATTTAATTATAAAATTAAACGAAAAATCTCAAGTGTTTTTATTTAATTGAAGGGTTTATATCTTTAATTAAAAGAAAACTTGGCACTAGTAGTACCAAGTTTATTCTATCTATTATTTTACTTTATCTAAATCTACATTCATAACTTTTTGCTGTAGATTCAACTTTTTTATATGCATCTTGATCCACATCAGTAAATCCTGTGATACTGAACATCTTAGTGAACATTTCTTTCATTTTTGGATCTTTTTCAATATCTCTAAGAGCCTTCTCTAATTTTTCTTGAAGCTCTTTATCCATCTTACTAGAAGTCGTAACCATAATACCTGGAATCATATCACTTGTTGCTAATTTTTGAATATCAGTTTTAGCTTGAGGGAAGTCTTTAGCATATCTATCTTCAACTCCATCAAATGTTGCGATTACATCAACATCCTTGTTAAGAAGAAGTTGTAAGCTCTTATCATGTCCACCACTGAATTGATAACTAATATCCTTATCTATGTTAAGACCAGCATTTACTAACATAGCACCCGGATAGATATATCCTGATGAAGATGAAGGATCAACAAATGCTACTTTTTTACCTTTAACATCTTGAAGAGATTTAATACCTGAGTCTTTTCTTACATATAGTTCAGCAGTATAACCAGGTTTCCCTGTTTTCCCTTTAGATGTTAAAATCGGTTTTGCATTACTTTGTTTTTGAGCAAGTAAAGATGAAAACGGAGGGATGATACCAAAATCAACACTTCCACTACCTAAACCTTCAACTACCCCTATATAATTACTTGCAGTAAAAGCTTCTACTTTTACTCCTAATCTTTCAGATAGATAATCAGAAATTGGCTTAAGATCTTCTACTAACTTCTCACTATTTTTTAGAGGAACAAATCCCATCTTAATAACTTTCTCTTCCTTTTTTTCGTCTCAGTTTTAGTAGAACATCCTACGATAGAGAAGACAAAAATAAAACTAAATAACGCCAATAATATTTTTCTTCATATTATTTCCTCCTCGGTACATTTTTATTAATTTGATATAATTTTTATCACAAAAAAATCAATATATCTACCTTAAATTGAAATAACAGCAAAAATTCAACAGAAATTTTTGCTACTTAAAGAAAAACGTTCGGTAATTACTAATAAATTTTTCAAATATTTGAATAATCTATAATAAAGGATATAATAAAAACCGTAATTTAGGGCATAAAAAAACACCTTTAAAAAGATGATTAAAATTGAGGTGACTACCGATTTGAACCGGTGATCAAGGTTTTGCAGACCCGTGCCTTACCACTTGGCTAAAGTCGCTTTATTGTATTTAATTTTTAATGGGGCATTGAGGGGAATCGAACCCCCGAATGTCGGAACCACAATCCGATGCGTTAACCACTTCGCACAGTCGCCATATTTAACAACAATATTTATTATACATTTTCCATTAAATTATGTCAAGAACTTTTTTTAAGATATTTTTTTATAATTCAATTCAAAACATATTTTTAAATAATAATCTTAATTAATAATATATTTAAATACAATTGAAGATTTACCATATGTATATTAATTTTTTTAGTTTTTTTATATAGACTAATTCTTTTTACTATACCATATTAATCTTATATTTTATTTATCACTTACTATACTTCTCTCATCATGATATAATTAAAATATAAACAAACATACTGGGAGAATACAATTATGATAATTTTTAAATAGAGAAAATATTCAGAAATGCATCACTATGGAAAAAAAGCCATTGAAATTTGTAAAGAAGTCACTAAAAATTATAGTCTAAATAAAACAGATATTCCTCTGAGAACTCCTATTATATCTGAAAGAAATAATGGACAAGTACTTTTTATGCCAGGAAAAATATCTTCTGAATCAGATAACATTGGAATAAAAAAATAGTATCGGTTTATCCTGATAATTCTTTAATAAGCTTGCCTTCTGTTCCTTCTACTATGATTACTTTAGACGAAAAAGACAGGTATAGTAAATGGAATAATAGACGGAACTTATTTAACAGCTTTACGAACTGCTGCTTTACAAGGTGCTGCTACTGATTTATTATCCAATAAAGATAGCAAAATCGCAACATTAATAGGAACTGGTGGTCAAGCTTTTGAACAAGCTCGAGCTTTTACTAACAGTTAGAAATCTATCAGAACTCAGAGTTGTTGCCAGAAATTTTGATAAAACTAAAAAAAGTTTGTAGAAAAAAACTAAAGGAAGAACTGAACAATTTCGATACAGTTATTATCGCTTACGAAAATGTTAATGATGCAACAATTGATTCAGATATAATTACCACAGTAACAACTTCTACAACACCAACCTTCACTGCTAAATACTTAAAACAAGGAGTTCATATTAACGGAATAGGATCATTTACTTACGATATGGTTGAACTTCCTTCTGAAATAATAAATTCTAACAATAAAATTTACTTCGATACAAAAGACTACGTTCTTAGTGAAGCTGGTGACATACTTCAGCCTCTAGAAAACGAACTAATTTCTCACGAAGATTTCAAAGGAGAACTTGGAGAACTAGTTTTGAATTCTATTGAAGGCCGAACTAGTAAAGATGAAATTACAATCTTCAAATCAGTTGGGAGTGCCGTTTTTGACATAGCATGTGCTGATTATATAATAAAAGAAGCAATAAAATATAATATTGGAACAAAAAAATTGATATATAAAATGATATAAAATTAAACTCCTTCCCCATAGAGGGTTTGGAGTTCAGTTTTATTATTCGTGTATTTCTAAAGGTAACCCGTCTGGATCAAAGAAAAATGCCATCTTTTTATTATCAAAATCATCGTATCTTAACGATTCATGAACAATACCAAGTTCATCAAATTTTTTTCTAGTATTTCCTCGACATTATCTACCTTAAACGCCAAATGTCTTAATCCTGTATGTTCTGGATTTGGCATTTTTCGGTCTAACTGGTGCATCTTCTTTTATAAAAAAATTTCTAATACCAAATCACCCTGTTGTACATTTATGATAATATCATTTTTTTATTTTTTTCTATTATACTCACTTATTACTTTAAATCCTAATTTCTCCACATAAAACTCTCTAGTTTTTTTGATAATTAGTTCCAATAATCGCTATATGATGAACATTACTAAACATTAATCTCTTCCTTATTTATATTTCTAACTATTTCTATCGCTTTTGCTAATTGTACAGGATCAACTTCTTCAAAATCCCCTTTTTCTGTGTATCTATAAGTTACATCGTCAGCAGTTGTCGTTACGTCTACTCCATACTTTTTAAATGCTCCATGCACCTGTGTAACCCCTGTTTTTAGTAATAATTTTTTTCGATATTGTCCGTTGAAATACCCAGCACCTGCAAGTATTTCTATATGTTGTCCAAATTTTTTTCTTGAAGATATTTTTAACAACTTAGCACCCCTATTAACATTCGCTCCTAGTCCACTTGTTAAAACTCTAGTACAACCAAGACCTATTAAACGCTGTAGGTTATACTCTGGTTCATCTGAACAGTCAAACGCTCTGTGAAAGATACTCTCTGCTCCAAAACTATCACAAAGCTCTATCATTTTCTCAGTTTCAATCCAATCAATCTTCCTATCTTCAGTAAGGAACCCAAACACTATTCCATTTGCACCATGTTTTAAAAGTTCTCTTGCTTCCCTAAACATTTGTTCTTTTTCTAACCTAGAATAGCAAAAGCCTCCTCCCCTTGGTCTCACCATCGCCATTATAGGAATTTCTACTCCACTTTCTAGTACCATATCCAAAACTGTAGTAGTAGGAGTTAACCCACCCAGGTAACTTGCACTTATTAATTCTATTCTATCTGCACCTTCACTCTGAGCAATTAAACAATCTTGAACACTATTTGCACATACTTCAACTTTTATCATAATTGAAATCTCCTTTTATTACTTTTAGTTCTATTATAACATAATTCAAAAATAACAATAGAAATTTATTCTTTATATATAAATAAGGATACGAGACATAAAAATCTCATATCCTTATTGTTAAACGTATTATACTCTATGTTATTCTTCACCAAAAATTGAAGTTCTAAAATCTTTCGTTTTTATCAAGATACGCTTTTAAAGATTGCTCGTTTTAGTTTAAGAACTCTACTATTTGTGTCAGGGTATAATTTTTGCCACATCATCTTCAGCATCTTTTTTTGAACCGCTTCGTATATTATACTTCTTAACTTACTAATATTATCAATAGTTACCGTCTCTTGACGTACCCAATTATTAGGATTTATAAAGCTAATATTTGTTAATTTATTGAATTTATTTTTCTCGTTCTTTATACATTTCTTTTTTTGAAATCAGCCCAAGATGAATACTGGTTATTAAATATCTTATTAAGCACTAATTTATCAGTTACCAATCCTACTTCCTTACCGTATGAATTAATTTTTGCTTCCATTAGCTTTTTGCTTCATTTTTCATATTGGTTAGAAATATAAGGTACCATACCTTCTTTATATCCTTTTGCGACTAATAGTTCAAACGCCATACGACGACCCCATTAAATCACCCGGAGTCCCTTTATCATTACTTAAGGCAGAATATATTGTGAGAAAAAGATTGATTGTATAGTATCCATTTCGTTTATACTCACCTTCATCAATATACCCTCTTCTTGTGATTATATCATTATCTATTAAACTATTGAAAAGAAGTTAATTTATTAAGCTCATCATGTTTTTTAATCTACGGACTACATTTGTTGCATAAACATTATTTCCATCAGGATCAGGTTTATACTCATTCTCTATTTTCCTTAATAGATCACCTTTCTCATTAGGACCTAAATTAACTACTGCTTCTCCTTCTAATTTCTCAAGTGTATAAACTAAATCAAATAAGTTATGCATATATTTACGCAAGTCTTCTGCACTATTGAATCGTTGAGTTGGATCTTTCACTTGTAGTCTATTAGCATTTTTCCGCTTCATCATATTTTAGTACAGAATTTATCGTGATTGTTGCATCATCTGGATGATCAGGAGCTTGAAGTAATCCTTTTGCATAAAACTCAGGTCCTAATCCACTTCTTCTTCCATATCCTCCAAGATAAATTTCTCTATCTGAGTTATGCGTCATTTCATGAGTATATGTTACTGCACCAGCCTTATCAAGCATACGATAAGCCATATAATAGAATGCATCGCCTGTTGCATAAGCACCATTAGCATTATGAACTACATTATTACCTGCTGGTCCAAAGAAATGTTTAATTGCAGGATGATTAGTAGAGAAATCTGCTTGGCTAACGTCATTATTATTATCATTTCCAAATCTGAAAGAGTCATATACCAAAATACTTCTAAACAATTTATCTTTATCTTTCGGATCTAATATTTTGTACCAATAATCATAGTGATCCCTAAATCGTTTAGTACTTCTTTTGCATTTTCTTCTACAAATTTAGTTAATTTATCTCCTTAGGATATTCAGGACTTCTATATCTATCATAAGCACCAAAACCTATAGTCGAAATATTCGCTATCATGAACACCATTTTTTCTTCTGGTAAAGTTAATAACGGTAAGACCATACTTTGATATTTCCAAGATGGACTTGTTAATCTATCATATACCCCAATAGAATACTCAGTTCCTTGTTCTGATTGTTTTTCTCTTACTTCCTTAATATTAGATTTTTTTCTTCTACTATATAAGCTTTTTGATTGTTTTTGAACCAGTCGTTATTAGAAACATTTGGTAAGAAACACTTTTCTATAACCTTCTAATGCTTTTAAATAAACTTTCAGTTCCATAATTTTTTTCGATAATAATACATTATATGTAATAACATTATTTTTTTAGCTAATAAATTGTTAAATCCAGATTTACCTAAATCAATAACATTATCTAATGCAGAACTATTAGATTTACCAAAGAAGTCTAGATGATATAATACTAAATCTTTTGCACTTGCATTATCGTATTTAAAAATTATACCAACGTTCTAGATATGTTAAACCTAAAAGTAACGCTTCCTTTATTATTCTTAATTTTCTCAATTACATAATTATCTATTATCTTATTGTTATTTTTCAGCTACTGCAGCATCTGCAGAAAAGAAGTTTTTGATAAAGTATCTTTTATATTTGCTTTTGTTTTAACAAATTGCTCGTCTAAGTATAATTCCGTATTTTTAACTTTATCTGAGATATCTAATATTTTTCTTAACTGCATTAGAGTCATATTGTACAGAATTCAAGTCAGTTAAAACATTATTTACAATATTACTATAGTCATGCAATAGCATATTAGGAGTATATAATAATCCTTGACCCTCTATATTATACTCAGCAACTTTTAGAGAAATCCTCTTTATATGTAATATTTAATACTTGTGATTTATTACCTTCAAAAATGTAACAATAATTTATTGATTTCACGTTTATTTTTTTATTAATATCAGTTATTACTTCATTATTTTTTTCATAGGAACAACTGATAAAAGTTTTTTTAGTAAATAAATCACTGTTACCCCTACTAAATTACCATACTTAACTATTGTTTCTCTGTTATAGAAAGGAAGTAATTTTTCAATATTTTTTTATACACTTGTTCTCTCGACTGTTGATAACCTGCTACTTCATTGTAATTAGTAGTGTATCTTGAAGTAAAATCAAAATCTTCTACTTTAGTGCTGTGTTTAGTAACCAATTCTGCTTTTTTTCTCTTTTACTTTATCAGCATCTAATACCGTACCTCTTTGTACATCTGAATCTTTAGTCACAAGTTCATCATCCACTTGAACTACATTTACTACTTTATTACCTTTTACTACTATAAGCATAATCTTCTTTCATATTATCAAAATTATCACCAGATATAGCATTACCATTTGTTACGTTAACATCACTTAAAACATTTGATAGTTTACCTGAGTTACTTACATCTTGTGAATCTCTATCCCAAAGATTACCAGCAACTCCCCCAACTTTTCCAAAGTGTTGCACATTGTTAACATTTCCTTCAACATAGCTATACTTAATTGTCGCACTTTTCTCAACAACTCCGGCTATACCACCAACAATTTGATCTCCTGATTTTGCATTAGATGCTATATCAATCGATGCTATTGATTTCTCTATAGAAGCAAGCGAACCAGAAAGTTTACCTGCTAAACCACCAATTTCATACCCTGCAGTTGTATCATACGTGTTAGTTATTCTACCTGTAAAACTGCTATTAGAAATTCTAGAGTTATCTACTTTTGAAACCAATCCACCAATTCCACGTTCACCAGCTATAACACCAGATGAATGAACATTAGTAATTGTAGTACCATTATTCGCTTGTTTCGCTATTGTAGCAGCATCTTCTTTAGAAGAAACATTAGCTTCTTTTATTGAAAGATCTTGAATAGTGGCATTACTTAAAGTATTAAATAACGGTTTTTCAGGTTATATATAGCGTAATGTTTATCTTTGTTCACACCAATTAATTTACCACTAAAATCTTTATTAACATAACTTTCTTGACCCTCTGAAAGTTCAACTTCACGAGCATCCATAGTAGCTCCTAAACGAAATGTACCATGTGGATCGTTATTCATAGCATCTACTAGATTTTTTTGAATGATGTATAAACTCCTTTTTCGCTTTTTTACTGCCTTAGGTAAGTAATACGTATAATTTTTCTAATACATTATTATTTTTCATGTTGAATTAAATTTTTCTGCATGAGCTACTATTTTATATACTTCTTTTCCATCTTTTTCAGCATTAGAAATTTCAGTAACTGGTAAAATAATATCTTTGAAATTTTCTGACTTAACTTTCATAAAGTATTTCGTCGAATCACTTGGTACATCGTTAAGTGATGTTACATGTCGATACTTACTACCCTCTTTTGAATAAAGTTCAACAGAAGATATATTTCTAAGTTCTAATTTTTTTATCAACTTGCTTTTTCTTCTTTAATATCATCTTTTTCTCATCTTTATGACGCTCTAGAGCATCATAGTTAGGTGTAATTTCTTTTCCTTTTTATTATACTTCTAATCCAATCTAATTGTGTCGGAGATAGTATTAATCCACCTGAACGGTTCTCAGCACCATTTTGATGAAGTCCGACCACTTCTCCTTTAGAGTTAAAGATTCCTCCACCACTCATACCAGCTTTTCCACCTTGGTACTGAACACCATAAGTATTATTTGCATATTTTTTTGTTCCATTTCAACAGTTGTATCTTTTAAGTGAGTGTACTCTCCTCTAGGATAACCATAAACATTTAACTTATCATTAACATTTACTTTCGAGTAATTTTCTACTAAGTTCGCATGTTGTCTTCTTGTAGATTGAGGTAAGGTAATAACAGCCAAATCATAGATAAATCCTTTTGGATAATCTTTTTGATTATAGAAGTGAATGTCCTCTGATGTGAATGAACCTTTTTGTCCATCAGGCGTTTGCCATTCATATGTATTTTTAGCCTTGTCTCCTCTAAATTCACCCATACTATTGTCTGCAGAATTATTAATGAAATTATGTGCTACAGTCAACAATACATTAGGCGCTATAAATGTAGCTGATCCCGTTCCAGACAATGCTTGATTACCTTTAACAAAATTCATTCTAAGTAGTGCACTGGCATTTTTTGGAACATTATTTATTTCTGCTGTATTGCTATTTTCTACAGTAGGTTTTTGGATCTTCTGTTTTCAGTGGCTCTATTTTCCCAGTATATTCTTTTGGTGGCTCGATTTTTTCGGGTTCTACTATCGCTCCGGCCTGCACTCCCGTATACTCTTTTGGAGCTTCTGCTTTCGCTGGTTCTACTATTGCTCCGGCTTGCACTCCTGTGTACTCTTTCGGCACTTCTGCTTTCTCAGGTTCTACTATCGCTCCAGCTTGTGCCCCTGTATATTCTTTTTGGCGGTTCTACTTTCTCTGGTTCAACTAATGCTCCAGAAGTAACTCCACCGTATTGTGGCTCTACTTTTTCGGGTTCAACTATTGCTCCGGCCTGCACTCCTGTGTACTCTTTCGGTGCTTCTGCTTTTGCTGGTTCTACTATCGCTCCGGCCTGCACTCCTGTGTACTCTTTTGGCGTTTCTGTTTTTGCTGGTTCTACTATCGCTCCGGCTTGTACCCCGTTATACTCAGGTTTTACTTCAACAGTAGGTTTTACTAATTTTTCACCTTTTTGAGTAATAGTACTAACTGCCTTTTTTTCGTTCCTTTTTCTATAATTACTGAAACTGGTGCTTTTTGTATTAGTAGAAATTAATTCTTTGGAAACTTCTTTCCCTTCTACAGTAAATACTCTTATAACTTCAGTCTTTTTACCTACTTTTCCATATCGTTTTACTCTTATTGTTCCTTCAGGCAACTGATTATTATTTTCTATAACTTGATTATATTGTATCGGTGTCTCTACTATTTTATCAGTATATAATAATTCAGGTTTAGTCAGCTTTTCCAGCTAAACTTCATCTTGAGGATTCACTGTATTAACCCCTAATACTTTTCTATCCTCATTTTTTTATTTGTATTCTCTATTACTTTTTGTTTTCTTTTTTTATTATTTTTCTAATACTTTTTTTATTTTTCTTTTTTTGTCAGTATTAGTTAGTATTGTTTTTATTTTCCTGTTTTTATCTAGTACATTTGTATTTGTATTTTCTTTTAATTTTGGTTGTTTTTATATTCTGTTGTTGTGAAGAAGCATTTTCTTTAACTTCTTCATTTGCTTTGTTTGTTTCAGCTTCATTTTTTAATAAATCCAACAAAACTATATCCAGGAATTGCAGAAATTTTTGGTAACTTGTCTCCAACTTTTAAACTATAATTCATGTTGTAGATTGATAACTGTAAGTCCTCCATGGCTCTAACAGGGTAATTCTAGAGTAGTTGCTCCCTAGACTCGTTACTAAAAAGGATTGATAGTATTTTACGTGATTTATTTTTACCTTTTTGCTACAACGACTACTAACTAGACCAAGCATACCGCCTAGAAGTATACTTCCTATTCCATAATTTAAACCAGTATTAGGTAATTTATTTAGTTGTGTTGTTTTTAGTTGGTTTAAATACTAAGTAATATGTTTCTTCTGTACTATTTACAACGCTTTGGTACTTCTTTTTCTTATTAATTCCTTTTTCTTTATCGGTAAGATTGTCTTCTCCTACATATTTATAGTGAACAATTGCATTATCAGCTGACCTTCACTACATAATCTTCAGGTTGAACAGTCGACACTAAGAAAAAAATGATCCTATCGTCATCGAGCAAACTCCAACAGTTAATTTTCTTAACGAAAACTTACTATATTTTTTCCCCTAAATATTTTTTCTCAACTTTATATCCTTCTTTCATATATGATACTAAGATTAATTTTTGTTTATAATTAATACATTAATTGTAAGCTTTTTTTCTAAACTAAATGCAAGAAAACAGACATAAAGTTTACACTAGATTCATGAGTATTTTTTTCTCATGAAATTTTTAAACATTATAATTAACACTTTAAATTTATGTTAACCAATGTTATGTAAAAATTTATTTTTTCTCATAAAAAAACTAGAAGCTACTTTATTCACTTCTAGTTTTAAAAATCTATTTATTTAACATACCTGCTTGAAGTTGGTACATTTTTGTAATAATTACCTTTTTAATGCTATCAACTCATCGTGTGTTCCAGATTCAATAATTTCACCTTTATCTAAAACGTAAATACAGTTAGAATCTTGAATCGTAGATAACCTATGGGCAATTGCTATTGTCGTTCTACCTTTTCTCATTTTTTCAAGAGAATGTTGAATTAACTCTTCTGTTTCAGAGTCGATATTTGCAGTAGCTTCATCAAGGATTAAAATTTTCGGTTTACTCGCTATAGTTCTAGCAAATGTAAGTAGTTGTCTTTCTCCACTAGAAAAAAAGTTGCCCCTCTTTCTGTAACTAAGCTATCATACTTATCTTCTAATTTATCTATAAAGTTATGTGCATCAACAAACTTAGCCGCTTCAATAACATCTTCTCTTGTTAATTCTTCATTATACATCTTAATATTAGACTCTACAGTCCCATGATATAAAAAAATGGATCTTGCAGAACTAATCCAACACTGTTTCTTAATTCTTTAGAACTATAGTCTTTTATATTAACACCATCAATTAGTATTTCTCCTCTATCATAATCATAAAAATCTAAGGAAAAGATTCATAATTGATGATTTACCAGAACCAGTTGCTCCTACAAAAAGCAATACTCTCTCCATTTTTACACTAAATGAAATATTTTTTAAGTACATCACGTTTACCATCATACGAGAAACTAACATTCTTAAATTCAATATCACCTCGAGAAATTTTATAATCACTTTCTTTTTGTTCTGGCTCATATTCTTCATTATCTATTAGTGTGAAAACACGTCCTGCAGAAATTATAGAAGTTTGAAGAATTGAGAAGTTTTGCATAAGTTCAATTAATGGATTGAACAGCTGATTCGTATATTGAATAAACGCATAGATTATCCCAGCAGTAAAACCATCACTTTCAAAACTTAGCCCAAAAATACATTACGATAACACCATATGCTAATACTTTTAAATAAAGCCATAGCTGGTCTTAATAATAAACTATCAACCTTTAATGACTTGGTGTAATAACGAAGGTGTTCATTATTAACTTCTCCAAATTCATCAATTAGGCGTTGTTCCTGATTAAACGCTTGGATTATCTTCATACCCTCTATAGATTCAGATAATTTAGTATTCATTTCACTAATTTTCGCACGAGAAATTTCTACTAATCTACTAGAAAGCTTCTGGTATAGATATACCGAACCAACCATTACTGGAATAAAAAGTATCATGTAGATTGTTAATTGCCAACTTAAAGCAATCATTGCAGAAAGTGTTACTACAAACATAAGTATCGTATTTAGAAAACTTGAGAAAATTGTTCCAAACATATCCGCAACAGCTTGTGTATCATTAGTTAATCTCGATACTACAGAACCTACAGGAGTCTTATCAAAGTAAGACATACCTAATTTTTGCAAGTTAGCAAAACTATCATTACGTAAATCTCTAACTATACTGTGAGCCACTCTTGCAAAAGTAGAATTCACCTAAAAATGTAAATACTACCCTTAGAATAAATAATCCAAAAATAAATTATTAATATATATAACCCTGCTTTTAGCAATATTTTTTTGTAATAAAGTTATCAATATAATACTGAGCTAAAAGAGGAATTGCTGTCGCTACTATAGAAGTTAGTAATATAAATAATAATGCTAATACCGATAGCCCTTTATATCGGAACATATAACGCATTAATCTAAAAAATGTTTTACTTTTCGACATCTTCACTTCCTCCTTTCAAGTTTTCTTCCATCTGTTGACTTTCATAAGTCTCTTTATACCAACCGTTATTTGCTATTAACTCATCGTGAGTACCTTTTTCAATAATAGTATCATCACCTAAAACAATTATTAAGTCAGCTTCAACAACCGCGGATAGTCTGTGAGCTGTAATAATATTTGTCTGACCACTACGTTGTTCTTTTAAGTTTTCTAAAATAATGTGCTCCGTCTTAGCATCAACAGCAGATAAAGAATCATCAAGAATTAATATCTCTGGATTAATAATCAAAGCACGACTCATAGCTAAACGTTGTTTTTGACCTCCAGAAAGACTAACACCTTTTTCTCCAACAATTGTATCAAACTTCTCAGGCATAGCCATTATATCATCATATAAACCACAAATTTTCGTAATTTCTTCTACCTTTTTTTATCATCAATTTGAGGATTAGCAAAACGAATATTTTCTTTAATCGACATAGCGAATAGTACCTGATCTTGCGGTACATATCCAATAAGTTTTCTTAAATCACTTAGACTGTAGTCAGCAATATCTCGATTATTAAGTAGGATATTCCCCGATTTTAATATTGAATTCTCTTAGTAACAATCTTAGTAAAGTAGTTTTACCTGAACCAGTAACACCTACAATACCAAGGGTTTGACCTTTTTCAATAGCAAACTTAATATCTTTCAATACAGACTTACCTTCTTCAAATTCAAAGTTGTTGATATTATACTCTAATCTTCCATTTTCAGCTTTAACTTTACTGTTTAAATTAATATTAACATCATTAACTTCATCTAATAAACTCTCAATACGCTTATAAGATACCTCACCACGTTGTGAGATATTATATAACCAACCTATCGCTTGAAGCACTATACTAACATATCAAGATATGTAACGAAAGTAACTAACTCACCAACAGATAACTCTCCATTAGAAACAAAAGATACCTCCAAAAACAAGAGTAAGTGTATAAGATAATCCAACGAATATTAATACCATTGGATCGAATAAAGAATTATACTTAGCAGCAATAACATTCTTTCCGAATACTTTTTTATTAACTTCTTTAAAACTCTTTATTTCATCGTTACCATAACCGAATGATTTCGTAACTTTTATCCCTGAAACACTCTCTTGAACCTTATTATTCAAATCAGAAAAAGATTCTTGCGCTTCTTCGAAACTCTCATAGTTTTTTTATCACCAATATAATTAGTAGCATACGCTAAAAATGGTAAAGGAATAATCGCTATTAAAGTTAATTTGAAATCTATTAAGAATATCATCGTGAACAGCGTAACTAGTGCAGTAATACTTGCATCAACCGCAGACATCACTCCACCACCTGCAACCATTGCCACAGAGTTTATATCATTCGTCGCATGTGCCATTAAATCTCCAGTACGGTACTTTTGGAAGAATGAGGAGACATCTTTGTAAAATGTTCAAAAAGTTTCGATCTTAAAATACGACCTAAATTATAAGCAGCTCCAAAAATGTAAACACGCCAAACATAACGAAGAGCATACATAGCCAGAGCAGCTAATACTAAATAACCAACATTTAAAAATAACTGTCCATTCGTCAGATTACCTGATTCAATTTTATCAATTACTGTACCGATAACTTTCGGCGGAATCAAGTTAAAAATACTCACTAGAATAAGAGCAATTATTCCTATTAGATATCGTTTTTTTCTAGCTTCATAAACCAAGCTAATTTTTCTAAATAAATACATCTACATTCCTCCTTCTCTTTCTTCTAATTTTTGAGAAGACCTCTCCGATTTTTTTCCATTAATAACAAGATTTGCCATATTATCCTGTGGTGTAGAAGTTTTTATTAATAACAATTAAATACTTACCTCTAAAATAATGCAATAAGTTAGCGAGCAGGATAAACACTTAATGAAGTTCCACCGATAATAAGTACATCAGCCTTTTTCAATAAAGTTAATAGCAGCATTAAATACTGTCATATCAAGCTCTTCTTCATAAAAGAGTAACATAAGGTTTTATAACCCCACCACATTTATCGCAACTAGGAATTTCTTCATCTTTAGCTAAAAAATCTTCTAAGTTATAAAAAGACTTACACTTAGTACAATAGTTAGCATCCACACTTCCATGTAATTTCAAGACATTTTTGCTTCCTGCTTGTTCATGAAGTGTATCTATATTTTGAGTAACAACAGCTTTTAACTTACCTTGTTTTTCTAACTCCGCTAAATAATAATGTGCCTTATTCGGTTTAGCATCAGGATAGACCAAATGCTTCTTATAAAAATCAAAGAAATCTACAGGATACTTCACAAACATCGTTCTTGAAACGAGTTGCTCTGGTGTAAAATGACGATTAAGTTCAACGCTAAAAACACCATTTGCACTTCTAAAATCAGGAATATCTGATTCTGTAGAGACTCCAGCACCACCGAAAAAGACAATATTATCATTTGAATCAATTATTTCTCTTAGTCTGTCTATATCATTCATAATACTTACCTCCTTATAATATTATAAAAGCTATTAAAAGAAGGAAACTCTTTTTTAAGTCTCCTTCTTTAAATTAACTACTAATTAGTTTCTTTATCTTTTTGAGCTTTTAACTCTTTGATACGTTGTTTACGCTCTTCGATACGAGCTTTTTTTCTCTTCACGAGAAGCACTCTTAACTGGACCACGAGCAATATGTTCTTTACTATCATTAGTTACAAGGTTCGTTGGTTCTTGTTTCATCTCGATTTCTTCGTGGCGTTCTACTCTAATACGCATTAAGTTAGTAACAACTTCAACTTGAATATCATCAATCATGTCCTCGAACATTTGGTAACCTTCAGTTTTGTATTCACGAAGTGGATCAATTTGTCCATATGAACGTAGGAAAATCCCTTTTCTAAGTTGATCCATTTGGTCGATATGATCAGTCCATCTATCATCAATTGCATTAAGAAGAATGTATTTCTCGAATGAATTCATAGTTTCATCACCAAGTAACTCACGTTTCTCAGCTAACTCTAAATTAATTCTGTGTAATACTAATTCACGAATTTCATCATCAGACATAACATCTGAGTATTCACTCTCGGTAATAGGTTTTTGACCTAAGAACTTCTCGTTAAGTGATTTAATGATTTCTTCTGTTTCCTCTTTTTCACTGTGCGCTTCTAAGTTTTCAGTGATAAATGCCATAGTTTTATCAACTGCATCACCGATCATTTCTTGAATAATATCAGTAACTACTTCGTTTTCTAATACTTCATTTCTTTCAGCGTACATAATTTCACGTTGTTTACGTAATACATCATCATATTGAAGTACTTGTTTACGTGAATCATAGTTATTACCTTCAACACGTTTTTGAGCACTTTCTACAGATCTACTTACCATTCTACTTTCAAGTGGTGTATCTACATCTTTACCCATAATTTTTTGTAATCTATCAGCTCCGAAACGAACCATTAGCTCATCTTCTAAAGATAAATAGAATCTACTGTAACCAGGGTCCCCTTGACGCCCTGAACGTCCACGTAGCTGGTTATCAATACGACGAGATTCGTGACGTTCTGTACCGATTACGGCAAGACCTCCTAATTCACGAACACCTTCACCAAGTTTAATATCCGTACCACGACCAGCCATGTTAGTCGCAATTGTTACTGAACCACGTTGACCAGCTTGTTTAATAATTTCTGCTTCACTTTCATTTTGTTTAGCATTAAGTACTTTGTGAGGTACTCCATATCTATATAATAACTTAGATACTAATTCACTCGTTTCAATAGAGACTGTACCTAAAAGAACTGGTTGTCCTTTGTCATAACGTTCTTTAACTTCTTGAGCTACCGCATTGAACTTAGCTTCCATGTTTGAATAAATATAGTCTGGTGCATCAATCCTTTGGATAGGTCTGTTTGTAGGAATAGTTGTTACAAACATGTTGTAAATATTTCTAAATTCCTCTTCTTCTGTTTTACCAGTACCTGTCATACCACTAAGTTTTTTGTACATTCTGAAGAAGTTTTGGAAAGTAATAGTCGCCATTGTTTTACTTTCTTTTTGAATAGGAACGCCTTCTTTAGCTTCGATAGCTTGGTGTAATCCTTCAGAGAAACGACGACCTGGCATTGTACGACCTGTAAATTGGTCAACGATTAAGATCTCTCCATCTTCAGCAACTACGTAGTCAACATCTAAAGCCATTGTGTAGTTAGCTTTTAACGCTTGGTTAATGTGGTGAGTTAAATCAACATTTTTTAATTCATAAAGATTTTTTAACCCAAAGTAACTTTCAGCTTTATCAATACCATTTTCAGAAAGTTGAATAGCTTTAGTTTTAATATCTAAAGTATAATCTCCATCACTTCCATCTTCTTCCTCTGCTTTTTTCAGAGTTTTAACGAAAGCATTCGCTACTTGATAAAGTGAAGTTGATTCTTGTCCTTCACCAGAAATAATAAGTGGTGTACGAGCTTCATCGATAAGAACTGAGTCAACCTCATCGATTACGGCATAGTTTAATGGACGTTGAACACGAGCTTCAACTGTCTTAACCATGTTATCTCTTAAATAGTCAAATCCTAACTCATTGTTTGTTGAGTATGTAATATCAGCATTGTACGCTGCTCTTTTCTCTTCAGAGTTTAAAGAGTTTAAGTTAAGCCCAACAGAAAGTCCCATATAGTTATAAAAAACTCCCATTTCTTGAGCATCACGTTGAGATAAGTATTCGTTAACTGTAACAACGTGTACCCCTTCTCCAGCTAATGCATTTAAGTATACAGGCATTGTTGCAGTAAGAGTTTTACCTTCCCCTGTTCTCATCTCTGCGATATCCCCACGGTGAAGTGCGATACCACCCATGATTTGAACTTTATATGGTTTCATTCCTAAAGAACGGAATGCCCCTTCACGAGCTGCAGCAAATGCATCTACTAAAATTTTATCTAATATATCCGGTGTTTCTTTTACCTTTTTTTCTTTTTGTTCTTGGATATAAGCTTTTAAATTCTTCTGTTTTATTTACTAATTGTTCATCGCTAAGACTTGAATATTCTTCATCTTTTAGCTAATACTTTATCAGCTAATTTTCGATAAGCTTTTTTTACTTCTCTTCTGTTAGCATCAAATATTTTTTTCCTAAAAATAGCCATTAACATTTTTCCTTCCGACATATTTTTTTCTATTAAATGATTTTTATAATCATATTATAATTCATCTCTTAATTATAACATTCATTTATCTTTAAAGCAACAACAATAACACGATTTTTAAGTTGATATTAACTACGTTTTTTTATACAACTAATAAAAGCTAAATGAATTTATATATTTTTTTGATTTTAAACATACAAAAAAATTCTAGCAGAACTCCTCTTAAAAATTCTACTAGAATTTTTTTATTTGTATTTTTTTAGTAAACTTTTCTACTTTCTCAACATATAAATCTCGAACATTTTTGAGGCGCTAATATTTCTATATCGTTACCTAAAGAGAAAAATCCAACCTAAGAAATGACCACTACACATAACCTCTACAGAAGTTTGATAAATATCATCTTTTTATGAATAATAATATCTTTTCCAAATCTATCAACGATTGCTCCTATTAATGATTCTTTAAACTCTAAAGTCACTTTTTTTCTAAAGTTCCACCATACATGCCAAATATTTTCTTTGAATAACCAGATATATCTTCTTTTTGAAACTTTTCATGACCCACTCTGTCACCATCAGCAATAACAACATTTCGCATTTTATCAACACGATAATTTTTTTATCAACTCTGTCTTAGCATCAAAAAGCAACCATATAGTAATTTTCATCATTCCACACTAGAGCGAATGGACTTACATTATAGACTTCACCATTTTTTTCTATCAATCATCTGTTTTTTTATAATTCCATTGCCAATAATTAAAAATCAATTTGCTTTATTTTTCCGCAATTGCATTGTGAATTGCATCAATATTGTAATAAATATTTTTCATTTATATATTTATTTTTCTTCGAAAGAATATACTTGTCTTTGAATTTTCTGAGCTTGTTTTTTTACTCGCTAATTTCTTCAATTTTAAAATTAGATCTCGTGATTTTTTTACAGTTAGAAACTTACTCGCCTGAATTACATCGATTAGCATCTTCACCTCAGCAAGCTCAAATTCTCTTTCTACTAATGCATAGATATTCTCACGACCATTCTTTTTCAATAACGATATTAAATCCATAATCTTGTAGTAATTCTATATCTTTATATAGAGTTTTTTTCTCAACAATAATTTCTTTTTTTCAAGAGTAAAGTAGTTAATTCTTTTTACACTTAAATAAGTATTTTTCATCGCTATAGTCTCTTAGTATTTCCAATAGGTACAATAGCTTTAATTTTTGATATCTTCCTTTTTCCATAAATTTTGCTCCTTATATACACTTATGTATATAATAACAACTATTTACGAATTTTTCTATTACTTTTTATGTATTTTCACATCTCTATTGACAACTTCTGCGATTACAGAACTTCCAGTAACAAAACAAACTTTTACAAAAATTTATCTCCAACTTTATCGTAAATTCTTCCTGCACTTTTTAGTACCTTTTGCAACAGTCCCTACAAGAATTTCCTACATAACCAACTTTACCAAAAGTTTTCATCATAACTTTAATAGCTTCTTCATCATAGTCGTTATCAAACTCTTTTTCACAACTGATAACATCCCCTACTTTAAAAAAATCTTATTTCCAAAAATAGTGCTCCATCCCTGTAATTGTAATATAATCTTTTTCCATTTTTAATCACCTCTTCGTTTTTGTGATTTAATTATAACAGTCTATCTGTCCATTTTTGGACACTATAAAATTTATTAAAAAAATTAGAACTTAGATTAAATTTAACCTAAGTTCTATATGTAGTTATTCTATTATTTGTTTAAGATGCTAGCACAACGTGGACATAAACCTTCTTCGTTTACTTCATCTACGATATTCCAACAACGGTCACAACGGTGTCCTTCTGCTTTAGTTACTTTAACAGTAGCAAGATCATAAGCTACACCATCGTTTTCTTTAACAGCAACTTTACTTACAATGAAGAATTGATTTAAGTTATCAACAGAATTTAATAACTCAACTACTTCTGCATCATTACTGTATACTTCAACAGCTGCTTCTAAAGATTTACCGATAACTTTTTCATTACGGCTTTCTTCTAATGCTTTATTCACATCATCACGAACTTCAAGAAGTTTATCCCATTTAGCTTCTAACGCAGCATCTTCGATTACATTTTTAGCTGGGAAGTCTGTTAAGTGAACAGACTCAGCATCTTCGTATGGCATGTTGTCATATACTTCTTCAGCAGTGAATGAAAGAATTGGAGCAAGTAATCTAACAGATTTACTTAATACTGTGTAAAGAACTGTTAACATACTTAAACGTTTGTGAGAATCTTCACCTTCGATATAAAGGATGTCTTTACCGTAGTCTAGGTAGAATGAAGATAATTCAACGTTGAAGAAGTTGATTAATTCAGTAGTAATACTGTTAAATTGATAATTTTTCATAGTAATCTAATACTTTAGCAACAACTTTTTCGAATTTAAGAACCATGTATTTATCTAGTTCTTCAAGATCTTCATACGCAACAAGATCAGTCTTATTGTTGAAGCTTCCGTTGAATAAGTTTCCTAGTAAGAAACGGAAAGTATTTCTGATTTTTCTGTATGTTTCAGATACTTGTTTTAAGATATCTTTAGAGATACGAACGTCTTGAGTATAGTCAACACTTGCAGACCATAGACGGATAATTTCAGCACCTAATTCTTTACCTACATCGTTAGGAGAAATAACGTTACCTAATGATTTACTCATCTTGTTACCATTACCATCCATTACGAATCCAGCAGATACTAACTCTTTATATGGAGCTACTCCAGACACCGCTACAGAAGTGATTAGTGAAGAGTTGAACCATCCACGGTATTGGTCACTTCCTTCTAAGTATAAGTCAGCTGGGTAAGTTAAATCTTCACGAATTGCACAACATCCTTGGTGAGATGTTCCAGAGTCGAACCATACGTCCATGATATCCATCTCTTTAGTGAATACTCCGTTTGGACTTCCTGGGTGAGTGTATCCTTCTGGTAATAATTCAGAAGCTTCTTTGTAGAACCAAACGTTTGATCCTTCTTCTTCAAAGATTTTCGCTACGTGTTCGATTAATTCGATATCTAAAATTTCTTCTCCGTTTTCAGCGTAGAATACAGGGATTGGCACACCCCATACACGTTGACGACTGATTACCCAGTCTCCACGGTCACGAATCATGTTGTATAATCTTGGTTTACCCCATTCACTGTAGAATTTAGTGTTGTCTACAGCTTCAAGTAATTCACTACGGAATGCATCAACAGAACAGAACCATTGCGGTGTAGCTCTGAAGATAATTGGTTTTTTACTTCTCCAGTCATGAGGGTATGAGTGAGTAATATCTTCTTGTTTTAATAATGCTCCAGTTTCATCTAAGTGTGCAATAATGTCTTTGTTTGCATCGAATACGAATTTACCAGCGAATTGTCCAGCTTCTTCTGTAAGAACACCTTGGTTATCAACTGGTGATAATACTCCAAGTTTGTATTGTAATTGACCAACAAGATAGTCATCAACCCCGTGTCCAGGAGCCGTGTGTACTAAACCAGTCCCTGAATCAAGTGTTACATAATCAGCTAAGATTACTGTAGAAGTTCTATCTAAGAATGGGTGTTGACATAGTAAGTACTCTAAATCTTTACCTACTAATACTTCACCTGTTTCATAGTTTTCCCAACCGAATTTTTCAGCTAAGAATGCTACTCTTTCTTTAGCTACTAAGTAGCTTTCCCATTATATTTAACAACTTGGTATTCAAAGTCTGGGTGAACAGCAATACCTAAGTTCGCAGGTAATGTCCAAGGAGTAGTTGTCCAGATAACAAACTTAGTCCCTTTTTCTACTGCACCATTTTCACTAACTAAGTCAAAAGCAACATAGATAGATGGTGAAGTGTGATCGTGGTACTCGATTTCAGCTTCAGCTAATGCAGACTCTGAAGATGGTGACCAGTAGATAGGTTTTAATCCTTTGTAGATATATCCTTTGTCTACCATTTTACCGAATACACGGATTTGTTCAGCTTCAAATTTTGGATCTAAAGTTAAGTATGGGTTATCCCAATCACCTAATACTCCAAGTTTTTTGAAGTCGGCACGTTGTTTATCAACTTGTTTTAAGGCATAATCTTTACATTTGTTTCTAAATTTATTAGCTGGCATAGATTTTCTATCAACACCATTGTTTACTAATACTTGCTCGATTGGAAGACCGTGAGTATCCCAACCTGGAACATAAGGTGAAACAAAACCATTCATATTTTTTTATATTTAACGATAAAGTCTTTTTAAGATTTTTGTTTAATGCGTGTCCAATGTGGATGTTACCATTCGCATATGGAGGTCCCATCGTGAAGTACGTATGAAGGTTTCCCAGCATTTTTTTCTAAAAATTTTGTTGTATAAATCCATTTCTTCCCAACGTTTTAGGAATTCAGGTTCTTTATTTGGAAGATTTTCACGCATTGGAAACTTCGTTTTTGGCATTAATAATGTATCTTTTTAATTCTACCATTTTTTTCTCCTTTCAAAATAAAAACTCTTAGTAAAAAGTTATAGAGGGCGAAATGTATCCACGGTACCACCTCTTTTAACTCCTACCAAGAGCACTTGTTTGTTCTATTAAAATTATTACACAATAAAGTGATAACTCCTATGCTTCTATAAAACTTTTCCACCTACCAGTTTCTCTCTAAAACTCCACATAGTCGTCTTGTCTTTATTTACGATATGTATATTATATTACATCACGATAAAACTTTCAAGTCTTTTTATGTGAATTTAATTTGAAATTATCTGAAAATATCATGAAATTAAAAAAAGACTTTTGAAAAACCTACTATTAGAAAGACTCCATATATAGAAGTCCTTCTAATAATTGTTCATTTTCAAAAGTCTAATATTTTTTTATACTCTTCGATATGCGTTAAAATTCTCCGCAGACATATTTCAATGCTTTTTCTCTACTAAGTGATGCAGTTACATTAATATTACTTTCAGTGACCTCTATATTATCAACAACAACTGGTAAGTCAAGTGATTTAATAGTAATAGTATTACCGTTAACCCCTGCACCACTTCCAGTAAGTGCTTCTTTTTAAATATTTTTTTCTAAAAGCAAAAATTTGGAATAGGCACCTTACCAATTTTAGCATCTTCTAGAATTAAATCTACACTATTGTTAGCACCAGTTACTTTTTATATTAGTATTAATAATTGTATTCCAAGGACCCTAATTTAACAGGTAACTTTGCTTCAATATGATTATCGACCAACTTATAGTTTCCATCTAGTAATTCCGAACTGGCTGGAACAGCATTCTTAAATATAGATAGAAATGTATTATTATTAATTTTTCAATGATGTTTTAATATTTGAATCAACTAATTTAAGATTTGAAATAAAATCTCCATTTAGATCCTCCAACTTAATCTTAGCATCATGATTTTCTAATTTTTTTCTGAATTATTTATACTTTCACTTGGTGTTAACACATATGTTGCTCCACCACCAAAAAGAGCTAATACTATTAATAACGCTAGTATTTTTTTCTTAATACTTTCATCTTTTAAAACTCCTTAGTTATTTTTAAATTACATTATACTATAATATGCCGAACTATACAAATCAAACTAAACTAACTATTTTTCTCTATAAATATATATCACTTCATGATTATATTTAATTTTAAATCCTTTTCAATTATAATATTTAATAAGTTCACTTGAAATATCCTTTATTATATGTTAGTATATTTCAGTACTTTGAAAGGAGAAGGATAATATGAATACAAAAATTTTTCAAAAATACTTAGTTGGGTAGCAACATTCACAGCTATGCTAATGTATATATCATATATACCACAAATTTCAGGAAATATACACGGTCATAAAGGAGACTTTATTCAACCTTTCGTTGCAGGAATAAACTGTACTCTTTGGGTACTTTTATGGTCTACTAGGAGAAAAAAACGTGATTGGCCAATAGTTATAGCCAACTCACCAGGCATAATTTTTGGATTTACAGCTGCATTTACAGCTCTATAATATTATTAATAAACTGGCTTTTTTTAAGTCAGTTTTATTTTTTAATTTATTCTAATTTATTATTTCAAAACTAGTAAATTTTTAATGTACAAAATATATATTTTTACGCTATAATAATTAGTAACCTTTTTTTAGGTAACGAATACATAAAGGAGATGATGTTTATGAAAGAAAAATTTCTATTAAGAATTTTACTATGAACGTCCTTAACGGTATCGCCCTAGGAACTGTTCTATGTTTAGTACCAGGTGCCTTGCTTGGTGAACTACTTAAATATATAGGTAAGGTTTATCCTGCACTTGCGTTTTTATCATTATCAATAACAATTTCTAATGCTATGATAGGTTTAGCTTCAGGAATTATTATTGGTTTATTCTTTAAATTTACACCAGTACAAAGTGTATCTATAGGACTAGCTACTCTATTTTGCTAGTGGTTCAATTATTCCAACTCCAGACAAAACTGGACTTATGTTAAAAGGTTCTGGTGATATCGTAACTATGATTTTTACAGCTGCATTAGCAACAGTATTCATCCTTCTAATTGGAGATAAAGCTAAAAACTATGCTGTAATTATCCTACCTCCATTAACACTTGTTATTATCGGAGGTATTGGTAGATATACACTTCCATTCTTCTCTGGAGTAACTAAATTATTAGGAGATGGAATTAAACATCTACTTACATTACAACCTATCATTCTTACTATTCTTATCGCGATTATTTTCGCGTGTCTTGTAGTTTCTCCAATTACATCAGTTGGGGTAGCTCTTGCGATTAATATAGATGGAATAGCTTCAGGAGCTGCAAACCTTGGAATCTGTGCTTGTGGATTCACACTTGCAATAGCAGGATGGGCAGTTAACTCTAAAGGAGTTTGCTTCGCACACTTTATCGGATCTCCGAAAATCTCGATGGCAAATATTTTTGCTAAACCAAAAATTATGCTACCGGTCCTTTGTAGTGCTGCTGTTTCGGGAGTATTCGCCGCAATACTAAACATTAAAGGTACAGCGATGAGTGCTGGATTTGGATTCAGTGGTCTAGTTGGACCATTAGCACACCTTGCGACTACTGACGGAAGTGCTTTAGAAATATTAAAAGCAGCTATCGTCTTCGCACTAATTCCAATAGTTTCTGGTTTCTTCTTCGTAAAACTATTTACGAAAATTGTACCTATTATTAAACCAGAAGATTACAAACTTAACCTATAATTAATATAATTTGAGACGAGGCTGACCCTAAAAATCAATTTTTCCGAAATCACGATTTTTTTAGTCATCCCGTCTCCTTTTTTATTTCCTAATCTAATTAAAAGCCTTGCATAAATTAATCTCATAAATTATAATGATAAAGTATTAATTTTTTTAAGTTATATATATTATCGACAAATTTTAGAAGGAGTAGCTATGCTAAATCTTATTCGAAATAAAAAAATTCAATGTCTATAAAACATTAAATATTGTAAATCCCCCTAATACCTATTGCTACTGATGAGATGTTTTTTTACGTACAATTTCTGGTAATGATGAGTGTATTTTACACATGTACACATTACCGAACTCAGCAATAATTGGAGCTCCAGATACACGTGTTCCATTTTTTTGACGAAGCATTATTTGCTTTTTTTATAGAAATAATATTATTCCAGCTAGTTAGAAATATCGGAGGACTAGGAATAATTTCAGATAAAAGGTATATTAAATTTATCAATCATTATGAATAAGCCCAAAAGATAAACTTTTTCAATTAATGAAGGTTATGAGCTAATGACAGAATTTATCAAAGCAGTCTTCCCTGAAGGTGCTAATAAAATTGATGCAATAGAAATAACAAATTCATACTGTCCTGGTGATTATGACCTAAGCATAAATGGAAAGAAATTCGCTGGAATCGCTCAAAGAAAAATTAAAGATTCAGTCGTTGTTTCAATATATATCAGTATCTTTGGAGATCAACAAAAAAACGCGAACATAATGCGTGAATTTTTACGATATCGGGATTAAAGATCAACAGATAAATTACAAATATCCAAAAGTCGATCCGAACTGTATGGAAACATTAGAAAAACTTCTTCATAAAGAGTTTACTCTAGAGGATGTATATGAGAGAGTTGAAAAAGTACTTTATTCACTAGACTGTGACCAAGTTGAAGGAGAATATACAGAAGAAATGATAGAAGAATACAATAGTATCTTTCGAACAAGCAAAAAGAAAGAAATGAAAGTTACTTAGAAGGAAAATAGCATCGGCATATGCGATATATTTCCAAAATCGAATAAATAAACAACACAAAAAGCTAGTCAGAAAGAAATTCTAACTAGCTTTATTTTATATATATTTATAATAAATGTAAAATCACATTAACCCAAAGCCAACTAAATGGCATAACTAATATCATAGCAGGTACCATATCTACAACCGGAAACATCTTAAGTTTCAATATTCTAAATCCAGCTGCAACCATTAAGAAACCACCACACGCCTTAAAGTCATTAATCATTTCAGGTGTTGTAAGTGGAACTATTAAACCTGCTGATAAAAAAATAATAACGTAAAAATAACAAATTGTGGTACAGCTATTAGAGATACAATATACCCAAGATTACATGCAAAAATAGCTGCTGTAAAGAAATCCAGAATAGACTTCGTAATTAATAAACTAGGATCCCCTGTTATACCTTCACTAAGACTTCCGTAAATTCCCATTCCGCTAGAACAAAATAGTACAATAACCGTAATCAATGTAGCTAAAAATTCAGTCTCTGACATAGAAGTATTTGTTTTTGGAACAACTTTCACCATAAGTTTTTGCAATTTTGCACAAGCTCTATATACTAAATCTCCAAGATTAAAGAATAATCCAACCAATGTCCCTATAATAATCGCGAATATTACCGCTGGCATATATTTCATAAGTCCAATTGACGCTATTCCCATTCCCATTGAACAAAGTCCAAAAATCATATTTAATTGTTCTTTATATTTTTCAGGTAATTTATCTCCTAAAAGAGCTCCAGCTATACCACCTAAGAATATAGCAATCGTATTAATCATTATTCCTATTGGCATTCTATATATCCTTTCTCTTTAAACTCTCTATCATAAATACCCCTACATCAATGATATGAAGGTTAGTAATTTTCTCAAGTTCTTTTTTGATATAAGGAAAATGAGTACATCCAAGAACAACTGCTTCTACATTAGTTAATTCGAAATAATTAAACAGTGTCTTAAAGTTGAAATCATCAACTATTTGTTCAGGTTTATTCCCCTCTTCTATCGCTTTAACAAGCTCCAACATCGATAGTCCTAATACACGTAGACGCGGATTCGATACATAAAGATTGTTCTCAACACCCGTAAGACCATGAGAGTTAGCCGCCATTACAGCGAGATACTTATACTCAAGACCTAGATTTCTATACATTTGCATAGGAGTAATAATAGAAATATTCATTTTTTCTGCCAATCTATCGAAATCGACAACCGAGCTAAGTGAGTTACAATATACAAAGATTGCGTCGCAACCTTTCTCTTTTAATTCATCAATAATCTTTTACAATAATATTTTCACGTTCTTCATCTTCTAAAATGCTTGGAACGTAGTTTGTTCTACTGGATTATTAGAAATTGGTACTAAAAACTACATTATCATAGCCGTATGAATTTAGTAACTCAGCACCTAATTTCGAATCAATCGGTGTTCCAGCCATAACCGCTATTTTCATATACTGTTCTCCTATCTATTTATCTTCTATATAATTATACATTAAAACATCTATTACTAATTCTAGAATAAATTCAGTACAAAAAGATTATTCTATTCATTATTTTTACACTTTTTTTATAAATAACTATTATTACAATTATACAAAGTAAACTTCTCTCTTTACAACTATAACTAAACTAAAAATAACTTCTACTGTAATATTTTAAAGTTTTCTATTATACAATAAACAATATTAGAATTTTACGGTATTCTAATAGAATTAGTTTAAATTCTATTAGAATATAACATTTTTAATCCAAGTAAAAATTCTCATATACAGACAATTATTCAAGCATTCTTCTCTTCATGTCTAATACTTAATGAATAATTTATATTTAAAAATTTGAATAGTGGATTCTAATTTAACTGATTTTTCATGTTATTAGAAATTATATAAATTTATTTAATTCAATTAGGTTATTCACTAAAAATTATATTTAAAAATTAAACCTACAGCAAAGAGTATATTTTTCTTTTTCTGTAGAAGTTGTTATTTTTCCATAAATATTCAGCTCAATATGATATAATTATAAGATAACATAAGATATTATTCATATCTAAGCGAGTAATTGATGATTAAAAAAATTCTGTAAAAACTAGAGAAAAAGCAGAAAATGAAACTTATCAATAAGTATTTAAGAGATTTAATAATAAAAATGTATAATAATTATTAAAGGGGTATTACAATGGATAAAAACCAGATAAAAAGGTGGAAATTCAAATATTTATTTTACTGAAAAATTCAACAGCTAAGAAGTTTTTAAGAAATATTTCTTCTAAAGAAAAATAGATAGATTTAAATTAGAATTAAAAAAATAATGGGATTTTTAAAGATAATCCTATTGATGGTATAGTAGAAGTTTATGATGTTTTTGTTGATTCTAAGGATGTTACAAAAATCTTATATAGAAATGAAAAATATATCATGGTAATCTTAATGATTTATTAACTTACACAAAAGGTGAGGTTAAAAACTTTAGAACTACTATTGCCCATTTTACGTGCATTGAATAAAATTTCAAAATTTGAAAATCTATTTATCATAGAGATATTAAACCAGATAATATTTTATATGAAAAAAATGGAGAAGATTATAAGTTGTTTTTAACAGATTTTGGGATTTGCTATTTAGATAAAGAAAAAGAAAGATTGACTCCAGCCGAAACTGCGATAGGTGCAAGAATGTTTATTGCTCCAGAATATGAAAAAAGGCAGAATTGACAATGTTAATCATAAAGGGATATATTTTCAATCGGAAAAGTTATTTGGTATATGATTAATGGTGAAGAAAATAATTTTTACTATCAAATCTTTTGGCATCTAAAAAGAATTTGATTTAGCAAAAATTTGTTAATAACCCTGATATGATTTTTCGCAAAATAATATTATATCAATTTGTTTAAATTATAATCCTGATGAAAGATCAGATTATGATGAATTAATTATTTTAATTGAAAAAAATTTCTTAAAAACCAAAAATAAATAGTAATGAAATATTAAAAATGGAAGTTTTACAATTCGAAGAAAAAAAGAAAAATTTATATACAAGAAATAAAAAAAGAAAAATGCATTACTAGTTAATACATTTAGTACAACCTTTGTCAAAAGCATTAGAAAAAGTTAAACGATGAATATAACTTAGAGTTAATTTCTACGATATTATCCGAATATAAAAATAAATCAAAAATGGAGTAGATTATACTTCAATAAATGTGGAAAAATGATATCGAACATTCTCTTTATGAACAAAAAAATTTGATAGAATTTATATTTACATCGATTATCATTCAGCAAAAAGATAACGAAAAGTATTGTAATGTGAAATTAAATATCATATTTATTCTAAAAATAAAAATAGCGAAAATCATTCCGTATATTCTATAAGGAAAATGGAGTATTGTATTCTGAATTTAACCAAAAAAATTGAACTATTTTCAGAAGAAATTGTATTAGGTTGGGGAGAAGACTTGATTTCAGAATATGTACGTTCATATGATCGATGGTAAAGTATTAAACAGTATAAATCAACTACAAAGTATCGAGGGAATTTTTATAATCAATCAATTCTTTGGTAGATTTATATGACGAGTATTTCATAATTAGAAGACTGAATGTTTTCTAACCATACTTTTTTAAGATTTTTATTGGCACGTTTTTTGATTTGTTTTATAAATTCCCTCTTCTTACTTTTTACACTAAATTTAAATTCTATCATTATAATTTAGGCTATATATGGTCTTCTGAAATTGTGACTAACATACTATATATACAAAATTTAGGGCTGGGAATAATTTTCCCAGCCCCTAAATTTATTAGACAATCTATTTAATATCAATTTTCAATTGATCGTCTACATAGTCTAAGTGGATTTCCATTCCATCTTCGATACCATGGCGGATTAATTCAACTGAAAGTTTATTTTCGATTTGACTTTGGATGAATCGTTTTAAGTGGACGAGCACCGAATTTTATATCGAATCCTGCTGTTGCCACCCAAGCAGAAACTTTTTCATCATATGTTAATTCAATATTTCTACTTGCAACACGTCTTACTAATTCATCAAGAAGTTTATTAGCAATTCCTTTAATATTATCTTCAGTTAATGGTTTAAAGATAATTATATCATCCATACGGTTAAGGATTTCTGGTTTGAAGTATCCGTAAAGTTGGTTAGTAACATTTTTACGAGTTTCTTCAGAAATTACACCGTCTTTAACTTCTTCTAATAGTTCTAATGAACCAATGTTAGAAGTCATGATAATAATTGTATTTTTTGAAAATCTACTACTACACCTTTAGAATCAGTAAGTGTACCTTCGTCTAATAATTGTAGTAAGATATTGAACACATCTGGGTGAGCTTTTTCGATTTCGTCCATTAAGATAATGCTGTAAGGATTACGTCTTACACTTTCAGTAAGTTGACCACCTTCTTCATATCCGATGTATCCTGGAGGTGCTCCGATTAAACGGCTAACTGAGTGTTTTTCCATGTATTCACTCATGTCGATACGCACGATATTACGTTCATCATCGAATAAGTTAAGAGCTAATGCTTTAGCAAGCTCAGTTTTACCTACCCCTGTAGGACCTAAGAATAGGAAGCTACCGATTGGTCTATTCGGATCAGCGATACCAGCACGAGAACGTAAGATTGCGTTAGTTACACTCTCTACAGCTTCATCTTGACCTATTACTTTTTCATGAATTGTATCAGCAAGATGTAATAATTTTTCTTTTTCAGTTTCTACTAGACGAGTTACAGGAATACCTAGTCATTTGACTTACGATAAATCAATTTCATCTTCAGTAACTTCTTGTTTTAGAAGTTTATATTCTTCATGTTTAGATTTTTCTTCTAATTCTTCTAACTCTTGAGTTAATTTTTGGTAAAGTAGAATATTGTAACTCAGAAGCTTTTTCTAAGTTATAGCTGTTTTGAGCTTGCTCTAATTCAACTTTAACTCTGTCGATTTTTTCACGAAGATTTTTAACAGCTGATAATTTTTCTTTTTCACTATCAACTTGAAGTTGAAGTTTATTTTGTTCTTCTTTTAGGTTAGCCAACTCTTCTTTTTAAGTTTTTCTAAACGACGTTGTGATACTTCGTCATCTTCACTACTTAAGGCTTTTTCTTCTATTTCTAGTTGCATAACTTTACGATTGATTGTATCCAATTCAGCTGGGTTAGAAGAGTTTTCAGTTTTAATAGTAGCACAAGCTTGGTCGATTAAATCGATAGCTTTGTCCGGTAAGAATCTATCAGTAATATATCTGTTAGATAATTCTGCAGCTTCTACAATAGCACGGTCAGAGATTTTCACACCGTGGTATACTTCGAATCTTTCTTTAAGACCACGTAGAATTGAAATTGTGTCTTCTACTGTTGGTTCTTTAACAAGAACTTTTTGGAAACGACGTTCTAATGCAGAGTCTTTTTCGATATATTGACGATATTCATTAAGAGTTGTAGCACCGATACAGTGAAGTTCACCACGAGCAAGCATTGGTTTTTAAGATATTACCAGCATCCATTGCTCCATCAGTTTTACCTGCACCAACAAGCATATGAATTTCATCGATAAATAGAAATTATTTTTTTCCATCTTGTTCTTTAACTTCTTTTAATACAGCTTTTAGTCGTTCTTCGAACTCACCACGATATTTAGCTCCTGCTACTAAACTAGTAAGGTCAAGTTCGAATACAGTTTTGTCTTTAAGACTTTCAGGTACATCACCGCGCACAATACGTTGAGCCAGTGCCTCAACAATCGCAGTTTTACCTACCCCAGGTTCCCCTATCAACACTGGATTATTTTTTTGTTTTTCTTGATAAAATTCTAATTACATTTCTTATTTCTTCATCACGTCCTATTACAGGATCAATTTTACCACTACGTGCAGCCTCTACAAGATCAAGACCATATTTTTTTCTAAAACTTCGTAGTTGTTTTTCTGGATTTTCGTTCATAACTTTTTTACCTCCTCTGATATTATCGATAACAGCTACTAAATCTTTTAACGTTGTCACCCTTATCGATATATTTTTTTACTATACTATTTTTTTCAAATAACTCGCAAGAACAATATGTTCACACGAAATAAATTTATCTTCATATTTCTCTTTATATTTATTAGCTTCTATTAATAAAAGCATTCAAATCATTACTTAGGTAACTAGCGTAATTGATATTGTCTCCTTCTACACTATTTACTTTTTGCAATCTCGTTATCTAACTCATGAGTTAAATTTACCTTATCAACATTTACTCTTCCTAATATATCACTATATAAATTACTACCAGTAAGAGCCGCTTTTAAGAACATCTCACTCGTAATACTTTTGACTTTTTATCTGTTGCAAATTCGGAAGATTTCGCTAAGATTTCTTTCACACTATTAGTAAAACTATTAATATCCATTGTAAATCTCCTTTGATTAAATTATTAGATCGAAAAGGTGCTTTTTATTAGTTAACCAGTATCTCTAATATAATAAAGATACTGTCCTCAAAAGATACAACTAAATATTTAATAAACTAAAAGGTTTTTATGGGATATATTTAAGTTTTATCTTTTTTGACCTTCTTTGACCTTAAATTAATTATAACATGTTTGACCTTTTTGACAATAGTTTTTTGAAAAATTTAAAAAGAAAAACATCAGTAATATCATAGTATTACCAATGTTTCACTTTTAAATTTTATTTCTTAGAATTTTTGTTTTTATATAGTAATTCAATAGCTTTTATTTAATCTTCCTTCTAATGAATCTCTATGTCTTTCATCTCTTTCTATACCTTCTTGTAGGATAAGTATTTCATTTTTCGTAGTCTTTAATTTTTCTGTACGCCATAGCATAAGAGCGATATAATGCAGGTGCACTATAACCTTTTTCCCTTGCTATATCAAAATAATTTTATAGACTCTTTTAAATTTCCTGCTTTTTCTTTCATCTTCACCTTCTAGATAAAACGGAAATCCTTCATCAAACCCTCTATCCCAATCGTCAATATTCCCTATTTCAGTTAATGGAATTCTTTCAGCTTTTTCGTTAATACTACTTGATTAATTTTTAAACTTTTTCTTTTTGTTTTAACCTCAACAGTATCATCAATTTCCTTTGCTTCAAGAAGTAATTCATTCATTTTCACTTCATCAATACTTGTGGAGTTAACTAAATATTCCTCAAAATCATCATCCAAACCATACTCTAAAAATACTATTCCATCTCTATTCCTTCATTATAAGAATCAAAAATATAAGCAGACAATCTATCTAATAACATAGAATTCGAAAAGAATATTCTAACATAATTAATTCCACCTTCCGTTTCAGTGCAATCTTCATTAACATACTCATTAAAATCTATTTTACTCTTATCACATATAATATATTTACCTTTTTGGAAATTTTTAAACCTTAAGAAATTTACACCATTAACTCTAATATCAACATAATTTGAACTATTTCTAAAAATGATATAGTTCCAATGTCTATTCCATTACTTTTAAGGACATATAGAATATGGGCACAAACTTGTAAATCTTCATCTGTTGGTATATTTTTCTTTTTTTCTATAATTTATTGGACCATCTTTACGTTTTAATCTATATAATTCAATCAAACTTATAAATATTTCACCACATGCCATTGCATCGGTAAGAGCTCTATGTGATTTTTTTCATTACTAATATTGAAATATTCTTCCAAAGTACTTTTGCTTTATAATTTTTATATCTTCTATATAATTTTTGCTAATTGTAAAGTATCCATATACTTCAAACTTAAACTTATTTTATTTCTATTAAAAGCATTCTCTAGAAATCCAAAAATCAAACTTAGCATTGTGTGCACAAAAAAATTACTCCCCTGCTAGTAGGAATCTTAACAAAATCATAAAAAGATTTGATAACTTCATACTCACATAGTTCATTCTTTACCATTTCATTAGTAATGCCATTTATACTAGTGATTTTTGCAGAAATTGGAATTTTAGGATTTATAAGCATGTTAAACTTATTAATTATCTTACCGTCTTTAAAAATGAGCACGACCTATTTCCAATATTTTATCTTCATATGAACTTAATCCTGTAGTCTCAAGATCCACAGCAATAAATTCATTCATATTACTAATATCTTCTGTTGATGTAATTTTTCTAAAATCAACAACTATGTTTTTCAGGTTGTTTAATAAATCTTTTAAAGAATTTAAATATGTTCATTTACATACTTTCCTTTATAATTAACCTTATTATTCCTTCTCACTAACAAAACCATTTTTTCTAATAGTTCTTTAGTTACTTTTTCTATTCCTGAAGGTTGTGCATAGAAGTCAGCGAATTTCTTAGTCCATGTTTTTGTCTCACGTGCTTCAGCAAACTCTACCATAGTTTGACGGTATTCTTTTAATACTTCTACGTTTGATTTAGGAAATTCATTGTATCCTACATTAGCCTCTTCTGGTAATCTAGGTTTAACTTTTTCCGTAGATAACTCTTCATCTTTAACGCCGATACTTAGTCCACATAGGAACAGAGCATTTTTTGGAATATTTAGTAATTCAGAAATCCTATCTCCAAAACCTCTTACTCCACCGCAATAGACAATTCCGTATCCTAAAGACTCAGCAGCTAAAGCGGCATTTTGCATCGCAATACCAACATCTAAAGTACCGATAAGTAGTGGTTCATATTGATTAGAAATATCAAACTCTACACCTTCAATTTCAAACGCTAGTTTGATGTTAGTATAATCTAAACAATATAGTAAGAACGCAGCTGAATTTTCAATATGAGCAGCATTACCAGGTGCTTTATCACGAATTAAATCAGCGATTTGTTGTTTAGTCTCACCTGTAGTTACGATAATACTATAGTGTTGACCATTCATCCAACTAGAACCTTGTTTAGAACTAGCGATGATTTGCTCAAGGTGTTCTTTAGGAAGTTCGTTTCCTTTTACAAAACTACGAGTCGTACGATGATCTAGCATCGTTTTAATTACTTCATTCATATGTTACCTCGAAAATTTCTAGTAATAGTAACTTAATTATAACGTGAAAAAGAATAGAATGAAAAGAAAATAGGCTTTATTAAAATCTATCTACTCATTTACAATCTATTCTTTCTTTTTATTTTAAAAATTAATTAATATTTCTAATTAAACATTTTTCAATACACCATATAAATGCTTTAGCTACACGTAAATCTGAATTACTGAAATGACCACCTTTATTCCATTCTAATATTGTATTTATATTATCATTTTTTAATAGTTGTTCCTGATTTTCTAATATTATCTCCTACTTTAGACATTACTTTATTTTTCGTCTTCTCTTCAGTATCACCTAGGCTTAGATAAATAGTGTTACTTAATGGCGTATTATTATTCATAAATTCTTCCCAACCATTAAACCAAACAGACGGAGAAGCTGCAGCAATACCTGAAAATGTATTTGACTTATACGCACTCCAAAGACTAAAATAAACCTGCTAAAGAATAACCACCCTAGAATAAATATAATTTCATCATCTAGATTATATTTTTCTTTAACCATTGGTATTAATCTACTTTCAATAAATTCTAAAGTATCTTTAGTACCAGAACCGAAAAGATTTATTTCCAAATGCTGGAGGTGCTTCCCAAGGAGAAAGTTCATTATTCCAATCCTCTATTTTTAAAAAGCAATAAGTGAGAATTGTTTTTTTCTGTATTTTTGAATTTCTGCTACTTCATTATCCAATACTTCTATGTCATGTTTCATCAACAGGTTGAATTAATAAGTATTTTTGCACCATCAGTTATATATCCAATACATTCTTTATCATCGATGACAAACTTCTCTTTTCTGTATTTCATTAATTTCTCTCCTGTAACATTTCTTTATACATATATAATATAATTCTCTTCATTTCTCTTTAAACATCGGATTCTAACGATATTTAATAGTTCTCTAACGTTTTATTAATACTAGATACTTCATAAAAATTCCTATTAATTCTTAAAAGAGCTTATTCCTTTTTTTCTATCATCACCAAATTTTCATTTTTATAATCTATTATTAACTCATGCTACAATGATACCATCTTTTAGTAGTAATGTCAATAGCTACAACGTATATTTCTTTATTTTTTTCTAAAACATGCGAAAAGTCTTTAGAATCAATAATTCCAAAGACTTTCGATTATTATTTTATATATAAATTTCTAATAATACATACTATTTCATTCTTATGTATACACGTCATGTCATAATTTTTACTATAGAGATACTTGTATGTATTATTAAACTAATTTTTTTCATAACCTTCTTTAATTTTTATTTAATAAGGCTGTGTCCGTCAATTCTGTTACTTCACTTAAAGCTTCAATAACACCTTTTTCTTTAATTAGTTGTTCAAGTTTTACAGATTGTTCATCTTCTTCAGATTTAAATGTAAGAATATATGAACAAGCTTTTTAATAAAAGCACTATTTGATAATCCTAATTCTTCTGCTTTCTCTAATAGGTTTAATAAATCTTTCATTATACCCTAATTTTTCTTATAGGAGTACGACAAATTCTAGAAACATTATCTACAATACGAGGATTTTTCAAAGCGTTTGATTGTTTTTATTTCTATAAGCTTCATCTCTGCTTTATCGAAATCCCCATTTTTTTCTCAAGTAATGCACTAGTTTCTTCTAATACAGAAATGAAATCTTTTCTTACGTCAGCATGTTTAGCACCATCTGAAACTAACTCAATACCTAAGTAATTCGCAATATAGCTTAGTGCTGCATGCCCTGTATTTACCGTAAATAGTTTTCTTTCAATAAATGGATTAAGATCTTCTACGTAGTGTACTTGTTCAATATTTCTATTACTTTCTACTTTAATTTTTATCCGCTTCTATAACCCATTCACAGAATTTCTCCACTTCAACTAGAAGAACATCATCATGTTTTTTTGAGCTGGTACGATTCTATCTACTGCCGAATTTGGGAATCCTACATATTTATTAACAAACTCTTGTTCTTGTTCTGAAAGATGTTTAAATACTTCTGTTTTTTTAAAAAATCAGATCCAGAAATCATATTTTCACAAGCGATAATATCTAATAATTTAGTATTATTATTCTCTACTTTTTAATTTTAATCCTTCTGCGATGTCTTTAGCTATGATAGGCAGAACATTCGGACCCTATAGAGTAGTAATTAATTCTACTTCACCTATTGCTGTATAAAGTTGTTCTTTTTTTCTTCAGCAATGTTTAAAGCATCAAAAGTTATTAAGTTCAACTTCTTCGATATTTTCATCTAATATTCTAATAGTGTATGTATCACGGCGTTTTTAAATCATTAACCACATCTTTATTAATATCTACAAAAAGTAATGTGATATCCAGATTTATTTAATAATTCTCCTATGAATCCACGTCCGATATTTCCTGCACCAAAATGTAAATTTTTCATTGTAATACCTTCTTACTAATTTTTATTTTTAATTATTCAACTTCTGATAATAAAGTAATAACTTCTTCTTCAGTAGCAGCGTTTACTAATTTTTATAACATTTTTCTTGTTCTGAACAGAAGATTGCTATTTTTTTGATAATAATTCTAAATGCTCACCGTCTTTACCAGCTATACCGAATACTACGAATACCATCTTGTCTTCTGTATCTTCAGGTTTAGCAAATGAAACCCCACCTGGAATTTGAATAATAGAAATTCCTGTGCTTTTAATTGATTTTTTTGCTTCATCTGTTCCATGAGGAATCGCAATAAAGTTCCCCATGTAAGTTGATACGATTTCTTCTCTTTCTAACATCGCAGGGATGTAATCACTATCTACATATCCATTTTCTACTAAGATTTCTCCCTGCTTTTCTAATCGCTTCTTCTTTATTACTAATTTCTTGCCCTAATCTAATATCTTTTTTGTTAAATTCATCTTCATTTCTCCTTCGAGTTTTCTTGTTCTATTTCTTATAAGTTAATTATACCTTTAGTTATCCTTCTAAACAATATCAAAGTCGGCAAAACACTTTTTGCCAAAATAGAGTTATAAATACTGAAAAATTAATTCAGCAGTAAATCACTTTTAAAAATATCGCTATATATGAACTTCATTTATAACAAAATAGCGACCTGAAATTAATTTCCAAAGTCGCTATTATAACTATAACTGTAAAATATAATTTTTTTCAAGATTAGTTCAATCTTTGTAAGGATAAAAGTCTTTATTCTTACTAGCTAGAGCTTTAGTAAATACCTCATCATCTAATATCGCAATACTAATTTGACTAAGTAAATCTGTAAATTCTTGTTGATTTTGACTGACCATCACTATAAAATTATCAATAATCTGATCACTTTCCATTGAATCCTTCATAACGATACGATCATTTAATGAACTAATAATAACAAACGGTTCTTCGATATCATTATTTAACGTATGGAAAAGAGCTATGTTCGTATTAGGAATAACTACAGAACTCTTTATTATGTCTTTCTAACAAACTATCTAAGACTTCATCTTTTATTAGTAATATTCAGTGTCTGAATCTGTTAGAAATACCTTTCTAATATTCCTTCATAGTTGGCTTTGCTGTCTGTTTCAACATACTCAGTGTTTTTCAAAATAATTCGACACGCACTGCTAAACTTATCAATATTGACAATATTCTCTCTTTTAACAGTATTATTTCTTTTGAAACTTCTACTAGATAATATTTTTTTCACGAATTAAGTTTATATCTTTTTCTTTTTAGTATAGTCGGGATTAATAAGTAATCGACATCTTGTTCCAGTTCGATTGTAGATATAACTACGTCATAATTGTTTACTAAAGGTTTAGTTACCTTACTAGGAATTGTATATTCTAGATTTTTTTATTTCAGGAATATTTTTTCTAATCTGACTACCTAAAATTTTTTTGAACTTCCCAATTCCACTAGCGCATATTACAAGAGCACGAATAAAATTCTTTCTATAAATTTGTTCATAACTAGAAGCAAAATGTATAACGATATAACTTAACTCCGTAGAATTAAACATTATTTCATCAAAAACAACTAACAGTTCTGATTTAATTACAAGATATAGCTCATTGTAATTTTTTTCAATACAAAATCTTGTAATTCATCATTTCTCCTCTGTTAAGTTCATCTGATGTCTTTTTATCGCAGATTCAACATGAGCGATAAGACCACTAGAAAGATTCGTATCTTGTGTAAAATCCACATTCATTTTTCAGATACATATTTTTATCAACAGACTAATCTTATATACTAGAGTATATGAATACTTATCATTTAAATATGAAAGTTGTTCGATTAAACGACATGTTTTTTTAATATTTTTGACAAGGAATTGGATTATATCATCTGTAATATCGAAGTCAATTATATCTTTAGAAGCGGTTAGTAGTGATTTTTATACTATCATATTCTTGTTTCGTAATATTTTTCTTTAATATCAGTTGGATAAGACATTCGAAGAAAAACTACATTTAAACTTATAAGATTTTTCTTAATACTTGAATCAGTATATATTTTAAACACATCAAGATGTTTATTTTCATAAAATACCTTTTTTTAAAAAAATCAAAAGTTCAAGAATTTTAATGAATGGATTACTTGATAAAATACTACGATCATTTAATCTAGTGAAAAATTCCTCATCACTAATCTCATTACATAGCAATGAAATAAGAAGTACTCTTCGATCTACCTCACTACCTTCTATTTCAATACCCTGTCCTTTTTTTCTAATCAATGTCAACTTGTAATCAGATAAAATCTTTTCTATAGTACCTATTGCAGTTGCAACAGTATTATAACTTAACATCAGTTTTTTTCAGAAATATCTTTAATCGAAGTATCTTCACTTAAAATTAAAAAGCATAATATTAAATTTAATCTAGTTTCTGTTGAATATGCATAATCTTCAAAACTAGCTTCAAATAGCGAAGAATCCAGCTCAGATAAATCACCTTTTAGTACATACTTAGACTTTTTTCTTTCGTTAAATCAATTCCAAGTTGATCTAATGAACTCTCTAAGTTTTTAATCTCTCTATAAAGTGTTCTTTCTTTTATTTTTTTGTAGCCTTAGCTATCTCTTTTTATACTAAGTGCTTCATCAGTATTTTTTCAACAAAAACTTGTAATATTAGTTTTTCACGTTCGTTAAACATATGACCTCCATTCAAAAAAATATCCAAAACTTTCTTTCATAATAAAAATATGACTCCCTCTTAGTAATGCATATCGCCTTATCTAAGAAGAAGTCATGAAACACTACCGTCTCTATTTACAAAATATTATATAGTTATTTTTCTATTTTTGCAAATTCTCAACGATTTCATCGTATTTTGGACTGTTTAGGAAATTATCTACAGATACGTGTAGAGCTTTTCCATTCATTTGTTTCGCTCTTGGCGTTAATTCGTTTTGAGTTACGATTAATAATCCACTTTCCTCATTTAGATTTCTAATCGCTACATTTGTTACTTCATAATCAAGTCCAGCTTTTTTCACTTTGTTACGTAGGATAGAAGCACCCATCGCTGAACTTCCCATTCCTGCATCACAAGCGAAGATGATTCTTTTAACATCAGCATAAGAAGTTTCACTTGCAGTATCAGCTGCTACGTCTTGACCTTTTGATTCAGCTTTCATGTTGCTTACTTTGCTTTGAGCTGATTCTAAATCTCCATCACCTTTATCACGTTTTAAAATAATACTTGCGATTACGAATGTTACTAAAGTAGATACTACTACACCAGCAACTACAGCAAAGTAACTTCCAGTTGCTGTTTGAGCAAGTACTGCTAAAATACTACCTGGTGATGCTGGAGCACGAAGACCTGCACCTAATAATTGGAATGTTGCTGTACCACTTACTCCACCTGCCATAGCTGCGAAGATTAATGCAGGTTTCATTAAAATGTAAGGGAAGTAGATTTCGTGGATACCACCGATGAAGTGGATGATTGCTGCCCTGGAGCAGAAGCTTTAGCAGAACCTTTTCCGAAGAACATGTAAGCTAGTAAGATACCTAATCCAACACCTGGGTTAGCTTCTAATAAGTATAGAACTGATTTACCAGTATTTAATGCTTGTTCAGTTGCGATTGGTGTTAATATACCGTGGTTAATCGCATTGTTTAAGAATAAGATTTTTGCTGGTTCGATAAACACGTTAGCAAGTGGTAATAAATGCGCATTAATAATCACATCTACACCAGCACTAAGTGCATTTGTAATAACTTTAACAATAGGTCCAATTCCAAAGAATCCTAAAATAGCTAAGATAAATCCAAGAATACCAGCTGAGAAGTTGTTTACTAACATCTCTAATCCAGTTTTAATTTTTGGTTGAACTGCTTTGTCAAATTTTTTCATTAGGTGAGCTGCGATAGGTCCCATAACCATAGCTCCTAGGAACATTGGTGTTCCACCTAAACCTTTTTCTGTAATTGTCACTGTTCCAACAATAACACCCATAGTAGCAATCGCCGCTACCACTCCTCCACGTTCATCATGAACGTTTTTACCAGCTGAATAAGAAATTAATAGTGGTAACAGGAAGAATATCATTGGTGCAACTAATGCCGCAAGTTTTGCGTTTGGCATCCATCCTGTTGGTATAAATAATGCAGTAATTAATCCCCAAGCTATGAATGCTCCAATGTTAGGCATTACCATACTTGAAAGAGCAGTACCGACTTTTTGAACTAAAACTTTTTAAACTACTTTTTATTTTTCGCTCATAAGTATAAATCTCCTTTTTGTTTTTTACTTTTTATCTTATGAACTCATTATACATTCTGCCTAGTCAACGAACAATATCAAAGTAGGCAAAATGAATTTTTGCTAAATTGAAAACGTATTACAAATACGTTAATACCAGTATTTTAGGAAATAATTTCATATTGGAGAAATAATTAAAAAAATAATTAATGGTTGGGGTTGAAATAGGTATAAAAGATTATAAATTCGTCAAAAAATTCGGACTGATATAAGGTCAATCCGAATAAAATTTATTTTATTTCACAGCAAATTCTTGGCTACCTAGTTCAATTCGATCTACGCCTTTATATGCAGTAAGTTTAACTGGTGTAGACAAATCAGCAAGTTTATAGGCTATAGCTCCTGAAACAGTTCCACCTTTTCTTAATAATAGCAGACTGATCCTTCACTAATTTTCTATCTGGATGAGCTGCTACTTGAAGTCTATTCAATTTATTTTTATCAATATCTTGAACTGCATCGTTTGGAAAAGCGGCTAACCAAGCAACTGTAGGTGAAATTGTATCTTTATCACTCTTATTTGTTGTATCATACCAAAATGCAATTACCGGAGTATCACCATATTCATTACCTTCAGCACCAACAGGAATTATTTTTATATTTAGTAATTCTTAAATCAATATCCCTCATTATTACTTTTTCCGTCTTTAAATGTATATTCACCATCCCTACTAGATGAATTAACCTTCCCATTGTTGGTTTCTATTTCTAACGGGATTTTCTTTCTTCTCTTCCTTCATTGTTGAACATCCACTTATTAATAAACTAGACGCTATTAATACTATTAATAATTTTTTAATTTCATAATACTCTACTCCATTCATTTTTTATTATTTTAATTGTATATTAAAAATCTATAACTTTAATTTTTGAATTTAATAACACAAAAATACTTAATAAGAATAATCACTATCTTCTCGTGGAGCAAGAACTTTTCTAGATATATTTTTGTTTAATTTTCTGTTAGTTTTTATTTTTCAATATTTGATATTTTATTTTTTTGAAACCCACCCTATTGCATCTTCTGGCGGATTTTTCGTCTATCCAAATAAACTCAATCCCAATTTCATCTGTATCTCACATACTTTTATAAATCTTATTGCATTTATATGTAACTCAGCTAATCGTTCTGAAGTAAGTAATTCTCTCTTCTAATTGGAATACTCCTCTTAACAAACCACTCACCCAAAAATATCTTGTCTATCGATTGATTGAATAGCCTTCCCTGAGTCTTGGTTGATATATGCATCTATTACGTTTCCAGAAGAAATAAATTTAAGTTTAAATGTTCTATTTTTCCTTTGACAACGCTAATGAAGATTTACCTTCTTCTAATTTCCCTGCATCCTTAGCAAAAAAAATCTGGAAAAATTCTTATGAAATTTTTTAGAATCTGGTATGGGAATATACACTTCTCCTACAGGTCTCATACACCATTTTTTTCAATTTCATATGTTAAATAGTCATCATTTAGATTTTTTTAATATAATTTATTAGATTGAATCTTAGTTCTTTCTTCTCTGCCGTTTTATTATTTTCAATCAATATAATAAATCAATTATAACATTACTGTCCTCAATACTAAAATTGTCTCTAAGATATTTTTCTACTTTTTATTCTCTTTTCTCTAGTACTTTTTCCCAATCTTACTTGAGCCATCAAATGCATTAAAACCCTGAACTTTCCTCTACTTTTTCCATCTTTATTAGGTATCATCCACGATACTGTTTGTAAAATCTTATTTTTCAAATTTTCTAGAAAGTAAATGTAGATTTTCAAATATATAAAACGGGTCTTTTACATATTCTAATTCCCATTCTTCCAATATTATGTCTTTATTTTTTTAAAATTCATATATAATTGACTATCTGCTGACGTATATTTATAAAAGTGTTTTCCCATCATTAAATTTGAAGTTTGTAGGAGTTTTTAATGACGTAGCCCTTCTATTTCAATATTTTTCTATATCGATTGGCAAATAATCAATTTCTCCAACATAAATTTTTAGGATTTTTCTCCTTTTTTTGATGGCATTAAAACATGATAGACTGATTTAACAGTCACATCATCATATACAAATCCTTTTTAATTGCTCTTTTCGAAGAAGCAATACGCTTGTTTCTAAGTAATGATATTTCTTTTAGCTAATTCATAATAGTAATTATTATTTATATTATCATTTTCTTCTTTTTGTTTTTTGCATTTTTATGAATTGTCTCTAATAGTGTTGAATTTATCTATCCAACCTCTTGATTGACTATCACTTTTAAATTGAGCTATTTTCGATCTCCAGAAGAAATCCCAAATGATTTTTATTCCTACTAAGTATTTATTTTTCATCTAAAATTATAGAAGCATCAAATGATGTATTTGATATATCTTCACCAAATGCATTAAATGATTTTTTTGAAATACTGTTTCTTGAAATTTAGAATTAATAATAGGTGCCACAAAATCTTCACTTTCTTCATCTTCCTTTTTGAGAAAAAGCTTCACTTAAGCTCGCAAAGTTTGTTATTAATAGTTTGTAATTCTGTTTATCTTCTTTATTTAATTTAAACCACATGATTTATCCCTTTATTTATTAAATCTCTACTATGCTATAAAATTCTAAGCTTCCACCTTTCTTTACTAATCTCAGATATTCTTCACTAGTTAAAAGTAGGTAATTTTTTATCATAATTTTTATACAATTCTTTGCTTGTTCAAGGGTTTCAACTACTTCTTTAACGTATGATTCACCTTCAAAACGACTTTTGCATTTTTGTATATATTATAGAGTATCTAGAGGACATTTTTCGTTTTCATTTTTTGTATGAATACTCCATCTAATGCTAAAGAAATATTTTTCAGCAATTCTAGTAATCACTGGTACTACTACACTATTCCCAGCTTGTTTATACAGCTGACCATTAGAAAACATCCTCAGGTAATTTATAATCTTTAGGATATCCTTGAGCATTAAAAGTTTCTTTTTGGAGTTAATTTTCTTATTTCTCCTGATGAGGTACATATTAACGGGACGTTGTGACCACCAGTTCCCATATTAGCTGTTAGTGCAGGAACTACTCCACTTTTTATTTTTCTCTAACATACTGTCTTCTCCATTGATATACAGTGTTCTGACTAGTTATTTCATCTTTTAATTTATCATAAAATGGTTGTTTCCCATCTCTATAATAATATATTTCTTTTTCTTTTATATCAAAATCAATAATATCTGACAACTTTGTTTCCAACTTAATCTCTTTTTGGAAATTCAAATTTATCAAATGATTCTTTCTCTAAAAAAACCAACTATATAAATACGTTCTCTATTTTGAGGTACATTTTCATAATCTTTACCATTTAATACTTTCCATTTTATATAATAGTTATTTTTCAGTTAAAGCTTCTTTTTATAACTTTAAAAAGTATTACCATGGTCATGAGTAACCATGTTTTTACATTTTCTAAGAAAATAGCTCTAGGTTTCTTATTTTTATTATTCTTAATAATTCGAAAAAAACAAATCACCTCTTTCATCTTCAAACCCTTTTTCTATAACCTGCTATACTAAATGCTTGACACGGGAATCCCCCACAATAACATCTAACTTTTTCTTCCTTTATTTCTTCTGGTTTTACTTCATGAATATCTCTAGGATCCAGAAAAACATCAGGAAAAATTTAATTTATATGTTATTCTAGCATTTTTTATCTATTTCATTGGCATACACCACTCTGAACTTATTAGTTTTTCAAAAACCCTAATTCAATTCCACCTACTCCACTAAAAAAAGAAGCAACATTATATTTTTGTAGAACTTACAGAATTTGTCATGTATAACTACTCCTTTTTAAATTTTATTAACACTTTTATTATATCATAAAATTATAGATAATGTTTTTTTATAGCGTTTATTTTTAATTTAATATAACTTTTTTAAAATGTATTGATACTCTATTTTTAGTAATAAGAAATTACATATTAAATTATATATTAATTTACTGAAATATAAAACCTTATACTAAAAAGAAGAATTCCAAGTATGATTCTTCTACTTAGAATTCTTTTTCTTATAAACTCTACATATTAATTTTATTTTTCCTTCTTATTATCTACTTTACTATCGTCTGTTTCTTGTTCATTACTTTCCGACTTCAAGATATCTTCTATCCACTCAAAAATCTCTTAGTTCTTCCTTGGATACCTTTAACTCATCGTACTATAACCTAAAACTTCCTCTCCTCATTATTTTTATTATTCTTTTATGATTTCATAATCAAATAATCCATCTATCAATTCAATTTTATTAATTTTATCGAAATCATATTCAAAGATAGAAGCAATAATTATCTGATTATCTGGAAAAATCTCTTTTTAAAATATTCATCATTTTAACTCCCAAATTTTCATTTCAACATACTACTTATTTTTATTTTATAATTCTTTTTAATTCAGAAGTTAATTTCACTAGGCTATTACACTATTTTTTTCATTTTTGTACTTTTTAAAAGACTATTAATTTGTTTTTGTATTTTTTCATGGTCTATACTATTTAATACTCTCTTTTTAATGTATCACCTGAGAATCTATCTAATTCATTATTAGAGATACTATTTAATAGATTTTCATACATATCATCTAAGCTAATGCCAGAAAATTTTAATAGATTTTTCATCTTCACTTAACCAATCTGATTGAAATATTTTTTGTATATTAATCGTTTCAGCTTCTCTACTAATTTCTTTATAACTTAATGAGTATTTTCTTTTTATTGTTATACTCTAATACAAACAAAAATATGATATGGTATATTTTCATCAATAATATATATAACTGAATCATCAATTTTATAATCATAGAGTTCTACTCTAAATACATCTATTTCTTCTACAAAAATACCTTTTGCTATCTTCATAGTTGTAGAATCTATTTTATTTTTCCCATGTTATAGACTTAATCTGATTTTTCGAAAATAGTTCTTAGCTTTTATTAGAAATGGATTTTTTTAGTATAAGGATCTTTTATAATACTTCTGTTTAGGAATACATCTATTAAATTCTGTACTTTTGGGTAATCCCTAACATTTTTTTCACCTCTTTACTTTATACCAAGAAAATAAATTCATCCTGAACCTTTCGTTTTCAGTTCTGTAACTCCTCTAAATTTAAATAATCTATATTTTTTTATTTCAAGTGCGAATAGAATGCTGTAGTGCACTATAATTTGTCTATAAAAATAAATCTATCTCACTTTCCCTTGTTAATCCCATTTTTTAGGTATCGCTTACGCTTCTACTTTAACATTTTTCTTATATTTTTTCATATACATATTCTGCATTTATACTCATCATAATTATCACTCCCATGTGTTTATTTTTGATTATACACTTATATATTTCTATTAGCAATACAAATGAGGTGAAATTTAATTTTTTATTTAGGACCTGCACTCATATTTTTATAGTTGTTACTTATAAAACAACTTTTTAACAAGATATAACTAATCATTTACTTAATATAAATAAAAATACTTATTCATCATTTCCTGTATTTTTTTAATATTTCTTTACTATATATTTCTGAACTATTTCCTAAATTTTTAATTAATTCATTAATTTGACTAGTTGGAATATTAAATTTAGGTTTGAAATTTTTCAATATTTCTGATGTACCACCTAAGTTACCAATAATTTTACTAATATTACTACTAATAGGAGAATAACTCCATATTATAATTACTTGTAAGGTTATTCATTATATTTTTTTGAAATCTGATTATGTTTCTTAATTTTTCTTCTAGATTTTTTTCGAAGTATAAATAATTCTTTTGATTTTCTGATAATACAACTTCTTTTTAAACCGAAAATTCATATTATTTAAATTTTCCAGATAATTGGCTAAAAATTTCACTTGTCTCTATAGCATTTGAAAAATGCATCTCTTAATGAAGTATAAACAGCTGATACATTTTCATTTTTCTTTATATTTCTCTTCATTTATATTTATAATTTCATTTTCTAATGTTTTAATCAGCTTTTTTCAATAGTTTTTGATTGAGTTAAACTCACTACTCGAAAAATCTTTATTATGCATTACTTTGTTTCTACTTGATCGAATTGTTTCTAAATCCTCTTTCTCAAGTTTTAATATTATAATTATAAAATAGCCTATCCCACAAAAGATTTTTTAACAGTTTTTTCTAAAGATTTTTTTATGCGATTAATATTTAGATTTTTGTTTTATTATTTCAACTTTACATGCTTCTATTACTTCTTCATTACTCCATTCTTCACTTTCATTAAATAAATAATTAATATAATCATTGAATGAGAATTCTTCTAATGCATTCTCTATATATTGTTTTTCATTAACACCTTTCGCTTTGTGTGATTTTTTTCAATTTCTTTACTTATGGTTTTTCTCAACCCACTCAGTTTCATACACCTGAATAACTGTCAAATATATAAACTGCAGAAGCGTCCTTTCAAATTTAGAAATAATAACAGATGCTTTATCGCAAAAATATCTTGATGAATCATCATATATTGTGATAATTCGATAATTTTTCCTATGTCTCCATTTTTATAGCTTTTTATCTCTTCGATTAGTTTTGCATTTCTTAGATTATTTCCACTTTTTAGTAGTAGATATACTAAAAACAATATTATTACTTTCTTGAGCTTTTACTATATCAAACTTATAATTTACTTTCTTATAAAAAATTTCATTATTATTAATTTCAAATACACTACTAAAATCACTCTTTAATTCTTCAATATCTATATTTTTATATTTATGTAAAAAAATAATAATTTTAAAAATCATTTTATTCCTCTCTTAATATTTCTATTAACTTAATCAACTATATAATTATTATGTTTAAATTAATTCATTATAATAATAAAATATAACCTGTACAATTTTATGTACTAATAAAACATAAAAATAATCATCTTTGCTCTGACCGGAAAAGATGATTATTTTTTATATAATAAATCTACTTGAATCATCGTTATAAAAATTGGCATCCTCTTTTTAAAGATCAGCATTTACTTTTTAACTTTTCAATACTTAAATATCTATTTTTTCTATCTTCTTAAGACTATTTTATGTCTTAAGTATTAGAGTTGATAATATTATAACTAAGAAAAGAGTTATCTCTTCTATAACTTCATAATAGCTACTATCTCTTCTCCGTCTTTTTTTCCTCTGTTTCTACAAAACCAACTGACTTATATAGTTGTCGTGCTACATCATTATCACTTTCATAAGATAACCAACAATATTTTGCTGTTTCCACAAGGAAAAGTATTAACAAATTCCATAGCTAAATTCATCACTTTTTACCAAATCCCTTACCCTTGGAATTTTTTTATCTATCATAAGACGCCATATATTATAATTCCCTTTAGCTAATCTTAGGAGCACCTTCATCATCTGAATTTACATCAAAACCTATCATTAGAAAAACCAATAGGTATATCGTCTTTATAAATACCAAATGTAAATACATGATTATTCTCAGTAATTGCTATATACGCTTCTATGATACTACTATTATTTGTAGCTACAAAACTTTTCTGATTATCAAAAAAACCTCTAATTTCAGAATCTCTCCTACATTGTTTCTATTAATCTTTTTCAATTCAAGCATAATTTAATCCCCATTGATTTTTTTAATTTTGAATATGATATTTATTTTTATAATTATAAAAATGATTTCGTAACGTTTATATCCTGTTTCTCAGTATCTCTAACAAAGATTCTAATTTATAAACTTCGTTATTTTTTTCCTTCTTTTTTGTATGTTTCTACTGCTTTTGCTACTCTCTCGAAGTCACGTCTTAAGCTATAAGAGATATCTCTAAATAATCTATATCCTAGTTTTTCATTTACTTCGAATGCTAGTGTGTATAGTTCATATGTTTCCATCGAGTCAAAGTTTTCGTGTGCTTTTACTACATCTACTAATATGTCGTCACAATGTTCGACTAACGCTTTTTCTAGTCTATCATTTAAGAATTTTGATTTATCTAGAGTATATTTATACATTTCTCTTGATGTAGTTGAGAAATCTGCTACTAAACTTTCTCTATCTAGTTTATCGTATAGTTCATATCCTAACTGTTCATTTACATCTTTTGCGATTTCTACCAATCTTTCTTCTGATACTGGTTCTAAACTATATGCTGCGTTATTAACTTCCGATAATGCGTTGTAGTTTTCTTCTATCGCTTTTTGTAATAATTCTAATTTCATAAAGATCCTCTCAATAGTATTTCTTTCATTTATTCTACATAACATTATACCATATTTATTGAAAATTATTTTATCACTTATTACTATATTTATTCTTTTTATCCCTACTGTTAATTCTTTTTCTATGCCTTTTTTCATTCAAACACCTCTTGAAAAATCTGTATTTCTACGTTAAAATTAATGTATTAACTAAGGAGAGTTTGAAATGAGTGAATCGAAAATTGTTTTAACTATTGATAATGAATTAAAAAAATGAAGCTGAAGATTTATTCTTTAGTCTTGGATTAAATCTAGAAACTGCTATTAGCATGTTCCTTACAAGAGCTGTTAATGAAGGTGGGATACCTTTTTGAAGTAAAACAAACAAAAATACGTTGAAAGTCCTGATTTTTATCTCTAGTCACTTCACTATTAAATCAGCTGTATATGAGATTAATGAATACATAAAAGATAGATTTAACGAAGAACCTTCATTTTATCTAGCATGTGAAAAATAGAGGTCTTACAGATGATGAAGCTAGTAAATTATTCATTCTATTTTTCTAATAATACTGAAGAGATTGATCAAGAAGAGTTCACAGAAAAAAATATTGATAACCTAGTAGAATTATCTACAATCGCCTTTCCAGCATTAAGACGACTATCAGATGAACAACTACGTGATATCGTGAATGCATATATCACAAACTACTATTTAATTAGATAATAAAAACTAAACGATGAACTTTTTAGGAGTGATTTTAAAAATCAATTAGTATAGATTTAAAATCACTTCTTTTTATATTAGCTATGTAATTTTTGAAAAAAACGTAAAATTGTATTGGCAGTAGACTTCCAACTTTTTATATTTTTTTACCTCAATTGGAAGTTCACTTCCAACTTTTGTCTTTTCCTCTAAATTGGAAGTTGAGTTCCAACTCTATTTATTTATTCTTTATTCCATTTTCCTCAGATTTTTATTTTTACATTCTTTTTATTTTTCTGATAAACTATAATTGGAAATAAATAAAACACTTACATTTATGTAAATAAGAGGAGATTAAAATGGCAAAAATTTCAATAAAAAAAGTTGTTTCACTAGCTTCAATTGCTGCAACATTACCTGCCCTAATCGGTAGCTATGCAGGTTATCAAAAATTACGTTATAAACGTAGTGCAAAAAGCTGGTTTAATCGAGTTATATCTTGGTAATAAATATAAGAAGCTAAGAGATATCGATGAAACTAAAAAGATTAGAAAAAGCAAAAAGTTAGATAATGCTGAGGAAAGTGTAAATGTATATGAATTCGATACTAAATCTAAATTCTATACTAGTATTGTCTCTGATAGACAGGTATGGCATTTAAACAGTTTTAATAATTCTAATTCTACTATTTTCTATATTCATGGTGGCTCTTACGTTCATGAATTCGTAGATATTCAATGGGAAATGGCTGATAAAATTGCTAAAGAAGCTGATGCTGAGGTTATTATTCCTGATTACGGATTAGCCCCACTATATACTTATAAAGATAGCTATGAACTTCTAACAAAATTATACACAGACTACGTTGCTGAGAATCCAGATAAAGATGTCTATATTATGGGAGATAGTGCTGGTGGTGGCTTAGCTCTAGGATTAGTTCAAGACTTTGTTCGAAATAATATTAAACTACCAAAAGGCCTTATTTTACTAAGTCCATGGGTTGATTTAACTATGTCGAATCCTGATATTAAAAAATATATCAAAAAAGATCCTCTACTACACGTAGATACTCTACTAGCTGATGCCAAATCTTGGGCTGGTGATGCAGACTTATCTGATTGGAAGGTTTCTCCATTATACGGTGAGATGAAGAATTTACCAGAGGTATTATTATTCTCAGGAACACGTGAATTATTATATCCTGACATAGCATTATTAGCTGAAAAACTTCGTGAAGCAAATGTTAAGACTGAATTCGAAATTGGTAAAAACTTAAACCACGTATACCCTGCCTTCCCAATACCAGAGGCAACTAAAGCCATTTCTAAAATTGTTGAGTTTGTGAAGAGTAAATAGTAAAAGTTAAATACAAAAAGATGTACTCAAAAATTATGATTAAAAAAATCTATTTTTGAGTGCATCTTTATTTAATATTATTCTCAACATTTAAAACTATTTTTAAATTTAAAATATAAAAATATTTCAAGAATTACAATCGCTTATTTTCTATTTATACTTAATAGTTTCTTCTGCTATAGCATTCGTTAATAATTGTGAAAAATTAATATTGTATTTTACTGCAATATCATTAGCCCATTTAGGAATAGACAATGTCTTTTTATTAACGTGTTACTATCTAAATATTCTCTCAAATCTACAACAACCATTGATACAAAAGGTTTTATTAAGAACATAATAATCCTTCATCTCAGGATCAGTCTTTAAAAGGAAAATCATCTTCAATTGACAACTCATTTATATTACTTGACTTAGGTAATCTTTCTCATCTTCCAAAATAATCACTAAGAGCTAATCCTAAATAATCTGATGCCATACTCATTGATTCTGCTATACCTATCCCCTGTGTTCCACTTCCTTTTTAAATCTGGAAAATAAACATTATAAATCTCTTTTTCTTCACTTTCTTTGTTAAAATAAAAAAATTGCTGGATAACTTACTAACATTATATCACCTCATTAATTCGGAGCTGGATTATAATAATCCAGCATCCTTTAATATACCCTTCTCTGTGAATTTATTCAATTCACCTTTTTCGGGATAATGATAGGTCTCTTCTGTCCAGGTTTTTTTCATTTTTACATGAGATCCCTTTCAGCCTTTACATAAAGTAAAAACCGTACTTTTTCAACAGTTTAACCATCTCTTCTTGTGTCATCGGCATAATATTTAACCTCCTGACATTTTTAACTATACTACGTATTTATACGTATGTCAATTATATTACTCCTATTTTTCAAAATATATTCTACTTAAATTGAATATTTTCAATTTTCCACTTTTTTCATCTGCGAATGTCCATTTTTATTCCCTAATGTCCACTTTAAAAACCGTTAAAGTCCAGTCTTACTACCTAATATCCACTTTTTTAACCATGAAAGTCCAATTTAACTTTCAATGTCCACTTTTTGGGAAATATCAGTTTTATTTCCCAACACCCGCTCTTTTTTCTATTAAAATATATTTTTCAAACTAATTCCTGCTCTATTTATATTTAAGTCGATTACCAAATACAACAAAAACTCGAAACAAAGATTTTTCCTTGTTTCGAGTTCGTTCTATATTTTCGTTATTATCGTTTTGCGATTTCTTCTAATAACATTTTGTTGATCGTTTGTGGGTTGGCTTGTCCTTTTTGAGGCTTTCATGATTTGACCTACTAAGAAACCAATCGCACGGTCACGACCGTTTTTGTAGTCTTCGATAGATTTTGGATTGTTATCTAATGCTTCGTTTACCCAAGCTAATAATTGTCCACTATCTGATACTTGTACAAGACCTTTTTCTTTAACGATTTGTGCAGACATCTCACCGTGTTCGATAAGTTCTGCGAATACTTTTTTAGCGATTTTACTTGAGATTGTTCCGTCAGTGATTAATTTAATCATTCCTGCTAAACCTTCTGCAGTTAGCGCTGTTTCTTTAAGTTCTTTTTGTACTTTGTTTAAGTATGCATTCACATCTACCATTAAGTAGTTAGAAGCTAATTTTGGATCTGCTCCTAAAAAGCCACAGTTTGTTCGAACATATCTGACATTTCTTTAGTTAATGTAAGAACGTGAGCATCGTATGCTGGTAATCCAAGTTCTTCTTGGTATCTTCTTTGACGAGCATCTGGAAGTTCTGGAATAGTTTTTCTTACTTCTTCCATCCATTCATCAGAGATGATCATAGGTACGATATCTGGTTCTGGGAAGTAACGGTAATCGTCTGAACCTTCTTTAACACGCATAAGTTTAGTTGTTCCTGTTGTTTCATCGAAACGACGTGTTTCTTGGTCAATTTTTCCTCCTGAAAGGATAACTTGTTCTTGACGTTTTTCTTCGTACTCAAGACCTTTCTTAACGAAAGTGAATGAGTTTAAGTTTTTAAGCTCAGTTTTTGTACCGAATTCATCTTGACCGTAAGGACGGATTGAGATGTTTGCGTCACAACGCATTGATCCTTCTTCCATTTTAACGTCAGATACTTCGATATATTGAATGATTGAACGTAATTTTTCTAAGTAAGCATATGCTTCTTCTGGAGTTCTAATATCTGGTTCAGATACGATCTCGATAAGTGGTGTCCCTTGACGGTTAAGGTCAACTAGAGAGTAACCATTTTTGTGAGTTAATTTACCAGCATCTTCTTCAAGGTGAGCACGTGTAATACCGATACGTTTTGTTTCTCCGTTTACTTCGATATCAATCCATCCGTTTTCCCCGATTGGTTGGTCAAATTGTGAGATTTGGTATGCTTTCGGGTTATCTGGATAGAAGTAGTTTTTTCTATCGAATTTTGACTCGCGAGCTACTGTCATGTTAAGCGCCATTGCTGCTTTCATTCCCCATTCTACCGCTCTTTTGTTTACTACTGGAAGTACCCCTGGGTATCCTAAGTCGATAACGTTTGTGTTAGTGTTTGGTTCTGCACCAAAGTGAGCTGGAGATGGTGAGAATATTTTTGAATCTGTTTTTAATTCTACATGGACTTCTAGTCCAATTACTGTTTCAAAATGCATCTTGTTTCTCCTATTATAATTCTATTATTTTATCATGTAAGTTGTAGTGTTGTTCGAAGTTGTACGCTACATCGTATAGTGTAGATTCTGCGAATGGTTTAGCAATGATTTGCATACCGATTGGACGGTTACCTTTGAATCCACATGGAATACTGATACCTGGTAATCCAGCCATGTTTACTGGAATTGTTAAGATATCGTTAGCGTAGATTTTAATTGGATCTCCTACTTCTTCTCCAATGTTGAATGCTACTGTTGGAGCAGTTGGCCCAATAATTACATCGTATTCTTCGAATACTTTATCAAAGTCTTGTTTGATTAGTGTACGAACTTGTTGTGCTTTTTTGTAGTATGCATCGTAGTATCCTGAAGATAATACGTATGTTCCTAACATGATACGACGTTTAACCTCAGCTCCAAATCCTTCTCCACGTGTTTTTTTGTAGATTTCTTCAAGGTTTGTTGCGTTTGGACTTCTAAATCCGTAACGAATACCATCGAAACGAGAAAGGTTTGAACTTGCTTCAGCAGAAGCGATGATGTAGTAAGTTGAGATAGCGTAGTCTGTGTTTGGAAGACTTACTTCTTCTACGATAGCTCCTTGGCTTTCTAGGTATTTAACACCTTCAAGTACGACTTGTTTAACTTCTTCGTCAATTCCGGCACCGAAGTATTCTTTAGGAAGAGCGATTTTCTTACCTTTGATATCTCCAGTGATGATTTTGCTGAATTCTGGCACTTCTACAGGTGCGCTAGTCATGTCGTTAGCATCTAATCCTGAGATGATTTCTAATACACGAGCGTTATCTTTTACTGTACGAGTCATTGGTCCGATTTGGTCTAGTGATGAAGCGAATGCTACTAATCCAAAACGAGATACACGTCCGTATGTTGGTTTTAATCCAACGATACCACAGTATGAAGCTGGTTGACGTACAGAACCACCAGTATCACTTCCTAGAGTGAAACTAACTTGTCCTCTTTGCTACTGCTGTAGCTGAACCACCACTGATCCTCCTGGTACTGCATCTAAGTCGTGAGGGTTACGAGTAAGTTTGTAGTAAGATGTTTCAGTAGATCCACCCATTGCGAACTCGTCCATGTTTAATTTTCCTAAAAGAATTGGGTTTTCTTTGTTAAGTTTGTTCATTACTGTTGCATCGTAAATTGGATTGAATCCTTCTAAGATTTTTGATGCACAAGTTGTTTGAATATCTTTTGTAACGATGTTATCTTTGATTCCCATTGGGATACCGAATAATTTACCTTCAGCGCGTCCTTCTTCTTGAGCACGGTCTAAAGCTTCGGCTTGTTTTAATGCTACTTCTTCAGTTACTGTAATGAATGACCCTACTTTTTCATCAGTAGCTTTGATTCTGTCTAGTGATTCTTTTACTAAATCACTTGGTTTAATTTCTTTATTTTTAAGTTTAAGTTCTAAACTTTCAATTGATTCATGTAATAAACTCATTAAATTATCTCCTTATTTTTATTCAATAATAGTAGGTACTTTGAATTGTCCTGCTTCAGTTTCGTGAGCATTTTTAAGAACTTCTTCTCTATCCATTCCTGGTTTTGCAACATCCTCACGGAAAAACATTCACTAAGTCTAAAACGTGATATGTTGGTTTTACATTTTTCTGTTGGTGCGTTGTTGATTGTATTGAATAAATCTACAACTTTCTCTAATTTTTCGATGTATCCATCTACTTCACTTTCTTGGATTTCTAATCTAGAAAGATGAGCGATGTGAGCTACTTGTTCTTTCGTAATTGTTGTCATAAGTGCCTCCATATTTTTTATCAATTTTAACTTCTAATATTAGCCAAACCGCATATAATTTGAAATAAAAACGCCCCCATATAGTCATTTAACTACATGGGACGATTACTAGTTTCGTGGTGCCACCCGAATTCATACCAGTTTCTGATACCTTTCAACTTATATTCGGTTTTTATAAAGAGTGTTGCTTATTTCAATCATTATTATTTAATCTTTCAGCCTAAGGATTAAACTCTCTTCTAAAAAAACATGAAATAAAAAGTCTCTTTACTAATATTTTTATATTACGGTTTACTTAGTCTATATTATACTAAACAACCGTCATTGTCAAGGATTTTATTAGAAATGTTAGAGTGAGTGAAGAATTATTACTCTTTGTAATTGAATTTCTAATCGCTCTATACTGAATATGTGTTTGTTATTTTTATTAGTTAGGGACAATTCGACAAAATCGACTTTCGAATCACGCCCTCTTTAAAGTGCTACTTTGTTCTTCTAGGTTTTAAAGCTGATAAACCGTGTGTCTTAAGTATAATTACTTTTTAACAATCTACTTTTAATTAGTTTGTCATCTTATTCTCCTAAAAATTCTATTAACTCTTTTTGAAAATTCATCTGCATATTGGAATAATGATCCGTGCATGCTGCATTTGGATAAATTATTAATTTACTATTTTCTATTTTTGATGCATGTTATACGAGTTAACTGTAGGTACCATTAAATCTTTATCTCCATTTTACAATTAGTGTAGGTTGAGTAATAAATTTTAAATCATCATATCCTACAGTACTCCAACGTTTAATTGCTTTTTAATTGTCCTAAAAGCCTGGTACTTTCATCTCTTCATCTGCATTTTCTTTACTACGACTTGCTAATCTATCTAGTACTTTATTCCTTCTATTTTTCCTTTTTTTCATCGTGGTTATAGAAGATAAATCTCTTAGGATCCACCCTCTTTAATCCAGCTTTTAGCATGAATTTGAAAGTAGTACTAGTTACAGTTCCGATTCCTTCTCCATCTCTTGGCCCTGTTCCTACTAATATTAATTTATCAACTAAATCGCTAGCTAATCTTGTTACTTCTTGAGCTATCATTCCACCCATTGATAATCCTAGTAAGTTAATTTTATCGTAACCTAATTCTTTAATTATATCTATTGCTTGTTGTCCCATTCCTGGAATTGTTGTAGCTACTTTTCCCTTCACTTCCTCCAACTCCTGGTAGGTCTAATAAGATAATATGATGTTTTTTTCTGCTACTAGGTCGATAAATTTCGGATCCCAATTATCCATTGTCAGCTGCTAAGTGTACTAACATCACTAATGGTTTTTCTGATTTACCTTTATTAATTTCTCTATATGCTATTTTTAATCCATTAACATTAATGTATTCATTTCTTTTATTTATATATGACATGATTGTCTCCTAACTTTATTGTGTTTGTTGATATTTTGCGATAATAAGAGCGACTTTGAAAAATCGATTATTAAGAAACCATAATTTTCTAGTCGCACTCTTCTTTCATTATTTCTATATTTTTATATTATTTAAAACTTAAAACTGTTTTTACCTCTTGAACGGCCATTAGCTACTTTATCTAATGCTTTATTTACATCTTTAAAGTCAAATACCGTGTCTACCGATGGTTTAATTTCTAATTTTGTGAAAATGTCAGCTACTTCTTGAAGTTGTTTACCATTCGATTCTACGAAAATGAAGTCATATGATACACCATATTTATTTGCCATTTTATCGAATTTTCTTCCAGCTAATCCTAGAATAAATTGTTTCCACCAAGCTAAGTTCATACGTTTAGCAAAACTTCCATTTGGCATGGCTCTTAGTGAAACTAATTTACCACCAGATTTCATAATAGTCATTTGTTTTTCTGTTTCTGCTCCACCTAAAGTATCAAGCACATAATCAACATCTTTTAGTACTTTCGTATAATCTGTTGTTTTATAGTCGATGAACTGATCAACACCTAGTTTTTCAACACGTTCTTTGTTTTCTACACTACCGTTAGTGATTACTGTCAGATCTTTTGCTTTAGCGATTGGAATAGCCATACCACCTACTCCACCTGTTCCACCTTAGATGAAGATTGTTTTGCCTGACTCTGCTCCCATAAGATCTAAAGCTTGCATAATTGTTAATGCTGTTAATGGAACGGCTGCAGCTTCTTCATCAGTTAAATAATCTGGTACTTTAGCAATTGAATCTTGGTTAATAGCTACAAATTCAGCAAAGGCTCCGATTTTATCTAATGGTAATCTAGAGAATACTCTATCTCCAATTTCAAAATTAGCTACACTACTTCCTTTTTTGTTCAATAATACCTACTACTTCATTACCTGCAACTTGTGGAAGTTTGTAAGGTACGATAATCTTTACTTCACCACGTGAAACCATATTATCTAGTGGATTTACTCCAGTTTGCTGTAACTTTTACCAACACTTCACTTTCACTTATTGTAGGTACTGCTACTTCTCTAATTTCAAGTTCTATATTATTTTTATTGTATTTTTGTGTGCATTTGCTTTCATTGTTTATTTTTCTCCTATTATGTATAATTCTTTAATTAATTTTTCTAATGTTTTACTTTCTAGTTTTTTTATAAAAAGCTTCTTGTGCTTCATTAAATACTGGCTGTAATAAATTTTCGATATTTAAACCAACTGGGCATTCTTTATTAGCACCTTCATGGATATTTACTAAGTATTTATCAGGATAAATGATTTGATAAATTTCTGATAATGTAATGTCTTTAGGCTCTTTTCACTAATGTTATTCCTGTTTTTCCTTGTTGGCTTTCTATTAGTCCACCTTTTTAATACTGCAAAATCTTTCTAATGTGACTACTATTTGTGTTGACACTTTTGGCTTAGTAACTCGAAGAAAACTACTTTATCTGTTTCTGAAAATATATATTAGTATGTGTAATGCTACTGAAAATTTTGTATCCATATTATTCTCCTTTAGCTGTCTTTTTCTAAAATTATCCTAATATAATATTTAACTTGTTCTCGTATCTGATACAAGTATAAGTTTAACATCATATTTTTATATGTCAACTACTTTTCAAATTTTTTAAATAATATTTAAAATAGCCACTTTATACAGCTATTATACAGATGAACTACTACATCCTTACCGTCATATTTTCTAATTTCATATAGCGCTAAAATTTTTTTAGAATATTTTACTGGGCAAATATTTCCTCGTATATTCTACACTCGAAATATTAACAGCTAATCCACCTTTTTAGTTGCTTAAATATTGAAAATAGTATAATATGTGTAGGGTATGTAGATTACTAGAATACTCTAGTTAATATGTAAAAATAAAATATTTGAGAGGTATAAAATGGAAAATTGGGTTGAAATTACAATTCATACTACTAATGAAGCTAGTGAAATAGTGGAGTCTATTCTTCTTGATTATGGTTCAACTGGGGTTGCTATCGAAGATCCTACTACTCTTGAGGAGAACTTACATGATGATTTCGGTACTATCGTTGAGCTTAGTCTGCTGATTATCCTCGAAGTCGGGGTTATCGTTAAAGGATACATCAATGAGCTAAATTTTGATGAAGAAACTTTCAAGCGCTTTGAAGCTGAACTTCTTGCTTTAGGTGAAAATATCAACATTGGAGATTTCTTCAAAATTGAGACTACTATTATTCAAGATAGCGACTGGGAAAATTCTTGGAAAGATTATTTCGATATTCTTAATATCGGTGAAAAATTTGTTATTGTACCTACATGGCGTGAATATGATAATACTGAAGATAATATATTATAAATATCGATCCAGGTATGGCTTTTTGGTACTGGTGGTCACGAGACTACTTCTCTATGTATAAAAACCTTGAAAAATATGTTCAAGAACTGATAATGTTATCGATGTTGGTTGTGAGGTAGTATTTAAGTATCTCTGCTAGTTATTTAACTGATGGTAATATTAAAGCTGTTGACTTGGATAAAGCTTGCTGTTGATGTTTCTTTTGAGAACTTCGCATTAAATAATCTTGAGAAAAGAATCGAAGTTGAACAAGCTGAGTCTTCTTACAAAAGAAACTAAAAATATAATATTATCGTAGCGAACATTCTTGCTCATATCATCGAGCTTATGATTGATGATGCGTATAACTTATTAGAAGATGGTGGTTACTACATCACTTCTGGCATTATCGAAGAGAGAAAGATGAACTTCTTGAAAAAAATGTTAGAACGTGGTTTCCAAACTTGTAGGAAACTTCTGATAACGGATGGTATTCATTCGTAGTAACTAAATAATACAAAACCTACTCTTAATTTTTGTATAGAATATATAGAAATTAGGGAGTTTTTAATATTACTATGAAATATGGTAAATTTATTTTATAATAGTAATGAAAGCACTTAAAAGGAGAGATGTTATGATGTAATAATTCTAAGCAAATAATAATAATTCAAATCAGAACACTAATCAAAATTATAGCAACTATAATCAAAATGGTTACAACGGACAAAATAACTATAATAACCAATACCAAAATTATAATGAACAAGGTTATCAAGAAGGATACAATCAACAATACCAAAATTATAATAACTCAAATCAGCAATATCAAAATAATCAACAGTATGACTATTCTAATCAAAAATTATCAAACTAATAATCAATATAATTATGGTAATCAACAAAATAATGGTCAACAATATCAAAATTATCCAGGATCGACAAATAACCAACAATACCAAAACTACAATAATGTAAATAGTCAGCCAAATTATAGTAACCAATATCAAAATTATAACAATCCTGCTCAAAATCAACAAAATACTCAAAACAATAGACAATTCTATCAAAACAATAATAGACCAAATAATCACAGGGATTTAACCTAATAAGAAAAAAAGAAAAAGTAAACTTGTACTATAGTTTCTAGTATTCTTGGTGTCGTAGCTTCTTAGTGGAGGCGGATTGTACTATTATTCAAAAATCTACTAATAAACCTATCTCTAGCATTTTTCTTTTGGTAAAAATCAGATGAAGAACTTTTATACTCTATACTAGAGAAATATAAAGAAGGCAATGGACTCTGGTGAGGTAAAATCTGATTCTGAGATTAATAATTTCGCAATCGAAAATTATAATTCAAAAGGAAAAATAAAAGATTACATCAAGTATGTATATTATGATATTGATGGTAATGGTAGAAATGAGTGCTTATCTGCGATAAAAGATAATCTAAATAGCCCTTTTGCGATATATTCTTATGATAATAGTAATAAGGTTAATTTAATTTACCAAGTTGAATCTGGTAATGATATTTCTAAATCTATATTCTATAATGATAAATCTATTTGGATACATGATACTACCCAACAACAATGACACTTATATTGTCTATAAATTAAAAAGATGATGGTTCAAAAATTCGAGAGAGTTCACGATATTAACTTTGCCGAGTATATTAACAAAAATTCAAAGATTCAATTTCATCTGAAGAGTTTGAATCTAAAAGATGAATTCTTCAAAAAATATCCAATTCCTACTGATAAAATTGATTTTTCTAAATTAGGATATAAAGCATTATATTACTACAATGATCCTAATGCTCAAGAAGAAAAAAACAAAGTGACAACAACAATAATAATGAGGAGAAAGATGAAAATAAAAGCTGAATTCAATAATTATCAGCTTTGCAGTGATAGGACAGTATTATTCTATGATTCTATCGATACACTAAACTCAGATACGTCTAGATTATAATACTGGATTTATAATAGCTGGTAAAAACGGAACTTATGGAACTAGTTTAGGCACTAATGGTAGTGATATCCTAGTAACTAAGAAAAATGATGGTATCGACATAAAAAGTATTAGATTATGATAAACCTCGCTCAACGTGATTTTTAAAGTATATAAATCAGTAACTATAAAGAAATAAAAGAAAAAATATCAAAAAGAAGATTTAGATAAAATTAATAAAGTAATTGAGGAATACAAGAAAACTAACAATTATCAATCAGGTCGCGACAAAATAGAAGATTAATTTTAACTTCCTCACCCTATTATTTGGGTGAGGTTTTTCATATATTTTCTTATAATATTTTTGAAAAATAGTTAATCTTATTTTATAATAGTATTTAAATGAAGTTTATAGGAGAGTTTTTATGAGTAATAAAGATAATTTTAAATAATAGTTCATGACCAAATAATAATAACATAAACAATAATGCGAATTTTTGGACAACAATATCAAAATAATAATCAACAAAATAATAATGTAAATAACATGCAATATCAAAATTATAACGGTACTCCAAAATAGTCAACAAGGTTACAATAATCAATATCAAGGGATAAATAACAATAGACCTCAACGCCCTTATAATAACAAAATCAAAACTTATATAACAATTTTGGAAATAGACAAAATACTAATTATAATAATCAAGGTTACTATCAAAATACTAATGGTCAAAATTATCCACAAAGTTTTTAATCAAGAAAAGAAACGCTCAAAATTCGTTCCAATAGTTTCTAGTATTCTTAGTATCATTCTACTTAGTGGTGGTGGCTTATATTATTATTCAAAAACTACAAATCAATCTTTATCTAGTATTTTCTCATTTGGTAAAAAGAAAAAGAGAAAGAAATTTACTCACCTATTTTAAGGAAATATAAAGAAGCTATGGATAGCGGTGAACAGCGTTTGATTATGAGGTTAATAATCGTGTAATTGAACGATATAATTCTAGTTCTAAAGATAAAGATTATTTAGAATATAGTTACGATGATATTGATAATGATGGGAAAGATGAACTACTTGTTTTCGAAAAAGATAATTATGCTAGTCCAGCGAGAGTTTATTCTTATGATGAACAGAGTAAAATTAATGTTATTTACAAAGCTGAAACTAAATCTATTCAACCTACAACTTTCTATAAAAATAAATTAATAGTAGTTCAAGACAACGAAGGTTCTAACGATAGATACACGATTTATCAGTTTAAAGACAATGGTATAAGATATGAAATGGTTCATGATATAGACTTCGGTATACCAAAAGATTTAAGTGGAAAAATACAAAGATATAATTACTAAAGAAGAATTTGATTCAAAAAGATGAGTTCTTTAAAAATATCCACTATCTGGTGAAAAATTGAGTTTTCTAAGTTAGATTATCAATCTGTTTATAACTCTATTACTGAATCTAGTAGTAGCAATAATAACGAGAAAAAGCATGAGAGAAAAAGTTGAGGATAAACCTAAATATACTAAAATGCAACTTGCTTTGATTGCTCGTGCTATTATGGCTGGTTCGACAGATCTCTAGTATTACCATTAAACTATGATAGTTATTTCTCTATTCGTGCTTCTAAAAATGGTGTTGTTTCTGACTTCGGTACAAGAGCAAGTGTAGTTAGTGTTAATATTCGAGAGAATGATATTGAAATTATTGTGATCGACTACTCTTCTCCAAATCGTATGTATGATGTTGCTAAAACTGTAACTTACAAAGAGATTCAAGAGACATTCAAAAAGAAGATATGGATAGAATTAATAAAACTATCGAAGAATATAAGAAACTAAAAGTTATAAAAATAATAAGATTGATGAATAACATAAAAGATGTTACATTAGTAAATAAAAATATTATAAAAGGAGCGTCTCCAACAAAATTGATTTCTCTAAAATCATGATTTTTGAGGCACTTCGTCTTTTTATAAGTTTCAAATAATACTTTGAAAATACCTAATCTTATTTTTATAATATAATTGAATATACTTATCGGGAGAAACAAAATGAGTAAGAATAACGATAACTACAATAATCAACGAAATAATAATCAACAAAACACTAATCATAATAATGTAAATAACGAGCAACAAGGTTATAACCAACAATATTCAAACTACAATAACCAACAAGAATTCAACCAACAATACCAAAACTACAGTAATAACTAGAAGGATTCAATCAACAATGCAGAAACTACAGTAATAACCAACAAGGTTTAATCAACAACTAATAACTATGGTAACGGACAGCAGGTTTAATCAACAATATCAAAACTACAATAATAATCAACAAGGACTTAACCACAATACCAAAACTTCAATAATAATCAACAAGGATTTAACTAACAATACCAAAACTACTGTGATCGAAAAATCTAATTTTATGAACATCCTCAAAATCTTAATAATAACTTTAATCCCAACAGAAAAAGCGTTCAAAATTCATTCCAATCATATCAACTATACTTGGACTTGTATTAATTGGTGGTGGTGGTTTATACTACTATTCAAAAACTACTAATAAATCTATCTCTAGTATTTTTCTACTAGTAAAAATGATGATGAGATTTACGCTCTATACTAGAGAAATACAAAAATCTATGGATAATAATGAATTGGAGAAAAATTCTGAAGTTAATAAATTCGCGATTAAAAATTATGAAGAATATGGTAAAGAGAAGGAATTATATAACTTATAGTTATTATGATGTAGATGAAGATGGTAAAATAGAATTAGTCATTGCTGAAAAAGATAAACCTAACAGTCCATTTGCTATTTATTCATATAATTCAAACAAAATTACAGTACTATATCAAGCTGAATCTAGAAAATGATATTCCTCGTGCAGAATTTCTGATAAAGATAGAACTATATGGATTCACGACAGAAAAACACTATGACAGATATGTCGTTTACAAACTAAATGATAAAAAGATAAATATAATAAAATACAGACATCACAATATCTGAGAAAGAAAAAGATGGAAAATATCTTGATACAATATCAAATAATCAATTCAGTAGTCTAGAGACTTCTTAAAAATAATAAAAAAATCAAATGATAAACTAGACTTCTCAAAATCTGATTATAGATCGGTATATACTACAATGAAAATAAAAATAATTCTTCAGAAGATAACAAAAGAAACATCAAAAGTAGAATACACGAATTCACAACTTACTTTAATAGGACGAGCTCTTCTAGCGAATTCAACTAACTTTTGATGAGATTAGTAGTAACTATGAGATCACCATTTATAATGTCCAGAAGATAATGGGAAATTTTTCATCAAGTATGGGAACAGGTGGTAGTACAGTACAGGTTATCAAAACTAATGATGGTGTAGAAATACAAACACTAGACTATGATAAACCCGTTGGTCAACGTGATTTTAAAACAGTTAGAAAGCAACATATAAAGAAATTAAAGAAAAATTACAGAAAAAGATTTAGAAAAGAATAAATAGTATGATTGAGCAATATAAAAACTAAAAAGTTATCAAGAAAATAAATATAGAATCAAAGATTAAGACACTTTTCTTCTATTGGGTCATTCAAAAATAAGAACTCTAAGTAGAATTTTACCTAGGGTTCTCTTTCTAGTTTTAATTAGCTTTTGGTAATTCAATAGCATTCGCTGTTGAACCTTTCGTTAACATATCATTTAAGTTATCATAACTGATTTCAATCATGTTTGATAAAGCTTCATCTGTATTAGAACCAACGTGTGGTGTAACTAATACTTTCGGATATAAATCAACTAATTCTCTAACTACTGATGCGAGATGATCGTCTCCATTTTCGAAGTTTTTGAAGAAGAATTCTGCTTCATTGCGAATACATCTGTTCCAAATCCATCAAGTTTACCAGATTTAATAGCTTCTAAAATAGCTGCATTATCTTGTAATTCTCCACGAGCTGTATTGATTAAGATTGCTCCATCTTTCATTTTTGAGATGAATTCTGCATTTACCATCTTATCATTTTTTCCTGGGAAGTATGGTACGTGTAAACTTACGATATCACATCGTTCTAATAAGTCGTCCATTTCAACAAATTTAACTACGTGTTTTGCTTCTTCACTTTGGAATACGTCAAATCCGTAAACATCAGCACCTAATCCTTTAAATAGTTTCGCTTCAGTTAGACCGATTTTCCCTGTTCCGATGGTACCAACTTTACAGTTACGAATTTCTTTACTGAACATTGTTCCATCTACACGGAAGTCATATTTTGATGTTTTATTAACTGTGGAGCAACGTGTCTTAGTAATGACATCGCTAATGTTAAAGATAATTCTGCAATTGCGTTTGGAGAATATCCTGGTACACGAGCAACACTCATATTGTAATCAGCTGCCGCTTGAAGATCGATGTGGTTGAATCCTACTGTACGAGTAAATACATATTTAATTCCGTACTCGTTCATTTTTTCAATATTAATTCTATCAGCAACACAGTTACCACGTAAGATTACTGCATCCATCCTTCAGCTGTGGCGATATTATCGTGATTTAATAATTCTTCTACAAGTTTTTAATTCAAAATTATATTTATTTAGTTTTTCAAAAATGGTACTTCATTTGGTCTAACACCATAACATACAACTTTTAATGTCATTATCGTTTCCTTCTTTCTTTATTCTTTATTATTAAAAACTAGACGAGACTGCTTATCGGCAATCCCGTCTTTTCATTATTACCGATTATAAAAATCTATCTTTTATATTAATGGAAAATTCCAAGTGAACCGATAATTTGTACAATTACGATCCATACTGGAGTAAGGATAACCGCTCCTAATGTTCCAAGTAATGATGCATTAGATGCTAATACTGCATCTTTATCAAAGCTAATAGCATACGCAGCTGCTACTGTTGCTGGAGGTGTTGCCATCATAACAACGATTGTTCCTAAAGCTGTAAGGTCAACTGGTAAAACGTGTGTTACAGCTAATACCGCTAAGATTACGATATTAATAGCTGGAATAACGATAAGTTTAACAGCTGTGTAGTACCAAGTTGGTTTGTTTGATAGTGCATCTTTGAATGATACTGAACCTAGTGTAGCTCCGATTGCTAACCATGCTAATGGAGATGCTAAACTAGATAAGTATGTTAAAATTTGTTTGAATTGTGGTAATGTTTGGTCAAGTCGTAAGAATGCATATTCTTTAACAACTGTTTGCCCGTCTTTTACAGTTGATACTGCAACTTGCGGTAAACTTCCTTGGAATAACCAAATGAATAAACCTAGGAATGTTGCGATAACGATTGGATTTAAAAACATTGTCTTAACATTTTTCATCGTCATTTTTAATCCACTCATTTTAATATATCCATATGAGTATAAGAAGATACGATATCAATGTTAAAGATAGATGCGTAAAGTGTTCCAGTTGGACCATAAATAGCTGTTACTATTGGAATTCCGAAGAATGTTGTTGATCCAAAGATAGAAAGAACGCGCATTGTATCTTGTTGATCGCCTTAAATTGCATGAATAAAGGTTTACTAATAATAATTAAAACTATATATACTAAAAATACCCCAAATTAATACGTTAAGACCTTGTTTTTAAACTCTTTTCATTTATATCAACTAAGAACGAGTTAAACGCAAGGGCTGGTAATGAAACTATAAGTACTACGAAGTAAGTACCTTCCCGATTGAATCATTAAATACACCTTTTTACGTAAAGTATCCTAATAAAATAATAGCTATATCGAAATAATAGCGGTATTAATTTTTTGATTCGTCAATGTTTTAGTAAAAACATCTAAAAATTCATAACTGTATAAACTCCTTTGAAAAATATTTTAGTGTACTAATACACTTTTAAGACTTTTAAGTGTATCATTATATAATAATTTTCCAATATTTCTAAACTATTCGAAGTTATTTAATTAAAAAGTAAAAATAACTAGAAAAACCTAAAATAAAGCTTTTTTAAAAACTTAAATTAAATATTTCTAGTTATTTTTATATTCCATTATCATAGATAATGTTTATTGTCTTTTTCTGCAGCTATTTTTACTAATATAATATCTGCATTATATTGATACAGTTATAACATTTTTATCAATCTTACTATCAGATACTACTATAAATACTGATACAGGTCTTCCTGATGTGTAGTACTCAGCATCTTCACTTAGAACATTGATGTTAACGAGATGATTTAAATATTTTTCTAATTGTAATTCTTGAAATATCTAAAGCATCTGCTACTTGTTATGTTGTAAATCCTGTTTCTTGTTCTTTGATATTTTCTAATACTTTTTTTCAATGTTATTCTAGATAGACCTTTTGGCAAACTGTCTTCCTCTTCCTCAACTCTTCCAGAATTTAAGTAATCATCGATTAAATCTTGATTAATTTTCTCTTTAGATAATAGTTTCATATAATCTTGAACTTTATCTATTGCTGAGAAAATCTTTCATATGTAATGGTTTTACTAGATAATCTACTACCCCATTTGTTAACGCTTTGCTTCAACTGTTTTGAACATCGTTTGTACTTTTAATCATTATTATTGGATAACCTTTTAATTCCGGTAAAAATTCAATACCTTGTCCATCTGCTAAATAGTTATCTAAAATTATTAAATCAGTATCAAATTTGCTAGAAACTCTTTAGCTTCCTCTAGTGTTGACATATGGTTTAGGTCATTAGATATTTCTTTTCTTTAAAATATTCTTTATGTATCATTGCTACCATTGGATCGTCTTCAATTATTAGTATTTTCAATTTTTATTCCTCCTCGATTGGTAATTCTATTGTAAATGTCGTTTTTCCTACTTCACTTTCCACGTCTATTAGTCCGTTATATTTTTTTAACGATAGTATCAACAGCATTTAATCCATATCCTCTATTTTTCTCCTTTAGTCGAATATCCTCTTTCAAATACATTCTCCAATTTATCTTGCTAATACCTACAACCATTGTCGTCACACTTTACAAAGTAATATATTTTCTTCAGTATTTAAGTATAGGTAAACTATAATTTTTCCGTCATTTTACCTGACATGTTCATCAGTTATCAATCAGCACTCCTAGTATAATTAGTAATTCATTATATAACTCATCTAATCCTTCTTTATTTAAAAAGCATTGAATCTGAATCATTAATAGTGAAATACCTTTTTGTTTTGCTTCTCTAACTTTCGCAGTAGAATCCTACTACAGATGGAACTTTAATACTTTCTGAAATATAACCTATTTTTCGTGATAATCATCTTTTCAAATATACTATATGTTTCTCAACTCATCGTAAAGATTTCATCTCTATTAAACCATGAGAGTACATGAGTTTATTCATGAAATGATGACTCTGATTACGAAGACTATCATTATATTTCTCAGTGCCATAGCTCTGTGATTAATTTTTCATTTCACTTTGGTCACGTAGAGTAATAACAGCACCATACAATTTATCATTTGATAAATTGCATTTCTATAACTAATACTTCTATATGGTTTAATACTATCAACTCATCACGACTGCTAACTTTTGTCTTCTATTATAGATTTAAAGAATATTTGATAAAGTTCATCAGAATAATTTCACCTTTTTAACTTTTTGAATACCCTGCTTTATCTAATAGCTGATTAGCGCTACTATTTTTCACTATTATTTTTATTTATATCAATCCCGATTATAGCTTCAGAAACATGATCGATATTAGATTTTTCGATATAATTATATACAATTTCTTCAGGGTTCATAGTTTAGTAATACGCGCTTCAATCGTCTACTATACATTATGGCCATAGTATCATAAAACACTATACCTATCATTAATGAAAATAGAATTTTTTCTTGTGAATGTGCGATTTGTTTCTCTACTGTTTTCTTCGTATAACCAACACATACAACACCGACATTTTTACCATCTTCATCTTTAATAGCTGTAAAAAATCTTAATCCTTCCCCTAAATGACCAGATTGTTTACTATAGTGATCGCCGGCTGTAAATGTTAAACTGACATCTTCTATATTAGAAAACTTTCCACCTATAAACTGTTCCTTCGGATGACTATACCTTGTAAAAGTCTCGTCCATGATAACAACGAAGTCTGTTCCTGTTTCTTCCATTACCCTATTTGCAAATTTTTGAATCGCTAATGTTTTTCTATGATGTATATATCGTCTTTTACCCGATAATCACTAGCTACTACTTTCGCAGTTGAATATATCTTTTGACGAATAATTTCATTTTCTCGTTGTTTTTATATATTCTCTTACAAAAAGAAGTTACCAATAGGGATATGACTACCAAACTCGTCATTACTAACATTAACCTAGTTAATGTTCGTTGTTTTCAAGTTTTTATCACTCCTCATATTTTTTAAAACTTTCTCTGACATTATTAATTATAAAGTAAAAATTACTATATTTTTCAAACAAACTCTTCTCTTTTTAAACCTTAGTTATACTTTCAAAAATATCAAGATTTGAAAATATATTTTAATAATGTAATTTTCATTTTAAATTTACATTATTTATTTTTATAACATTTTTTTATCTCACTACGAAATAAATATATTTATTGATATCATATAATATATTTATTAATTTACTATATAAAAATTTTTAATCTAATTTATATTATTTTTACTTGAATAATTATGTATACTATGCTAGTATTTTAGTAATGAATTTTTGCAGTAATTAGAAAAATTATATTATTAGGAGGTTCTTAATGGAGAAGGACATGCAAAAAGATATTTTGGTACACTCTAGCCTTCATGGCATTCTCTACAGTTTGGGCGTTCAGGGAATGTTGTTAACGGATACTCTGAATTCGGCGGATTAAAATCTATAGTTTCTTGGTTTTAATTTTGTTATATACTTTATTCCGTATTCATTAATCGTTGGTGAGCTAGGTTCTACTTTTAAAGATGCAGGTGGAGGTGTTAGTTCTTGGATAAGTTCTACATGGTAAATTACTTGCTTACTATACTGGATGGACAATGTGGGTAGTACACATGCCTTACATTTCACAAAAACCATCTCGTATTATCGCAGCATTTAGCTGGACAGTATTCCGTGATAATCGTATTAGTAAAATGAGATATCACATATTTACAAATTGCTTCACTAGTAATTTTCTTAATTGCTTTATTCTTAGCAGCTCGTGGAGTTAACTTAATTAAGAAAATGGCTATGTTAGCTGGATCTTCAATGTTTATTATGTCATTATTATTCGTTGTTATGGCTATCACAGCACCATCAATTACTGGAGCAAAAACATTTAAAATCGATTGGTCATTAGATACATTCATGCCAACATTTGATATTAAATACATCACTTCGATTGCCATATTAGTCTTTGCAGTTGGTGGTTGTGAGAAGATTTCACCTTATGTTAATAAGATGAAAAACCCTTCTAAAGACTTCCCACGTGGAATGATCGCCTTAGTTATTATGGTTTGTACAACAGCTATCTTAGGTACATTTGCCCTTGCGTTAATGTTTGATACAAATAATATCCCTAAAGACTTACTCTATAACGGAACTTACTATGCTTTTCCAAACTTTAGGTAATTATTACGGTGTTGGTAACTTATTCTTGAGTTATCTATGCAATAGTTGATTTAATCGGACAAATTTCTGTTGTTATTATCTCAATCGATGCACCACTTCGTATGTTTGATTAAGTAGTGCAGACGAGAAATATATTCCTAAGAAATTATTAGTTAAGAACGAAAATGATGTTTATGTAAATGGTCTAAAAACTTGTAGGAGTTATCATTTTCTATCTTACTAATTATCCCTATGTTTCGGATTAAAAGTTAATGATTTATTCAGATGGTTGGTTAAACTTAATGCTGTTACTATGCCATTACGTTACCTATGGGTGTCTGCGCATATATCTTCTTGAAAAATCAGCTGAAAATTTCCAATCTGAATACAAATTTGGTAAGAATAAATTTGTAGGTATAGGACTTAGGGCTTGGTGTTTCTTCTTAACTGCTTTTGCTTGTATTTCAGGTATGTATACACAGAAAGTATATTCCAAACAGTTATGAATATTGCAACTCCAATCGTTCTACTTTCATTAGGATTAATCATGCCTTGCTCAGCATGAAAAATAACAAATAATATCTATTAAATGAAGTAACTTGAAACATTAATTTACTTCTTATTTTTTCTCTTTTTCCTCTAATATAATGTAAATTTATAATTTTTATAGTTATTTTTGAGATTATGTTCCCTCAATTCTTGATTTTCTTTAAAACTTTTTATAATATTAATTATAAGATAACAAGGAGAAATGTTTATGAATAAAAATATATAATTCATAACTAACAATAATCAAAATGATAATTATGAGATTATAATCAAAATAGTGAACAAAATTATAATGAGATATTATCAAAATAATAACCAATATTATGATCAAAATTCAAATCAATACTTTGAACAAGATCATAATCTAGAAACTATAATCAACAGTACAATAATTACAGTCAAAGAATATAACAACTGCAACCAAAAATTATTATAATACCAAAATTATAACAACTATAATCAAAGATTATAGTCAATATAATTCTCAAGGTAATTTTGGACAAGAACAATATTCAAATGATTATAACTACAACACTCAAATACAAATCAGTGTATAATAATTATCAACAGATAATTCTCAGAACTTCAGTTATTCTGAACAAAGTAATACACAAAAACTAACTATAATCAAAACTATCAACTGAGATACTTTTAATTATACTCAACAAAAATACTAATGCATAAACTAACTATGAGCAAGATTATCAAGTGAATAATAATCAGAACCTTAACTATTCAGACCAGATAAAACACAAGTAAACTATAATCAGGTTATCAACAAAGTAATACTACAGAGTTCTTATGGTGAGTTACAATCAAGCGTCTGCTTCAAATGAACAAAAAGCTGTGAAAAGGTATAATGTAAATCAGACAAAGATCGAAATAATACTGATTTCATAAAGTAAATACTCAAACATAGTTCTACTCAACAAAGTTATTCGAAATTATCAACAAATTCTTATCAAAATCAAAACATTCAAAATGAGAAGAATATCCTCCCTATTCCTCCAGTTATGAATCAAAAAGAATTTAAACAATTCTAAACAACCTAAGACCAAAGAAATTAGTGCAACCATCTCACTCTGCTATTTACTGTTACTTGCTGGTGGTGGATATTATTATTACTCTAAACATTTCTAAACCAAAAGTAGTAAATGAGAATGAAATATATGGAACAATTATTCAAAAATATAAAAGATGCTATTAACAATCCTGACAATGCAGATGGCTCTATGATGTTGAAGCATTAAAAGCTGCTCTTAAGAGAGAAAAATGGTGATTATATTAAATATGTTTTTCTACGATATCGATGGTAATGGTGAAAAGAACTTGTATTTCTGAAATGATAAACCTAATAATCCATTCGATATTTATACATTTGATAAAAACATAAAGTTATAAGATTATTTAATCCTGAGGACTATCGACAGTGCTATTCTTAATAAACTTGGTGTCGATGGTTTTCCTAATAACAACTCTGGTTCAGCAGTATTTAAAGATAAAACTATAAGAATTAGAAAATTTGATAAAAGATACGGAGAATATAATTTCTTAAAAATTCTCTAAAGATGGAGATAAATTGGAAAAACAAAGTATCATTACTTTCACTGGTCTAGATACTGATGACAGTAAATACAAAGACATTACAAATAATAAAGAATACAATTCTAAGAAAGAAATTTAATGATACTTTCCCTATTGCCGAAGTGATGAAGTTTGATAATGAAAATTGGCAATCAGTAGAAGAAATTCGGAGAAAGTTCTTCTAACGATAACAATGATAAAAGAAGAAAAGACAATAATCAACGTAAGAAACCCGATAACTACGAAACTGCTTTATGCTAGTGTACTAAAAATTATAAAGATGCTATAAGTAGCGGTAAAAATGATGCTAAAGATGTTAATACAGTAGCTATCACTAATTATAAAGTTTTTGGTGAAAAACAAGTTGGTAATAGCTTCCTAAACTACGGATTCTTCGACATAAATGGTGACGGAATTGATGAACTATTACTATTCACTGAAGCAAGCAAAGATAAACCAAATGAGTATAGTCAATGGATGTCTACACTCTAGATAAAGACAATAAAGTAGTACGTATTACTCCTGAACGTGTAAATGGAGAAAGAACAACTCTTTCCATAACTAAGGATAAAATATTCCAAGTATATGGTTCAGGTGGTGCAAAAGTCCATGGTTATACATTCTATAAACTAAACAATGATGGTTTTAGCTCTTGAAAAACAGATGCTTTTGATTTCGATGCTGAAACTAATTAAAAAGTTTATAAGAGATCATATCCTTCTGGTAAAACGAAGAAATCATGCAATGATTTTTAGAATAAAATGGTAAATCTAATAATCACATGAAATTTGATTTCGGAAAAACGTAAGTATTTTTCGATTACAAAGGATAAAATATAAAATATTAAAGAAAACAGTGGTTTCAAATAGTTCCACAGTTTTTCTCAAGACAGAGGACTGATCCCAAAAAGGCCTAAAATTTAACAAAGTTCTATGAGAATACATAGACGCAGTGGTTTATTGATATCTAAATTCGCTTTGCAAAAGCTTTTGAGATATCCTAGTACACTGATGAGATGACTCTAAAAAGTGATTTCTCCAGAAATCGATTTTTGAGTCCTCCTTTTACTCAAAGTAAGTTGTAAAATATAGTGCTGAAATTAAATATAAAAGAAGAGGAAACTCTAAGTTGAACCTCTCTTTAGCTATATATTCAAGCTTCTATGACTATACGCGCTTTTGAGTTGCAATAGCACCATCAGAAGCTGCTGTGATTGCCAGCGAATTTCTTTTACTCAGACATCACCAGTGCCAAGATTCCTGTACTGCTGATTCTAATCTTTCGTTAGTTGGAATATAACCAGCTTCATCAGTAATTCCTAAATCTCTGAAAGTCTTGTGTTTGTGGTAACATACCAACATAGATAAACACACCATCAGCTGGAATTGAACTTTCTTCTCCAGTTTTTACATTTCTGATTTCAATTGATGAAACTTTTCTTTCACCTTTGATTTCATATGCAACACTGTCCCATACAAATTCGATATTTTCTTTAGCAAATGCTCTGTCTTGAAAATTTTTGTGCACGTAGTTCATCACGTCTGTGAACAATAGTAACTTTTGCTGCTAGATTGAGAAAGATATAAAGCTTCTTTACTGCTGAATCTCCTCCACCGATAACTACCACTTCTTTGTTTCTAAAGAATGCACCATCACATACCGCACAGTAACTTACACCTTTTCCTGAAAATTGTTCTTCTCCAGGAACGCCAAGATTTCTGTGCTCTGAACCTGTTGCAATAATTATTGATTTAGCAACATATTCTTTTCTCCTGCAACATATTTAAGTCCGTCTTTTCCTCACAATCTGATATTGCAAAAGAAAATTCTGTTCGAATGAGTGTTCGAACATTTTTCTGATAGTTCAGGGACCTGTTACCATTTCATATCCTGTGTAGTTTTCAATTTCTTCCTGTTGAGCTTGTTGACCACCTGGATATTTTCTTTCTAACATCAACACTGCGACATATTAGCACGTGATGCGTGAGATTAGCTTGTCACTGCGTGCTGGACACGTCAGCTTGATAATTAGTCATAAATTTTTCTGACGCGCATTTCTCACCTTCTTGTTGTGATACCTGTCTAGTCTTGCCCATCTTTTGTATTTTGTATTAGCACTATTAAGTACAGTATCGGAGTCCTACCACAGAAATACGCGAGGACAGAGATACTCTAAGACTTCCGATATAAAGGTGGTCTGTTCTCATTCCTTCAACAATAAACCTCTGTACTCATATAAATCAGAAATATGAGTGCACTAGGAACTTGCTTTGAGCTAATTGTATTGCGTATTAATAATAGTATTACACAGTATCTGGCCGTTTCATCGGCTTTCATATAGAATGTTGGTTGACACTGCCTGTCTAATGTACGTATTCTCCAATAATGAAAGTCGGTATAAATCTGTGTTTTCCTAAACACGTTTTAGTAACTATTTCTCCCTGTATACTTCATGGTTGAAGAAAGTTCAACGTCTAACATTTGTCCACCTAATGAGCTTGGAGCTATTATATCTAATAATTTGATTATCATGTACTCTTCTTCTATGCAGTAAGTACTAATCCTCCAATTAAACCTCCATGAGATAGCTATTCCACCAATCCCAAATAGCTTTATCATACTACTAAAGTCACTGCACATGTCTTCATCTAAACGTACACTTAGTATGCTGAGAGCGAGATGAATGCCTGTTAGCAGTGCTTATTAGCAATAAATCTAACATTGTATCTTGCTTAATCTACGTTTAGTGGCTTTCTCTATCTGCAAGTAGGCATAATACATACATTGCTATATTATTAATTACATACCAATACACGGGCTTTGAAAGGTAGATGAAAATGCAACTGGATACAAGAATCTAATGTCATTTAAGTTCTGTCTTCTTATTGATTTCTGTCTTTATTTCTTTCGCTAATTTTGAGGTAAACTCTTTTGCTGATGTTAATTCCATTGATTTAATCTTTGCAGTTCATGGCGACTGATTCAATAATGATAGCTTCCCATTTCGTCCAGGTCTTACAGGATGGTTTCTTTTCTATTTGTGAATTAAAGGATTTCTCTACGTTCATCTCCTAATCCTATACCGATCAGTGTGTTTGATCATTTCCAATGTTTTCCAGGTGAGATAGTAAGTTGTAGTCTTTTATCACTTCGTGCCACTGTATTACCGAATAATGTCGTGCGTTTATAATACCTAAACCACAATTTCTAATAGAGTGTTTTCTGAAAGTTGATTCACGCTTCTATTGAAAACCTTGTTCAATTTCTTTTATATCATCAACTCTCTGTCATCAGCTTCTCAATCTGTGACCACGTTTATAAGTTCTCGAGCTGTTTCCTCTTACCTGTTCCACGCTGCTCCTGTTGTGTACGCCAATACCATAAACTTCGATCATCCACATGCACTGTAAGTCGTGGGAGTGCAAAACAGCTGAGAATAATTAGTAGTGTACCCACGTGGTTTGTGTGTCTTGTTTGCTTTGCTATTTTGAACTATCATATTTATCTCTTTGCTTCTTTAAGTTCTTCGGAACTTCTGAGATCGCGTGGTTATATGCTGCGAGTTGTTCTTGTACAAACATACGCAGTCTGAATCAGATGGAATTAGTTTAGTGCTAATTCACTAGTCCTAAATTTGTGACCTCTGTGGTGAATAATGAGAAATATCCTGCAAGTTGCTGAGGCTGGTCGAGATAACTCTTCTGTTGTGTCTCTATCTAAATCCTTTTCTACTAACAATTTCTAGACTGCGTCTAAAGATGCTTTCTAGAATCTTTGGTCATGTTTTGGCATAATTATTATTTCCTTTTATTTATTTTGAATGTTCCTGAATTATGTTTTCTGTCATTTGTATTTATTATAAAATTAAATAGCATAATAATTATCACGCAAATGCTGTTCAAAAGACGACCCTCTCAAAATGGTGATATGCCATAGAAAGGCTAAATACACTAATAACGTCCTTACTAATAGTGAGTCCAAAAACTAAATATTGTTGTCATTATACTAGTCAACTAATAATGAGTCGAGTCAGCTCTAAATCAAAATCGTGATCGAAGCAATGCTCCCAGAAATACCATACTGGATGATCGACTCATAAACTTCCTTTAGTCAAACCAGAAAAAGGCTAACCCATTACAACGTGTTAATATGACCTATTATGGCCAATATAATGTTTATATATATGCATATTTTTCCTTCTTGTTTTATTATTTAAATAAAGTAGAGAAGTAGAAACATTGCCTCACTTTTCTTAGACATTATTTTTAGTAATTATTTTGAAAAACTCTTCTGTAATTTTGAGGAACTACTTGTTTTACAGATACAACACCTTCTAGTGTCATAAGTCATTTTCTGAGGTTTTTCCAAATCAGCTGACTACTTTGTCTTGTTTATTCTAATACTAATACTTCAGAGTCTGAGTTAAGATATTTGTGATTAAAACACGTAGCTGATAATCCTTTAGAATCTAATTCTGATTTATAACTGTTTCTAATTCTGCTTTTCTTTCAGCTACTTCATTAGCATCTACAGTATTATTTGAGCTACTACAAGGTTTATCTTCACCTAAATGAACTCTTTAGCATCTGATGAAATTAAAAGTTTCAGCAGTTTTATCGGTTGTTGAAGCCCCTGCTTTTAACATAGCTAATCCGTATTCTTCTAAGTTAACTTCTGCGATAGTTGCTAATTCTTCTGCTGCTACTTTATCACGTAATGTACATGTTGGTGATTTGAATAATAATGAATCAATAATAACTGATAACGATAATCCTGCCATTTGTTTATCAATGTGAACACTTTGTTCTTCATGAAATAGGATTGTGGCTGCTACGTCCTAGTGGCTCTGCAGTAGTAAAGTGGGCGCAGTTTCGAAGTTAGCGATACGGTGGTGGTCGATTACTTCACGAGTTACCACTTTTCAATTCCATTAACTGATTGTTGGAATTCGTTGTGGTCAACTAAAATAACTTGTTGTCCTTCTGCTACTTCTTCAACTAAACGTGGTTCAAAAACGTTGAAATGCTCAAATTACTATCGTTTCGTCATTGATTTCTCCAAGTCTTACAGCTTCTGTATCCATTCCTTAATTCTTTTTGAGTTATTTGTATACGATACTTGAATAAATTGTATCAGTATCTAGTTTTATGTCAAGAATTAAAATATTTGTAGTTATAACTCCTTATTTTCTTGTTATACTAATTATATTTTACCTGATGATTATTTCAAACTTATTTTAATAAATTATAAGCTTTTTCGCTAAACTTAAGTCACGTGACAGTATCCTGTGGGTTTTTCTAAATATTTTGGTGATACTCTGCAGCATCAGATATAATTATTTACCGCTCTACTTCTACAGCGAAATTTTCTTGAGTATAATTTTTGTAGTTCTTCTATAAACTTAATAGCTTCGTCTCTTGTTTCTTCGTCTACGTAGTATATACCTGTTCTGTATTGACGACCTCTATCTCACCTTGTTTGTTAACACTTGCTGGATCCAGTAATTCTAAAATAATGCAAGTACATCATTTAATAGTAATACTGAGTTATCACATACTGTCAAGTGAATTACTTACCGTGATCGTAGCTTTTATATTTTGATAAGTAGTTTCTGCAGTCTGACGCATTACTATGTCAACTTTTGTGAATAGTACTCCATGGGTTGGGCAAATGTAACCTTCTGCTCCCAGAAACATCCACCCGCTAATATATTTCTCATGGTTTTAGTTCCTCTCAATCTATAATCAGGTCACAAAAGTTGTTTAACTACGAATATACTATAAAACGTTAACTCTTTAATATAGTGATACACTTCATTTCATCGCTAATTGCAACTAATATTTCACAATTAAACTATATTTATAAAACTTACATAAATAAAGAACAAGTACATATTAAAAATTGTACTTGTCTATTAAATAATTTTTATCTGTTATTTTCTATTCTATAGTATGTGTCTCTTCAAATACTCTATGTTCAACTCTATAATTATGGAATATCGCATTTATTTCTGCTCCGATAATTATGTATACCTGTAATATATAACCAAATAATGAATGCCATAAGCTCCGATTGTTCCATATGTTTTTAATATAGCTAGAAAAATGATACATATGGTATCCAAATAATCTACTTACTAAGTCCAAGAAATTGCTGAAAATATTGCTCCTGGTAAAATGCTAATGCTTTTAGTTTTAAGTTTTGGTCCCATTATATATAAAAATACCGATACTATAAATATAAATAGTATCAGAAAGCTGTGGTTTAAAACTGACCATAGATTATAAAAACCTTACGTCTAAGTTAAATTTATGGAACAGTAAGTATGTAGTTGTTTTCCAGATACGACTAACGCAGAACTACGAACATTCACTACTAGTAATGCTGTTATAACAACACTTATGAATTTTGTCTATCCATATTCTTCCATCTCGAACTCTAAGGCATTATTAAAGGCAATAATAGATTCCATAAATACCACTAGAAGCTACCATAAAGGTGAGTAATCCCCACTGTGAGTAATCGTATTGTTCTTATTATTTAATGCTTGAAATCATATCAAAAGATAGTCACCCAAATCACCAGGTTGCAAAGCTATGAATTTTCTCTAATAGAAATTGTTGGTCAATTTGAAAATATGGTGTTAAAAGCTAACATCAACAATCTTATTGAAATAATGATAAGAATAAAATAATAACTTAAATTTGTAGATAGTAATGATATTTCATCATACATAAGACGATAATACATTTCTTTTTAAAAATTTCTTTTAACGTTAATTTCCTTTAGGATTTTTCTTCGTAGAAAGAATAGTTTTTCTGGTATAAACATAATCTTATAAAATAAATTTAGCTACAGTCTTTGCTGACTTTATAATACATTGGTAATGAAGATACTGAAAGTATGTTTAAACCTCCAACAGGAAACTTAGATTTTTCCCATGTTACATCATATCCTTTTCTTCTAAATACTTTTTAGCTTCTTCTACTTTTTGCACGTTCTTCTGAACTAAGATTTTCTTTTTGTGAAATACATGGTAGCTGCTAATGCTCCTGCACCTACTAGTCCTAACAATAATTTTTACCCATTAAAGATCTCATAAAATTTAATTTTAAATTTTTTGACAATATAATATATTTTAAACCATTTAGTTAAACAAAAGCATACAAAATATTATAATTTTCTATGATACTAATTAATTTACATTAAAACATATCTTGGTACTCTGAAAATTAATTAACATATAACAACAAAACATCCTAACCTCATAATTTGAGTTAGGGATGCCACCTACATATTTAGATTTACTATTTTCTTGAAGTTGCTGTACTATTTCTTATCATAATAATCGTTCAAATTTTTAAAACTATACATTTTATTTATGTATATTCCTACTATGCTAAAAAGGACTGTTATTACTAACAAGGTTACTAATAGCGAGCGACTATGGCATTTGCTTTTTATGATTTATTCTAAAGTTCATGGTTTACTCACCTTCTTTATTATGTTCATTATGATCATGTTCTTCATCTTTATTTTTATTTTCTTTTTCCTCTTTAGCTTTTCTTCTTTCTCTTTCTTTCTTTTTCTTTCTCTTTGTCAGTTTTTCATCTTTTGACTTTTAAAAACATCTCTCGTATCTGTGATACACTTTCAACAACATGTGATATATTATGTCATTTTCTTGTGATAAGAATAACTCTTCATATTTTTAAAACAAGAATATATCCTGCAAAAGTTATTAGAATCTTTGAACTTATCTATATATCTCCCTACCACCTCTAAAGTTTGTCCTTACATCCTCTACATCATCTTTACTTTTCATTAAGATGTAATTGCTTTCTTGATAAACTTTAGCACTATTGTTATACGTTTCTAATATTTTTCTTATGAGCAAGAGAGCATATTCGTAATTAGAATAATCTAGAAATCTTTTTGAAGTCATCATAGTTGTTTGTATTATTAACATAAGTAGTAAAGTTAAAAATTATCAATAGAAACAGTGATATAGTTAATTCTAGCAAGGTAAAAAGCTTTTTATTCTTAACTATAGCTAATTTTTCACCAGTATGTTCATCCTCTATTCTAGCTGATTTTTCGTTTTACACTTATGTAATAGTCACCTCTGTCACTGTGAACGTGTCGATCTTTTTGTAATGATTCTAAATCTCCTCATATAATATTTCCTTCATTTCTAATTCTTTTTCTATCTTATTTAGATTTGAGTATTGATCGAACCATATTCGGAGACCAAAAACACGAATAATAATGAGCATATAAACAACGCCCCCTATCATTTCAACAAAGGTAAACGCTTCTGTTATACTTCATCCAGTGTTATGTATCCGGTATCTAAATGAACAATAATTCTATATCTACTATTATCAAACTGTACATCTACAGTATTTGCCTTAGATACTAGATTTCCTTCCTATATTCAAATGTAACCGAGGCTCCTCCTAATTTTGGTTTTCCTACTCTTTAATTTTCCAATACTCATGATCGATCATAAAATGTATCGTACTTATCATCGTTCACAAAAAGATGATAAATGTTCTTCTTTCATTCAAAGCTTCTTGTTTGTACATTGTATATTTCAGAAACAAGCTCATTAACCGCTAATCTTTCTTGATATTTTTCATAGGTGTTTATTGATATTCTAGAATAATATTATTACTATTATACTTACAATCATTAATACAGCTAACATTTCTACCAAAGAAAAATGCCCCGTTATTTTTTGTAATGTTTGCTTTACCATTAGCTATTACTATACCATTTGTGTGCTGTACTAGCTTTGTCTGCTGAGCCATCTAAATAATGTTTTTCCACTAGTTTTCAAGTAACATCTTTATCTTTTTCATTAATTTCATAAGCTGTTACCTGGGATTGGACTGTTTTTCATAAGCTTCAGAGCTTTTATCTTTTGCAGTGTCTATATTCTTAGTAATGTGGGTATTATAAAATTAGAAGTATTGCGATTATAAAATACTTGATCGACATCTCTATAAGTGTGAACGCTTCTTTGTTTTTAACCTTTTAATAATATTTTTCCATATATTCCTCCTTATCTAAGAGAAGCTAGCCATATTAAATATCGGTGAAAAATAACCATGTACAATCCGACAATAACTACGGCTAAAATACCAAAATAAAATAGGTTGTAACTTTTTCAAGTTTTTATCTAACGATGTTAGAAAAAGTATCTAACATCAATTCACTAAATAGTTTTTAATTCTTTATCAATCAAACCATTATTTTCCATGGCTTACAAATTTTTCTCATAGATTTATCAAAAGTATTTAATTTTTCCGATTGCATCCTCGAAACCTATATCTTGATCTAAACTCATTTAAAATATCTTTAGAAAAGAGCGTTAAATAATAATCATAGTCTTCTTCAACCATGACTTCTAAAGCTGTTTTAAAGAAAAATCCACTCATAAGAAATAAACTTAATTCCATAGAAAATCTGTAAGAAAAATATAATTTAGAATAGTTCCTTACTTTAGGAATGTATAAAAGAGATTTTAAAAATAGGTTTGGTTTATATTTAATTGTATAAAAAGGTATATCCTATACATATTAGTATAAGTAAAAATAATTGAAATAATTTTTGGAATGTAATATAGTGATTTGATTAATATAATAGTTTGGAGATCCATCTTAATATTAGATGAAGTATAGATGTTCTCAAATTGTGGAATTACTAGCGCATTAAACACCATAATTAGGCATATTAATGTGAGTGTTAAAAAATAGTGGATATCGTAGAGTTTTTATTACCTTTTCTTGTTGTATATTTTTAGATATGTTTCAACTTCGAGTAACATATCTTCTATTCGACTCATAATCTTCAGCAAATTTTATTTTACTAACAATTAGTTGTGAATAACCAAGATATCCCAATATATCGGATAATTTACTTCCGTTAGAGTTTTTCTTTTATCTTTTAATTTCGTCATCAGCAACTTCATATTGAATAAGTAAAAATTCTAAAGAATCCTCTAGCATATATCCATGATCGATTAATTCATATAGACATTTTATAAAATATATTTTATTCTCTTTGTCTAGAGCTTTTTAATATCCCCATTTTTCTTTTTCATCAGTGAGTGATGATCCCTTCTCACACGCTAATTGAAATTTTTGCTCTAAAGAGTTTGCAATAATCTTATTATTATCTATATAATCATGAATATTTTCTTTTTTCAATATTTCGGTTATTAATCCTCTTTTTCCATTTTGATTAAGTTGACCAATCTTTGAGAAATAATACAAATTATGGTCTGTAATATCTTCTAGTGACAGGTTTAAATCTTTCAATCGATTAATTACACCTATAGAATTTTCTGCATGAATTGTACTTAATACTAAATGACCCGAAAAAGATGAGGTAATAACTTGACTCGCTGTTTTAAATCTCTGATCTCACCGATTACCATTGCATCTGGATGCATCGTAAGATGATTTCAAAAGCATTATCATATTATTCCCCGCTTTTTCATTCACTTGCATTTGTATTAAAGTTGGTATATTTTTCTCTAGGATCTTCTACAGTAGTACCTGTTTATCCCTATTAGCAAGTTCACTTGCTAGTTTATACATTGATGTTGATTTTCCGCTTCCTGTTGGTCCTGAAAATAGTATCAAACCATAGGCTCTTTTAGAAAGATCGTTTTATAAAGTTATTATCTTCCTCAAGATACTGTAATCAACATCTTCTAATTCATTAATAAAAATCCTCACTACACATCCTTCATTAAGTTCACTTAACGGCGAGGTAGAAACGCGTAAAAATAATCTTTTTCGTTATAGTAATAAACGAAACGACCACTTTTGAGGTTCTTTATTTCTTGAAATATCTATGTTGGCATTAAATTTTCCAACAAAGATATAATCTGTTCAATCTCCCTATTGGTAAATTTTTCATATTTACTCAGGTGTCCATTCACTCTGAGTTGTATAAAGAATCCCTGATATATGTGGATATATATGGATATCACTGGCTCTTTTTTTCTATTGATTCGTTAATTATACGATTCATTAAAAAGCTTTTACATCAATAGTTACCACCATTTTCCTAAAGAAAAAGGAAAAATATAGGCTAGGTATTACTACTGAGCCTATGTTTAAAAACTATTAATTTAACTTACTACATTATAACTCTATAGCCTAAGTATTTGAGTCTGTTATGGATTTATATTTCTAGAAAAAGAATATCCCTAAATCTTCTCAAAACTTCTTCTACTAATTTACAATCCTCACTATCAAGTGACTTAATCATATCAATTACTTCAAAGTGAGTATCTGCCAACTCATCTGGTTCCCCTTTTTCTGTTTTATACCCCACAAGTTCATCTATAGAAACGTTATATAGTTTCGCAATAGATACTAGTGTCCTTACATTAGGTTCGTTTCTACCGTATTCCCAGTTAGCATAAACACCATGAGATGATAACTCTAGTTTATCTGCTACAGTTGACATAGAGTAATTGTTCATTTTTCGAAGTTTTTTCAAGTTTTGTGCCAGTAATGTTCCTTTATTCTTCAAAGTAATCCTCCTTTCTCATCTATAACTATTATACCTATAAAAAAATCAAATTAAATTATAAATTTTTCGAACCTTTTTATACTAATATAAAATACAGTTTGTGAAATTATGTGTAATTTTACAGAAATATTAGTATAAACTCTGATATGTCAACCTTGATAAAAATAAAACAACGCTATAATTAGCGTTGTTTCATTCTTTCAAATAGGGTTTTTCAACAGTTAATATTTTTATATTTTTAATAAAGTTGTATAAACATAATTGGGCTGCTATAAGACCAGCTACTGATGGGCAAAATGCGTTAGAAACAGGTGGTATCTTAGCTTACGTATTTCAGAATCTTGTTTTCCAATTTTTCTAAGTATTCTTTGTTAGCAATTGTTGGACTTTCTGTAGAAAATACTACAGGTACTTTTCCACGAACTCTCTCTTTTTCAGTTTCGTTCTTGTACTTTTTGCTAAAGGACAAACAGTAGTTTTACTAATATCTGCAATTTGAAATTTAGTTGGATCATTTTTATTCGCTAGAACCCATTACACTAATTACTGGTATATTGTTAGCTAAACAATATTTTTATTAAATGTATTTTGAAAAGTTACTGTATCACAAGCATCTATCACGAAATCAGTGGTTTCTCATAAAAATATTGGATAAGTATCTTCTGTGTAGAAGTCTTGAATAGCTATAACTTCACATTCTGGATTAATAGCTAAAAATTCTTTTTCATCTCTTCGACTTTACTGTATCCTACTGTTTCTGTAGTAGCATGGATTTGTCTATTTACATTAGTAATATCAATATTATCTTTATCCATCAGTACTAAAGAACCAACTCCAGAACAGAGCTAATGATTCAGCGACAAATGATCCTACTCCTCCAACTCCTAGTATACCTACTCTTTTGTAATATTTCTAAACCTTCAGTTCCTATTACTAATTCATTTCTTGAAAATTGATGTAACATTTTATTCTCCATATTCTTCTAAAATCAAATAATAAAAGACTGGAAATTATAATAACCAGTCTAAAAACCAAAACACTGTAGATTCTTACCTAAATTGGTCCTGATATAATCAGGTGGGTACGATAACTTACTTTCTAAAGTCTTCTCAGAGGAAGCATTTTTATACTGATAAGCGATTTTCGTTCCCGTTCAAAAGTGTTAGGCCGAATGTGAGGTAGAAGTCATACAAAGCGCTTTAGTTTTATATTTATATTTTACCACAGTTAAACTTGTAAAACAACCTCAAAATTTGTATAATCATGTGTTTGTTTTGTGTATTTTAATTCAAAACCTTATTAGTAAAAGGTTTCCATAAGATAAAAATATTTAAAATATTTTTCTAATATTAATTTATTTTAGACTTATTTTATTTAATGTATTTATTTTTATTTTTAAAAGTTTTTTTCAGAAACTTTCCTGTATAACTTTCATTATTTTTTATTAGTTTTTCTGGGTACATTCTGCTAAATTGTTCCTCCTCCTACTCCACCTTCTGGACCAAGATCATTAGGGTGATCGCAGCATTTTAATAACATCTAGATTATGTTCAATAACTACTACAGTATTCCCACCATCAACTAACTTATCAATTATTTTTAATTAATCGACTAATATCATCAATATGTAAACCTGTTGTCGGTTCATCTAGAATATATAATGTTTTTCAGTTGATTTCTTGTAAAGTTCACTCGCTAGTTTTTACCCTTTGAGCTTCTCCCCTGATAATGTTGTCGCACTTTGTCCTAATCGTATATAATCTAAACCGACATGAACAAGGGTTTCCAATTTATTTTTTTATCTTTGGAATATTTTTCGAAAAACTCGTATGCTTCTTTTATCGTCATATCCAGTACATCACTTATACTCTTACCTTTATATTTAACTTCTAAAGTCTCTCTATTGTATCGTTTTTCCTTTACATACTTCACACGGTACGTAAACATCTGGTAAGAAGTGCATTTCTATTTTTAATATTCCATCTCCACTACAAGCTTCACAACGACCACCTTTTACATTAAGCTAAAACGACCTTTTTGTATCCTCGTAATTTTTGCTTCATTTGTACTAGCATATAAATCTCGTATATCATCGAATACGCCAGTATAAGTTGCCGGATTACTTCGTGGGGTTCTTCCGATAGGACTTTGGTCTATATCAATAATTTTATCAATATTACCATCAATTCCTTCTACCGATTTTACTACCGTTGTATCAATTTCTTCTTTATTAAGAACATTTTTACAGAGTTAAATAATATCTCATTAACTAGAGTTGATTTCCCACTTCCTGATACTCCTGTAACTCCAATGAATTTACCAAGTGGGAACTTCACATTAACATCTTTCAAATTATTCTTTCTAGCTTTTTTAATGACTATATTTTTCTCCATTACCTTCTCTTCTTTCAGTCGGTACTGGTATTTTTCGTCCTGATAAATATGCTCCAGTTATAGAATTTTTCATTAGCCATAATTTCTTCTGGTGTTCCAGCAGCTACTACTTGACCACCGTGTTCACTCAGCCTTAGGACCAATGTCAACAATATAGTCACAAGCCATCATTGTATCTTCATCATGTTCAACTACTAATACTGTATTTCCTAAATCTCTCATAGATAACATAGTATTAATTGGTTTTTCATTATCTCTTTGATGTAAACCAATTGACGGCTCATCTAATATGTATGTAACTCCCATCAGTTTCGAGACCAATTTTGGGTCGCTAAGCGAATACGTTGAGCTTCTCCTCCTGACAATGTTCCTGAAGATCATCTAATGTTAGATAATCTGGTCCTACATCATTTAAAAATTGTAATCTTGACTTAATTTCTTTTAAGTACTAATTTTTGCGATAGCATAATCTTTTTCACTTAATTTTTATATTTTGGAAAAATTCATAGCTATCTTTAATAGACATCTCACAAATTTCTGCGATATTTTTCCAGAAACGTAAACCGATAATATCTCGGTTTTTAAACGTTGACCCTTACAGTGCGACATGAGTCTTCCTTAATATACTTAGCCATCGCTTCTCTCGTCGCTCTAGTCATTCCTGATTTATAACGTCTAAGGATGTTATTCGCTACACCTTCAAAAATATACTATACGCGAACACATAATACCTTCGTCATTAATATACTTATGAGTAATTTCTTCTTGATCGTTTCCGTATAATATAATTTGCTGTTGTTCATTTTTCAAATCTTTAAACGGAGTATCCATATCTATTCGAAGTGCTCACATACACATTTTATTAGACTTGGATAGTATGTAGATGTTGCATTATTATAAACTAAAATTGCACCTTTGTTTATTGATAAATCTTTATCAATTATTTTATTAATATCAACGGTTTTCATGCATCCCTAATCCATCACACTCAGGACATGCTCCTTGAGGTTGTTAAATGAAAAGATACGTGGTTCTAAATCACCTAATGTGAAATCACAATGTTTACAGCTATATTTTTGTTGAAAATAACTGAGTAGTTTCTTCTTTCATCATCTACTTCTACTAAATCATTGTTAGATAGATTTAATGATGTTTCTAATGAATCGGCTAAACGAGTTTCAATTCCTTCTTTTGATTACTATTCTATCAATAATTACACTAATAGAGTGTTTTTATTTTTATCTAATTCTGGAAGATCACTCACTTCATATAGCTCACCATCTATTTTGAATCGAATGTATCCGTCTTTAATTAATTTATCTATTAATTTTTGTGTGTACCTTTTTTATCTTTTATGATAGGTGCTACGATTTGTATTCTGCTACGTTCTGGCATCTGCATAATCGCATCTACGATTTGACTTATTGAACTACTTTCTATCTTCTCATGATGATTTGGACAATAAATTTCTCCTATTCTTGCATAAAGCAAACGTAAGTAATCGTAGATTTCCGTCACTGTCGCAACTGTCGACCTTGGATTTTTCGATGTCGTTTTTGATTTATTGATATTGCTGGTGATAAACCTTCTATAAGGTCAACATCCGGCTTTTCTAAATTACCAAGGAACTGCCTAGCATATGCACTTAAACTTTCCACATAACGACGTTGTCCTTCAGCATAAATAGTATCAAATGCCAGTGAACTTTTACCACTACCACTTAATCCAGTAATAACAACAAACTGATACGTGGGATTTCTAAATCTATATTTTTAAGGTTATTTTTCCTTGCTCCTTGTATTACTATTTTGTTTTTCTTTTGCATATATTACCTCAATGTTTCTATACAATCAAATTTTTATTATTCATTGTAAAAATCAATTTTTGTGTCCTATTTTTTAGACTCATTTAATTTTACATTAACTCTCTTATTATAACATAAATATAAATGAATATTAAAAAGAAAGTTTCAATGAAAATACAAAAAATTTTTGGAATAGTCTTTTTAATCTTATAAATAGATATCAAAACATATTAAATTTATAATGCAAAAGATGTGAAGCTCTTTTACTGATTTGTTCAATAAAAGAGCTTCATATCAAAAATCGATATTTACTAATCCTTTAAAACTATCCATTTTATTATTTCCTTACTTATTCCAGCGGATTCTAGAAAAATTTTTCATAGTCTCAACATCATCAGGTTTGCCTGATAAAAGATATATTGCTCTATTTCCATACTTATCTACTACCTTTTTAAGTTTATCTTGACTTTGTTTCTATACTTCCACTAGTTTCATAAAGTAAAATCTTGTCCCTTTGTTAGATAACTCTGTCAACTCTTTATTAAAGACCCTTACCCCATTATCTAAATGATTTAGTATAATCGAACGTTTAGAACTCCATTCTTTAATAATTGGTCTAATCGTGCGCAATACCAACATCAGATGCAAAAACACACAATAGGTTCTTGACCATCTACAACCTCTAAGTTTTTTATCTAACCAACTAACGTCAACTTTTTCACCAATTTTTTAAATTAGTTAGTTCTTGTTTAACTTACTTCCACTATTTCGAGTCAAAGAACAATCTCATTTTTCATCTGGATTAGATGCAATAGTAAGCCAACGGTTATTTTTCCTTTTTATCTTCAATATTAGGAACTGTAACTTTTATATATGAACCTGCATTCCAACTCATATTATTTGGCTTTTCAAATCGAAACACATAAAAGATTATCACTTACATTATCTATTGATTTCACAGATATGGTTTGACTACGTCCAAAAATACGAATATTCAGACATTATTACTACCAGATTGTACTATAATAAAAAAATAATAGTTAACATTATTCTACCTCTTTTCATTTTCTTCCTCTTTCTTAAAATTATAGTTAATATGATGTAGCATAAAGATACAGTAATATTAACCAAATTTATAACTCTATTTAAAATACAATTTTTATAATGAATATTTTCTAAAATTCATTCATTTTATTCTAAAAGATAGTGACTCATATATCGAAATTTCTTAGAAACACGATTTTTGTCGAGTCACTTACGATTAGTTTATTAGATATCTCAAAAGCATTTATAAAGAAAATAAATATCAATAAGCCACTATCTATGTGTTCTCATGTGAATCTAGAACTTTTATTGCTCCCCATTAAATAATCCTTTTTACAAAATAAATTGCTAATCTTTCTGTTGTTTCACTAACATTAGGAATATCTTTTTCCGTAACATTCATATCTATATAGTTAAAAAAGTATAAATTTTTCAAAATCTCTGAATCTTTTCGTGAGAATACCCTTCTGTTTGCAATCGATTAATAAAATTTTCAACTAAAAATTTATAGAATTGATTAGATGCCTTACCTTCTTCTGATGAATAATAGTTGTGTAATTCACTAGAAATAGCAGGATTGTACCACTCTGATAAAATCTTATTAGTTGATATTAAACTTCTTGATTGATCAAAAAGTTGTTCTGTTAACAACTACATCACCTTCCCAATCGATATTGTTTATCATCAGTTGTCGAATACAGATTATTTTCTTCATATAGGTATCTAAAAATTGTTTCTTTACTATCATAAAAGTTATAGAAAAGAACCTACTGCCATTTTTGCGTGTTTTGTTATTTCTGAAATTGACGTTGCTTTGTACCCTTTTTAGAAAATACCTCATGTCTGCTTCTTTTAAAATCTATCCATTATAATCACCTCCTGTTTAATGAATAGAATATTTATTTTTATTCATTCATATTTTATCAAATATCCACTTTAAAGTCAATATTATAATACAATGTAAAAATAAAGAATAACTTCATTCTTTACAAAATATTGAACTCTTATTAAAGAATTACTTAATTTGTCTATAACAAAATAGAGTTAGAGAAAAATTAATTCTCTATAACTCTATTTTTAGTTTACAAGTTTTTTAAACATTACTTTGTTTTATGTTACGCTATATTATCCATATCATATAGTTTTCTATACTTATCATTTGTTGCGTATAGCTCACTATGAGCTCCATCCATTTCTATTTCTCCATCTTTAATGAAGATTATTCTATCCATATATTCGATAGAGTTTAAATGATGGGTAATCCAAACAATTGTTTTATCTTTACTAGATTCCAAAAATTGTAGTTAATAATTCATGTTCAGTTTTTGGATCCAACCTACAGTTGGCTCATCTAATAGTAGTAATTCATTATTTTGAATTATACTTCTAGCAAAAAGCGATACGTTGACGTTCTCCACCTGAAAATCTACTTCCGGTTTCGAATACATTAGTATCTATTCCGTCTGGTAAACTTTTGAAGCAATTTAGATAATTGTGCTTTTCTAAACTATCATTAATTTTATTTTTCAATTTCAGAATCTTCTATACCTGCATCTAAAAGCAAGTTTTAAATTTTTCTCTAATAGTCATATCAAATAAATATGGTTTCTGGTTCAATAGTGAAATTTCTGTACCTAACATTTTTCTGTTGGTTTTTATCTAGTACAACTATTTCTCCTTTATAGTCAGTATATGTCCCAGTTAATAGTTTTACTAATGTAGATTTTACTCCACTTCTTCCCAATATCGCTACTTTCTCACCTTTCTTAATTGATAGTGATAAGTTGTTTAATATTGTTTTTACCTTCCTCATATTCAAAAGATAAATTTTTGACATCAATAATATTACCATCAGAATTTTTCGCATCAGTTACTTCGATTTGTTCATCGTCTTCTTGATCGTAAAATTCTTTTAACACGATCGATCGATACTTCGTAACCTGGTATATGAGCAACAGCTTCACTCGTCATTACAGCAACACTAGAACAGATAATACCATCATACAAAAATGATGCAATATATACATTTTTCGATAACATTATTTATCGACATATTCCAACAACTATAAATCATTAAGAATGCTGTAGCACCAGCAAGTAGGTTTACAAAGTTTTCTCTTAAGTGAACGAATGTTTTAATTTTTTTCTTTCTCGTTTTTAAAAGTTTTTCCTCTTTTTCTTGATAATCATCCATAAATTCATCTACTTTGTTAGAAGAAATCCAATCGCTTAATCCGAAAATAGCACTTGTAAAGTCACGATATAAATTATATTTAGCTTCTTTCATAATTTGGAAGTTTTTCGTGTGATTATTAATGACACAAATGGAACTACAAATATTATAAATAATCCGAATAAAGATGCTAAGATTGCATAATTCATATCATATCCAAACATAACTGTAATAAATATTACATACAATACTAATGAGATTATACTTGGGAAGATTGTTTTTAAGTAAATATTTTGCATATTTTCAATATCTTCTGAAATAATACCTAGTAAATCTCAGATTTATATTCTTTCTTAAGTTTTTAATGCTTTAGGGTTCTAAAATTCTGTACACTCTACTACGCATTTTTCAATTATTCCTAATACTAAGTTATGACTTACTAATCTTTGAATATAAGCAAATGTTGATTGCGCTAGTGAGAATGTTCTAGTTAATACAGTTGGAACTTGTAACATTAGGATATTTCCTATACGTAATGAAGCTTTACTAATTAAGAATCCTGATACATACATTAACTTTTGCTCCACTAATAACAGACATTAATCCTAAAAGACAACTCCACTCATTACCGCTTTATTCTTTTTAAGTTCTTTTCTTACTATTGAATTATTTTTCACTATAGCTACCTCCTACTAGATTAGCTTTTAACTGATCGAAATCGAGGTGAATTTTTAAATTCTACGACTTTGGCGAAATCACTTACCCTTCCTTGTTCTAGATTTAACACATAATCACATTATTTAACCAGTGTAGCCTATGTGTAGCTATAATAACTGTTCTTCCTTTAAATAACTCTAACAGTTTTTCTTTAATTTCGAACTCTGTTTCAATATCCAGATGACTAGTAGGTTCATCTAGAATAATTATTTCTCTATTACTTATTAGAGCTCTGGCAATAGCTATACGTTGTGCTTGACCACCACTTAACTCTTGTCCACCTTCTCCGATACTAGTATCAAATCCTTGTGGAAGAGTTGAAATAAATTTATCTAAAGCCTACTAATTTACTAATTTCTTTTTAAGTACTCTTCACTAACATTTTTCATCAGTATAGAATAAAAATGTTATTACGAATTGTATCAGGGAAATATATGGAAACTGTGAAATATACGAAATATTATTTGACCAGTGTACATTTTTAGATTTGTAACTTCGTCATTAATTAATATTTCACCTTCACTTTGTTCATTAAATCCAGATAATATTGAGATTAATGAAGTTTTACCACTCCCACTTTGTCCTACAAGACAAATTTTTCACCTTTGTTTATAGATAAAGTTATATTATCAAGAATTTTCTTCTCGTCTTTTTATTAAACCTATATTTTTAGTTCAATACTATCCACACTCTCAATAGAAGATTTCTCAGATTTATTTTTCTCATTATCAATTATCATTCTGTTAATATCTTCATAAGCCATTTGACCATCGAGTGTTGCGTGATAATCTGTTGCGACTTGTTTCATCGGCAGGAAAAAAATTCAGGTGCTATTAATAACACCGTTAATGATGGCAATAGTACTGTACTACCATCTAATAATAATATACCTAATCTAACCGCTAAAAGTGCAATTGCTATAGTTGTTAAGAAATCTAATGCGAAGCTATTTAAAAATGCCACACTTAGTGTTTTCATTGTACTTTGACGATATTCTCTATTTTTCTTCTCCATTATCGGTAAAGTAATTTTTACTTACTCCTAAGAATTTAAGTGTTTCCACTCCTCGAATTGTATCAATAAAGTTATTAGACAGAGCTCTATATTTTTATACTGTCTATTTTGCCATATCTCTAGCATTAATTCCTAGCAGTATCATAAAAATAACGATAACTGGGATTACAGATATAATCATTAATGCAGATACATAATCTGTATAAAAATATAAAAATAACTACTAAGGTTGGTATGATTGCTCCACGAATTTGTTTTGGATACATTCAATTCAAAATACTGTTTTTACTTTTCCAATACCATCAATTGCTAAAAGTTACTAATTTTCCTGATCCTTCTCTTGAAGTAAAATCAGGGCCTAAATCAAAAATAACTTCTTAGAGTTTTTCTAAGTTCTTTTTCGAACTTGATCGCATGGTTTTCTGTGAAATATTGTTGTAAATGTAAAAATACTATCCTAAATATAAAACCTATTAAAAAGAACACTATCTCTAACAACATTATCATAATTTTTTATCAAATAACCCTACTATAGCTTTTTGATAAAAAGCGACTATCATATAATTATACAATTGCTGAATAATGATAATATTAATAGTGTCAATGTAAGACTTTTTAACAGGAAGTTTTAATTTTTGCTTCCTTTTTCATTGACTAATACTCCAATTCATCTTCTTTAGTTAGTCGTTTTCTAAAAATAGAATATGACCAAACTTGGTATCCTAAAACGAATGGCAATAGGAATAATGCAACTATTGTCATAAGTCTTAGTGTGTATACTCCACTAGCAGCATCATAAATAAATAGTGACTGACTAACATCATTGCTGTTTATAATAGCACGTGGGAACATACCAGCGAAGACACTTAGAGTTAGGAACGCTAAAGTTCCAGATGTACTTAAGAATGCACCTAAGTCACGACCTTTAAAGTTTAAAACAAATGATAACACGAATAATGCTACCGCTACTAATGCTAATACTAAACCAACATAGTAGTTTGTTGTGAAAATATCTGTTTTAAATAATGCCCAAATTGCGAATACTAATGTTACTACTGCAGCGAATGGGAATAATAATGCTGATGTAGCACGAGCTGCATTTCTTAATTCTCCTGTAGTTTTAAGAGCTAAGAATTGTGCTCCGTGAACTAACATAAGAAGTAACATCATAATTCCACCAAGAATAGTAAATGGTGATAATAATCCTAAGAAACCGTCAACTAAGTTTTTCTTATCGTCTAGGTTTGCTCCTGTCATAAAGTTAGCTACTGCAACTCCCCATAATACTGGAGGAAGTAAGCTACCTACAAACATTGCTATATCGAATGATTTAATCCAAGCTCTATTATCTCCTAATTTACCTCTAAATTCAAATGATACGCCTCGTAGGATTAACGCTATAAGCATTAATACAAATGCGATGTAGTATCCACTGAATAATTTACCATACCAGATAGGAAACGCTGCGAACATCGCTCCACCACCTGTTAATAACCAAACTTCGTTTGCATCCCAGAAAGGACCAATTGTATTGAAGTAAACACGTTTATCTTCATCAGTTTTACCTAGTACTTGAGCTAGTACCCCAACTCCGAAGTCATATCCTTCTAACACGAAGAACCCTGTAAATAGTATTGTAATAAGTAAGAACCATATATTTGGTAAAGCTACTGACCAATCCATACTATGCTACCTCCTTCACAGTTGTTTCTTTTTTGTTCATTGTATATCTGAACGCTACAAATTGTGCAATACCTAAAATTGTGTATAGTACACAGAATACTAATAGTGAGAACAATACTGATGATGCTGAGTTTGGAGAAACTCCAGATTCAGTAGCCATCACTCCGAAGATTAAGAAAGGTTGACGACCCATCTCTGCCATAATCCAACCACAAGCAGTAGCAACTTCAGCTACTAGTAAAGTCCATGGCATAAGTTGTAAGAACCAACGTTTTTTAATTTCAGTTCTCTTGAATGCATATATAGTACCAAGTAACGACATTAAGATTAAGATACCAACTGAACCAGACATAACTCTAAATGAGTAATAAATTGTTGGTACGTCTGGTGTGTAATCGATGTGTTTTCCGACTACTGGATAGTATTTCTCATCCATTTCTTTTTGAAGAGTTTTCATACCTTTAAGGCTTCCTTCAAATTTATCATATGCTAAGAAACTTAACATACCTGGAACTTCAAGGTAATGTTCTGCTTTCTGTTGTTTTTGATCAATTGTTGCTAAAACTGAGAATGGTGCTGAATTTCCTGTATCTTCATACAGAGCCTCAGCAGCTGCAACTTTCATAGGATATTCTCTTACTAAGTATTGCATTTGAGAATGTCCAGTCCAAAACAATCCTAATGAACCGATTAAAGCAGCTACGATAGATACTTTAAATGCTTTTCTAAACACTGCAACTTCTTGTTTACGAACCATTTTCCAAGATGCAATACCTGCAATTGTAAATGCTCCTACAGTTAACGCCATTGTTACTACGTGAGGGAATTGGTTCCATAAATATGGGTTTTTAATGATTGCTAAGAAGTCAATCATCTCTGCTTTTTTACCAATTACGTTGTTCTCAACGTATTTAACACCAACTGGGTGTTGCATGAATGAGTTAGCTGATAAAATCCAGAACGCTGACATAAGTGTTCCGATACTTACTAACCAAATACACATTGCGTGTAATTTTTTGTTAATTTTCTCCCAAGAGAAAATCCAAATACCGATAAATGTAGACTCAAGATAGAATGCAAGTAATGCTTCTATCGCAAGTGAAGGTCCAAAAACATCCCCTACGAATGAAGAATATTCAGACCAGTTCATACCAAATTGGAACTCTTGTAGGATACCTGTAACAACCCCAACAGCGAAGTTAATTAGGAATAAGTGACCAAAGAACTTCGTAATTCTTTTGTAATGTTCATCGCCAGTTTTAACATAAATACTTTCAAAAATCGCGATTAAGAACACCATACCAATAGTAATCGGTACAAAGAAGAAGTGGAACACTGTTGTCGCTGCGAATTGTATCCTAGCAAGTAATAGTGGATCCAAACATAGATATACCTCCTTTAAAAATATTAAATTATATTTAGTGCAAATATTTATATTATTATTGTATAACATAGTCTTTATTATAGCAAAACAAAAATGATAAAAGTAGCACTTTTTCCTACTTTTTACCATTTTTTCGTTCACTGTTTGTTCATAAATTACAATAAAATCAATATTATCGCATTATTATACTTTATATTTTTAAATTTTTTCTTATTTTTAATTGTGAGTTACTCCCAACATTAGACTAACGATTAATATTATTAAAACCAATATACATATTCTTACGAATCTGAAATCTTTTTCTTCAATATAAACATAAAAGTACCCAAAGATTCTCAGTACTGGAGTTAATATTAACAAAAGATACCAAACATTAAATACGAATGATAATTTAATGTAGTTAAACCTTTTAGCATTTCTGAGAAAGTATATCTTTCAATAGTTAGTACACCATCCACTCCATATATAAAGCTAAGCACTATACCTGTTATAATAAAGAATGAACTAATGAATACTCCAGTCTTTAAAATATTAGAAATAACGATATTTATATCTTTTTCTTTTCCATATTAAAAGCACCCCACCCCTTTTTAAGAACATATTAACTATGGTAAAATAATAAGATCGGTAGGAATATATATCTTATATATTTTTGCATCTAATCTTTGCATTACCTTTGCTCCAGTTCTAGAACCTATTAAAGTTCCTATAGCTATAGGAGCAGCGATTGCTGGATTTATTGTCCCATTAAAGAAGTAAATTAAAGCACTTGCTGTTGCTGTAACACCCATCATAAAGTTACTCGTAGCTGTACTTACTTTTTATAGGAAGTTTCATATAACTATCTAATGCAACAACTTTGAACGCTCCACTACCAATTCCAAGCAATCCACTAGCAAAACCTGCTCCAAACATTACTAGTGATCCTTGAGGAACATTAGTAACATTATATGCTACGGTTTTACCTGTTGCTTTATCATAATATGTTGAATTTAATTTATATCGATCAGCATATTTATCATTTTCTACTTTTTCTTCTTCTTTTTTCACCTTAGTTATTAATCCTGTTTTCTTCAACATACCATAAAAAGAATTCAACAGAATTAACGAGAAAAAGATATATAGCAACTTAGAAGAGAATATTCCTGCCATAAGGGCTCCTACAACTCCTCCTGCTGTAGTGAAAACTTCTAAAAGCATACCAACTCTCATATTACTCACATGATCTTTCACAAATGCTATTGCTGAACCACTACTTGTCGCAATTACCGCAATGATACTTGCACCTATTGCATATTTAATATCTATTCCAAATAAGATTGTTAATGCTGGTGTAATAATAATTCCACCACCAAGTCCTACTAAAGAGCCTAGAAATCCTGCTAAAACTGCTATTATCATAAACTGTATTATCTCAATCATAATTTCTCCTTCTAATCTTTAGAATATATTACTAATACATTTTGAACTTACTTCCAACTCAATAGCTTTTTCATTAGCAAATTCGTTACTCGTTGCATTAGGACGATTTAAAGTCAAGACTAAATTTTCTACTTCATATTTAGAATTTTTATAGACATCTTCGTATTCTCATAAATTGGAACTATTTAGAAATACTTATACCCTTCAATTTTTCAAAAAAATATTTTGTCCACTATGTGCTATAGTTATTATATATTATCATCAATAATTTTTACTTTAACATTGTTATATTTTTCATTATTTAGAAGTAAAATATTTTCCAAAGAAGTGATCGAGTCTTCTGCCTGTTGCTCCATATATATCTATTTCTTCTACTGAATCAAATAGTTCTAGTATATTTTTCTAAAGCAAAGTCAGCATCAGTTAAATCTTCACTATGTTTTTACTCTAAAGTACTTAGATTTTTGTTCAACTTCTTTTCTTTGTTCAGAGTTTATTGAATCAAAATCTCCGCAACTTAATAATGGATTTATACCCTTATCAAGTAAGTACAATGCTCCTCTATCTACTCACACCATAAGTCAGATAAAGGTAATTCTTCTGGAAATACCCCACCTAACATTATGCTTATTGTATTCATTATTTTAACAACTCACCTAATGTTTTTTTCTTTTATCGCTTGCTCCAAATAAAAATGATCACTAAACTAATAAGTCTGCACCTTTATCTCTACAAGCTTTTCGATGTTTCTACATTTATTCCACCATCTACTTCTATTAAGAAGTTATAATTTTTTTCTTCTCTTATCTTAGCTAATTCTTCAATTTTTCTCAAGCATTTCTGGAATGAACTTCTGACCACCAAACCCTGGATTAACAGTCATAATTAGAACATAATCTACTTTTTGGTAATAAGTATTTAATACTTTCAAATGGTGTTTGAGGATTTAATACTATACCAGCTTTTTCCATTATTCTTGATTACTTGTATTAATCTGTCTGCATGATTTGTAGCTTCTATATGAAAAGAAACCATATCGCAAACCAACTTTACAAAATTGTTCTACATAATTTTCTGGATTAGCAATCATTAGATGACAATCAAAAACTTTGTCTGTTTTAGGTCGGATTGCTTCAATTATTGAAATCCAAAAGAAATGTTAGGAACGAAATTCCCATCCATTACATCTATATGAAACATATCAATTCCTATATTTTCTAATTCTTTAATATCTCTTTCTAAATTAGCAAAATCTGCTGATAAAATTGAAGGTAAAATTTTTCTTCATCTTATCTCTCCTTATATATTTTTCTTTTTGATTTTGTTTTTCTGTAAATAAAACTTTATAATCTTCATAGCGACTTTCTAATATTTGTTTACTTTCTACCGCTTCTTTGACACCACATTGAATTTCCTCCATGTGATTACATGGTTTAAATTTACAATCATAGTCATGAAACTCTCTAAATAAGTATTGTAAATCTTCTTTTTCAATAAATGTAATATCAAGTGAAGAAAAACCTGGTGTATCTGCGATATAAAAATCATCAATTTGATAAAATTCCGTATGTCTAGTCGTGTGTCGTCCACGTCCCTAAATGTTTCGAAATTTCTCCTGTTTCGATATCAAGGTGTTCTGCTAGTTTATTAATAAATGTAGATTTTCCTGCACCCTGATTGACGAGATGTCGCTACATACTTATTAGAAATAACTTCTTTTTAATTTATCGATATCTTCTTCAGAATTCGTAAATACTTGATATCCTATTTCATAATAATAATTCATTATTTCTTTCATCTTTTCTAGTTCATCATCTTTTTAATAAATCTAACTTAGTAAAATGATAATAATATCTACATCACTATTTTCATTTAAACAAATTGTTTTTATTTAGTAGCTTACTTGAAAACTCAGGATCTTTTAACAGATACTACAATAATACTATAATCTATATTCGCAACCTTAGGTCTTAGTAATTCATTTTTCTTTCTAAAATTTCTACTACATATCCTGTATTATTATCACTCATTTGAATTTTTTATCATCACCTACTAATGGTGTGATATTCTCATTTCTGAAATTTCCTCGTGCGACACGTAACGATTTCTCCAGAACAATTTACATAATAAAATCCACTAGCGCTTTTTAAAATTTTTCCTTCTTTTGTCATGTTCCTCCTATACCTTTTTGGTATTTTTTTGTAACTATTTGTTTAGTTTCGCTTTTTATATCTGCTTTAGTTTTTCTGCTAGTCTTAACATTTCGATAGAGTGTTCTTCAGAAAGTTTTGTCATAGTGTCTCCTGACACCATTCTTGCTACTTCAGCAATCTTCTCTTCTTCTGATAGTTCTCTAATTACAGTTAATGTTCTCTTATCTATTATTTCTTTACTGATTAGTAAATTTGTATCTGCTAAGGCTGTGGTTTGAGGTAAGTGCGAAATACAAAGTACTTGCGAACCTACACCAAGTTGATACATTTTTTCAGCCATCCTTTGTGATACTCTTCCACTTACTCCAGTATCAATTTCATCAAATATTATCGAAGTAGCTTCTATACTTCTTGAGAAAATTATTTTCAGAGCTAACATTACCCTTGAAAGTTCCCCACCTGAAGCAACTTTAGATAAGGATTTTAAAGGTTCTCCTAAATTAGCACTAATTAGAATCTTAACCTCGTCTTTTCCTGTTGTTGAAAATTCTTTTTCTTTGAAATCGACTTTAATAGTACTCTTTTCCATGTATAAGAATTTCAACTCATCTTGAATAAGTTTTTCTAGTTTTAGCGCTGTCTCTTTCTTATTGAACTTAATTCTTCAGCTAGAATCGTCAGTTTCTTCTTCGATTTTTTACTTTCCTCTAAGTAGTTTTTCGAAGTTCTCTTCATAATTTTTCCAGCTCATCTAATTCTTCTTTAATCGTTTCTGTAAAAGGTAATAAGATCGTTAAGTGGCTTAGAGTATTTTTTTCTCTAATGTTTTTATCTTATCTAATCTAAAAATCAAACGATCTAATTTTTCTTCATCATATTCAATTACATCTGTATAACTAGAAACTTCATATTTTTAAATCATCAAGAATATAATATAAATTTGTAATCTCTTCATATTTTTTTCTTCAAAGTTAGAATTATACCTACTTAACTCTCCTAGATTAGATCTCAATTTCTGCAAGTTTTTGATAATACTCCATACTCACCATCTATACCGTCTGTAATACTATGAGCAAGGGTATTTACCTTTTCGAAGTTCTCTAAGTAATCGATATCCCTTTTCAAGATCTAAATCTTCATCTATTTTTAAGTTTCATCTGACTTAATTCTTTATACTGGAATTTTAAGAAATCCACTTTCTGAAGAACATCACTTTCTTGTTGTTTTAAATTATCGATTTTTTTCTTTGATTACTTGATATTCTTTAAATTTTTCTTTATATTTTACATATACTGGTTGAATTTTTTCTCTATTAAATGAATCTACCAAGTTCAGGTGATTTTTCTACTAATAATACTTGGTTATCATGTTGTTCATGAATATCTAATAAATGAGACGACTACTTTTTTAACGTAGATAGATTAACTATTGTTCCGTTAATTCTCATACACTCTTCCCACTGCTGTAAATATCGACGAACTACAATAACCTCATCTTCAAGATCTAAATCAAGTTCATTAAAAATTTTTCTTAACTTCTTTACTCTTAGGAAAATCAAATACACCTTCAACACTCGCCTTCTCTTCACCATAACGAATATAAGACGTCGATGTTCTGACCAGACAGTTGTGAAATTGCTGCTTAGAATCATTGATTTCCTGCACCAGTTTCTCCACTTAAGACAGTTAAACCATTTTTAAGTTCTATAGTAGCTTTTTCAATTATTCCAAATTGCTTAATATTTAACTGAATTAACATCTGTTCCTCCTCTATTTAAAGTGATTATGAGCATTATTTACAATATGCTCTATATTGATTTTACTATTTTCCACTTCTTTATCTGCATTATATTTTTAGAAGCATTAAGAATTCAATATTCCCTTCTCCACCTGTTGTTGGAGAATAAGATAGATTTGTCATACTAAATCCAACACTATTTGCTAATAGCAATACTTTTTTCTACGACTTCTAATTGAACTTTTTATCTCGAACAATTCCACCTTTTCCTACCTTATCTTTTCCAGCTTCAAATTGAGGTTTTACAAGTGCACAGACTTCTCCACCATCTTTTATTATTTCAGCAAGATTTGGGAGTATTAATGATAGTGAAATAAATGAAACATCAATTGAAGCAATATCAATTTCATAGACATCAAAATCTTCTTTAACGGAATGTCTGAAGTTAGTTTGTTCCATTACTTTTACACGTTCATCATTGCGTAGTTTCCACACAGTTGATTAGTACCAACGTCCAATGCTATATACAAATTTCGCTCCGTTTTTGTAACGCACAGTCTGTAGAATCCTCCAGTTGATGAACCAATATCGATCGTTACTTTTGTCTTTAACATCAAAGTTCAACTCATTAATCGCTTTTTCTAGTTTAAGTCCTCCACGACTTACATAAGGCATCTGTTTACCTTTAATTCTAAGTTCCGCAGTTGATTCAACCTTCTCCCCTGCTTTTATCAATTCTAATATTATCATTATAAACTATACCAGCCATAATAGCTCGTTTTGCTTTTTCTCTTGATTCAAATAATCCTTGACTTACGCAAAGGGACATCTGCTCTTTCTTTTGCCATAGTTACCTCTTTTTATTTACTAAGTGTGCATTTCAAAATAAATATTAATGAAAATTTACACAGTCTTTCCTTTTTAATTTTTATCATATTAATCGTATTTTATCTATGAGAATGGTACGTTTATATATACTTTATATCTAAATTTAAATAATATTCCACTTATTTTTGTGTATTTATTTTATAGTCTAATAAAAATAAGAGCAACCTAAGGAAAATTTTTCCTATTAGGTCGCCCTTTGTATTAATATTCTATTTTACTTTTTTTATGTTCCAAATATCTTTAGCATATTCAGCTACAGATCTATCTGCAGAGAAGATACCAGCATTAGCAGTATTTACTAAACTCATTTGTCCCCATTTTTCTTTATCTTGGTAAGTTTCGGCAACTTTTTCTTGAGCTGTAATATAACTTTCAAAGTCAGCTAGACACATATAGTTATCTTGAGTTAATAAGTAGTCTACGATAAAGTTGAAGTTCATACCACCTACAGTCATAGTTCTAATGAAATCTAATGTTTCTTTAATTTTTACTGAATTATTGTAGTATTCCCAAGGTTTATATCCATGAGCATATAACGCATCTACTTCTGGAGTTTCTAAACCGAAGATGAAGATATTGTCATCTCCTACTGCTTCATGAATCTCTACATTAGCTCCATCAAGTGTTCCTAATGTTAAAGCTCCATTTAGCATTAGTTTCATATTTCCTGTTCCACTTGCCTCTTTTTCCAGCTTGTGAAATTTGTTCACTAATATCAAGCAGCTGGAATTATTTTTCCCGCTAGTGTTACTTTGTAATCTGGTAAAAATACAACTTTTATGTATTACGCACTAATTCATCGCATTCAATCATTTGAGAGATTGAGTGGATAAATTTAATAATATTTTTTAGCCATTTGGTATCCTGACGATGCTTTTGCGGCAAAAATAAATGTTCTTGGTACTGGACGTAATCCATTATATTTAATCTCTCATATAAGTATACGATGTGTAATGCATTCAGTAATTGACGTTTATATTCATGAAGTCTCTTAACTTGTACATCAAAGATAGACTCTGGATTTACAGTTATACCTGTTGTATTTTTGAATGTAAGTAGCCAGTTGTTCTTTTTAATTTTTTAATCTCTAGAGTTTAGCAACAACTTTTTATCATTTTTATAATCATTTAATTTACTGATTTTTAGATAAATCTTTAACGAAGTCATCACCGATTAATTCTTTCAGATATGATGCTAACTCCGAGTTCGCTTGTCCTAACCATCTACGGTGAGCAATACCATTAGTTACATTTTCCGAATTTAGTTGGATACAATTCGTTAAATGCTTTAAATGTTGATTCAACAAGAATGTCACTATGTAATTTTCGATACTCCATTAACATTATGACTTCCTACTATTGATAAGTTAGCCATTCTTATTTGATTATCATAAATAATCGCTGTTTCTGCTAATGTATAATCTTTACCTTGATCAATTACCCCTTGACAGAATCGTTTATTAATTTCTTCAATAATTGAGTAAATACGTGGTAATAATGGTTTAAATAAATCTACTGACCATTTTTCTAACGCTTCCCGCCATAATTGTGTGGTTAGTATATGCGAAAGTTTTTAGTTGTAATTTTTCCATGCTTTGTCCCAAGAATATCCGTATTCATCTAATAATAATCTCATTAATTCTGAACTCCCATTGCTGGGTGAGTATCATTAATATGTAATGCAACGTGTTCATAAGTTTTTCTAATGTTCCGAATTCATTATAATGATTTTTAACTAATTGTTGTAATGAAGCACTAATAAAAGAAAGTATTGTTGTTTTAATACGTAATTCTTTACCTTCATTGTAGCTATCTGCTGGATATAATAATTTAGAGATTGATGAAGCTATTGCTTCTGCTTCTGAAGATTTTGAATATTCTCCGCGTTCAAACAGTTTCATATTAAATCCAGTTTTTGCTTTTTGCTTCCCATAAACGTAATGTATTTACAGTTTTTGTTTTATATCCTGAAATTAATAAATCATATGGTTCAGCTTGAATTGAAGTATAATCTTTGTGTTCTACAGTGAATCCTTTTTCTGTCATTTTTTCTTCAACATGCCCATAGAACCTAACCTCAATTTCCTCGTCATTTCTATAAACAAGGCCATATTTCCCTAGGTCTAGCCAATAATCAGGAAACTCCTGTTGCCAACCATTGTTAATAACCTGCTTGAATATTCCATATTCATAAAGAATAGAAAAACCTGTTACTGGATAGTCACTACTAGTTAAAGCATCTAAATAACATGAAGCAAGACGTCCAAGACCACCATTCCCTAAACCTGGATGCGGTTCGATATCATAAATTTCATCTAAATCGAAGTTATTGTCAGAAAGATATTCTTTGATTCTTTTTCTACTCAAGATTAAATAAATTGTTTCTTAAGTTCTACCTACAAGAAACTCCATTGACATGTAGTAAGCACGTTTTGCTTTGTTTTCTTTAATTCTTGTTCATACGCAAATTTTCTCAGATAATTTTTTTCTCTAACAGTGCTCATTAACGCTTCATAAACTTGACGTTTTACTCGCTGTTTTTATTGTGATCCCCAAATTGTCTTTTTAAATATTTTTCTATTCTGTGTTCTAACTCTTGTTGTTTTCATTAATCTCTCCTATAATCCATCTCGTTAGACGATTTCACTGTACATATTTATATATTGTAGTGCTAGATTTTTCAACTTACATCTTGTTGAATTGCATTCTTCATAATTTTATTCCAAATATGACGTTCTTGATAATAACAATACGTTGCTCTATAAACCGCATCTAACATATCATATGCATCGAAACTTTCAAATGTAAATCCTGTTCCTGTTTTTCCATCGAATGGTTCAACTGTATCTCTTAACCCACCAACTCTGTGAACAATCGGTATAGTAGCGTATCTCATTGAAATAAGTTGAGATAAACCACATGGTTCAGTTTTAGATGGCATCAAGAACATATCACAAGAGCTATATACTTTTGATGATACTTCTGATGAGAACATAATTAAACTTCTTACTTTATCATGACGACGATATTCTAACGAACGAAGTGCATCTTCATAATGACGATCACCTGTTCCTAAAATCACAAGTTGAGCACCTGTTTTTAAGATTTCATCAGCTACATGAAGAACTAAGTCAATTCCTTTTTGGTGAGTTAATCTAGTAACCATTCCAATCATAGGGGATATTTTCATTTACTTCTAACGCTAAATCTTCTTGGAATTTTTAATTTGTTCTCTACTTTATTTTTAATGTTTTTAACATCAAAAGTTCTTATAAATGTTTTATCAGTTTTTGAATTAAACTTATCAATATCCAAACCATTAATTATGCCGTGAAGTTTTCCTTGCTCTATTCTTAGTATATCATCTAAACCATGATGAAATATGGATTCAATATTTCATGTGCATAAGTTTCACTTACCGTATTTATTCTATCAGCCAATTGAATAGCACCTTTCAATAGAGTTTAAATCACCTTTGTATATAAGAGCATCAAAATATTTGATTATCTAATCCAAATAAATTCCCCATTTTCATAAGGATTAAATTTTCCTTGAATTCAATATTATGGATAGATATTACACTTTTAATATTTTGATAAAAACCTTCTCCTCTTGACTTAATATCATCTAAGTAAATTACAGATAAAAGTCGTACATGCCAGTCATTAGCATTAACTATCTGGTTTATAATCAATATAGGTAATATTTCTAATGCGGCTTTTTGAAAAGAATACAAATCTTTCACCATCATCATCTTGACCATATACACTATCTCTATTAAAATATTGTTCGTTATCGATAAAATAATAAGTTACTCCATTTACTTGCGTTTCAAAAATTCCACAATAAACTGTTCTCCATCCTAAATTAATAAATATATGTTGTTTATATTTTTAAATCATACTTTTGTCTATCTATTGAAGAATACAAAGGCAGTACTACCCTTGCTTCTACATTTTCATCTTGAAGTGCTTTAGGTAATGATCCCTATAACATCTCCTAGTCCTCCAACCTTTACAAATGAGTGCACTTCAGTGCCACGAATAATATTTTTCATTATTGTTCTCCTTATTCGTTATTTATTTCACTACTAAAAGGGTTAGTTTTAGATGTAGTCTATCTGTTTATTATACTCCTTTTCCTTCCGAAAAATCGAAGGTTTTACAAATATCTCACATTTTATTCTAACCCATATTTTTATTATACTACTTTATTTTTCTACAATAACTTGACAATTTTTCAGCTCCTTTTAATTCCACTCTTTTCGGAAACAGTAGTCGACTTATCTAAAAATTACATAATCTAAAGTAAGCTGATTTTTAATAACACTATTAGGCATTATAATAGAATTTTAATAACTGCACCTTCTTCTATTACAACGTCCCTAAATAAAAATACTGTTTTTCAACTATACCATTAATTTCACAACCATCACCCTAGAATAGAATTTTTCACGATTGACCTTCTCCATAAGTAGTTGGTACACTATCTTGTACTCTAGTTAAGATATCGGTACCTGATAAGAATAATTCATTCATCTTATTAGGATCTAATAAATCTCTATTAAAGTCATAAAACTCTTGACACTATTAATTGTTCTTGTATAATTCTTGATTTCATATCCATAAACATTTAATCTATGGAAATTCTTAGTAATATAATCTAACAATAAATCCTGCCATCCATATGTCATCCCTTTTTAACAAGTTCTTTAAACATCTCTTTAGACATTATGTAATTTTTAACTTGCGTAGGGGCACACTTGATCAGTATCCATCATAATGATATAAACTATCATATACTCTATCTTTTTCATCAAAAAATAATTTGTGATTCACGTTGTTGGGGTTTTCTATACGTATAAGCTAATGTAATATCAGCATTTGTAGATTTATGATATTTAAGCATTTCTTTAAAATCGATATTTTCAGCAATATTTCATCTGCCAATATACAATATTCTTCAATAAAGTATCTGCATATTTTGACGCATCTCCCAATGCTTCGATTTTATTTTGTGCAACTCTATTTGATTGATGGTTTGACATCGGTGTTATAAATTTCAACCCTACTATTTTTCTGTTTGAGATCCCAGTCTTTTCCCCCAACTAGTGATCGTGATGACTTATAATGGTGATTTGTCACTCACTGCTATATTAGATATCTCAGCTTTAACTAAAGAAGATAACATGAAATCAATCATTCTATATCTTGACGCAACCGCTAAAGATGCTAGTGTTCTATTTCTTACTAATCCTTGCAGATCATCGTTACGATAGTTATCCGCAAATAAAATACAAAACGCTCTTACCATATTATTTTCCCCTCTTTCCTATTCTCATTTACAACTTCATCCCTACCGATTACTGTTATTTGTTCTTTTCCTAGAACAATTTCTCTATTACCTACTTCTACATTTTCTTTAACTACTGAACCTTCTGAAATAATTGAATTATAGACTTTAGCTCCTTTTTCAATAACTGCGCCTTTCATGATGATACTTCCCACTACTTCAGCACCTTCTTCGATTCTAACTCCTGAAGAAATTATAGATTCTGAAATAGTTCCATATACAGTAGTTCCATCTGAAATCATAGAATTTCCTAACATTAGCACTATGTCCCTAAATATTGAGGCATTGCACCTTCATGTCGATAATAAATTCTCATAATTTATCATCAATATTAAAAGTTTTCTTTATTTTTATTAGATCCATATTTGCTTCCCATAAGCTCTCAATTGTACCCTACATCTTTCCAGTAACCATAGAATGGATAAGCATAGATATTTTTTCCTTCGTTCAACATCATTGGGATAATATTTTTACCGAAGTCTTTTTCACTATCTGGGTTTTCTTCGTCACGAATTAAATATTCTCTTAATTGTTGCCAACTGAAAATATAGATTCCATCGATGCCTTAGTTGAGATTGGATTTTCTGGTTTCTCTAAAAATTCAGTTACTTTAAGATCAAAGTTTGTGTTCAATATTCCAAAACGACTAGCCTCTTCAATTGGAACATTAATGTATTGCGATTGTTAAATCTGCTCCTTTTTCTTTGTGGAAATCTAACATTTCTTTATAGTTCATTTTATAAATGTGATCTCCTGATAAAAATAAGAACATATTCTGGTTATATTGCTCATATATTTAATATTTTGATATATTGCATTAGCAGTTCCCTTTATACCATTCTCCAGTTTTTCCTGCAGTATAAGGTGGTAGAATAGATAACCCGCCATCCATTCTATCTAAATCCCATGGTTGACCATTCCCCATGTATGAGTTTAGTTCCAAAGGCATAAATTGTGTTAGTACTCCTACAGTTGAAATTCCAGAGTTCGCACAATTAGAAAGTGGAAAATCTATAATTCTATATTTTCTCCAAAAAGGTACAGCCGGTTTAGCCATATCTTTTGTTAATACTTGTAATCTTGTACCTTGTCCTCCTGCTAGTAGCATTGCTACAACTTCTTTTTTTCGTGCCATTAAGTTGACCCCCTTCTTCAAAACTTGTTTATTTCTTTTCTATATACATTGTCGCATAAGGCGGAATGTTTAAACTCAACGTATATTTAAATTCATTTTTCTTTATTAATTGTTTTAAGATTTCTATTTGATACTGCGATACCATCGTATTTTTAGCATCAGAATTCAACACAATCTTGTAACTTCCCCCAAGTATCTACCCCAATTTCATAATTTTTCAATACTTGATTTGAGAAATTACTAACTACCAAGACTTCTTTTACCTGATCTATCTTTACGAGAAAAAGCAAAAACATTGTTATTATTATCATCTACAACATGCCATCTAAAACCATTCCAATCACTGTCGTTTTCCCATAGTGCTGGCTTAGTTTTATAATACTTGTTAAGTTCTTTTACATATCTATGTGTAAATACATGCTTAGGATATAACATTAATAACCAATCAAGTTCTCTTTCTTCATCCCATTCGATAAATTGAGCAATATCAATTCCCATAAATGCTAATTTTTTCCCTGGATGTGCATACATATACCCTAAAAATGCTTTTAAGTTTGCGAATTTATCCTCGTATGGAACAGGACTCTTATCTAAAAGAGATTTTTTTCCATGTACTACTTCATCATGTGAGATTGGAAGAATGAAATTTTCAGAAAATGCATAATGCATTGAAAATGTAAATTTGTTGTGTACTCCTTTTCTAAAGAAAGGATCTGTTTCTAAATAATCAAGACTGTCATTCATCCATCCCATATTCCATTTGAAGTCAAATCCTAAACCACCATGTTCAACAGCAGCAGTTACTTTTTGGATAGCTCGTTGATTCTTCTGCTATCATACTTACACCTGGATAATTTTCTTTTACGTATAAATTAAGATTTTTATAAAAATCTATTGCTTCTAGATTTTCAAATCCACATAAATATTTCTAGCACATTTGTCTTCATCTCGGCAATAATTTAAAAATAACATAGAACCAACCGCATCGACTCTGATTCCGTCTATGTGGTAATCTTCAATCCATGATACTGCACTTGATGTTAAAAATGACTTAACTTCATTACGTCCATAATCAAACACCCTAGTACCCCAACCTTCGTGCTCCATTTTTCTCGTATCAGAATATTCATAGCATGGTGTACCATCAAATTCATATAATCCATGAGCATCCTTTGTAAAATGTCCAGGAACCCAATCTAGTATTACCCCAATATTATTTTGGTGACAAATATCAACAAAATACATAAAATCTTCCGGTGTTCCATATCTTGAAGTTGGTGAAAAATACCCTGTAGCTTGATATCCCCATGATTTATCATATGGATACTCTGTGACTGGTAATAACTCAACATGAGTGTAATTCATTTCTTTTACATATTCTACCAGTCTATGCGCTAATTCCCTATAACTTAGTTCTTTTCCCTCTTCGTTGTGTTTCCAAGATCCAAGATGTACTTCATAAATATTCATAGGCTGATGATAAGGTACCGTCCTATTATCCATCCACTTTTTATCTTTCCATTTATACTCTGGTAAAGTATAAACTTTTGATGCTGTTAACGGTCTAGTTTCAGCATGCTTAGCATATGGATCAGCCTTCCATAACTCAACCCCACTATGTTAACAATTACATATTTATAGCATCAAACTCACTAACACCAGGAACTTGAATTTCATAAATTCCTCTATCATTTATTTTTCATTTCATATGTATATGGATACCAAGAACAAAACTCACCTGTAACAAAAACTCTTTTTCGCGTTTGGAGCCCATACTCTAAAAGTACAAGAATCCCCATCTAAAAACGATCCTAAAAATTTATAGCTATGGTAATTAGTTCCTTCATGGAATAAATATTCAGCCATATTATTATTCACTAAATACCCCCTCCTCACAAAAGTAAACGTTTTCTTTTTGATTTTAAAAATTTAATTTTTATAAAAATTTCATAAAAATAGTTTAAATTAACACTAATTTTCTTTATTTTTTTATACCTATAGTATAACATATGAAAGCTTTTATGTAAATGTTTTCTTTGCTATTTTCTTACAAATTATTATCTCGAATTTAATGCTTTAATACTAATAAAATTCTATTTTTAAATATTAACATTTACTTTTTAAAAATATTTGTATTAAAATTACATAGATTATTTTTGTAAAACAAATTGATAATGAAAATTTTATGTTTCGGAGAAGAAAAAAATGATTAAATTTAATCCTATAAAAATAAATTTCCTAAAGGAGCAATAAATAATATAGAATCTTTCCACTTTGAGGTATTAATTAAAGATGATTTCTATTTTAATGATTTCAAAATTATTATAAAAATGAGTTTACAGGTGATATTATATCTAAAAGTCTGAAATTTAAAGAAAAGTCTGAAAATAATTATTCCAAATATTTCGTAGAATTTGAACCTTTTAATATCGGCCTATACTTTTATCATTTCGAAGTTCACTTTGATAGTTTTTACGTATATTTAAAAATGATAGATTAAATGCTAAACTTGTTAATAGTAATGATGAACTACCTGATTGGCAACTTACTGTTTATGATTCAAACTTTACAACACCAGATTGGTACAAAGGTTCAATTATGTATCAGATTTTCCCTGATAGATTTAAACGAAGTGATAAATATACCGCTACAATCGCAAAAATGAAAATGTAAGAATTAGACATGAAAATTGGGACAGTATTCCACACTCATCTATTACTCATAAAAATTATGGTGCAAAAGATTTCCTAATGGAAATCTACTTGGAATAGAGGAAGAAAAAGATTACTAAGAAATTAAATATAGAGAGTATTTATTTTAAATCCTATTGTTGAAAGGTCCTGAGAATCACCGATACTCTACTGCTGATTATTTTAATGTCGATCCGTATTTTGGAACCAATGAGCAATTCGAAAATTTCTGTAAAGATTTCAAAAAGATAATATTAAAATTATTCTAGATGGTGTTTTTAGCCACACAGGTTCTGACAGTATTTATTTCAATCGATATAATAATTATGACAGTATTGGTGCTTATAACTCTCAAAATTCACCATACTATTCTTGGTTTAATTTTATTAATTTTCCTAACGAATATCACTCTTGGTGGGGATTTGACAATTTACCTACAGTTGCAAAAGAAAACAAAGAATATAGTGATTTCATCAATAATAAAGATACTGGTGTTATTAACTTTTGGCAAAAATTAGAATTGCTGGTTGGAGACTTGATGTTGCTGATGAATTTCTGATGAATTCTTAGATAGAATTCGTGAAAGTGCAAAATACTATGATAAAGATTCCCTAATTATTGGAGAAGTTTGGGAAGATGCAACTAATAAAATTTCTTACAATACACGACGACGATATTTCTTAGGTGATCAACTAGATAGTGTAATGAACTATCCATGGAAAAATGCTATTATTAATTTCGTAAAATATAAAAATGCAGATGATTTTACCCTTGAAATACTAAAATTGGTAGAAAACTATCCTCGTCCTGCCCTTGATGCGGTGATGAACTTACTTGGAAGTCATGATACTGAGCGTGTTCTTACAATGTTAGCATTTGATAATCCAGAAGATATACCTGTTCATGAACGACCAACATATAAAAATGTCAAAAGAACAATATTACGAAGCAAAAAATCTATTGAAATTTGCTAGTTTTATACAATTCACATTACCTGGTGTTCCTTTGTATTTACTATGGTGATGAAATTGGAATGTATGATTTAGAGATCCATATAACCGACTAGGATTTTCTCATAATAATAAGACGAAGATTTACTAAATCATTATATCGAATTGTCAAAAATTTAGAAATGAAAATAAAAATGATTTTTATTACAAATTTTGAATTTATTTATACTAATGAAAAATGTGTTGCTTACAAACGTAATCACATTCTTTGTATAATAAACTTAGATTCTAAGGCTCACTTTATCGAAGATTATTCTGGTGAAAAATATTTGGAAACAATGAAATATATCCAACACCATTTTGGGACAGTAGTAGCTCCTAACAGTTATGTTGCAATAAAAATTAAATAAAATAAGGGATCGACCCAAAAGTATTAGATTTAAAAATAGTTTACATAAATACTCTTAGACGTAGTTGTTTATTAATATCTAAATTCGCTTCATAAAAACTTTTTAGATATCTAATAAAATGTGAGGGAGGGACTCGACAAAATCTTGTTTCTTAAGAAATCACGATTTTGTTAAGTCACTCCTCTTCGTTTTACATCCTTATTTAGGGATTATATATACTTGGGAGTACGTAAAAATAGACACTAAGACTGATTCAATCTTAGTGTCATTTTTATATTATCCAGAGTTTCTAAGTCCAGTAGCAACTCCATTAATTGTTATATGAATTGTATTAATTTGAGATTCTGGTAACTTACCTTCTCTAGAACGTTTGATTAATTCTACCTGAGTAAATTCAAAGTATTAAAAGTATTGTAACCTATTTTCTAAACTTCGAGTTAAGTATGATTATCTTCTAGAAACTCTTTATGTTCTGAGATTTTCTAGTACTACTTGTTTAGTTAAGTTCCATTCTCTTAAAATTTCTTCATATACATTTTTTTAGTTTTTCATCATTACAAAGATTTGCATATTCTTTTGCAATATCCATGTCTGATTTTGACATAACCATGTCAACATTTGATAGATGATGTGAAGAATGGCCAGTTTTTGTACATTTTACGTAATTTTCCAATATTCTCTTTATCTTTATTAATGAAATTTGAGAACGCTGTTCCTACTCCATACCAACCTGGAAGCATGATTCTACTTTGCGACCATGAGAATACCCTAAGGAATGGCTCTTAAACCACCGATATCCGTAATTTTTACGTGATGCTGGACGCGATCCAATATTTAAACTTGAGATCTCTTTAATCGGTGTTGCTTCGAAGAAATAATTGTAGAAGTTTGGATTTTCAAACACTAACTCTCGGTATTTATTATAACTATCATCAACAATTTCATCCATAATGATTTGAATTTCTGGAATATCTCTTATGTCAGTATTCACTTTATCAGCATTCATTCTTTGAATTACAGCAGAGAATAGTGCTTCTAGATTATAATAAGCTGCATCACTATTTCCATATTTAGCTGCAATGATTTCACCTTGCTCAGTAAGGCGGATTCTATCTTGAACACTTCCTAAAGGTTGTGAAATAATCGCATCATAACTTGGTCCTCCACCTCGACCTACAGTACCACCTCGACCGTGGAAGAATGTAACTTTGATATTGTGTTTCTCACCAAGTGATGAAAGTTCTTGTTGAGCTTTGTATAATGACCATCCAGATGATAAATATCCACCATCTTTATTACTATCTGAGTATCCTAACATTATCTCTTGGTATCGACCATTGTCACTCACCCATTTTTTCACTATATCTAAGCTTAAGTATTTATCCATAACTTCATATGAATTTTCTAAGTCTTCAATAGTTTCAAATAATGGTACGAGTTGTAACCTATCAAAAATCGCTACCTACTAATCCAACTTCTTTTAGCATTATTGCTAGCTCTAATAAATCTGATACACTAGTTGTATGAGATATAATGTTTTGTTTAATAACATTGTCTCCAAGTTTATCTTTTAATTTTTCTAGCTGTTCTAAAGATAGCAAGCTCTTTTTAATTCTTCTGATTGTTTATCTACATCATTAATACTTAGAGAACGTGGATCTTCTTCTAATTGTTTTAATAACAATTTACATTTTTCATCTTCACTTAGAGAACTATAATCTTTTTCAATATTTGCACTTCTTAGTAATTCTGCTACAGAAGCTTCATATACACTTGAATCTTGACGCATATCTATACTTGCTAAGTAGAATCCAAAGATTTTCACAACATTAAGTAATTCCTCAAATTCTCCAGTGATTAATATTTCACCTTTATTTTCTAATAAAGATGTTTTTTTATTACTTCTAAATCTCTAATAAATTCTAATGATGTTAAGTATTTTTCTCCTATTTCCTTGTCATTAAGTAAGAATTCTTTAGTATTTTTCAAGTTTTTCTTTAATATAAAATATTGCTCTTCTATATGGTTCTTTTTCTCTATATACTGATGAATCATTAGAACGGTTAGCTAATTCTTCTAATTCTTTGCTTTCTTGAATATATTGAGTCGACATTGAGAAAGTTCTGTATAGACTTTCTAGTTTATCTAAATAGTAATTTGAAATAAGTTCACACTGCTTCATAGCTGATAAATTAAGTGTTTCAGCAGTTACAAAAAGGATTTCCATCACGGTCTCCTCCAATCCACATTCCCATAGTTATTGGAGTTTTCATTTTTAAATCTATATTATATTCTTCTAATAACAACTTATACTCAGTCATTAATTTCCCAATAGCTTTTTATGAAAGATAGATTATAGTATTCTAGCACATTAGTAATCTCATTTTGCTACTTTTAGTTTTTTTCTCACGAATAATATCACTTTGAATTAATATTTCAATATGTTTTTGAATTGAATTTTTTTCCATTTTCTTTTCGTTGATTAGGCCATTTTTACATCTCTATGTTTTTCTCAATAATGAGTGTAATTTCTCAGTTAAATCAAGAATCGTCTTACGTTGAACCTGTGTAGGGTGCGCTGTTAACACAGGTACAACATTAATGTTAATCTAAAAATATTTTCATCTTTAATATTTTTAATTGAATCAGATAACTTACCTATAAAGACTCACCTGAATTATTTTTATAGTTTACCTCGTAAGCTAAGTCAACATCTTCGGCAATATTTATTAAAAGAGGTAACACTGAAAAGAAATTTTGCAACAATTTCCATTTCCTCTTGTGTTAAATCTTTAATAATAAGATTTAATTTTTCATAATTCTTCTGATCGCTAATGATTTCAATTCTACTATCTTTTTGAAAAGTTTCTTCTGAAATTAATTTTTGAGTTGCTTTCAATAACATTTCAGTAAGAATCTTAATCTCCTCTTGGATAATATTTTCATTTACATTGCTTTCTAGTCTTGTTTTTGCATCTAGTTACTCCTTGATAAGATTTTACTAATAAAGTTTATTTTATCAGTTTTTAACTACATACTCATTATAAAACTTTTTTTAGAAATAACACAATGAATTTTGACCATTTTTTCATTTTCTCATGTATTTTTGCTAACTTTTTTTGTTTTTAATTTTTATTGTTCTTATTTTGTTTTATCAAATAATGTTTTATATTATCTCTAAAAATTCTAATAATATTCTAATATTCACATGATTTATCATTCTAACAACTAAAAGATTAAATCAGTAGTTGTTAATTTCTATACATAAAAAGGTCTATAATAAATACGGTTGATAATAAATATCAGCCGTATTTAAATTATAAAAAATAGAAAAGAATGTAAAATTCCTCTATAATTTAAGTATGAGCAAAAATCAAGAAAGGAAATTTACATTCATATGTGTAATTATAGCAAATCTCTTAAAAATAACGCTACAAATAACTGACGAAAATATAAAAATTTTTAGATAAAACAGAGAAATTGAAATAAATGGTTGTAAACATCTAGTTTTATTACGGAGTATTGGAGCTTCATCTAACTCTTGTCCTTATTGTAAAGAATGTAAGATAACTAATAACGGTTATAGAAAAGTAAAGGTTAAAATGCCCACTATTTCTGATAAACCAGCTATCTTATACTTAAATAAACATCGTTTTATATGTAGAAGTTGTCGTAAAATCATTCACAGCTGAAACTACTGAAGTAAGAAAGTATTCTAATAATTCTAAAAATCTACGAGCTGGCATTATTAAAAGGTTATCTAAAGAGAATACTTCAAAAAGAAATAGCCGAGTCTTGCGCTGTATCTACTAACACTATATTAAGAATACAGTCTGATCCATCTAAAAACTTTAGAAAGACCTAAAACTTTACCTCATTATATGCTTTGATGAGGTTTCTTCCACTTCTGATAGCATAAAGTAAAATGAGCTTCGTGTATGCAGACGCATTAACTCATAAAATGCAAAATATACTTCAGGGTAGAACTAATAAAATTATTAAAGACTACTTCTTATACTATTCTTATCAAGAACGTTGTAAGGTCAAAGCAGTAGTTATTGATATGAATTCAGGTTATAAAAGTATTATTAGAGAACTTTTCCTAATGCGAAGATAGTTATCGATAGATTTCATATTATTCAACTAGTTAATAGAGCTTTTAATAAATATAGGGTATCATTTATGAACAGCATTAAAGACAAGAATAAAGAGTTATACAGACAATTGAAATGTTATTGGAAGAATCTTCTTACAAGTTATGATGAATTAGATAATGGTACCCACAAGAAGTTTAAATACTTTAAGTACATCACTACTGAACAAGATATCATCAACTACCTAATTAAGCAAGATTCTCAGCTTTATAAGTGTTATTGGCTTATCCAAGACCTTGAGAAGCTCTTGAAAAAGATGATTTTTGATAGGTTTAAAGCTTTTAATTAATGATAAATCTACTTTACTAGATATATGTTTACAGCTATTAAAACACTTAGAAAAATATAAAAGACAAATTAAAAATACTATGTATTACAATGGGCTATCTAATGGTCCTTTAGAAGGAATTAACAATAAAATTAAAGTTATTAAACGTATTTCTTATGGTTATAGATCTTTAGTAACTTTTAAAAGCTAAAATACTACTTGTATTCAGCTTATTTATACCTTCTGAAACTAATAAGAAACCTAGATATTCGAAAGAAGAGCGCCAAGATATTCTCGATAAAAAGAAAGAAATAAGACTAAAACGAAAAATAGGAAAAAGCTATACTACTTAATATAGCATAGCTTTCTCTAATTTTTCTAAATCAACCGAATTTGACAAAGAACCATAAAAATCGAGGAATTTGAAAGTAAAAATTTTATCAATCTTAGTCTCAATAATTTCCTCGATTTATATTTCATATTCTTCTTCGTAAAATTTCTTCTTTCGTCGCTAATGTAACAGTTGCTACTTTTTGGTCATCAACAAGATTAATTACTTTAACACCTGTCGCTGTTCTTCCAAGTGTGCTAATTGTTGAAACATCTATTCTAATAATAATTCCTTGGTCAGTCATAATCATTAAATCTTCATTTCCTGCGATTGATTTAACCGCTACAATCTTACCTGTTTTCTTAGTAACTTTAGCAACTTTAACACCTTTTCCTCCACGGTTAATCACATTGAATTCCGTAGATTTAGAAATTTTACCAATACCATTTTCTGTTACTGTTAAAATTTTCTTAGATTCATCAACAACTTCCATTCCTACTACATAGTCATCTGGAGACAGTGTAATACCTTTAACACCACGACTTACACGTCCCATTGTACGAACTTTTTCAGCATTAATTCTAATCGCTTGTCCATTTGCTGTAACAATCATAATATCTTGATCATCAGTAATTCTTTGAACATCAATTAGTGAGTCATCTTCATCAAGTTTAAGAGCAATCTTACCTTTCTTAAGAATACTTGCGTAATCTCCTAATTTAGATTTCTTAATGATACCATATTTAGTTGAGAAGATTAAGCTTGTTCCTCTTCTTGAAGATCGAAATTGCAATAATAAATTTTACTTTCTCTTCTTTTTCAATTTCTAATAAGTTAATGATAGGTATTCCTTTAGATTGTCTACTCATTTTGGTTAATTTCACTAACCTTTTAAGAGTATAAACCTTACCTTTATCTGTAAAGAATAGAATATGATCGTGAGTTGAACAACTTAGCATATAAGCTACATTGTCCTCATCGTTTGTAGTCATACCATTTACTCCACGTCCACCACGACCTTGAGACTTATAAGTACTTGCAGCAAGACGTTTAATGTATTGGTTATGAGATAAAGTAATAATAATTTGTTCTTTTTCGATTAAATCTTCATTTTCGATTTGATCACTTGTCCTTCAATTATTACACTACGACGTTTGTCTCCGAATTTTTCTTTAACTTCTAATAACTCGTCTTTAACTATTTGAATTACACGTTCCGGTTTAGCTAGAATATCTTCTAAGTCAGCGATAAGTTCCATAAGTTTACTGTATTCTTCCTCAATCTTATCGCGTTCTAAACCTGTAAGTCTTTGAAGACGCATGTCTAGGATAGCTTGTGCTTGAATCTCAGTTAAACCGAATTGATCTATTAATCCAGCTTTTGCTTCCTCAGCAGTTTGAGATCCACGAATTAAGCTAATAATTCTATCAATATTATCTAAGGCAATTCGTAATCCCTCTAATATGTGGGCACGAGCTTGCGCTTTTTTAAGATCGAATTTAGTTCTTCTAACTACTACTTCTTTTTGGTGCTCAAGGTAGTAATAAAGTACTTCTTTAAGATTTAATAACTTAGGTACTCCATTTACAAGTGCAATCATGTTAACTCCAAATGAGCTTTGCAATGGTGTTAATTTGTATAAATTGTTTAAAATTACGTTACTGTTAACATCACGACGTAATTCAATTACAATTCTAATACCTTTTAAGTTACTTTCATCACGAAGGTCAGTAACTCCTTCAATTTTTATCACGAGCTAATTCAGCAATTTTTCTACTAATTTAGCTTTGTTTACTTGGTAAAGGAATTTCTGTAATAATAATTCTTTCTTTACCATTTTTCATTTGTTCAATTTCAGTTTTACCACGCATTATTACAGAACCACGTCCTGTTGTGTAAGCTTTAACTATTCCACTACGACCTAGTAAGAATGATCCTGTCGGGAAATCTGGTCCTTTTATCTTAGACATAAGTTCAGCAATAGTTATTTCAGAGTTATCTGCTAATGCGATTACTCCATCGATAACTTCCCCTAAGTTGTGTGGCGGAATATTGGTCGCCATACCAACTGCAATACCCACTACTTCCGTTGACTAATAAGTTAGGAATTCTTGCTGGTAATACTTTTGGTTCTTGTTTAGTACCATCATAGTTATCTTGCATATCGACTGTATCTTTGTTAATATCACGAAGTAACTCAGAAGCAATTTTGCTCATTCTTGCTTCCGTATAACGCATCGAAGCAGCTCCATCTCCATCAATAGAACCAAAGTTTCCTTGTCCATCTACTAAAGGATATCTACTGTTGAAATCTTGCGCTAAACGTACAATTGTACCGTATGTTGCAGAGTCACCATGTGGGTGATACTTCGCCATTACTTCCCCTACAACGAAGGCACTTTTTTTGTAAGGTTTATCATATGTTAACCCTAAGTCATTAAAAGCATAAAGTATTCTTCTATGAACTGGTTTTAACCCGTCACGTACATCTGGTAAGGCACGTGATACAATAACACTCATTGAATAATCTAAGAATGAATTTTCAATTTCAGTCGTTATGTTTCTTAAGGTAATATTATTTTTATTATCTTCCATGTTCTATCCTTTCTTTCTAAATGTCTAAGTTTATAACATTTAGAGCATTATCTTCGATGAATTTACGTCTTGGTTCTACTTTTTCACCCATCAATGTATCAAATGCTGCATCCGCTCTTTGAGCATCATCAATACTTACTTGATACATTAAACGATGTTCTGGATCAGTGTAGTATCCCATAATTTCCTCCGCATTCATCTCTCCAAGACCTTTGTATCGTTGAACAGTGTACTTTTTATCTCCAGCATGTTCTTCAATATTTTGTTTAAGTTCTTCTTCTGTATGGCAGTAGAATTCTTTTTTACCTACTTTTAGACCGTATAGAGGGTGGTCTAGCGATATATACATATCCTGCGTCGATAAGTTCTCTCATATATCTGAAGAAGAATGTTAATAAATGTTCTAATGTGACTTCCATCGACATCGGCATCGGTCATGATAACAATTTTTATGATAACGAGTTTATCAATATTTAATGTTTCCCCTATCCCCATACCAATAGCTGTAATTAATGAACGTACTTCGTCATTAGATAATACTTTATCAATTCTTACTTTTTCTACGTTCAGAATTTTTACCTTTAATGGTAAAATAGCTTGGAATTTACTATTACGTCCAAGTTTTGCCCTTCCTCCGCAGAATCCCTTCGACTAGGAACAGTTCACATTCAGTGCATCCTTACTTGAACAGTCAGCTAGTTTCCCTGGAAGATTTGTAAATTCTAATGCATTTTTACGACGTGTAGATTCACGAGCTTTCTTAGTCGCAATTCTTGCACGTGATGCTTGAAGTCCTTTTTCAACTATTATTTTTGCTATTTTTGGATTTTCTAATAAGAATCTATCTAGTTCTTCAGAGAATAACTTATTAGTAATTGTACTCATCTCTGAGTTTCCTAATTTAGTTTTTGTTTGCCCTTCAAATTGTGGATTTGGGTGTTTAATTGAGATAATCGCAACAAGTCCTTCACGAACATCATCACCAGTTAGTGACTCTTTGTCTTTTATAAGTTTATTTTTTTCTTTCCGTAGAATTAATAATTCTCGTAAGAGCTGTTTTAAATCCACTTTCGTGAGTTCCACCCTCATGTGTATTAATGTTATTAGCATAACTAATACATTATTAGAGTATCCTCTGTTATACTGCATTGAGATTTCAACTTCTTTCCCATCCATCTCACCATGCACATAAATAGCTTCGTGTAAAAGCATCTTTATTTTCATTTAACATTTCTACGTATTCTAATAATCCACCTTCATAATAGAAAGTCTCTTCTTTTCTTGTCCTTCTCTTTCATCTTTAAGTATAATTGTTATACCTTTATTTAAGAAAAGCAAGTTCTCTAATACGTGTTCTTAAAATATCGTATTCATATACTGTTGTTTCTTGGAAAAATTTCTGGATGCTGCCTTAAAACGAATAGTCGTTCCAGTTCTATCAGTATTTCCTACCACTGTAATTCCTTGAACTACATCTCCTCGTTCAAACTTCATTGTATAGATTTTCCCATCACGATAAACTGAAGCTTCTAGATTCGTAGATAAAGCATTTACTACGCTGGCACCTACCCCGTGAAGACCACCCGATACTTTATATCCGCCTCCACCGAATTTACCTCCGGCATGAAGTACTGTAAGAATTACTTCAAGTGCTGGTTTTCCAGTTTGTTCTTGAATATCTACTGGAATACCACGTCCATTATCTTCTACTCTTATCCATTTCCTTTTTCAATTGCAACTGTTATTGTGTCACAATATCCGGCTAAGGCTTCATCTATAGAGTTATCTACAATTTCCCAAACAAGGTGGTGTAGACCTTTACTAGATGTAGAACCGATATACATACCTGGTCTTACCCTAACGGCTTCAAGTCCTTCAAGAACCTGAATCTGATCGGCATTATATTCTTGTATTTGTTTTTCTACCATGATTTTTCCTTTCATTTTAGTAAATTTATAAAATAAATTTTCTAGATTAATTCACTAATATTTCCATTTTTCTATTTTGAAAACTTTAGCTTTTTTTAATAAATCTTCTTTAATATCTGATATCGAAGGTGTTGTAATGAATGTTTGACATTTTCATTAATTGCATCTAATAATTTTAGTTGTCTATTCTTATCAAGTTCACTAAGAACATCATCTAAAAGTAAGACTGGATATGTACCCGTTTTTGATTTTAAGATAATTTATCTCAGCTAATTTAAGTGATAATACAATGCTTCGTTGTTGTCCTTGTGATGCATACATTTTGCATCAAGATCGTTTATATAAAATCCAAGGTCATCTTGATGCGGTCCTATTTTTAGTACTTCCACGCATTATATCATCAAAGGATTTTTCATCATAACTTTAGTTAAATTCTCTTCAGTAAATCCTTCCTCCGTTACATCAGCTATATTAAAGGATTCTAGAACTGAACTTTTTATATTTAATCGTTAATGATTCTTGACCATTAGATATATTCATCATATTTTTATAGGTCAATTTTGAAATATCTTGAACAAACGATACTCTTTCTTTTTGTTATATATATAGCGACTTTAGCTAATTGAAAAGTGAGGGTCTCTAAATATGCAAGAGATATCTCATCCTTTGGATTTTTTCTCATATCTTTTAAATAAGAATTTCTCTGTTTTTAATAAATGTTGATACATTAGATAATACTTATGATAAATACGTGAGAACTGATAAAATTCTCTATTTATAAACTCTCTTCTAAGTGAAGGGATCACTTTTACTAATTGTAAATCTTCTGGTGAAAATAATACAACGTTAAGCTCTCCTACAAAAATCAGTTAGTTTATACTCCTGCAATTTTAGCACTTTTACCTTTATTACTTATACCTAACATAATATCGAGATTCTTATTATTTTTTTATTAACTCACATGACATCGCAGTGGCAGTTTCACCAAACATTATGCATTCACTATCGCTTTTTTGTTCGATAACTGCGTCCAAGCGCTAAGCAAAAATAGATTCTATAATATTAGTTTTTCCATTGCATTGTTTTCCTACTAAAAACATTAAGCGAGGGATGTACATCTATATTCATTGATAAATAATTTCGAAAGTACAGTAATTTTAAACTCTTAATTCTCATTAATAATTATGAATTCATTTCCTTCTAATTTAATAATATCGTTTTGAATATAATTTTTTCCCTCGTCTATTTTCTAATTCTCCGTTCAACTCAACTTCACATCTTGTAAAAAGTACTTAGCCTCTCCTCCAGAACCTATGAAACCTTCTAACTTTAAAAATTGTGCTAACGTGATATATTCACTATTAATAAAAACTTCTTTCATTTTACACCTCCTAAGTATTTAAAAATGAAACTGTATGTATATAAATATATTTTTATATACTTTAATTATACCAAATTTCTATGTTTTTCAACATTACTCCCTTTATTTTATAATTATGTAATTCAAAAATAACTATATATATCAACTATTTTTAAAAAGATTAAAAACGATTGTAGTTCACATAAAAACACCATGATAATTAATAAATTTAAAATACAATTTTTGAATGTTATTATATAGTATTTTAATACAGAAAATTTATTTTTAAATGAATATATTGAAATCGTTTTTCTTTTATATTTATTACCTATATTGTATAATAAAGGTGAAAAGCATATTAAATTTCTGAAATAAAGGAGGTATTTTATGTACAGCATTGAGAAATTAGAAAAATACTAAATGAAAAAGTATATTCTATCGAAGAAACAAGCTATGGAGTTACTAATAATAATTTTATAGTTACTACTGATAAAAATAAATACTTCTATAGAACTTCTAAAGATTCAACAAAAATAGTTAATAAAGATAATGAAAAAGAAGCTCTTAAGCTACTATCAAATGAACCATACTTTCTAAAACCAGTTTATATTAATAATGATAATTTAATTACTGTGTTTCAGCCAAATCCTAAAACGTTCATTTCACAAAAAGAAGTTTGTCAAATATTGTAAGAATAGGAAAGCTTTTTAAAAGAGTTTCATTCAAAAATTTCAAGCTGAAAATACTTTTTAATCCTATTGATCAATTTAATAGTTACTATAATCAAATCGATGAATTGCCCTATGGATTAGATGATTATATGTATATAATAGATGAATTTAAAAACTATACAAAGGCTGATAGACTATGCCATAATGATTTAATTGAAGGTAATTTCCTCTTCACTAAAGATGCATTATATTTAATAGATTTTTGAATATGCTGGATATAATGATTACTACTTTGATATTGCGAGCTTCATCTCAGAAAAATGACTTAAACTATGAGGAAACAATAACCTTCTTAAAAGCATATTTTACTGATGAAGAATGTAATTATGATAAATTAAAAGTCTTCTTGAATTTTTGTGATTTACTTTGGTATACATGGGCTACACTGTTATATGAAAAAGAAATGAAGAAATATATAATGAAATAGCTAAAGAGAAGCTTCATAGATTAAAGAATCCAAGAAAAATAGTCTATTAACTAATAAGTTTGATAAAAACTCAAGATAAGAAATTGAATTCTATCTTGAGTAAAATTTTATATCTTGAATATATTAAAAAGGTTACTTACAAAATTATGCAAGTAACCTTTTTTTATCAACTTTTATTATTTAGCTAAAAGCTGCTTTAGCTTGTTCACAAATGCTTGTGAATCCAGGCTGCGTCGTGGATAGCGATTTCTGATAACATTTTTCTGTTAATATCGATTCCAGCAACTTTAAGTCCATTCATTAGACGGCTGTAAGATAATCCGTTTAATCTTGCGTACGCATTAATACGAACGATCATAATCTTCTGAAGTTACGTTTTTGTTTGACGACGGTCTCTGAAAGCATACATTCTGATTTCATTACTTGTTGCTTAGCAACTTTGAATAATGTATGTTTTGAACCAAAATATCCTTTAGCTAGTTTTAAAACTTTTTACGGCGACGACGAGTCACAGTTCCACCTTTAACACGTGGCATATCTAATTCCTCCTTATGTATAACTTAAATAAGTATTTACGCTATAATTAATCTTCTTTAATATTATTTAACTAATAAAGTTCTAATACGTTTGTAATCACCACGAGATACTAATGAAGCTTTTACGTAAGTGACGTTTTTGTTTAGTAGTTTTCTTGAAAACCAGTGAGAAGTATAAGCACGGCTACGTTTTAATTTACCGCTAGCTGTTTTTTCTTTCACGTTTTTGCTAAACCACGGTGAGATTTCATTTTTGGCATTATCAAATTCCTCCTATATTAAACCTTTATTTCTCTTTTTGGTGCTAGAACTAAGAACATACTGCGACCTTCCATTTTAGGGTTTTTGTTCGACAGTAGCTATATCGCTAGCCTCGTTAGAAAAGTTTTTCTAAAACTTTTCTGTCCAATTTCTTTGTGGGTGATTGCTCTCCCTTTAAAACGAATAGAAACTTTAACTTTGTCTTCTTTTTGCTAAGAATTTTCGTGCATTTTCAACTTAGTTTCAAAAATCGTGCTTTTTCAATTGTTGGAGATAATCTTATCTCTTTTTGTTGTTACGATTTTTGTTTCTTACGTGCTTCTTTTTTCTTTTCTTCTGTTGTTCAAATTTGAACTTACCGTAGTTCATAATTTTTAGCAACTGGTGTTTTAACATTTGGAGCTACTAGAACAACATCTAGGTTCATACGCTCTGCAATTTGCATCGCTTCTACCTTAGTTTTAACTCCTAATTGTTCTCCATTTTGGCTAATTAAAAGAAACTCTTTCGCTTTAATACCTTCATTTACTTGTGCAGTATCTTTACTAATGATCGGCACCTCCTATTTATAAATTCATTAAATACTAAAAGCATTAAAAAACTGAGTGTAAAAACACCCAGCATAAAATTCTACATTTCATCTACATTAACCTGTACAATCAAAATTGGCAGGGTGAGAAACAGGTGCTTCTACTTTTTGTATTCAACATTATTTATTTTACATATTTTTCTAGATTTGTCAATAGGAATATAATATTTTTATATTCCTATTAACTATCTATTTCTTATTAAATAGAACCTAATTCTTCGTGTAATTCTTCTTCAATTGGTCTACTTAATTCATTATTAACTTCAGTTTCTAATACTTTTTCTGCTTTAATATCAACATCATTATATCTTGGCATTCCTGTTCCGGCTGGAATTAGCTTACCAATAATAACGTTCTCTTTAAGTCCCATAAGTTTATCAACTTTTCCTTTAACAGCTGCGTCTGTAAGAACACGAGTTGTTTCTTGGAATGAGGCTGCAGATAAGAAACTTTCTGTTTCTAATGAAGCTTTAGTGATACCTAGGATTACAGGTTTAGCTGTAGCCATGTTACCTCTTGCTTCAAGAATTTTTTTGTTTTCATCTGTAAATTTGTGAATATCTACTAATGAACCTGGAAGTAAATCAGTATCTCCAGCGTTGATTACACGTACTTTTCTTAACATTTGACGTACCATAACCTCAACGTGTTTATCACTGATTTCTACCCCTTGCATACGATAAACTTTTTGTACTTCAGTTAATAGGTAACTTTGTACTGCTTCTAGACCTGCAATTGATAGCAATTCTTTTGGTTCAATAGAACCTTCTGTTAAAGCTTGACCACGTTTAACTTTGTCATCTTCTTTAACTAACATACGGCTTGCACCATAGTCTTGATATTCTCTTTCTTCACCGATTTCACTTAATACGTAAATTCTACGTACGTGGTTATTATCGATTTCTACTTTTGTAACTGTTCCATCAACTTCTGAGATTAATGCCTTACCTTTAGGATTACGTGCTTCAAATAACTCTTGAATACGAGGTAAACCTTGTGTGATATCGGCACCGGCAACCCCACCTGTGTGGAACGTACGCATTGTAAGCTGTGTACCAGGTTCTCCGATAGATTGAGCGGCAATTGTACCAACTGCTTCCCCAACTTCTACTTTTTCACCTGTCGCTAAGTTTTTACCGTAACATTTCTCACAAACACCGTGACGTGAGTTACATGTAAATGCTGATCTAATAACAACACTTTCGATTCCAGTTGCTTCAATTTCTTTAGCTGTATCTAATGTAATTAATTGACCATCTTCAACGATAACTTTTCCAGTCTCTGGGTGAACAACAGTTTCTTTACTGTATCTACCTTCAAGACGTTCTTGTAAGCTTTCGATTTCATCTGTTCCATTTTTTAAGTCTCGCAACTCTTAATCCACGAGATGTACCTACAGTCGTTTTCACGAACGATAACATCTTGTGCAACGTCTACAAGACGACGAGTTAGGTAACCTGAATCGGCTGTTTTTAAAGGGCTGTATCAGCAGAGACCTTTACGCGCACCGTGAGAAGAGATGAAGAACTCTAATACTGTTAATCCTTCTTTAAATGATGAACGTACAGGCATCTCCATGATACGTCCTGATGGAGAAGCCATCAGACCACGCATACCGGCTAACTGTGTAAAGTTTGACGCGTTACCACGGGCTCCAAAGTCACTCATCATGTAAATTGGGTTAGTAGCTGGAAGAGAGTCCATAAGTTGATCTTGGATAATATCTTTTGCTGGCCCATTGAGCAATAACATTTTGATATCTTTCTTCTTCTGTTAATAGACCACGTCTATATAATGTTGTGATTTTATCAACATTAGCTTGTGAGTCTGCTAAGATTTCATATTTGTTAGGAAGGACGAATACGTCACTTACCCCTACTGTAATACCAGCTCTTGAAGAATATTTGAATCCTAAGTCTTTCATTCTGTCTAACATCATTGAAGTTTCAGTAATGTGGAATCTATTGAAGATTTCAGAAATGATTTTTGATAAGAATCCTTTTTTAAATGGTGTTGCTGGTTCTTTTTTAGCTATATAAGCTTTTAATCCACCTTCTGTTAAGTCAGATGGTGCTACGAAATATTTATCAGGAGTCGCTGTTTCTAAGTTTTCCTTAGTAGGTTCATTTAAGAATGGGAATCCTTCTGGTAATATATCGTTGAAAATTACTTTACCAATTGTAGTAACAAGTAATTTTTTGTTTTGTTCTTCTGTAAACGTTGGGTTTTCAAAAGATTTAGCTGCGATACCTACACGAGTGTGAAGGTGAATATATCCATTTTGGTATGCAATTCTTGCTTCATCAGCATCTTTGAAAATCATACCTTCCCCTACTGCTCCAGGTCTTTCTAGTGTTAGGTAGTAGTTACCTAATACCATATCCTGAGATGGTGTAACTACTGGTTTACCATCTTTAGGGTTAAGGATGTTTTGAGCAGCTAACATTAGCATACGTGCTTCTGCTTGAGCTTCTTTTGATAAAGGAACGTGTACGGCCATTTGGTCACCATCAAAGTCGGCGTTAAACGCTGTTGTTACAAGAGGGTGAAGACGAATAGCACGTCCTTCAACTAAGATTGGTTCGAATGCTTGGATACCAAGTCTGTGAAGAGTCGGGGCACGGTTAAGTAATACTGGGTGCTCACGAATAATATCTTCTAAGATATCCCAAACATGATCTTCCATTCTTTCGATTTGATTTTTAGCATTTTTAATGTTATTAGCTAATTCACGTTTAACTAATTCACGCATAACAAATGGTTTGAATAATTCAAGAGCCATTTCTTTAGGTAATCCACATTGGTACATTTTTAGGTTTGGACCAACTACGATTACTGAACGTCCAGAATAGTCAACACGTTTACCTAATAAGTTTTGACGGAAACGACCGTGTTTACCTTTTTAACATATTAGATAATGATTTTTAATGTTCTATTACCAGGACCTGTTACTGGACGACCACGACGTCCGTTATCGATTAATGCATCAACTGCTTCTTGTAACATACGTTTTTCGTTTTTGTACAATTAGCCCTGGTGCTTTAAGTTCGATAAGTTTTTTCAGACGGTTGTTACGGTTAATTACACGTCTGTATAAATCGTTTAAGTCACTTGTTGCAAAACGTCCACCATCTAATTGAACCATTGGTCTTAATTCTGGTGGAATAACTGGTAATACAGTCATAATCATCCATTCTGGTTTATTTCAGAGTGTTTAAACGCTTCGAATACTTCAACACGTTTAATAATTTTTACAACTTTTTGACCTGATTTATAGTTACTTTCACTTAATTCTTTAAGTTCATTTTTAAGGTCTTTAAGTTCTTTTTCAATATCTAACTCAGCTAAAAGGTCACGAATAGCTTCAGCTCCCATTTTAGCTACGAAAGAGTTTGCTCCAAATGTACTACGTGCTTCACGTACTTCACGTTCAGAAACGATTTGTTTTTTCATGAAGTCAGTTTCACCTGGATCGATAACAATGTAAGAAGCAAAGTAAATTACTTCTTCTAATTGTCTTGGACTAAGGTCAAGTAGAAGACCCATTCTACTTGGAATACCTTTGAAATACCAAATGTGGCTGACTGAGGGCGCTAATTCTAAGTGCCCCATTCTTTCACGACGAACTTTGGCTAAAGTTACGTCAACTCCACATTTATCACATTTTATATTTTTATATCTTACTCGTTTGTACTTTCCACAAGCACATTCCCAGTCTTTAGTTGGACCAAAGATTCTTTCACAGAATAGTCCATCATTTTCTGGTTTTAAGTTCTATAGTTAATAGTTTCAGGTTTTTTTAACCTCTCCATAAGACCAACTTCTGATTTTTCAGGGAGAAGCTAAACTAATTTTTCATATATGCAAAATTATTTACGTCTATCAAGGAGCATACCTCCTTTATTTTTGTATAAATGCCTTGAATAGTTCTTTGTGATTGATTGTCAAATTTTTATTATTCTTCATCTGTATCATCTTCTACATCTTCATACTCATCAGTATCTGACATTAAAAGACTTGCTAAAGCTTGATATCCTGAAGTTTCTTCTTCAGCATCTTCTTCTACATCTTCGTATTCATCAGTATCAGATAGAAGTAAGTTTGCTAAACTTTGATATCCTTCTTCAGCACTTTCTTCAGAAGCTTCTTTTGTTTCTTTAGCTTCTTCTGATTTTTCTTCGTTGTGATCATGATTATGTGATTCGTGGAAGTCAATTGTATCTCCTAAATCGATATCACCCATATCTACTTCGTTATCTTCATTATCCATTACTCTAAAGTCCATACCTAAGGCTTGAAGTTCTTTCATAAGCACTCGGAATGATTCAGGAACACCTGGACGTGGAATGTTTTCACCTTTAACGATTGCTTCATAAGTTTTAACACGACCGTTAGTATCATCTGATTTGTATGTTAAGATTTCTTGAAGAGTATATGCAGCACCATAAGCTTCAAGTGCCCATACCTCCATCTCACCAAATCTTTGTCCACCAAATTGAGCTTTACCTCCAAGTGGTTGTTGAGTTACTAATGAGTATGGTCCAATTGAACGTGCATGAAGTTTATCATCAACCATGTGGGCAAGTTTAATCATGTACATTACCCCTACAGATACACGGCTGTCGAATGGTTCACCTGTACGTCCATCATAAAGAACAGTCTTAGCGTCTTTAGCCATTCCAGCCTCAGCAACAGTTGACCAAACATCTTCATCAGTAGCCCCATCGAATACTGGTGTAGCAACGTGGATTCCTAATTGTTTAGCAGCCATACCTAAGTGTAGCTCTAATACTTGTCCAATGTTCATACGAGATGGAACCCCAAGTGGGTTTAACATTACGTCAACTGGTGTACCATCTGGTAGGTAAGGCATATCTTCTTCTGGTAAGATATTTGAGATAACCCCTTTGTTACCGTGACGACCGGCCATTTTATCCCCTACACGGATTTTACGTTTTTGTACGATGAATACACGTACAAGTTCATTTACACCGTTAGGTAATTCTGCACCATCTTCACGTTTAAAGATTTTAACATCAGCAACTACTCCATCTGCCCCGTGAGGTACACGTAATGAAGTATCACGTACTTCTTTAGATTTAGCTCCAAAGATAGCATATAATAATTTTTCTTCTGGAGTTTGTTCAGTTAATCCTTTCGGTGTAACTTTACCTACTAAGATATCTCCATCTTTAACTTCAGCACCGATTCTGATAATTCCTCGTGCATCCAAGTTTCTAAGTGCATTTTCACCTACGTTAGGAATTTCACGAGTAATTTCTTCAGGTCCTAATTTAGTATCACGAGCATCAGTTTCGTATTCTTCTACGTGGATAGAAGTATAAACGTCATCTTTTACAAGACGCTCACTCATGATAACAGCATCCTCATAGTTATAACCATCCCAGTTAACGAATGCCACTACAAGGTTTTTACCTAAAGCTAATTCTCCTTTATCCATTGATGGACCATCCGCAAGAATATCTTTAGGTTCTACTCTATCTCCAACTTTAACAATTGGTTTTTGGTTATAAGCTGTAGAGTGGTTAGAACGTACGAATTTGTGAATTACGTATGTATCTAAGTCACCTTTAATCTCTTTACCTTCAAGTGTTTCAATGCGACGTACTTTAATTTTCGCTCCATCTACGTATTCTACAATACCAGGATATTTAGCAATAACAGCCGCTCCTGAGTCACGTGCTGCAAGGTGCTCCATACCTGTACCAACAAATGGTGCTTCCGTAATCATTAGAGGTACTGCTTGACGTTGCATGTTCGCTCCCATAAGTGCACGGTTAGAGTCGTCATTCTCTAAGAACGGAATACATGCAGTGGCTGCAGATACTACCTGTTTAGGCGATACGTCCATGAAGTTCATCATTTCACGAGGTTTAACTGTGTTATCCCCTCTAAAACGACATACTACTTCTTCATCAACGAAGTAACCTTTTTCATCAACATTCGCAGTTGATTGTGCTACTACGTATTTATCTTCTTGATCAGCAGTTAAATATTGTACATTTTCAGTTACATATGGACGCCCTTCTGCATCAAATTCAACTTTTCTATATGGAGTCATAATGAATCCAAATTCATTTATACGTGCAAATGATGAAAGTGAGTTAATAAGACCGATGTTTGGTCCCTCTGGTGTTTCAATCGGACACATACGACCATAGTGTGAATAGTGAACGTCACGAACTTCCATCCCTGCACGTTCTCTTGTTAAACCACCAGGTCCAAGTGCAGATAAACGACGTTTGTGAGTAAGCTCACTTAATGGGTTTACTTGGTCCATGAATTGTGAAAGTTGAGAACTTCCGAAGAACTCTTTAATAATTGCTGTAACTGGTCTTACGTTAATAAGTTGTTGTGGAGTGATTTCATTAGTATCTTGAATACTCATACGTTCACGCACAACACGCTCCATACGAGAAATACCTACACGAATTTGGTTTTGTAATAATTCACCAATACAACGTAGACGACGGTTACCAAGGTGGTCAATATCATCTACACGACCGATTAATTCAAATTCAAATCCATCGTTATTTCTACGGTTTCTAATTAATAATAGGTAGTAGTTAATACTTGCTACGATATCAGCAATTGTTAATGTAAGAACATCTTTATTAGGTGCTCCATTACCAATTACATGTAATACTTGATCATCAGTTAATTCATCGATATCGAAGTCATTACCTACTTTTACTTGGTTTACAACTTTGAATAATTGTAATTTTAAGCTATCACTTCCATCAAGACTTTCATTCATATCGAATTCAACAACGTTAGCTGTAGTACCTAATTCTTCATAGATACCATCAATGATTTCACGTGTTAACTTAGTACCTTTTTCTACTAAGATTTCTCCTGTTTCTGTGTCAACGATTGGCTCAACTAGAATTTGATTTTCTAGACGTTCTCCAACGTGAAGTTTGTTGTTTAATTTGTAACGTCCTACTTTAGCTAAATCATATCTTCTTGGATCGAAGAATCTACCATGTAAAGTAGCTTTAGCAGTCTCTACGTTAGCTGGCTCACCAGGACGTAATTTATCATAAATTACTCTTTAACGCAGTTCCTGTGTCTAAGTTTTTCATCTTTTTCTAATGTGTTTAATAGTTCTGCATCTTCACCGAATAATTTAATAATTGATTCATCAGATTCAAAACCTAACGCTCTGATAAGCGTTGTTAAAGAATTTTTCTAGTTCTATCAATACGAGCATAAACTAATCCTTTAATATCTTTTTCAAATTCAACCAAGCTCCTCTGTTAGGAATAACAGTTGTTTTTATAGGCATTTGGAATATTTTTTTAACTTTAAGTTTGTCATCTTCTGTAAAATATACAGAAGGCGAACGTACTAATTGAGATACAATTACGCTCTGCACCATTGATAATAAACGTCCCAGTTTCAGTCATCAACGGTAATTCACCCATAAATACTTCTTGTTCTTTAATTTCGTCACGTTCTTTATTGATTAAACGTACGCGCACTCTTAAAGGTGCTGAATATGTAGCATCACGTTCTTTTAGATTCATCTACATCATACTTAGGTGTTCCTAATTTATAGTCGATAAATTCTAAACTCAATTTATCATTGTTACCTTCAATTGGTGATACATCTTTAAAAACATCTTTTAGACCAGTTTCTAAAAATTTATCATAAGATAAGGTTTGAATTTCAATTAAGTCCGGTAAATCAATTACCTCTGATATTCTAGCATAGCTACGTCTTTGTCTGTGCTTACCAAATTTAACTTTTTGCAACTGTGTCACCTCTCAGCTTTTTCTCTTAAAAACTAAAAAAAGAAAATATACATTTTCTCTTACTTACTTATATAATTTAGGCAATTCTATCCAAAAGAAAATAGAATTACTTGCAATATATCATTTTATCATAGTCATAGCAAGTTGTCAATTATTTTACGGCTTTCAGTATATAGTAGCCTTTATTTTTAGTAACTATTTCTACTCTAGAAAAAGTCTCTTCTAATAATTTTTTTACAACTAGCCATTCCTTGTTTTTTGTATAACCACCCAAAAGCTCCCCCTGAGCATTTAGATGTTCATAACTATCTGTCATTATTTTATGTACGATTTTTTCCCAGCTCTTATCGGTGGGTTTGTTAATACTATATCAAAGTTTCCTTCGATATTATCAAAGGAACTACTTTCTAGTACTTCTACTTCATTATTTATGTTATTAAGTTCAATATGATAGTTCTAAAACCCTATTATTTACATCTACCATAGTAAACTTAAACGTCGGATATTTTTTGCTAAAAAAATATAGATATAACTCCATAGCCACATCCAATATCTGCAACTTTAGCATCTTCCTTTTTCAGTATTAAAACTTTCTAACATCGTTTTGGTTCCAAAGTCAACATTTTTCTTTTGAAAATACCCCGTTATCTGTATAGAACTTCAAATTCTCATTTGCTATTGTTGAGTTGATAATTTTTCACGACTTTCTGTCGTCGGATTATTTGTATAATAATGTTCCATAATAAAGACACCTCTTAAAATGAAAAGAAAATAGTATATCCCACAGTTAGACACTTGAGATATACTATTTTTTTGTTATTATCATCGTATCAAATATTCTCAAATAGAATATTATTGTTTAGTTTACATCTATCTTTTTTATCTACTTAGATTAGAAATTATTTAACTTCTACAGTTGCTCAACTTCTTCTAATTTAGCTTTGATTTCTTCAGCTTCTTCTTTAGAAACTCCTTCTTTAAGTGTTGCTGGCGCACCATCAACTTTTTCTTTAGCTTCTTTAGTCCGTCTCCAGTGATTTCACGAACAACTTTGATTACTTTTAATTTTTGAGTCTCAGCGCTAGCTAAAACTACGTCAAATTCAGTTTTTTTCTTCAGCGGCTCAGCGGCGGCTCCACCAACTACAGCTACAGGTGCGGTGACAGTTACTCCGAATTCTTCTTCAATTGCTTTTTACTAAGTCGTTTAATTCTAAAACTGACATTTCTTTGATAGCGTCTAAAATTTGTTCTTTAGTCATTATAAATTTCCTCCGATTTTTTAAATTATATATTTTTAATATTGTTGTTTATTAAAGCTTCTTGTTCAGCTTTTTTGGTCTGCAACAGCTTTAACAGCTAAAAGCAGTATTGCGCATTGGCGCTGTTAATACAGATAGTAACATTGAAAGTAATCCTTCGCGACTTGGTAATGTAGCGATAGCTTTAATTTCAGATTGATGCGCAACTTTTCCTTCTATAACACCAGCTTTTTAGTTCTAAGTTTTCGTGTTCTTTTAGCGAAATCGTTTAAAACTCTAGCAGGAGCTACAGCATCGTCTGTTGAGAAAGCAAAAAGCATTTGGTCCAGTTAGAACTTCGTCTAATCCTTCAATTCCTGCTTGCTCCATCGCGACGAACTAATGAGTTTTTATAAACTTTTAAGTTAAACCTTCGTTACGCATGTTGTTACGTAATTCTGTTACTTCCGCAACGTTTAATCCACGGTAGTCAGCGATAACAACTGAAGAACTTGATTTAATTTCTTCTGCGATTTGATTTACTAACTCTTGTTTTTCTCTCAATAGCTTTTGACATTGAACTTCCTCCTAAGTAGATTTATCAATTTCAGTACCATTAAAAACCTTCTTGCATGCGAGAACATACAAAAAGGCACATAAGTTTCTTTTCAATTTTTGTCCTCAGTAGGTTAATTAAAGATTTCTCCCCCTACTGTCTACGGTACATTTTTCAACTGACTTAGTTATTTTTAATATATATAATTTCATTTTGTCAATAGTTTTTAAAATTTTCTTTTAAAAAAACTATTTTAGAACATTTTTATCTTTCTTATTTATTTAATCTGTCACTACAATATTTCTCTATTGCTTTAGATGTATACTCTGCTACACCTTCACCAAATTTATCTATATTTTTGAATTCTGGGTTATGAACATATCCTTTTCCTATATATGAGAAGACTTCTATACTACAATCAAAAAGCATATTCGTTCATATTATTATATAAATCTTCTACCTTAGATTGTACTTCTTTTTTTCTGCTACATCTACATTTTTCATCTTTGAATTTCGCCATCGAACGAAATACTTCATTAAATTCCTCGATTTACTATTTCTTCTCTTCCACTTTGACGCTTTTTAGATTCTTCAATTGTATCTTTACCATATTTTTTTCTACTGCTTGATTTTTCATACTTATTTAGATCACTCTTTTTAAATCCATTAAATTTTTTTCTTCTATTGTCATTGTTTGTTCTCCTTTATAATTGCTAATTGTTTTTCTATATTATGTAAAAATCACTTCAAACTTTTCTTTTTCTCTTAAAATTAATTCACGTTGTTGTTCAAGTATTTTTAAATTATCAAAATCACCTTCAAGTAATTCTTTTTATATCATTTAACTTAAACTTAGAAATCTATAGAATAATATTTTTTTGTAATTTCTCAAATTTTCCTCGGTATAATCTCTATAACCGTTATCTAACTTTTGAGAATTAGTAAACCAATTTCATCATAATATTGTAATGTTCTTGCACTTACTCCAGTAAGTTTCACAACTTCATTTATCCTCATAATCATCCCTCTATAATTTATAATATTTCACTAGTGATATTCTTATTATACTATGACGTTACGTGAGAGTCAATAATTTATAATAAAAATCGCTAGGAATTTTTCCTAACGATTCTATATAAATATTATTCAAATACTTTTTTAAGATCAGATCGCTTTTATTTAAAAGCTTCAGTAATAACAATACCGATAACCATAACGATTACTTGTGATAAAAGAAGTGATCCGTAGATAGCTGTAAATGCACCAAACTCGAATGGTACTCTAGCTGAATTATCACCACTAAAAATAGTAATTTCATATGCAATAATTGGCATACAAATAACTAGGGTATAAAATAATATTAATGATGTGTCTAGCAATTCTATTTTTTTACAAATTTAAAAACAAAAATACTGATTGCTAAAGCTAATCCTGTTCCTAAAGTTCCAAAGAACACATCTACTATACCAAGTGGACTAAAGATATTAGCGATTGCCACTCCTAAAGTAATTGGGAACCAATATTTTTTTGCTAAACACTACTAATTGTGAAAGTGATTCACTTATACGAAATTGGATAGCACCGTATGAAAATGGCGCGATAGCTAATGTTAATACAACATAAATCGTCTGCGATTAACGCTTGAATAGTTAAAAACTTTAACTGTATTATTTCTCATTATATCTCCTTATCTTGTTCAGAGAAAATAAAAAAAGTACTGATTTGAGAAACCAGTACTTCAGGTTTTATAGATGGATCTCTCAAACATCTTTTTATTATAATAAAGTCAGAAGACAAATAACCTTACCTATGTAAAAATTAAATATCAACGTCATATATACTAACATACATTATAGTCATTAGTCAACCAAAATATAAAAAAATTCTTAAAAAAATAACTAATAGCAAAAAGTATAAAAAAATACCTTGCATTTTACAATTTTAATATGTTAAAATGAGGTAGTTGTATCTAACAACACTTAATTCATTGTAATTAAGAATATTAATTAATATTTCTTAGTAATAAAAAAATAAGGACCAGGAGGTGAATCGAGATGCCAAACATTAAATCATCAGTATTAAGCGTAAGAAAAGATGCTAAAACAAACAGTCGCTAACACAGCAAAATCTGAAATGCGTACAGCTATTAAAAAGCTAAAGTAGCTAAATCTGAAGGTCTCGCTAACGTTGCAGAGTTAGTAAACCTTGCTTACAAAAAAATCGATAAAAGTCGCTAAAACTAATTTAATCCACAAAAAAACACGTTTGCTAGATATAAATCAAACCTAGCTAAATAGTTTAAAAACTACTCAGAATTCTGAGTAGTTTTTTTATTACTTTTATTTTCACAGAAAAAAAGAAGAACATAGATATGTTGTCTACATCCTTCTTTAAAAATCAATTCTATCTATTACAATTTTTTTACTATTCTTTCAACAGCTTCTTTTATATTTTTCTGGACCAGTTGCTAGATTAATTCTTATATAACTATTATATCCTTTTTCCAAACCAGTGACCAAAGTCAATCGCTAGGCCACATTCATCTTGAATAAATTGTTTCGTAGTTTTTCCCATTTAAAAACTTTCTCAAGGTTTTAAAAATACTAGATATGTTCCTTCTAATGGATAAACTTTTAATTTCTGGTACTTTTTGAGCTAATGTATCATGAATTAAATTATAATTGTATCGGATTGTTGCTTTTAATCCTTCTACCCAATCTTTTCCATCTCTATAGCCGGCTTCAAGAGCTATTTGTCCTAATAAACTTGGCTCAGCTCCTAGATTTTTCTTTTACTAAATTTTATCAAATTGTTCACGAATATTATTATCTGGGATTAAAAGTGTTGCATGCACTAATGAAGCAAGATTGAAAGTTTTTGAGCCAGAATTAGCTACTATTAAACGATTATTATATCTACCTTCATCTAATGCTAATGCAGAAATTTGTTTATGGTCCTCATATGTAAAGTCTTGGTGAATTTCATCTGATAATACAAGCACATCATATTTTTCATAAATTTCAAATACTCTTCTCTGCTCTTCTAATGTCCAAACTCTTCCGACTGGATTATGAGGTGAGCAATGAATATATAATTTAACATCATTTTTCTAATTTCTTTTTCAAAAAGTTTCAAAATCTATCTTGATTTACCGTCTTCTTCTAGTAATAGAGACTCTACTAATTTTTCTACCACTATTTCTAATAGAATTAGCAAAAGGATAGTATACAGGTGGCATTATAATAACCGCATCTTCTTTTCTAGTATACGCTTGAATCACCCATAATATAGCTTGAACTATCCCCAGAGCAAATCTTATCCATTGTTTATCTACTTCAAAATTGTATTTTTCTTTATGCCAGTTTTTATATTCATTATAATAACTTTCTGGCAATTTAGTATAACCAAACACTCCATGTGCAACACGTTCACTCAACGCTTCTCTAATACTTTCAGGGAGTTTTAAATTCCATATCAGCTACCCATAAAGCTAGTAATTCAGAATCACCAAATCGTTCTTCCAAAAGCATCCCATTTTTAAACTATTTGTATTTCTTCTTTCAACATTGTATTTCTTTACAAATTCTTCTACTCTAGTCATTTTTCTCCCCCTACACTTCTAATGCTCTTAGAAAATCTTCAACTAAATCTTCAGCATCTTCTACACCTACAGAAATTCTTAGTAAATCTGGAGTTAGTCCATAAGATAAACGTAGTTCCTCTGGAATATCAAAATGAGTTTGAGTAGTAGGATAAGTTACTAATGTTTCTACACCACCTAGACTCTCAGCAAAAGTAGCAACTCTTAATGAACGTAAAAATTTATCAATTTTAGTAGCATCATTTAATTTGAAACTAAGCATAGCTCCTTTTTTCGGATATAATACTTCTTTCACCTCTGGATGTTTCGCTAATTCTTCAGCTAATTTTTTTGCATTTTTTTCTTGTTGATTAAAACGAAGTGGCAATGTTTTTAAACTTCTAACAAATAACCAGCTATCAAATGCTGATAATACAGCACCAGTCGTATTAGAAATCCACGCCAATCTCTCTCCTATTTGTTCATCATTTGTGATCACAGCACCAGAAAGTATATCGTTGTGACCTGTTAAATACTTAGTTGCAGAATGAACAACAATATCTGCTCCTAATGTTAATGGTTTTTGTCTTAATGGTGTTAATAAAGTATTATCAACGATCGATAACGCATTTTTTTGACTTAGAAATCTGAGCAACTTTCTCTATGTCAACTTCTTGCATTAATGGATTAGTTGGAGTTTCTATAAATACCGCTTTTTGTATTATCTGTAATTTTATCTTCAAGATCTTTTCATCTGTAAAATAAATAAATTTCTGAGCACCTTTACGTTCTAACTCATCAAAGTATCTAAAACTTCCCCATATAAATCTCTAGACACTAAAATTCACTATTTAAATCAAATAGTTCGAAAAACTAGTTGAATAGCACTCATCCCTGAACTAGTCGCTATCGCACGACACCCTTCTTCAAGTTCACATAAACCTTCCTCTAAGATAGTACGAGTTGGATTTTTTTAGTTCTCGTATAATCATATCCTGTACTTTCTCCTAATCCAGGGTGAGCATAAGCTGTTGATAAATATATCGGCGTCACTATTGCTCCAGTTACCTTATCCGTCCTATTTCCTAATTGTGCTAATTTAGTTTCTATTTTTCTTCATTAAACAATACCTCATTTTATTTTTCTATTTTAACAATATTATTATATCACTATATCAAATTATAATAAACTAATTTATCTGAATTTTTTTGTTTTTTTATGAATATTTTTTTCAACTAACTAACTTCAATTATCTGAAACAAAAAGGGTGACTCAAAAATCGTGATTTTTGATGTGTACCCAAAATTCTGGACACATATATGTTTAGTTTAGACAAGTGGATGTTATCCTGTATTGTACAGGAGGCATCCATTTTGTTTTTGATTGAATTCTCTTGTTGTTGTAATAATTTATATATTCAGATACAGCTTTACTAAACTCTTCAAATGACATATAAACCTTTTTCATAACCATAATATATCTCCGTCTTCATTCTTCCAAAAAGTGATTCCATAATACTATTGTCATAACAATTTCCCTTTCTAGACATCGATTGAATGATTCCATGTTTTTTTAACTCACTTCTATAGTATGAATGTTGATACTGCCATCCTTGATCCGAATGCATAATTAATCCTTCTGTTTTTTTGGAAATTTATTAAATGCTTGTTCTAACATCCTTTTTTTATCTGATCTAAATTTGGATGTAAAGATAAATCATATGATATTATTTCATTTGTATGCATATCTAGAATCGCTGAAAAATAGCACTTTTCCCCATGAAAAATTGAGTTGTGATACATCTGTAGTCCATTTCTGTAAAGGAGCAGTTGTACTAAAATCTCGATTTATTATATTATTAGCGACTTTTCCAACTGTTCCCTTATATGAATGGTATCTTTCTTTAGGAGTTTTTTCCTTTCAATCCTTCTTTATGCATAAGACTTTGTACTCGTTTATGATTTACTTTAAAACCTCTATTAATTAGTTCATTGTGAACTCTACGGACACCATATAGTCCTTTATTTTTCGGTAAAAATAATTTTTAATTTCTTTTAACACTGGTTCATTACGAATAGCCACAACATCTACTTCTTCCTTATTTACTAAATAATAATATGTTGATTTTGCCATTCCTATTTCTTGTAAAAGACATTTTAATTGATATCCTTTTTTTCTAAGTTCTTTGATGATTCTTTGCTTTTTCGCCTTGAGTTGCACTGCCCATTTTTCTCGCCTCAAGGCTATTAATTTTTTTATTATTTCTTTTTTTCTGCTTTAATATTTTTCAATTTCCGTTTTTATAAATTTATTTTTCTGCACGTAATCTAATTAATTCTTCTCTTTCTGATTCTTTTTAATGGTTTAGGACTACTATTTTTCTTTCATGATAGGTACCTTTCTTGGTCTTCCTTTCTTCTCATCTACAAGTCCATTATAACCTTTTTTCCTTATATTTTTTTGAACCCAATTATATAATATCCTATAATTAATTCCATTCTCTAGCGCAACGGAATTATATGAATAACCAGCTAAAATTTTGGAAACTAATACTAGTTTTTCTTCTGGATTCCACTTCTTATTTTTTTCGTTTTTATGTTGCAAGACGCCTACGCCTAATGAATCAACCATTCTTTTCCATTTCCTAATAGTATCTCTAAATTTTTCTAGTTGTTATTCCATTAGGGTGTATCTGGATATTCTCCTCTTTCATACATCTCAACACATTTTTACTTTAAACTCATAACTATAACGCATAAAAAATACCCCTTTCACTGGTTTGTCCAGTAAAAGGGGTACATATCATTTCATAGAAATCGATTTTGTCGAGTCACCCCCGCACAGTTTATTAGATATCTAAAAAGCTTTTATAAAGCGAATTTAGATATCAATAAACCACTGCGTCTATAAGTTTTCATATACACCTTGTTAAAATTTAGGACTTTTGGGTCAGCCCTTTTACTTAATTCTTACTTCTTTTTAAAAAACACAATACCCGTCATTAGTTGCCATAAGGTTATTTGATAAACAGTCATTCTTTCGTAAATAGCAACAACATCAGAGAGGTGGTTGTTGATTGCATTATTCATAAACCCTGCACTAATTAACCCGATAATCCCTAGCACTATAGATACAACAGCGTATTTTTTATTCTCTCTAAATAATGCTACTCCACTTAATAAAAGCTGTAAAAATTTCCACCTAAAAACGATAATCTCGCACCTAAACCATGAAGCCCATCTTCACTTGGAACACCACCTTGATATAATCCTACCAATACACTTCCAATAGCAAAAATTAAAGGAGTTAGTATCAATAGAGTACCTAGTTTTCTAATCCTTACTTTTTTTCAAATATTAGTAAATAGTAAGCAACAGAAATACTATACCTGTTACAACAAAGTCAATATTCATAAGAATAGCTAATTTTGAAAAATCCATTTGGAACTCCATCAACTACTAGGTACGGATAAACTCCTAGTGAACTAATAAAATGCTTTGAATATACTTCTCCCCAAAGGAAAACCAGTACCTATTCTTTTCGATAAATTCACCTAATAAGTAGATTATACCATTTAAAATAAATAACAAAGCTCCAATATGAATGGTATTATTTTTGATTATCCATTAATAATCTCCTAACAATTATAATTGTATTCTAACATAATTATATAAAACTTACCTAATATAATTCAGCTCATCAATTAATTTATTAATAAAAAGATCTAGTATAATATACTTATCCATATACGAAGATTTTAATAACTTATCATAGTCAGCTGATAAAATCAATGTTTTCATAATTTTATCAACACTATAATTTCTGATCCCATGAGCTGCCAACTGCACTCTATACGGATGAACGCCTAATTCCTTAGCTATATCTTTTTGTGAATAATGTTCATTTAGAAGTACTTTCACCTTATAATACATTCTTAATTGACCGCTAATTAAAGATAGCAAGAATATTGGCTCTTCTTTTTTAAAACTAATGAATTAAACACGACTCTCAATTTAGCATAATTTTTTTCCCAAACAATTCATTGGTCAAGCTGAAAAACATCATACTCTAAACTTCTAGTTGCTAATAATTCTATATCTTCTCGCGTTATTATCTTCTTATCATCACAATATAAAAGGAGTTTTTCAAGTTCTTTTTTATATTAGCAAAATCCAAACGAGTGTAATTCACTAGAAATTCTGCATCAACTTTAGAAATTTTCACATCGTGCTTTTGCTACTATTTTTTTACAATATACTCTGATATTTCCTTCTCATTAAAGTTAGAAAAATTCTTTAACTTCTCCCATTTTTTTAATCTTCTTTATTAATTTCTTTCTACTATCAATCTTATCCGATATTTTTTTAAAATCAGCACAACGTCTTCATTAGTATTCTCTAAGTAATTCATCAATGCATCAACATTATGTTCTACTTTAATTTTTTTAGGTTTCGCTAATAAGAAATTACAATTCTCAGCAACGACAACTTTTTCATTCCCAAATAATCCACTACTTCTACACTCATAGACTAAAGTTTCTATAGTATTTTTCATTCATATTAATTTTTACATAATTAAATTCATCTAGTTCTTTAAGATATTTTTTTGCTAAACTTTTCTCGTAATCATTAATAGCTCAAAATTTTCTCCATATATCACATAGATATTTTTTTCATCAATCATCTACCTCAATCTCAAATTCTCTATCCTGATTTTTTCACCTTTACTTTTTTTATCATAATAAAAAAACAGATGTACTACCAAATTTCATCTCAGTTCCATTATTCAAAACGATATACTCTACTTTTTTTATATTGAGCTATATCTTTTTAATTCTAATAATTTCCTATTCACACTATCTACTACTACAATCTTATTCACTAAGTTATTTGCTAATAAATTTGTCGCATATTCACTTTTATTTTTCTTAGATGAAGTAAGTAGTAAATAATTGAATCTATCCTTACCTTCATAGTTCAAGAGTGAATCATATTCACTCATTATATCATATTCTCTATCTTTTTCTGTAATCTGTATAAAAAAATTTTTTATATTACTAGATGTATTTATTATCATATTATTACTATTTTTCTCTAATATAATAAATATTTTTCTTTTTCCTATTTTTTAGCTCCTCTATATATTCTTTAGGTATATAACTCGAAATAATTAGTATTATAGCAACTGTCAAAACTCCGATTGCGACTTTTTGAATATTTTAATCTATTCAATTCAGTCATAATATATACAACTACTATAAAAATAACAATAATTATAAAAATACTCTGTTTTTCCAATTCTTAGTGGTTTTTATATATAAGAATATTTCTTGAAGTTTATCAAAAAAATACTAAAGGTAAAATTCAATAACGGTCTACACAAAATATTAAATATAGGTACACTTAATAAAAAAATATTATATAACTTATCAATACTAATGGAAATAGTATTATACTAAATATTAGCACTAAAACTATATTACTTAGTACGGAAATATAAACAATAGTATGAAAATTATAAAAGTAATATCAGCATACTTGCCAATGTAGAAATAATACTAATTCTCAAAGACATATGTAGTTTATTTCTAGAGGTTTTAATATAACTTTCTGACATCAATAAACTAAATGTTATAAAAATGATAATTGAAAACCAATATTAAAAGTATACAACGGATTATAAAATAATAAGATTAAAAATGTAAAGCAGTAAACTATCCAATTTATCAATACTTTTTCTTCTGAAAATTATATAGAATATAATCATAAAACCTGCTCTGAGAACAGATGCACTAGCCCCATAATAACATATATAACGGAATTATAATTAAGATTATTTTTTTCTATATAATCAACACTTACTTTAAGTTTTAATAAAATAAAATATATTAATGATATTAGTACCCCAATATGTAAGCCAGAAATTGCTAATAAATGACTAGTACCTAAGTTTTTAAAAGAACTAACTTCATCTCTCAACAAATAACTTTTATCTCCAAAAATTAAGGCTTGAAAATACCCACTCTTATCAAAGGTAAGTTCTCTATCTATCTTCAAGGTCATTCTATTCCTAAAGGTTTTGAATTTAAAAAGAAGAGAATCTAAATTCTTAACCTCAGATATTTCATTAATAGAAACTTTTTAAAAGATTCCTCTATTCTCGTTATACTTTTTATAATCAAAAGAATAAAAATTAGTTTTACTTGGAACGTCTTCTATATTAGCAACTACAGATAATTTTTCCACCCCAAAAATTTTTTTCTTTTAAAAATTCTTCTCTTCTTCACTCTTAATTTTATAGTTTATTAGTACCTCCTCATTTCCAATACGTCCAATTCCCGACATATAATTTCCATTTTACATTTTAAATTATCAGAAATCACTAGTTCTAAATTATAATTTTTCAACATTTTTTCAAATGAGAAATATTAGTTTTTTTGTTCATATGCTCCACGAATAAAAAGCTAAAGAAGACTATTAAACAAATAATAGTTTTTCCTAGCATTAAGATTTTTTTATTTTTCCAAGTTATTAGTAGAAAAATAACAATACATAGCATAGATGTCATTAAATTATAATTTAATAATATCGCCCCTAATGCTAGTAAGGAAAGTTGTAAGTATATCATTACTATTTATCTAGTAACCTTTCTACTACATTATTTACATCGTAATCTATTTTTTTCTTACGACAACACCTGATTTTTCTAATAACTCTCGAGCATATTCATTATTTCTATAATCATTTGCATAGCAAATTTCTTTTTATCCCTAGCTTGAATTATAGATTTTTGTACAATTCAAACATGGGAAGTGTGTAACATAGATTGTTGCACCTTCAGTTCCAACACCGAATTTAGAACATTGCAAAATAGCATTTATTTCGGCATGAATCGTTCTAACACAATGTCCTTCCACTACTTTACAACCAACATCTATACAATGTTCATCACCTTTAATTGAACCATTATAACCACCTGAAACTATTCGTTTATCTTTGACTATTGTCGCCCCAACAGATAACCTACTGCAAGTCGATCTAAGTGAAAGCAGGTGACTTTTGAGCCATAAAAGTACTCATCCCAACTAATTCTTTTGCATAACTATACCTCTATTTTTATCTTTAATTTTTCTCAAAAGTAGCTTTTCCTATCCCTTTTACTTTTGTTATATCTTCTTTCTTTTTAAAATCCCCATTTTTTTCTCTAAATGAAATAATTGCTTCAGCCTTAGTTTTTCCAACTCCTGAGATTTTCATGAGTTGTTCTTTATTGGCGGTATTTATATTTATCACATCTTTGTTAGATGAACTTGAACTACCATCAGAAATTTGTTTTGGTTTCTCTCCATTTTTTTAAGAACGTAAATAACCATCTGATCTTTTAACTTTTTTTGACTTAAATTCAAAGTGGAAGTATCAGCATCTTCTAATAAACCACCAGCTTCTTCAATTAAATCTTTTTACCCTTTTATCTTTCGTTGTTTCAAATACCCCAGGGTGTTTAACCGCACCTTTTACATCAACAAAAATTTTTGGAATCCTGTTCTTCTTTTTTGTCATCCTTACTCACTTCTGAGTTTTGAGAATTAGAAAAAGGTTACATCATTATAATCTTCTGTTTTTATCATGACCAAAATACAAAAGTCCTCCAATTATAACAAGTAAACTTCAGAGTAATGCCAAAACAATTGCCTTAACATTTTGTTTTTAAAAATAAAACAACATCTTCTTTATTAATATTCATATTTCTCCCCTAGTACTAATATTATATCATTAAATTTATCATAATAATACTGAAAACTTAGCCTTCTTATTATTTATAATTTTATGCTATACTAAGATAAAAATAAACATTATCATAAAATAGGTAGGAGAGTCACTATGGCTAACGAAATGAATTTATTAAATTGGACATTCTTCAGAGAAGTTGCTATCCCGCAAGATATTGCAAACTTATTGATAAACGGTGAACAACTTGTTGCAGCATTTGCGACAATAAGGGACGTTGCTGTATTTACAGATAAACGACTTATTGTAAAAAGATGCTCAAGGACTTACAGGATAGAAATCTATTCCCTTCCATACTCTTCAATATTAATGTGGTCAACTGAAAATGCAGGTAAAATCTTCGATTTAAATGCCGAAGTAGAGCTTTGGACTAAAGTTGGAAAAATAAAAATTAATCTAAGAAAAGATATCGATATTCGTAGATTTGATACGTTACTTGCTCAATATATACTATAGTCTTATAACTTAGAAATAAAAACTAAAAATCCTAAAAATTAGAGATTTCCTCTAACTTTTTAGGATTTTTATTAAATATAAAGTTGAAGTTTTTCTCCATCTTTATATACTTCGTCAATAATTGCTCCACCTAGACAAACATCTCCATCATAGAAAACAACCGCTTGTCCTGGAGTAACCGCACGTACTGGTTCTTTATAGACAACTTTTACTTTGTTATCCTCTAATACTTCTACTTCAACTTCAGTATCTGGTTGACGATATCTGAATTTTGCAGTACATGTGAATTTATTAGGTTGTGGATTTTTCGTTGTAAATGATAGTGAGCTTGCTAATAAGCTATCTGAATATAGTTTTTCATTGTGGAATCCTTGGCAAACGTACAGTATATTGTTTTCAAGGTCCTTACCACATGCAAACCATGCTTCACCTTCTGTATCTTTAGTTCCACCAATACCTAAACCATGACGTTGACCGATTGTATAGTGCATTAAACCGATATGTTCTCCACGGACATTACCATCTAAGTCAACCATTTTACCACCTTGAGCTGGTAGGTATTGAGATAAAAATTCTCTAAAGTTTTTCTCACCGATGAAACAAATACCTGTTGAGTCTTTTTTCTTCGCTGTAGCAAGACCCGCTTCTTCTGCAATCTTACGAACATCTTTTTTCTCTAGTTCTCCTACAGGGAATAAAATATTTTTAATTTGGTGTTGTTTCAATTGAGATAAGAAGTAAGTCTGATCTTTATTATTATCAACACCACGTAACATTAAACGTTCTCCATCAACATCTTTTAACTCGCGCATAGTGCCCTGTTGCTACATAGTCAGCACCTAAATCTTCTGCGTATTCTAAGAAAACTTTAAATTTAATTTCTTTATTACACATAATATCTGGGTTAGGGTGTACGACCTTTTTGTATTCATCTAAGAAGTAAGTAAATACTTTGTCCCAATATTCTTTTTCAAAATTAATAGAGTAATAAGGAATATCTAATTGTTCACATACTTTAATTACATCTTCGTAATCTTTTTCCGCAAGACAAACTCCTCTGTCATCTTTTTTCTTCCCAGTTTTTCATGAAAACACCGATAACATCATATCCTTGTTGTTTTAGAAGATATGCTGTTACAGATGAATCAACTCCACCACTCATCCCAACTACTACTTTTTTTGTTGCTATTCATTGTAGTTCCTTTCTTTTATTCTTTTTTTCTAAAGTTACAATCTTCTCTATAACTTCATCAATTAACTCTCTGCTAGTGTCAAAACCTACACTAATTCTAACAGAATTCCTGCACGTTCAATATTGTACATTTCTGTAATTATACGACTTCTTTAATATTTCCTGAACTACAAGCTGATCACCAGAAATATAAATGTCACGAGCATCTAGATACGTAATAAGTCGTTGTGCTTCAATATTTTTAAAAGTAAATATTCAATATATTCGGCAATGAATTCTCTATAGATCCGTTTACTTCAAATTCAACTTCGTTTTTCTCAAGTTCAGAAATAAAGTAATTTTTCAATTCTCTAAGAGCTGGAATTGAATTTAATGTCTCTGACAAACAGTCATTAAGAACTAGTATCCCTAGTAAGTCTGTTGTTCCAGAACGAAGACCATTTTCTTGGCCTCCACCTAATAATAATGGTTCAACGTCTCCATTTTTTTGCGTATAAAAATCCAAAATTATTAAGCGAACCTAATTTATGTGCTGATGCTGAAGCAAAATCTAAACCTAGTTCTTTCACATCAATTTCAACTTTTCCTAATGCTTGAACAATATCACTATGCAATAGTATATTTTTATCTGCAATAAGTTCTGAAATCTCTTTTTATAGGATTTAATACCCCTGTTTCATTATTTGCTAACATAATTGAAATTAACTACCGTCTTAGAATTAATCTTATCTTTTTAATTCCTCTGAGTGATATAGCTCCACTTTCATCTACTGATAATTCATGAACCTTAAATCCAAATCTTTCAAGTCTCTTAGCACTAGCTTTAACAGATGGATGTTCTATAGATGAAATTATTATTTCACCTGTTTCAAATCTAGTTAATACGTGATTAAATACTGTATTATTACTTTCAGTACCCCCAAATTAAAAATTATTTCATTACTACTTGCATTTAGAGTATTAGCTATTTTTCGCGTCCTTCACGAACTAGCCTATTATTTTTCTTTCCTAGAGTATGGCCACTACTTGGATTAGCATAGACTTCTTTTAGTATATTCATATTTTTTTCTATGATATCAAAATGTTTTTCTTGATGTTCTTTGCGTAATCTAAATAAATATTCGCCATATCATCGCCTCCTAATATTAATCATATTATATTTTTAACACAAATAATAGTCAAATAAAATCAAAACCACTTTACGCTATATAAATATATTGGATATAAAATTATTAATCCCTTTCTTATCTTTACAGAAAGGACTAATATAATTTTATTTTGTTTTTCTCTAAGTTTACTTATGACTATTATTAATATTGCCAATACTCCTGAAACATACAACAATATATTTTTGTTCCTCTAAAATAGGAGTATTAATCACTCGTGGTTGAGTGTATACTAAATAACAAAAATGTCATTGGATAAAATAGAAGTTTTGCAGATCTTTGTAGCATCTAACTTTCTTTAATACTCTAACACTACTTACAATCGGAACAGTTATCAGAATATACATCCAATCAATTGGTAGTTTTCCAGAAAAAGTAGGCAGGTATGATACAAATAAAACTTATGAAAAGCTATTATTTTTAAAGATTATTGTATATACTGTATACATAAAATCCGCAGAATTTTTAATTTAAATAAGCCATTAACAATAATTAAAATAAAAATATAAGTACCTATAGTAAGTTTAATTTCATTACTAATATTGTAGTTAGACCCTTGTGTAATAAATGTAGAAATATTCATATATAAGTACATTATTATAATCGGAAAATATGTCCAAACATACGCTAGGAATTTACTATTTTCAAAATATGGTACTTCCCATTCCCAGATGTACTGTCTATCAATTACTTCAAGAATAAGGGCATCTAAAAATGTTCCTGCTATTAAATTAAAAAGAACATCTTCAAAAATTTCCTCGTGCTAACATTAGCATTATAAAATTAACGATTACAAACAATCCGACTCCCAAGAAACCTGCAAAATATAACACTATCATTGCTGGTGTATTTTTTTAGAAAGCACTCTGTCCGTATCTATTAAGATATTCTGTATTTTCTACTACCAAATAATTATAAATATTTGAAATACTTGAATTATCTTGTTTTATTTTTTAATATCCCAGCCAACAGCGATCTTACTGGGAAAAATTCAATTTTTGTAAAATCTATATTGCAAATTTCTATCCAAAAATCATCATTCATTTCTGAATCCTTAGAAACTATTTTTGACAGTTCTCGCATACTTTTTAAATCATTAACGTTTTTCTTTCAACTTATCGACTAAAAGTAATGCTTGTTTACGACTTTCTTCTAACTTTTTCACTAATATTATTCACTCTTCAACTCTCCTATTCCTTAATAGTTATTTTAAATATAATAATTTACAACATCTTCTAACATCTTTTAATCCTAACTTCTCAAATTCTTTATCTTCAACACGTTTTGGTGTAGTTTAAAATACCCTAATGCCGATATGAAAATCATGCAGTACTCTAGTTCCTCAGATAGAACTTCCTCATTTGAATGTTCATAATAATGTTTTTAAAAATAGATCTTTTTTTAAATTTATCATTATCTAAATCTTGATAGAAATATTTAATAAAGTCTAAATAATAACTAGCATATTTTACTCTTTCAAAATCTATTAATACTAAATTATCATCTTTTCTCATAATATTTCTAAGACCGAAATCTCCATGAATTAAAAACTAGTGTTTTTTTCATACTCTTCATCTAACTTCCTAATATTTTTTAAAAATTTAGAATGAAACTCACTTATTTTTAGGATACTCTTTTCTATCAGCTAATCTATATACATTTTTCTAGAACTTTTTCCAATGAAATTTCTTTGTCATTTTTCAATTAAGAGCCAATTTCCTCTATGAAAATCAGATATTAACACTGCTATTTTTTTATTATATCTTCATTATTTATACTTTCCTTATTTAGTGGAGCAAAATCTTCATATTTCAATACTAGTGCAGAATACTTAGGAAAATCTAATAAAAAAATTACCTTTATTTCTTAAAACTTTTATACTCTAGTTTATATTTTTAATGGATCTTTAAAAATTTTTAACGAATACTCGTTGTCCTAATCTTTTAGAAAATCCTATAAAATGTGTATTTTTCAGAAATATGATTTATTTGTTGTAAATTAGTATCTAATAATTCTTCAAGTTGTCTTTTCATAATTACACCAAAACATTTATAAAAAGGAGTGACTCAAAAATCATGATTTAAAGAAATCAATTTTGTCGAGTCAGTTCCTTCTAATCTTTATCCTCTAACTTCTTCTAAGTCTAACGTTGACTTCGCATTTAGCGTTAACGGATTAGAAAATATATTATTTTTATAATAATAGTATCCTACCGCTCCCATCATCATGCATTATCACTACAATAACTCATTTTTGGAATAAGTACTTTTACTCCTAATTGTTGTTCTAGATCTAAGACTTGCTTACGAAGTTCGCTAGTACCTGCAACCCCACCTGCTAAAATCAACTGTTTAACACCTAGATTCGCAATAGCTTTCTTAGTTTTTGCGATTAAAACTTCTACTACCGCCGTTTGGAAACTACAAGCTAAATCTTCAGGTACGATCTCTTCACCACGTTGTTTTGCATTATGTACAAAGTTAATCACCGCTGACTTCATACCTGAAAAACTAAAATTATAATCGTCACTATCAATCATTGCACGAGGGAATTTATACTTATCTTCACCCAACTTGGCTAGTTTGTCTACTTTAGGACCTCCTGGGTACTCAAGATTTAACTGTCTTGCTACCTTATCGTACGCTTCACCTACAGCATCGTCATGAGTAGAACCGATTATTTCAAAATCAAGTTCATCTTTCAAATAAACTAGTTCTGTATGTCCTCCACTAACAACAAGAGCTAATGATGGATAAACTATATCATTGTCTATATTACTAGCATAAATATGTCCTGCAATATGATGTGCACCTATTAAAGGTTTATCTAAAGCATAACTTAATGTTTTCGCAACATTAACACCAACTAGTAATGAACCTATTAATCCAGGTCCTTGTGTTACACAAATTGCATCTATATCGTTCAAAGTAATTTGGGCTTCTTCCAAAGCTTCTTCAACAATTTGCATCACTACTTCTATATGTTGCCTACTCGCTATTTCAGGAACTACCCCACCAAATTGTTTATGTGTTTCAATTTGACTACTTACAATATTCGATAGTACTTCTTTTCCATTTTCAACTACAGCTACACTAGTTTCATCACAACTTGTTTCTATAGCTAAAATAGTTACATTTTCTAAATTTTTTTATATTCTTTCATTACTAAAATCACTTACCATTACAAAAGCATTTTTCTCCATTGTTTTTGTAATAATTTTTCTCATATCGACTGTTGTGAATCCAGATTTTTCATAAATAGTTATTGCAGGCATGTTACTCACGAACTTCAACAATAGCTTTTTTTACACCTTTTAGTTTTAAAAGTTGCATTACATAAGTGAAGAAAATTTGTCCTAATTTTTATTTTGATGCGGTTTATCAATAACTATCTTATTAACTTGATATTCATCAGCAACAAACCAACCACCACAGAATCCAATAATTTCACCGTCATTAAATAATCCGTAATACTCTGAGTTTTCATGTTCCAACTCGGACTTAAACATTTCTTTCGTCCAAGCATCTTCGAAATTATCTACATCTATTCTTGATAATACATCTAAATCATTAACATCAACTTTATTTATTTTTATCATTTTCAAGTTCCCTTTCTGCTTCAGTTTTTCTTAAGTATTGTGGTTTCATATTATAACAATCCACATCTTCTAATGAATCATAAATTTTAAAAACATTAGTGCACTGAACCATGTCATTATTTTTTGAACCTTCTAAAAGAGAATCATTTAACTTTTCTATATCTTTACTAATATAAACAAATTCATCACTTTGAGATAATAAAAAGTTATTAATTTCTTCAAAGAGTAGTATCCTTCTTCCAGTACCTCTACTAATTTTTCCTTCTTCATTTTTATAAACTGCACCAAAAACATTTCCTCGACGTGCATCAATAAATGGAACTAATAATTTGTTGCTATCAAACTCTAACAAAGCTTTGTAACTTCAAAGAAGATACTTTCTTCAAATTAATCTTCAGTGTGTAGCTAAAGTTTTACAAACAGCTGCGACTACACGAATTGCTGTATACGATCCTGGTCCTTCACTTGATATAATTTCAGTTAAATCCGTTTTTTCTTATCTGCTTCTTTTAAACAATTATCGATTTCTTCTAAAATCACTGCTGATAAATTATTACTACATACAAAACTTTTTTCAGCTAATACAGTCTTATTTTTCAAAAGCATGCAATTGAACATACTCCATTAGAAGCTTCCACTATTAAACTTACCAATTTTCACGAATCCTTTCTTCAATTTTTTATATTCACCACTAGAAATAATTTCAACTTCTCTATAATCTTCTACTAAGCGAATATTGAAAATTAATCTTTCATTCGGTAAGAATTCTTCAATAAATTCTCCCCATTCGATAATACTAACATTATCTTCAAAGAAAATATCTTCAAATCCTAAATCTTCATCGCTATCTTCTAAACGATAAGCATCAATATGATATAATTTTCCATTAGGATATTTATATTCTTTCATTATATTAAAAGTTGGTGAATTAACTACACTTTTTACTCCTAAATATTCTGCTAAATATTTCGTAAATGTTGTTTTACCTGCGACTGGATCACGCATTTAACAAAAGTACTAATCTATCTTCTATACCTTCACTAACAATTTTTCGCTAAACGTTTAGTATCTTCTAAATCTCTTATAACTATTTTTTAACATTGTTAATCCTTCTAAATTTTTAATTTATTTTACCATCTACTATAATACCATATTTACCAGTATATTCCAACAACTAACAGCGTAATTATAGGCACAAAAATAACCAAGACATCTCTATCTTAGCGTTATTGTGACTCATATAATTGTTGTTAAATCAAATATTATTTTACTACTCTTACTCTTGAAGTTCTTTCAATTGAGTGCGACTTCTTGTAATTTTTCACCAAATGGCATTTGAGCACGTAGTACTAAGTTAGCTGGAATATCCCATTCTGCGAGCAACTTTTTCATCAGTACTGGGTTATAGTGCTGAATGTTAGCTCCAACTCCAACTTCTGCTAATGCATTCCAAACTGCAAATGATGCAATCCCTGTTGATTGTTCTGACCATATTGGGAAATTATCAGCATATGATGGAAATTGTTCTTGAAGACCTTTCACTACATCGTGATCTTCGAAGAATAAAATTGTTCCGTAAGCTGCTGACAAAACTATCGATTTTTTTCCTTTAGTAGGCTGCTTTAGCTTCTTCATTTGGTAAGAATTTTTCTAATTCTCCAAAAAGTAATATCCCAAAGTTTTTGGTGATTTTCTCCTAATAATACTACAGCGTGTGCAGTTTGTGAATTAAATGCACTTGGTGAATACTTAACCGCATTATCAATAATTTCTAATGCTTCTTGTTCTGAAATTGGTAAGTTTTTACCTAACGCATATACACTTCTTCTATTTTGATATAAACTTTTTTTGCTTCTGTCATTATTATGTCCTCCGTTTTTAGCTATTGCTAAACTTTATTATTGCTTTATAATTGTTATATATATTATTATAATATTTACCCAAAAAAATAACAAGTACGTTTTTACAATAGTAAGTATCTTTTTAGATAGAATTGTATAATATCAACGAAATTTTAAGGAGATTTTTATGGAACAACAAGAACCTTTTTGGAAAAATGCCCTTTTTACAACTCAAAAAAATATTATCAGGAAAATGGACAATTCTTATTCTTCATCTTCTAGAAGATAAAAGTGTTAGATTTAATGAGTTACAAAGATCACTAGGGACAATTACTCAAGCAACATTGACAAAACAATTAAAACAATTAGAACAAGATGGATTAATAAATCGTAAAGTTTATGCCCCAAATACCACCAAAAAGTTGAATACAGCCTAACGGATATTGGTAAAAAATTCCAAGCTGTACTAAATGAATTAGAAATTTGGGGGAATGATTACATCGATTACTTAAAAAGAAACTAGAAGCTGTGTAAAGTTATGGATAAGCTAAATGAAATTAAAACAAAACTTCATTTTTCTTTCAAGTGAACAATTAGATATTATTCATGAGACTTATTTCTTCTTGGAATATTAAGAACAATAAAAATTCAAACAGATGAAAATCTAGTTAAGAAAATTTATGAAAGTACAATATCACCTATAGAAGATCACTGAAGAATTATTCAAAAGAAGAACTCTTAGAAGAATATGGGTATTATTTTATAATCAACAGAATATTGCAGATTCAAATTTTGGAGAAGTTTCAATAGAATATAATTACGATGATAGTGATGATATAACTTCTCCATTTATTAATAATTCTATTCAAACTAAGGACTTTTCATATTGAAGAATACGCCAATAACAATATTAAAATAGATAATTTTATTTCTGAATCTTCAGTTACTGATACACAGACTACCACATCAAACATTGAAGTCGATGACTTCGATCACTTATTTCAGATACAGATTTCGATTCATTAACTGGCCTTAATAAAAAGCAAATATGATGATTTAGACTTTTCAGCATTAATATCGAAGAAACCCAAATAAATATTATTTTTCAAAAGATGGAAGTGACTCAAAAACGTGATTTCGGAGAAATCGATTTTGTCAAGTCACCCTCGCCTGATTTATTAGATATCTAAAATATTCTATAAAAGCAGATTTAGATATCAATAAACCACTGCGTCTATGAGTTTTTATATAAACTTTTAAAAAAATTTAGGACTTTTAGGTCAGCCCCGTTTTTGTATTTTATATACATCTAATTTAAAAAGAAAAGCAGATTTTTCCGCTTCTCTTTTTAACTTTAGAAGAAATTATTTTTCTTTACGTCTTTTTCATTGCTGATAAAGCTATACCTAAAATTGCTAATCCATAGCCAGCTATAGATTACTTTCTACCCCAGTGTTAGGAAGTTTTTCAACTTTAGCTTTTTAGAAGTATTATTTAAAAGTAACAATATCTTGATGTTTATCATTTTGGTTCACCATTTCTTATATGTTATTTTCATTTCCTCTATTATCAGTATCATAATTATCATTATGATAATTATTATTACCGTTATTATTGTTGTTATCCGCATTATTCGGATTTGTATTATTTTCTGGAATACGTTGTTTTTCGATTACTTTTACGGGAACATTAACTGTAACTCTTTGTCCATTTGGTAATTCTATCTCTACTGGTACCGCTGTTTTTTCACCTGGTGTTGTAGTTGTTGGAATTTCTCCTACTTTTGTAATTTTCCATCCTTCTGGAAGATCTACATGTTTCTTAACATCATCTTGAGTTATCGGAGTTCCTACTTTCACAACTATAGGAGTAGTTTTGGTGTTACAATTACTGGCACTTTTACTGTAACACGTTTACCTCCTGGTAATTCAATAACTACAGGTATACTTGGGCGTTCACCTGGAACGTCTGTTGAAGGTTTATCACCGATACTTATAACTTTTCCACCTTTTGGAATTTTCACATGTTTTTCAACTTCTTCATTAGTAATAGGTTCCCCTAGTTTCTTAACAATATCTTTTATTGGCGTAACGTTTACCGGTACTTCTACTTCTATTTGTTTTCCGTTAGGAAGTTCAATTTTCACTTTAACAGTACCTTTATCTCCTGGGGTATTAACTTTTGGAATTTCTCCTACTCCAATAATTTTTCCACCTTCTGGGACTTTAACATGTTTTTCTATATCCTCTTTAGTTAGTGGTGTATCTGTAACAGGAGTTTCAATTCCAGTTGCAGGAGTTACAGTTATAGGCACTTCCACTGTGATTACTTTTCCATTTGGTAATTCTACTGTTACTTTCACCGGAGTTTTCTTACCTGGTGTTGTTAAATCTGGAATGTTTTCTACTTTCGTTACTTTTCCACCTTCTGGTATTGTTATTCCTTTTGTATAATCCTCTGGTTGTAACGGTGTTTTTGTAACTGGAATTTCTAAACCTTTGACAGGTGTTATATTTACTGGTACCTCTACTATGATTACTTTTCCATTTGGTAATTCAATAGTTACTTTCACTGGAGTTTTCTTACCTGGTGTTGTTAAGTCTGGAATATTCTCTACTTTTGTTACTTTTCCACCCTCTGGAATCTTAATACCTTTAGTGTAATCTTCTGGCGTAAATGGTGTTGTCGTAACTGGTGTCTCTATTGGTTTTACCGGTGTCACATTTACTGGTACTTCCACTGTTATTACTTTTCCGTTTGGTAATTCTACTGTCACTTTAACTGGATCTTTTTTACCTGGTGTTGTTAAATCAGTATATTTTTCTACTTTTGTTACTTTTCCACCTCTGGAATCTTAATACCTTTAGTGTAATCTTCTGGTGTAAATGGTGTTGCCGTAACTGGTGTTTCTATTAGTTTAACAGGTGTTACATTTACCGGTACTTCCACTGTTATTACTTTTTCCGTTTGGTAATTCTACTGTCACTTTAACTGGATCTTTTTACCTGGTGTTGTTAAATCTGGTATATTTTTCTACTTTTTGTTACTTTTTCCACCCTCTGGAATCTTAATACCTTTAGTGTAGTCTTCTGGTGTAAATGGTGTTGCCGTAACTGATGTTTCTATTGGTTTAACAGGTGTTACATTTACCTGTACTTCCACTGTTATTACTTTTCCGTTTGGTAATTCTACTGTCACTTTAACTGGATCTTTTTTACCTGGTGTTGTTAAATCCGGAATATTTTCTACTTTCGTAACTTTTCCACCCTCTGGGATCACAATTCCTTTAGTGTAGTCTTCCGGTGTTAATGGTGTTGTTGTCACCGGTGTTTCTATTGGTTTAACAGGTGTTACATTTAGCGGTACTTCTACTATAGTTGTTTTTCCATTTGGTAAGGTAACTGTAACTTTAACAGGATTTTTCTTACCTGGTGTTGTTAAGTCTGGAATATTTTCTACTTTCGTAACTTTTCCACCTTCTGGCACTTTAACATATTTAGCAATATCATCTTTTTGTTATCGGTGTATTTGTTACCAGTGTTTCAATTGGTGTAGGGTTTTGCTTCAACAACTTTAATTGTAGCTGGGACTTCCACCAATACTTTTCCATTTTTATCTTTTACAACTACTGTTACTGGTTTATCTCCAATAGTTGTTGCATCAAACGGCTCAGTTTCTCCATCAGGAACTTTGTATTCAAATGTAGAACCTTCTGGATAATCACCTGGAGTAATACTGTCTTTTGCTTGTGGTTTTTCAGTTGGATTTACTGGTATTAGTTGTTCTTTTCCTTCAACAACTTTTACTTTCGCTGGGACTTCTACTAGAGTATCGTCTCCATCTTTTGCTTCTACTATTACATCTTTTTCTCCTGGTGTTTTTTGTATCTACTGGAGCTTTATATTTAAATGTTATTCCATCTGGATATTGTTCAGGATTAATACTTTTAGAAGCATCAGGTTGTTTATTATTTTTATCTACTGCTACATATTGAGTTTTAGGCTCTACAACTACTATTTTTAGCCGGTATTTTCATGACTTTATCTCCAATTTTTAGCTACTACTACGACATCTTTCTCTCCTGGTGTCGATGTGTCTACTGGAGTTTCATAGAGAACTCTGTACCTTTGAGGAATGCTTTGAGGATCATACTTCCTTCCGCATTTGGTTGTTTGTTATCTTTATCAACAGACACAAATTGCGGATAACTTTCTACAACACGTACTGTTGCGGGAACTTCCGCAATAGGATTACCCTCTTTATCTTTAACAATTACATTTACTTTGTAATCTCCAGGTGTTGTAGTATCAATTGGAGTTTTTGGATCGTATTCAAATGTTGAACCATCTGGATATTCAGTTTTGTCAATACTGTTTTTCTGGATTTGGTTGTTTGTTATTTTCATCAACTGGAACAATTTGAGAACTCCCTCTACAACTGTCACAGGGAACTTTAATAACGGTTGTTTTTCTTCTCCGTCAACAATATTTTTTACTGTAACATTTACATCTGTATCATCTGATAAATCTGGATTTTCTACATTTTCATCAATACTTACATTCGTAACATTTGCTGGAAGTTTTCCTTTAAATTCACTGTCTTCGATTGATTCTTTTGCCTTAGCAAGAACTTTTTCTTTTGCTTTTTCTTTATCACTATCTTTAGCTAACAATTATACCTTTTCAGTGTTGGTTTTGGAAGAACTATTACTTTAACTTTTTACTGGTTCTATTAAAGTTTCTCCATTTTGATCTGTGTAAGTCACTGGCACAGTGACTTCTTTCACACCTGGTTTAGCTGTAATATCTTTTGCTAAATCTTTAGGCTCACCTTTAGTTCCATTTTCACCAGGAGTAACAGCGTCAGTTATATCCTTAGCTGTAATTTCATCTCCTTCAAATACTACTTTAGATGTTGGAGTTGAACCAACTACATTAACAGGAACATCCACGTTAACAGAGACATCATCGATAACTTTTCCTGTAGCATTATCTCTATATTTAATTGTTACTGTTACTGGAGTTTGTTGACCGTTTTTATCAGTTTTTGGAGTGACGATAGCATCATCTGTTATGAATGGAGTTACACCTTTAGGAACATTTGTCAATCCATCTATTGCTTTTTTAACGCTTGCTCGGATCGCATCAATTAAAGTTTCATTTGGTGTTCCGTTTAAGACCGTAACCCCTTTTGGTGATGGTTTTGGTAGAACTTTCACAGTCACTTCAACCGATTCATCGCGTTTAAATTGATTTGCTCCATAAGTTACTGTTACTGGAACTTTAATCTCTTGACCTGCTTTTCCTTCTGTCGAAATATTACTTACATCAGGATTAGTAACTTTACCGTCTTTACCAGGTGTTGCAGCTTCTCCCTACTTTTTCAGAAGATGGTTTATCACCTTCAACTACATACACCGTTTTTGCAGTTGATACACGTGGTTGTACTTTAATCGTAAACTCTTGACTTATATTTTCATCCGTATCTTTTTTAGTATCAAATACTGGGTCTTTATCAAACGAATTATCTACAATATCATACCCCATTGATTTCAGTACATCAATACGAGTTTGTACATCACTTTCAGGGAATTATTTCACCTGTTTTACCAGTAAGCGTTAATGCATGCTCAGTTAATTCAGTTTCTGTTTGAGTTTTTGGGTCTACTGAAACAAATTTAACTTTTGCTTTTTGATCGTCTTTTTCATAAGTAATCTTGATATTTGCTTTTGGATCTGTAATTTTCGGTGGTTTTATATCCTTGTTCTGGATTTGCAGGATTTACTGGTTCTAATGGTGTCCCATTTCCATCTTTCGGAGTATATCCATCTTTATGAGGAATAATTTGAGTAATTTCTCCTGTTTTCGTTGGATCGTTTGGATCGTTCAGGGAATGGAATTGGTTCTCCATCTTTACCAGTTGTTGGATCGACTGGAATCAGCTTCCAATCTTCGTATAAGTAACTTTTTCAGTTTCATCAGGAATCACTTTAGTATTTTTATCTGGAGTAGCTACTTCTTTAACTGGAATTTCTTTTTTATCTGCAATATATCCAGGTAGAACACCTACCTCGACTTTATTCCATGATTTATTTGGACTTTTTCCCAATCAGTATAAGTTACTTCTTTAGTAACAAGATTAACGCTCGCTTTTCTTGTGAATGATACTTTCTGAATTGTATCGTCTTTCGCTTTTTCTTCAGCTGCTGTATCTGATTCTTTTTTCACATAAGAAATTACTCGTTTTTGCTGATGTATTTAAATCGGATTCAGCCAGTCCCTCAGACCATTTAAGCTCAGGAGTTTCTCCATTTGGATCACTGGACTGTCTTTTTCATGAGGTGTTGATGAAGGTACTTCAACGATTCTAGGTTTTAGAACAATCTCAAAAGTTTGAGAAGGTTTAGAAACTCCTGCCACAGTATCCTCTTGATCATCAAAGTTAGGGTGATCTCCATTTATATTATATGAATCACTTTCTATTTCATATCCTTTTTCCTTTAAGTTCTTTAATTTTATTAACAATCTCGTTACTATTCGGTAAAAGATGTTCCAGGCTCTCCTGTTAATTCAACTGTAGTTGTACTTTTTACCGTCAGTAGTTTTAACTACTACATTAGCTTTTTGATTTTTAGCTACATATTTGTATATAACTTCGATAGGATTTTTCAGTTAGCGTTCCTGAAGAATTATTTGGTAAATCCGTTTTAACTAACTTATATACAACTCCATTTTCTGTAAATTCTTCATCTGGAGTTACTGAATAATTATTTCCAACAATATTTTTCTAATTTTTGCTGTTCCATCTTTTAAAACATTTTCTTTAATTACCGATGAGTATCATTAGACTTAACATATTTTACAGTTACTTTACCATATTTGGCTTCATCATATCTTGCTACAATATTTGAAACAGCATCATATACTGTACCACTTGTCGATGTTCTATGTAAGGACTATTTTTAGTCACATATTCTTTAAATATGTAATATTTGTTGTCTGCTCCTTTAATAATATATGGCGCAGTAGCTGTTGTTGTTTTTTATGTTTCCATTTTGAGTTTCTACTTTCTTTGTAGTATTGTTAGTCTCTGTAGTTACATTTGCTTCTGTAAAATCTTTTTCTGGAGCACTAGTTGCAAATTTATCTACCTCTGCTGTTCCATCTTTAACGATAGATTTTGCTTTTAATATTGAATTATTATTCGCAGCATTAACATAACGCATCGCAACATTTCCAAGTTCTAAATAATCTGCTAACCATGTACCATTAGTATCGAATGTATTTTTTTTCGGATATATCCATTCAAATGTCATTGTTGGTGAAAATTGACCATTTAAGTTTCCTTCTTCACCATCTCTTGTAACAGTAATTTCTTCTTCTGTTGGACCAAATTTTTTAGTGTCACTGTGATAAAGTTTTAAAGTATCTTTCACTGGTTCACGTGATACACCTAATGCTGCCCAGTCCACTTTATATAATATTCCTTTACTAACCTTACCTTTTACTATTTTTAACCGTTACTTCATCTTCTGTTAAATTAGTCACTTGGAAATAAACATCACCTCGAGTTCTTTTAAAATAACTCCATTTTCATTAACTTTTTGAGTTAGCAGTTGTAATGTTATTTTTGGACATTTGCTTTAGCAGGATTAAAAATTTCCAATTTTAGCAAATTTATTTAGATTCTTGTTTTTAATTTTAATTTTTATGGTTGTACCTGTATCATATTCATACTTGTTAGATGCGAGTCTGAACTCTTCATTGTGAGATAATAATTCTCCGTTTTTCACTAATATCCATACTACCTGTAGTTGAAAGTACTGAAGGTGCATTACTTTCTTTATCAACTTCGATATTAGTTTTTATTCATGATATATTTTTCTCAACAACAGGTTGATCGTTAACAAGAATCTTACTTGTCACTTCTTTGTCTTCACTGATTTGTGGATAACGTAAACTATAATTATTAATAGAACCTTTAAATGTTACATCAGTTAAACTCTCAATGGCTGAAGTGAATTCATAAATAAATTGTGTTTTAGTCCCTCTATTTTGAAAATGTCTAGCTTCTTTTTCTTCTAAAGATACAGAATCATCACGTTGTGCTCAAAAAGATGTTTTATTCTGTGTTCCATTTTTTTCCATAACGCTGATTATATAACTCTTTTGTTTCCTTTAACTTTCTAAAAACTTTGCCGTCTTTACTTAATTCTTTAGGCAAGCTATCTCCATTTCCTAATTCTTCAAATGTAAGTGAAAAATTTATCTCCTTGTTTATAAGCTCCATCCTTGAATTTTAAGTTATAATGTGATGTAACTCCACTAAAACTACCCATTCTAGGTTCTGTAGATATAGAACCACTTGCTGTAATTTTTCCTCCGTCAACTGCTACATCATTGTTAGTTTTGAGTTTCGGGTGCTCTAAATCCACTTTCCCCTTTTCTGGAATAACTTTTTCCATTTCGAGATCGTTATTTTTATTTACTTTTTCCTCTTTTTATCAGAGTAGCTTTTTCATACTTTCTAAAACAGCTTTATTTTTTTAGTTCTACCACTTTTCTATTTATCTCTTCTTGAGTAGTTGTTGAACTTTGTTCTAATGATTTTTGCTGAAGTTAATTCTAATTTTGCTTCTTCTATAGTAGATTTCGTTTTATCACTAACATCGGCAGAATCTATAGCAGTCTGTAATCTATTAATAGAATTAACTAGTTCTGATTTATTAATTTGTTTATCAACCGTTGGTTGCATGGGTTGTGTTGTTTGATCTTTTTGTACTTGTTGTGTTGTTTTTCAAGTGTTTCCTTTTTATCAGTACTATCTACTTTTGAATTAATCCTACATTCTTCTCACTTGTGACGCTGTTAGTATTACCCTCTACCCTATTTACACTAACGTTAGAATTAGATTGTTGACTATCACTTGCAAATGCATTTGATCCTAAAAATGCGAATCCAGTAGCTATCAATACAGAAGCTGTACCAATCTTAAATTTTTATACCGTAGTAATTAATTTTTCTTGTTTTTTTGAATAATCATTTCTTATTATTCTTACTGCATTACTATTCCTCTAAATAAACAATAAAAATATAATTCACCTTTAAAATAAATATAAAAATATTTTTAAAAACAATGATAATTATGTGATTATGAATATTAAACTATTACTTTATTTTATAATCACTTTAGTTAATTTTAACTATAAAAATAAACTTGTGTCAATAGCTTTTCTATATTTTAAGTAGGTTTTAAGTTATAAAATCAACTGTTTTTTCATAAGAAAATAGTTGTTTAATTTAACAAATAACATCTTTTTAAGAAAAATATCAATTTACATAATCTTAATATTTAAAACTGCCAATACTTTTTATTATAGCTTTTCTGATGTTTACATAATTTATTAATAAAATTATTATATATATAATTCAACTTTTTGAGAACGTTTACAGTTTTTCTTTTAACATACACCTTTTTCGTAAATTAAACAAAAATCAGTAGCATATTCATGCTACAGACAATTATATTATTAATTTAAAATTTTATTTTCTAAATAATCGCAGTGTTCATTTCTAGATTTTGAACATATAAATTAGGCGCTTTATTTTTTTAATTTTCTAGCTTCTTCAATTAGGGATCGTAGCTTTTCATCGTCTAATTTTACTCCCCATTCATATGTCGCGAGTATATTTTTGTCTGTGGATTTTTGTTTAAACCTTGCTAATAAAGTTTTTATCCTTCATAAGTTCTTCTAGCAGTTCATCTTCTGGATTCACTAAACTTATTAATTTTACTAACAATGCCATAAGTTCAACTTTTAAACTGTTAACAAATCGTCTCTTTCAATATATAGTTTTCTTGTTTCAGTATATAAAGTATCAAAATCAAAGAAATATTCTAGCCCTTCTAATTTAATAAATTCTAGAGATCCGTTAAATAATTGTTTTTTGTAATTTCTAATGAGTTAATTTTTTCTACTATTTCCGGTTGTTCAATCAATAGATTCTTTCCTATACTTTGATAATATACATACTCCAGTTGTCAAAAATAGTATAAATCTTGTAGTTTCATCTTTACTAGCATGATAGAACGTCATACCATCGTTGAATCCCATTGGAATCAAGTTTAGAAAAGCTAATGCAAACCCTATCAAGGTGAATAGTAATTATAATAACTTGGTAAAACCAACCAAAATACAATAGAAAATACTAGATTAAACGTTACTCCACCTAATAAGTATAATTTATGCTTAAACTTCCCTTCAACATATTCAGGAGCTCTCATCAGACACTGACCACCTGTTCCAGCTAATCTTTCATATCTAATTTTTAAGTTTACCATTTCATCTTTTATAATTTTGAAATCAAACACTCTAAAACTTATAAATTTGTATCCTGATAGTAATCCAAAAATTAAATGTCCCGCTTCATGAATTATGACTTATAAAATAAAAGATATTACTCCTGCTATTAAGAACAAAATAATATTTGGTTTATCAACCCTCGAAAGTGTATCTCCTGCAATTTTACCAACTACATATCCTATTATTCCTCCAACAATCATAATTCCTAATATTTGTAACAATCCATTAATAATCTTTTCTTCATAAATTATCCTCCTATTCATATTTTTCATGAATATAATTCATCATATCACCGATATTTTTCAATATTTTCATCTACCAAAGATATACATCCATTCTCCCATAGCTGTTGCAAAAAAACCGCTGGTACTCTATCTATCAAGCAATTTCTTTTGAATATTTGTTATAAATATCTTCATTTGAATATTTGTATGTATATTTATCACGTCTAGATAAAAGCTATTCCGTTATTATTATGCTGGATTTTTCTTCGGTTCATTTTCCTACGACAACATCCGCATACATCTCAAATAAATCACATTCATAAGTATGATTATATAAATCAACTGTATATCCACCCGCTATTCGGTTATTATATTCTAAAGCGATATAATCGTTGTTGGCAATTTGAAGAACTCAATATGGAAAAATCTCTCTTTCATGCCAAATTCCTTAACAATTTTTCTCCCATAATCTCTTAATTTTGAGGATCTATTTCTTTTGATATAATATTTCCATAATCAAGACTATCATTTTAATAGATGCCCAATGTAGGTTTTGTGTAATAAAAACTAGTTTCAAAAACAACTTCTCCTCTTGAGTCAATTAGTCCATCATACGTACAAAAATTCCATTGTCTATATAACTTTCAATAAAGTATACAACCTCTTGAATCCATTGTTTTTAAAGTTTTTCTACATCTTTTTGATAAAAAGTTTATAAGTATTATTTGCTCCTACACCATTATCTGGTTTAGCTATTACTGGTAATTTTATCTCTTTAATTGCTTTTTCAAGTTCTTTAATATTCTTTACAGCACGTCCATAGCTACTGGAACATTTGCTTTAATAAATCTTTCTTTCATTTTTCGATTTATATTTTTGTAAAATCTAGTTTTTCGGTTTCACACCAGTTATATTAAACTGTTCTCTATTATTGAATCTAAAAATAACCAATGCTCATTATTAGACTCCACTCTATCTATAACTCCATGCTTATAGATTAAAAACGCTACTCCTCTTAAAAACTTCTTCATAATTTTCTAAATCATTTACTTTGTAATATTCAGTTAAAGCATCCTTTAAACCACTAGAAAGATTATCGTAACTTTCACTACCTATTCCTAATACTTTAACTCCTTTTTCTACTAACTTTCTTTTCGAAATTTTTCCTGAGAGTTGGAAAAATTTGGTGATACTAATAAATAATTCATAATAATCCCTTCTTTTCCTAATTTTTATCTACTAGTTTAACATAAAATCTACTTATTTTCTATTAATAACAAAAAATACGAATTATTTTCATAATGTTTAGAAAAATAATTCAGTATTTATTTTATTCTTTTACATTTTACTGTTAAATTCTGTAGATATGTTTTTAAATGTTGAGTTAACCTCTTCCTTAACCCTTTTGTCGCGTTTAAGTCAACCGTGATTTCAACTTTCTCATTATATGTTTTGTGTCATAATAGTATTACTTATACACAGATATTTGAAACTAAACCACAAAATTCCACTTCTTTATAGTCACTACGTGAGATATAATGTGCTAAATCAATACTACCAAAAGATGTTTTATTAAATACTCTTTTCGCATAACTTTCATAATTAGCAACATCTCCATATAAATTGTGACCTTCACTATCTATTATACAATGCTCAATCGGTAAATGTTTTACCTTCACGAGTTGAAAGATAGTTTTGTGTAATGTATCTTTTGTAAATATTACATCTTGACCAGCTTTCAAATATTCATCAATTTTATTTGCAATGACTTTTATCAAGTTGATCGGCAGTTTCAAAACCTAATGCACCATCAACAAAATCTTTTTGATAATCAACAACTACAAGTAACTTCTCAGATGTATCATGTTTTAAAAGTTACTCTTAGATATAGTAAAAATGCTACAAAGGCTAAAAATCCTAAGCAATAAAAGATTATAACTGATTTAAATTTTGGATGAGCTCTTTCATCTAATACTACAAATTTCATTAATACAGCGACCTCTACAATTAAAAGTACCACTATATATTTAATTCGTTTTTAAAGAACACCGCAAAATCTTTTTGCACCTAATTTTTAAATATTAAGTAAATAAACAACATGACTATAGCTACAATAAACAACATTGTTCCATATTTATGTAATAATTTGAATGCATGTGGAGCACTAGGCCTAATACATATCCTAGCGTAATAAACACTACTACCCAAAGGATACCTCCAACTGTTGAATATACATGGAATCTTTTTAGCATTTATACGTGAAATACCAGAGAAATATCCAAGTATGTGTCTAACTCCTGGTAAAAAGTACGCAATTACTATTACTATGTTACCAAATCTATTAAAAATCAATTTGCTTTCGTCATTCTATATGGTGTAAGTCCAATATATGAACCATACTTATCAACTGCCCTAGTTCCTAACCTTCTCCCAACTTCATAAGAAAATTGCATACCTAAAAACAGTTCCTAATGCACTTGCAACAATCATCCTCTATAACTTCATGATTATTATGCCATTATTCCAGCTACTACCATCATCGTTTCGCCTGGTGAGAAGTAGCAAACTCAAGATAAGCGACACAAATAATATATATATACATGTTCAGCCAATAGTTTAAATAACATTTCCATATATAAACTATTCTCCTTTTTATTTATTTTCTAATAAATTATATCATATTTACTTTCACTTAAAAAGCTAAAAAGGTAATTTCTATACGATATAAATAATATGAAAATTATCTTATCATATAAAACTTACAACTAGTTTAAATATTTACTTTCGTACCTATAGTAAAAGAATTTAATAAAAACTAGAGTCATACTTAAAGTAAAACTCTAGCTCTTATTCATTTTATTTTTCTTTCTTCAATTACTCTTACTAAATCTTTGATTTCTACAATGTTTTTCTGCATCTTCATCTGAAAATTCAAAACCATATTTTTTCTTCAATATCCATTACTACATCTGCAGCATCAATTGAATCAGCATCTAGATCTTTAGTTTAATCTTGATTCTAATGTAATTTTATCTGCATCAACTTTAATATATTTAGTAATAATTTCTTTTTACTTCTTCGAAAATTGCCATTACTTTTATTCTCCTTTTTCCATCGTTTCTATCATTATATCATAAAGTTTTTGTTTTGTGTATTTGTTTTTGCTTGTTGAACTGCATAATATAGTGCATTTTCATCAGCAGAACCATGAACTTTATACTTGGTTTCTTAATTCCTAGTAGGAGATGCTCCACCATATTCACTATAATCAAATTTCTTTTTAAATTTCGTAATTCCACTTTTTACAAGTAATGCTGAAATTTTAGTTATAATGCTTTCCATAAAGATTCCTTTAATCATAGAACCTAAAAGTACTAGCAACACCTTCTATAGTTTTTTTAATAACACATTTCCAGCAAAACCATCTGCGATAACTATATCATATTTATGCTCAAGAATTTCTCTAGCTTCAATATTTTCCTTTGAAGTTATTAATATCTTCTTTAAGTAACTTATGCGCTTCTTTATATACTGTTTCCTTTTGATTCTTCTACCTACATTTAGTAATGCTACTGATGGTGTTTCTATATTATAAATATATTTCATATATAATTGACCTAGTTTAGCATAATTTACTAAATCATCTGGTTTAGCTTCTACATTAGCTCCTAAATCTGTAGTAAAAACTTATGTTCGCTTTTTGTAGGTAATAGTGACGCTAATCCTGGTTTCGAAAATTCCCTCTATGCGACCTAACATAAATAATGAACTTGCCATAAATGCACCTGTACTTCCTCCAGAAATCGCTTCATCAATTACTCCTTCATTTTAAATCAGATAACATTCTAATCATTGAGGCATCTTTTTTTCTTTCTATGAACACATCGCATCATCAGACATCAATACTTCTTCAGTACAAACATTCTTAACAATATTTTTCTGTTTTTAGTTATTTGTTTTTAAGTTTTCTTCAAGTCCATAAACATAAAGTTCTACTTCTTCATCTTTTATAACTATTTACAAAGTTAACAATTCTACTAGGTTCATCAACACCTAATATATCAATACCTATTTTCATAATATTATGCACTTTCTTCTCCTATTAATTTTGCTTCGACTACAAACCTACTCTCCCATTCTCCTGTTTGTGGGTTAAAAGTTATCACATGTAAATAATTTTAATATCTTCGGTTCATTTTCATGTTGTTCTAAAATTTCAACTTGTGTTGGTACTACATCGTAAAAAGCTTGTTAACTTCATATGTACGTAATTTATCTTTAGAAATAATTTGAATCTTGGCACCATTTTTATTTTGTTTAAGTTATTAAATCTTATACCCACCTTTGCACTGTGACCTGCGATAACTACGTTTTGCGCATCTAAAAGTTGATGGCTCTTGTGATGTTGCTACTCCATTAATTAAGTTGATTTCAGTAACATCTTGGAAAATTGGCTCTTCTATTTGTACACTATCAATTTTTAAAATTCCTAACATTGAATCAGTTAGTTTAATCTTTTGATTCGTTATCTATAAACATTTTTGCCACCATGGTATGTCTACTTCGCCCTTTACCATTTTTATAAGCTGTAATAATCTTATCGTTAGCATTTCCTGTTAAAATATTCTCTAATTTGATTTTTGAATATTAACACTACTGATGTCATAGCAATACTACAATAAGAATATTTAATATGTATTTTTAAGTTTTTATTCATTAGATCCTCCTAAATTATTGTCTCTTCTAATCCAACATACTGTAATAATCGTTCTTTATTATCAGTTGCTTCAATAATTTTTCACCGCTAATTTTTAGCTAATACATTAAATCTACATCATTTATTAAATCTGCAACTTTAAAACTAGGAACACCACTTTGTTTCGTACCAAAAGAAATCTCCTGGCCCTCGTTGTTTTAAGTCAAATTCTGCAATTTTAAATCCATCATTTTCTAAACACATTATATCAATTCGTTCACTCTTAGAATCTGTCACTAAAATACAGTATGATTGATATTTTACTTCTTCCTACTCGACCGCGAAGTTGGTGCAAAGTAGCAAGACCAAAGCGATGAGCATCTACTATTATCATAAATGTTGCATTTGGAGACATTTTACTCCAACTTCAATAACTGTTGTGGAGATTAATATGTATTTCTTTATTTAAATATTTTTCAACAATTGCGTCCTTTTTCCTTATTACTCATCTTACCATGAAGTATTGCAATTTTATAATCATCTGGTAGATAATTTTTAATATTTTCGTATGTTTCTTCAACATTTTGAAGATCCATTTTTCTCAGATTCTTCAATTAATGGACAGACTACATAACCTTGTCTTCCATTATCAAGTTCCATTCGAGATATTATCTAGTACCTTATAAAAACTCTTATTATTAGCTTTATAAGTCTGAACTTTTTCTCCTGCTGGTAACTCATCTATTGTTGAAACTTTAATATCAGTTATTAAAGTGATTGCTAAACTTCTTGGTATTGGTGTTGCTGTCATCATCAATGAATTAACAGCTTCACCTTTATTACTTAATAATTGACGTTGTCTTACTCCGAAACGATGTTGTTCATCTGTAATTACATATTTTTAAATTATTAAACTTTACATCTTCTTGAATTAAAGAATGAGTTCCAATTAATAATTCTATCTCACCTACTTCAAGTAGACTTAAAATAGTGTTTCTTTCTTTCTTAGGTGTACTACTTGTTAAAAAGTGCCACTGAAATATTTAAGTCTTTAAAAACTCAAAGAATGTTTTCAAAGTGCTGATTAGCTAATATTTCCGTTAGCGCCATTATAGCTGTTTGATATCCTGCTTTTTATAGTTGCATATAAAGTTGCCATTGCAACCGCGGTTTCACTACCTACATCACCTTGTAACAATCTATCCATTTTATAAGGTTCATTTAAATCCGTTACTATTTCATCTATAACTCTACTTTGTGCTCCTGTTAATGTAAAAGTTAGACTATCTTTAAATTCTTTAATATCTTTCTCATTCACACCTACAGAATATCTATATCTTCAATTCTACTATTGATGTTTTGAGTTGCAATTTCAACTGATAATTAAACAACTCATGAAAAAGCAAAACATCTTTCTTGCCTTATCAAACTCTTCTGAATTTTTGGGTAATGTAAAGTGTAAAGTATTCTTTTCTAACTTCCAAATCCTTTAAAATTTTTCAGGAATCAAATCTAATATTATATTTTCACCATCTATCATTTTAAATGATTCTTCAACAAGTTTTATAAACTTTTTGTGTAATTCCTTGTTTTCAGATGATAAAAACTTCAATAGTATCACCTTTAGTTTTTCTTCAGTTATATTGAAACTTACGCTTTAAACAGTTATCGTATTATTAATTTGCATTATATGTACCTTTAACTACTACATCTCTACCTTCAACAGATTTTTCTTCAAATAATGCTGATTAAAAATACTATTTTAATACTTCCGATGAAGTTGACAATGTAAAAAGATCTACTTCTTCTATTTCCATAAAACTGTGTGCTACTCTGGTTTCTACTTTTCCTGTAGTTATTACTTTCTCATTATCTTTTTACAGAAGAAGAAAAATCAGTAGAACTAGATACTCTGTAAGAATATTATACAGAATATCACAGATTGTATATATTTCTAATTCATTTAAAGTCTGTAAATATTTCTTTTCCAACACCTTTTATAGTTTCTACCGATTTTTCTAAAATATTAATCATTACCGAGATAATAAACTCCTATATCTTTCTCCAGTTTTTGTGATTGCTAAACCACCCTTAGCAGTTTCTTTTAATGTAGTAGACATTTCAAGTCCTATCTTATACATTGCTTCTAACACTTCATCAGCAGGAATACGACTTTTTATTCCTGCTAGAGCTAAATCTCTGCCATTAAAAGCTGTGAAAGCTCCAGACGCATTTCTTTTTACACAAAGGTACCTCTACTAATCCTGCTACTGGATCACAAACAAGTCCTAACATATTTTTTAAAGCAATAGCAAATGCATGAGCACTCATCTCTGCATCTCCTCCCATGGCTTCTACTATAGCTGCCGCTGCCATTGCACTAGCCGAACCAATTTCAGCTTGACATCCACCTTCTGCTCCTGAACAAGAAGCATTATTAGCTACTACGAATCCAAAAGCTCCAGCTGTAAATAACATTCTTAACTGCGTTTCTTCATCAATATTGAATTTTTTCATTAACGCATGAATACAACCTGGAAGTACTCCAGCTGATCCTGCTGTCGGAGTTGCACAAATTAATCCTAAAGATGCATTAACTTCGTTTGTTGCAATTGCTGCTGCAACTCCATTTAAAAAATCACTACCAGTAATTGATTTACCACTATTGATATACTCTTGTAATTTTTAGCGTCTCCACCCGTTAGTCCTGTTTTTGAACTTACTCCTGCTAATCCTTCTTCAACAGCTTGCATCATAACAGCTAAATTTCTTTTCATCAATTTTTCTCTACTGCAGCTGAGTTACCCATTCACTTCAATTTCTTGTTCTATCATCAACTCAGAAACAGGTTTTTGTTCTAATTTTGATTTTTCTACGATTTCTTCTAAACTAGTAAACATTTCTGTACCCTCTACAATTTATCTGCAAATTTTACTTCATTAACAAATTCTAGCTCAGTTATTTTTTGAATGCTTTCTTCATTTTAATTCCTCTAGAGACTCAACTACAAAGTAAATTAGTTCCTTCTAAAATAGAACTAGAATATTTCTCACTTACTTTTTTATCACCAAATATTTCTTGAATTCTTAATGATAATTCTTTTTATTTTTTTCATTAAACTTATAAAAAAATGAAATAAGTTGGGAAAGTCACCTGATAAATTCACATCAAAGCCTAGCAGTTCAAATATAACCATCTTTCCTCCACCTATTGATTTTCCAATAAGATCAAGACTATGTCGACCAGCTTGAACTTCTATTTTTGCTGTATTTGGATGAATATGTTCAATTTCACTCTCTATGAACTCAAACTCCATCCCTGCTGCTTTTGCATCTTCCATACTAGTTCTTATACGCTTATCAGACGTATTATACCCTAATAATCCACCAATAAGAGCAATGTCTGTTCCGTGTCCTTTATAAGTTTCTTTGAACGAACCATATAATGTTATTTTTACATCTTCTGGTTGCATTCCAAAAATATATCTTGTAAATAGACCAATACGAACTGCTCCTGCCGTATGTGAACTTGACGGTCCTACCATTACCGGACCTATAATATCAAATACACTTCTGTATTTCATATTTACACCTCCAATATTGTTGGTAAAATAACAGGTTTTCTTCCTATTTCACTTTCTAAAAATTCCCCTAAAGATTCTAAAATTTGTTGTCTAACTTGATATACTCCGCACTCCTCATTAGATAGTACAGATAAAACAGCATCTTTAACAACTGCTTTAGATTGTCCGAATAATTCTGTTGATTCATTTACATTAACGAATCCACGACTTATTATATCAGGATTATTCATTAATTTTTTATTTTCAAAGTCAATTGCAATAGAAACTACGATAACACCTTCTTCAGAAAGTTCTTTTCTATCTTTAATTACAACACTTCCAATATCTCCAATTCCAAGTCCATCTACATAGACATCTGATGCATCAAACTTACCAGCAATTCTTGCACTATCGCTAGTTAATGCTAATACCTCACCATTTTCCATGATGAATGAGTTTTCTAGAGGAATATCACATTCTGCTGCTGTTTGAGCATGTATAACCTGCATTCTATACTCACCATGAATTGGCATAAAATATTTAGGTTTGATAAGTCTAAACATTAGTTTTTGTTCTTCTTTCGAACCATGCCCAGATGTATGAACATTGTTAACACTAGAAGTGATAACATTTGCTCCGAGTTTTGATAATAAATCTATGTTTTTATTAATAGAAAGAGTGTTCCTGGAATTGCCGAACTAGCAAATATTACCGTATCCGTTGGCATTATTGTAATTTTCTTATGTGTTCCATTTTGCTATTCTACTTAACGCTGCTAATTCTTCTCCTTGAGTACCAGTACATAAAATAAGTAATTTATTGGGATCTACTTGATTTAAGTACTTACTATTAACAAATGTTTCCTTAGGTGCTTTAATATACCCTAATTCTGTACCAATTTTAATAGCTTTTTCCATAGAGCGTCCGAATACAACAATCTTTCTTCCATGTTCGATACATGCTTCTACAACCTGTTTTACACGGTATACGTTTGATGCGAATGTTGCAAATATAACTCTATGTTTCTCTTTACGAAGAATATTAGAAATAGTTTTACCTACTTCTTTTTCACTTTGAGTAAATTCTGTTCTTTCTGAGTTTGTTGAATCAGAAAGCAAACATAATACTCCTTTTTCTCCAATTGCTGCCATTTTGTGTAAATTTGACCCTTGTCCAACAGGGGTAAAGTCAAATTTAAAATCACCTGTATGAACAATATTCCCTTGTGGAGTGTTTACAATAACTCCAAATGAATCTGGAATAGAGTGAGTTGTGTTATGGAATGATACTTTAAGATATTTAAAACTTAACACAGTATCTTCATCAATAACATTAAGCTCAGCTTTAGCCAGTAAGTTATGTTCTTCTAATTTTGATCAATCAATCCAATTGCTAATGGTCCACCATATATTGGTAAATTAACTTTTCTAAGTAAGAATGGTAATCCACCAATGTGGTCTTCGTGACCATGAGTAATAATCAACGCTTTGATTTTATCAATATTTTTCAATATATGAGTAATCAGGTATTACATAGTCAATTCCCAGAATATTATCTCCAGGAAACTTAACTCCAGCGTCGATTATTATAATCTCGTCGCGGTATTGAATAACATAGGTGTTTTTACCAATTTCTCCTAAACCACCAATAGCAGCTACTCCTACTTCATTTTTAATGATTTTTATCCATTAACTTTCTCCACTTTAAAGTCTTCAGATTGTTTTTCAAACTCTAAAGTATGCTTCAGCTAATTCTTGAACAAGTTCTACATTATAGTTTTCTATCATCTAAATACTTTCTTACTGCTGGTACTCCATCAGCTTCTACATATAACACCTGTGTGTTTTTCTCTTACTGGAATTTCCTTTGAATTTTCTTGGTAAAATACTTTTAAATACTGCCATTAATAATCTCCTATCATTTCTTTTTAATATATTTAATGTGTAATCTAATTCATTTTTTTGTTGTGTTAATATTTATAAATGAAAACTGTATAATATTTCTCTCTTGAAGATATGAACTCTTATAATGAATGAAAATATTATTTATTGCAAGTGAGGCTCCAACATTTAGTGAACTAATATTTTCAGGTAATTCTACAGTTACAATCACCGGTGAAACTTCTTTTTCTTTTATCTTCATTATTGGAAGACCTAATTCTTTAAGTCCAGCCTTCATATATGAATATTTTTCCTGAACCTTTTCATATCTTTCATCTGTTTTAAAAGGCGTCTAAAGCTGTATTTAGTGCTTCCATTAAAATAGATGGTTGAGTGAAAAGGTATCGATGTCATTTTATTAGCATAGTGTAAATCTAAGTATAACGGTGTGTTTTCAAGTGGAACTAATTCGCAATTAGTTCCTACAATTACTAATCCAGCTACAGAACAAAAAGGCTTTTACCTGATGAACATGCTACATAATCAACATCTTTATAACTATATTTAATAGCACCTACTGCAGAAACTGCGTCAACTGCAAGTACTAAATTATTTTGTTTAACGATTTTTGTAATTTCTTCTAAATCATTCAATATTCCAACACTAGTTTCGTTATGAACTAAATAGACAAAATCATAATTTCCTGATTTTAATTTTTTTCAGCTACAACTTCTAAGTCAAAACTTTCTCCAAAAACCCTACAGAATAACAATCGATATTTAAGCCGTGACGTTTTGTTTCACGAACTAATCTATTTCCGAATTCACCATTTGCTAAAACAAGACCATTATTAAGACCTCTACCTTTCAATTGCGCCATTATAGCTTCATTAGCTAATGTAGCTGATCCATGTAATATAGTCGCTGTTTCTACATCTAAAAATTCTCTCTATTTTTGAAAGTGTATTTTTAGTTAGACTTACAAACTCATTACTTCTATGTGAATACAATTGCTTAGATAATTTATCTATTACATCTTGAGATAAATCTACAGGTCCTGGTAAAAAGTTAATTCTTTGAGCTTTTGCCATTCTATCAAGAACCTTATTTTTCCTCTTAAGTGAAGATACATCGAGCATATATTCAGCATCTTTAGTTCCTACGTTCTCATGGATTTTGTAAAACCTAAATAGCTTGTAAAGTTTCTCTTGTCTAGTTGTGCCTGAAATAAACACAATATCATAGGCATTCTGAATAATATAATTAAATGTTCTTTGCAATAATTCTGTAAAAACTTTAGTTTTTCTATATTTTTCTTTTTATTGATAATAGTCTTATTTCTACAGGTTTTTTTATAACTGCCTTTGTAATATTTATCTATATCATTAAGCTTTTAAATCTAAAGAAAACGGGCGTTGATCGATAATGCAATCATACCAACTACATCGTTTTTCTTTTTTTGGCTATTATATATGTTTTTTATCATGAAATTTATCTTTTTAATTTTTTTAGTTTCATTTTTCATGTTGAGAGTTTCTTCGACAAATGTTTCATAGTTCAACTTGAAAATTTGTTCATATTCTTCCGCTGTATTTGCTATTTTATATATCATAATTTTTCCCCATAACTTTGTTTGGTTAAATTTTCTCTACACTATATCTTACCATAATTACAACTTTTTTTCAAATTAACATGGCTAAAAATACTATAATTTAAAAAAATATTAATACTAAATTTACATTATTTTTATTACATTCAAAAAATAAAAAGACCCAAAATTAATTGGGCCTACATAAATAATTTTTATTAAAAATCAGTATTAAAAAAATACGTTGGTTTTTAAGTGCAGTAACGAAGTCTGTTAATTCATAAATTGCTTTAGCTTCGATAATTTTTTAAGTTTAGGCGCTTTGAATCCTTTAGCCTTTTTACCACCCATAACATCTGCGATACCATCTTTGTGACCTAATGAACATACAACACCACGGTTAATGTATTTAAAGTCTCCAACTTGTTTTCCACTAATTCTAGCTCCTACATATGCTCCCATTTGATTAGCGATTTGAGCTGTTGTTGGGTAAGGTCTTTCTTGACCAGTTTCAATAAATGCAGGACAGTCACCTACGATGTAAATCTCATCGTGTCCAGGAACTGTTAATTGTTGTGTAGTCACAAGACGACCACGTTTAGCAAGTTCTGGGAATGTTTCATCCATAAGTTTGTTACCACGAACTCCGGCTGTCCACACTAGTGTAGAAGCATATAAATCTTTTCTTTCTCCATCAACTTCGATAGTAAAGCTATCTTTAGTAGCACCTTTAATACCAGCACCTAAGATAATTTCGATTCCATTGTCTTCTAAGTATTTTCTTGCGTAGTCACTGTACTCTTTAGTAAACATTGGTAATAATGTTGGAGCAGCATCTAATCCGTAAATTTTAACTAATTTTTCATCAATTCCGTATTTAGAGCATAATTCTTTTTTACGGTGAACTAATTCCCCTAAGAATTCCATACCTGCTAATCCAGTTCCACCTACGATAACTGAAATATCTTTTACATCTTTTTCTTCGCTTGTAGCATATTTTCTGAAGTTGTCTTCTAATGTAGCAGCAATTTTTTCTGCAGCATTAACATTTGCGATTGGTAATGCATTTTCAGCCATACCTTCAATTCCAAATGTTTCAGGTTGGAATCCTAATCCAACAACTAGTACATCATAGTCAAGTTCATGTTTTTTAGTTAGCACTAATTTTTTCTCAACATCAATTTTAATTACTTCATCTTGAACAAATTCTACACCTGGTGATACTAAATCTTTAATATCAATACAAATATCTTTTGCTGGGATGTTCCCTGCAGAAACTTCGTGTAAGTTTACTGTATCATAGTGATAAGAATTTTTGTTTACTAAAAGTAACTTTTACCTCTCCAGCTTTAGCGACTTTTTAATCCTTTTTAAAGTCGTAAGTCCTGCATAACCAGCACCCTAAAAATAACTACGTTTTTCATAGTATCCATTTCTCCTTTTTATATGTTATTTTTGTATTTTTAACAACAGCAGCAGCCGTTTCCACAGCAACCGCCATCTTCATCATCATAAATTTCAATCATATTTGGATTGTGTAGTGTAAACTCACTACCATATTCATCTTGAACGTAATCTATTTCAAGACCTTTCAAAAGAAGCTCATCTTCTTCATTAACAAGAACTTTAAGATCTCCAAAGTTAAGAACTTTATCACCGTCTTCTAATTCGTCCTTAATATCAATAGCGTAATGCATTTGTGTCCCTTCTAAAGCGATAGAAATTTTCAAGTAACTATCACGTTTATCAGCATCAAATAACATTTCTTGGAATTTACCAACCGCTACATCTGTTATCAAAATTAATTGATTATCTGTATTAGCCATAAAATGTTTCCCTCTTTATTTTTTTATTTTTCTATTTAATATTATAACCGTTTTTCTAATAAAATAACAGTATATTGCTTTATATTTTATAAAAATAATTTGTGAATATTTTTATGAATTTTTAAAAACGTTTAAATTTGCATGATATTGTTTTTATTAGTATTGTTACTTATACTATTCTAAAGGCTTCTATTAATATTAATCTCTAATCTTTATAACATTAATAGAATTTACATCTGTAGACATTTTTAAAAAAATTATTTTTGATTTAACTTCATACTTAAATATTTATTTTTTTCGTTTATTTTCTCTTTAATTTTTAGTATATAGTCTATCTATAAAGATTCTTCTACATCCTATTTAATAAAACTTTATCTTTATTTAATATTTATATGTAAACTGTTTTAAATTACTTGCAATATCAAATATTTATATCTTCTTACTTTTATTGACTTTTTCTTTTTACCGAACAGTATAATATTTTATAGAGAGGTGGATTCGTTTTGAATAAAGAGTATTATGAAACTGTTGATAAAATTAAATTTGAGTTAGAAAAATACGCCCTAAACTTATTAAAGATGGTGGAAATATAGAATTTATTAATTTTTAAAAATGGAATTTTAAAAATTAGATTTTTAGGTGAATGTGCACATTGCGAACTATCACACATTACATTAAAATATGCAATTGAAAAAAACAATTGTTGAAAAAAATACCAGAAGTGAATAAAGTTATAGAAGTGAAAATGAGCGTTGTTTAGACGTTCTTTTTTTATTTTCATTAACTATAAAAATAAAAAGAGTAGATTTTCATCTACTCTAAGTGACGTCCCAGAAGGATTCGAACCCCTGACCGACGGCTTAGAAGGCCGTTGCTCTATCCTGCTGAGCTACTGAGACATATTTAATAATTACCTCTCTCTGAAGTACTTTAATAGTATATCAATTTTTCAATATTATGTCAATACTTTTTTTCGATATAAATATAAATATTTTTTTATAATTGTGATTTTCTAAGAATATTACGTGGTATAAGCATAATTAAAAAAATATCAAAAATATAAGAAAAAAATATCGCTACTCTTTCGTTACATTTATAGAAAAAGGAAAGCCGAAGTGTCTCAAACAGCTTTCCTATAAGCTTTTAAAAATTATCTTCTTAATCCCTAGAGCTTTAATTAATTCACGGTATCTTTGGATATCTTTTTTAATTAAGTAGTCTAGTAAGTGACGACGACGGAAAACTTTTTTAAGTAATCCACGACGACCTGCGTGATCTTTTTTGTGAGTGTTTAAGTGCTCAGTTAAAGCATCGATTTCTGCAGTTAATACTGCGATTTGTACTTCTGGAGAACCAGTATCTGATTCATGAGTACGGAATTTAGCGATAATTTCTTGTTTTCTTTCTTGACTAATTGCTGCCATTGCAATTTCCTCCATATAATTATATTTTTGCGACCTTAATCCTAGTGTAGAACCTGGAGGGTTTCTATACCACGAATAAGGAACATAAGTAATTGTACACTATTTTTTTGTAATAATTCAAGTGATAACATCTAAAATCATATATAAATATGATTTTTAATAATCTTTTTCTTCACAAGTTTTTTTGTCTAATTTTTAGCTGTTCTCTCAAGTGATTAAAACTCTCAAATTTTTTTGTTCTTTTCTTAAAAATTCATAGAAGAAAAATTTCTATTTTTTTCATCATAAATATCTTTATCAAAAATCTAAGATATGTGTTTCAATAAATTTCTTATTTTTTTCCAGTTGAAACTGTTGGATTATAACCTATATTAGTAATTGATTTATAAATCTCACCATGAACTTTTTATTTTTCGTAATGTAAACTCCATTAGTTTCTGGTAAGAGATATTTTTTCTGATAATTGAAGGTTGGCAGTTGGAAAAATTAATAGTTCTTCCTAGCTGTCTTCCCTTTACTACAAGACCAGAAATTGAATAATATCTTCCTGAATATTCTCTATACTTTTTGGAACTCTCCATCTCGAACAAATTTCTTTAGTACTGTCGTAGATATTTTTCTCCTTCAATCATTTGCTCTTCTTGAACATCAATATCTATTCCATTTTCACTTATTAAATCTGGTGTCCCCAATCCTTTATTTCCAAATCTGTAATCGAATCCGCAAAATACCTTATCTACATTTAACTCTTTTAAAATAAATTCTATAAAATCTTCTGCAGATAAATTTTGCAATTTTCCATTAAATTCTAAATAATAAACTTCATCAACACCTAAACTCTCTAATAACTCATTTTTTATTTATTGGTGTCAATAACTCCTCACTCGTTTTTCCAAAATATTCTTTTTGGGCTCTTATCAAGCGTTATAACAATCGACTTATAATCTCCAATAGTGCACCTACTGCTCCGCAGAATAATCTTCTGATGAGCATTATGAATACCATCAAAAACCTAAAAGCGACTACTCTTCTCACATTATCTTTTTATTTCACTAATATCTGAAATATTAAATATTTCCATCTTCATCTACCTACTCTATTATTTTTTTGGAAATGTAGTTTTTACAGATAACAATTCATCATCTTTATCTTTCAAATGATATATTGCTATCACTTCATTTTCATAAGTAAAAACTATTCCATCTGTAAAATCATGATCCGAAATTGATTTCTTCTAAATCTCAAACCGTTCATTACTTGTTTTGCTCTAAATTTTGGTATTTCTACAAATTTGTATTCTTCTAGAGCATATTCTTTCCTTAGAAGTTTTTTTCTTCTAAGGTTTCATCTTTAGATGTTGTTCTACCTCAGAGAGTGTTAAACAATTATCTAATGTTATTTCACCACTTCTAGTTCTAGTTAATTTACTCATGGTGCTTGGTAAATTTAGTTTTTCACCCTATACTAGTAGCTATTGTTCTGACATAGGTCCCTTTTCACAATTTATATCTATAGAAAAAAATAAAACTTATCATCTTTATAATATTCACTATTTTCTATAAATGAAATGTTATAAATATTTACTTTCCTAGTTGGAATTTCTACATCAAATTGACCACGTCTAGCATACTCATATAATTTTCTACCATTGACTTTAATAGCTGAATATATAGGTGGCTTTTGCTCTATTTCACCAATCATAGATTTAAGAATTTCTTTAATTTTATCTACGCTAATGTCAGTAACTTTACATTCTTCAACAACTTCTCCTGTAAGATCTTCAGTCGTAGTTTTAATTCCCAAACATACTTCTGCTCTATAACTTTTACCTAAATCCATTGCATAATCACTAACTTTAGTCGCTCCTCCTAATAAGAGAAGCAACACTCCATCTACCTCAGGATCTAATGTACCAGAATGACCTATTTTTTTCATTTGAAGAATTCTTCTAGCTCTGAATACAACATCATGACTAGTAATTCCACGTTCTTTATAAATTGGTAAAATACCTTCAAACATTATTTTTTATCCTCTTTTTTCAAACAATCTGGGCATAAACCATAAACCTCAAATTTATGACCATCTATTCGATAGCCTTTCAATTCTTCAATTTCTAAATCATCACATACGTGTACATGTATTATTTTTGCTTTTCCACATTTTAAGCATATATGATGGTGATGGTGATGATCTGTTTCAAACATCCAATTTTAAAAATATTTTTCCCTTTAATTTCTGTGGTTTCCAAAATACCTATTTCTTCATAAGTACTTAGATTTCTATAAATAGTATCAAAACTTAGTCCAGGATACATTTTACCTACTGTTTCAGATACATATTTTGCATTAATATATCTATCTTCTTTTACTAAAAGTTCAACCATAGCTTTTTCTTTTTATCAGTATATTTATACCCTTTTTCCTTTAGAAGTTTCATTATTCTATCAACTTTTTCTTCTGATATTTTCATAAGTACCTCCTACATAGTCTATTTTTTTAAAGTCCACAAACGTCTTGTTTCTTAACATTTCAATTTCATCTTTATAAGGTGCAATGTCTTTCTTTTCTCCATACCAAGGAGTCTCTAAAATTTTAGGAATATTTGCAAATTCATCTAAATGAACAATTCTATTTATCGTATCGAATCCAATTCCACCGTATCCGATATTTTCATGACGATCTTTATGTGCACCTAATGTATTTTTACTATCATTAATATGAAGCACTTGAATCCTATCTAATCCCACTATTTTTATCAAATTCAGTAAGAACACCATCTAAATCATTAACAATATCGTATCCACCTTCAAATACATGACAAGTATCAAAAGTTACTGTTAATTTTTCGTTTAAAGTAACTCCATCAATAATTTGTGCAATTTCATCAAAAGTTCTTCCACATTCACTACCTTTACCAGCCATAACTTCCAAGGCAATATTAGGTTTCATATCTTTTGTTAGCACCTCGTTTAAACCTTTAACGATACTTGCTATCCCAACATCAGCACCTGCTTTGACGTGTGATCCTGGGTGAAGAACAATATTCTTAGCACCAATTTTTTCAGTTCTTTCAATTTCTAATCTTAAGAAATCAACTGCAAGCTGATAGATTTCTGGTTTTACTGTATTTGCTAAATTAATAATATAAGGTGCATGCACTACTATATCACTAATATTTTTCTTTCATTAATTTATGCGCTTCTTCGATTCTCAATTCTTCAATAGGTTTTCTTCTTGTATTTTGAGGAGCACCTGTATAAATCATAAATGTATCACTATTATAACTAGATACTTCTTTTACAGAGCCTAGCATCATTTCTTTTCCTGACATTGATACATGAGATCCAATTTTCAAGTTCTTCATTACTTACCTCTGTTTGCTTTTGTTACTACGTTTAGCAAATTTTTCTTCTTTCTTTTTTTGTTTAAGTTTATCCATTTTATATTTATATTTTTTTCTTATAACCTGGTTTAACTTTTTTTAGAAACTTTTACTTTTGATTTCAGTTTCTCAGTTAAGTTATGGTCAGCTACGACTTTCTTTCTACTTTGACGTTTGTTTCTGTCTTTAGCTTCAACAAACTCACCATTTCTAATATCTTGGTGATTAAATTCAATACCACGTTTTTCTAAATCTTGTAATTTTTTTCTTCATCTTTATTATTATAAATTGTAATACAGTCACCGCTTAATCCAGCACGCCCTGTACGCCCTGCTCTGTGGATAAAGAGTCTAAGTCATTAGGAATATTGCAGTTAATTACATGACTTACTCCTTCAATATCAATCCCACGACTCATTAAATCACTAGCTACAACATAGGTGAAATCTAGATTATTAATTCTTCTTTGCATTTGCTTACGTTCACGTGGTGTTAAATCTCCGTGAAGTACTCCTACATTTAATCCTTTAGAAATTAAATAGCTACTTGCTTCCTCTACCTCAGTTTTCTTATTAGCAAAAGATAAGAGCTAAATAAGGATTAATAACTGTAGTGATTTCATGTAATTTTTCTAATCGAGATGAACTCTTTTCTGGTATTAAAATATATTCAATTTTACCGAATTTAGCGTTATCAACTTCGATATATTGAGCATTTTTTAAATATTTCTTCAAGAAGTGATTCATTTGAGTTGGAATAGTTGCTGAGAATACTAGAAATTGACAGTTTTTCTGCTGCTCTTTTAGAAATTTTATCAACATCTTCCATGAATCCTAAATCGATCATCATATCACATTCATCGATTACAAGACTTTTCTACTTCTTTAATTGCTAAAGCACTCGCTCTATCTAACTCTAATACACGTGTTGGTGTACCAATAATAATATGTGCGCATTAGATACTCTCTCTATATCTCTATTTAAATCTTGACCACCAATACATAATGTTATTTTAATATCTTCTTCAGAAAAACTAGCAATATGTAATGCCATATCATATAGTTGTCTTGACAGTTCTCTAGTTGGAGCTAAAATAATACTTTGTGTTTTTTCTTAGCTACATCTAATTTGCTAAAAATTGGTAGTAAGAAAGAATGACTTTTTCCACTTCCTGTTTGTGATTTAGCTACTATGTTTTTCCTTTTTAAAACTGGTGAAAATACTCTCTCTGAATTTTTTGTAGGATTATCAAACCCTAAATCTATTACTGCCTTATTTACAAATTCATTAAATTTATATTGTTCAAATGACTTTGGTAACATTTAAAATCTCCTTTATGATTTTTCTATCTAAATATATGGGAGTTTTTCCCCATCTTCAATTTCACACATGAAATGATTGAAAATAACTTTTTATATTTCACGTTATAATAAACCACTCTTTATTATACTATAAATACATAGATTTAGCTATAAAAAAACACCGTATTATTGCCTATTATTCGTTTTCTATATATATTTTCCTCCTGAAAATAAAAAAAGTAATTCAGAAAATATTTTACAATCTTCTGAACTACTTAATAATATTATTTTACTATCTCAATTCCTGAGCTTGTTCCTAACCTTTTCAGCTCCTAAATCAACATATTTTTGAGCAGTTTCTTTATCTCTAACTCCACCACTCGCCTTAACTTTAGCATTATCTCCGACTACAGATTTCATTAATTTTTACATCTTCATAAGTTGCACCACCAGTTCCAAATCCTGTTGATGTTTTTACAAAATCAGCTTTGGCAACTAGTGACAATTCACAAGCTTTAACTTTTTCTTCATCAGTTAAATAACATGTTTCGATAATAACTTTCAAGACATTATTACCAATCGCTTCTTTAATTAGTCAATTTCATTCTCTACGTAATCAAACTCACCATCTTTTAATTTTTGCAACATTAATAACCATATCTATTTCACTTGCACCGTTTTCGATTGCTTCTTTTGCTTCAAAAACTTTTGATGTTGTTGTCATTGCTCCTAATGGAAATCCAACAACTGCCGCTACTTTAACATCAGTACCTTGTAAAAGATGTTTAGCATCCGCAACGTAACAACCATTAACACAAACACTATAAAATTCATGTTCAATAGCTTCTTCACATAACTTTTTGGACATCGGCACTACTTGCCGTAGCTTTTTAAAATTGTATGATCAATATATTTATTTAATCCCATTTTTACCTCTATTCTATTATTTCTAATATTTTTTTAATATTTTTCTATTTTTTTCATTTCCGATAACATAAGCATCTAATAACATATTTTTACTAGATTCTACATTCTTATCATCATTGTAATAAATTTCAGCTGATAAGATCGCCTTTTTCTACCTTATCTCCTACTTTTTCTTAAGCTCTATTCCTACAGCATGATCACTTCATCTTCTTTTGTCGCACGACCTGCTCCTATTACCATAGTCGCTTTACCTACTTCTTCGGCTTTAATTTTTAGTAACATATCCATCTTCATGCGCAAATACTTCTAATACTGATTTCGGTGTTGGTAATAACTCATAATTATTCACGACTTCACCGTCTCCACCACTAAGTTCTATAAACTGTTTTAATAAGTCTAACGCACTACCATTATTAATAACTTCATCTATTTTTCACTAGCTTCTTCGAATGTCTTCACTTCGCCTTTATGTTTTTAACGCTAAATAAACAATTTCATATACAACTTCCTTAAGATCAGCTTGACCAATTTCCCTTTTAAAAGCCTCTATACCTTCAATTATTTCATTAGCATTACCAATATTATAACCTAATGGTTCTTCCATGTTAGTTAGTACTGCTATCGTTTTTCTTCCAACACTATTACCGATTTCTACCATTCGACGTGACAGTTCCCTAGCATCTTCAATAGTTTTTCATGAAGGCACCATCACCAACTTTAACATCAAGAATAATTAAATCTGATTGAATAGCTAATTTTTTTACTCATAATACTACTAGCGATTAATGGAATACTATCAACTGTTGCAGTAACATCACGTAAGGCATATATTTTTTTATCTAACGGAACAATATTATCACTATACCCCATTAATCCAACTCCAGTTTTACTAGCAACTTCTACTAATTCCTCTTTTGTTGTACTAAATTTAAAGTTTCTAATAGACTCAAATTTATCTATTGTCCCTCCTGTATGACCTAGACCTTTTACCTGAAAGTTTAGTTGTAGCCATTCCTACAGCTGATAGAATTGGTCCTAATACAACTGTTACTTTGTCTCCAACACCTCAGTAGAGTGTTTATCAACTAAATAGTGGTCTAAATCATCAAAGAAAAATAGTATCCCTGAGATCTCTCATTGTTAATGTAAAGTTTGTAAGCTCATCTTTAGTCATATTATTAAAATATACCGACATTAAAAATGAACTCATCTGATAATCCGAACTTTACCCGAAAGATATCCGTCCAGTAAAAACTCTATTTCAGCTTTAGTTAGCTCATTATTTTTCTTTTTTTATCTATGATATCAACAACTCTCATAGCTAATCTCCTTATTTATTGATTTAATTAAAATAAACTTTTACAGTATTAGTTAATTCGTCTAGAAATCATTACAATAAAAATTTGTCATACCATACTTTTCATTTTCTATATATATGTTATTAGAGATTTCTAATATCTGCAAACTTTTCTTATCTTTCAATATTTTTATATAATTCTTTTGATCTTTTTACTATATACTATTTTATCACGAATCAAATACATTTTTGTAGCCTAATAATATTAATGTATAATTTTTGTACTTAAACAACATACAAAATAATAGATAAAAAGATAAATACAAGTATAGCTATTTTAAAAAAATTAATTGTACTTTTTGATTTATAATTAAGAATGTAATAATTATCATCAAAACTAAATAATAGTAATCTATACTCTTTGTTTTAAAGATTTCTTTCTTCTGCAAAACGAATATATTTTGTAGGGTTTACTACCATTTTGAATTATTAGAGAATATAGAAATTATTATTAGTATTGTACTCAATAAAAGATCTTCCAAATCTTGTTTTTACAAAGGTATAAATAAGTAAAACAAAATAAAGAGGCATAAATGAATAGATACAATAACTAATATAGTTAAATGATTTTTCATCTTATACCTCCTATTTATTATCTTTTTACTCTTTCGGTTTAGACAGAATCTCTGAAAAATTATATCATTAATAACTTTTTCTTTATCAAAAGTTAAAGAATTTGAAAATATTTCTTTTTCTCTATCTACTATAACTCTTTGTTTTTTTCTCAAAAAGATTTTACGAGTTAGAGTTTGCTGATTTATTACGGATTTTCTTTTTGCTGTTGACTTTTTAGACGTGGTATTTTTACCTTTGTCTTCCTTTTCTTAGCTTTCTTACCAGGATTTTCTTTAGTTTTATTATTTTCTCTTACTTTATCAATAATAAATGAAACTAATAGAAAGATTAACAGGATATATAAACTACTCATCTTCCCCTCCTAGAATTCTTATTAAGATACTCGTTAGCAATCAATCCACGAACTATATTTTCTTGTGTAAACTCTAATTTTTTTGAATTTTCTTGAACAACATTAGTGTTATCGAAATTCCTTTGCATTGAAAATTTATTTTTTTACCTCTATTATAATTTTTCATTATAATATTGTTGATATTGTTTATAGATGGACTATCAACTTGTTGTTCATAAATATCTTCTTCATACACTTGCTGATCACGTAATGAACTTTGTCTATTTCTTAAAGCATTAGAGTCTTTATCAGCGACTTCTTTAATTCTTTTTCATCTCTTCGACAGCTTTTTAAAGCCTGTGATCGAGCATTGTCTAATTCCATTTGTTTTGAATTATCTAAATTTTTCTGTATCTTTTTACTGTCAGAAGCAAAAACAATTACGAAAATAGCAAAAATTATGATAAATGTTATTGGTCTTGCGAAAAATTAAAAATGACATTTCACATCCTCCTTTTTATCTAATTATTTACCCGCTCCTGTTTCAGGTTGTGACATACGTTTAATTGAATCTCTCATACCTGTATCAGCTTCTAGATTTTTATAATTCATATAATCCATAATACCTAGATTACCTTGTTGGAAAGCTTTAGCCATAGCAAGTGGTAGTTCTGCTTCTGCTTCTACTACTTTTGCACGCATCTCTTGAATTCTAGCTTTCATTTCCTGTTCAGCTGCAACTGCCATCGCACGACGTTGTTCGGCTTTAGCTTGTGCAATGTTTTTGTCAGCAATAGCTTGCTCAGTTTGTAAGTTTGCTCCGATATTTTGACCGATGTCAACATCCAAAATATCAATCGATAAGATTTCAAATGCAGTACCTGCATCTAAACCTTTGTCTAAGATTGTTTTAGAAATACGATCAGGATTTTCTAAAACTACAGTGTGTGACTCTGAAGAACCGATTGTTGAAACGATACCTTCACCTACACGGGCGATAACTGTTTCTTCTCCAGCTCCCCCTACTAAACGTTCAATGTTTGCACGAACCGTGATTCTAGCTTTCGCTTTAACTTCGATACCGTTAATTGCAACCCCAGCGATATATGGAGTTTCAATAACTTTTGGGTTAACACTCATTTGAACTGCTTGAAGAACATCACGTCCTGCTAAGTCAATAGCTGCACAACGTTCAAAAGTTAAACTTACAATATTAGCTCTGTGAGCTGCAATTAGAGCATTAATTACTCTATCCACATTCCCCCCTGCTAAATAGTGACTTTCCAATTGATTAATAGTAACATCTAATCCTGCTTTGTGAGCTTTAATCATAGGATTTATTACTCTACTTGGTATAACACGTCTCAATCTCATACCAACAAGTGTGAAGATACTTACCTTAACGCCTGCGGCAATCGCACTAATCCAAAGACCAAGTGGAAAGAAAGTAAAGAATATCGATAGTACAATAAGTACTACTATCACGATAATACCTGAGAAAATTAATTCTGGCATAATACTACCTCCTTAAAAATATTTATATTTTTTAACTACTATACGCATTCCTTCAACACGTATAATTTCAATTTCATTACCTTTTTCTATAAAGTCTCCATCAGTAACTACATCCAATTTTTCATCGCCAAATACAGCGACTCCTGCCGGACGTAAATCTGTATATGCTCGAAGTTTTTTACCTACAAGTTCTAATCTACTTTCACTTGCTACATAGCCATCTTCTGTTGAGATAGCATCAGTTAATACAAGTCTATCTAGAAAAACCAACTTTTTATGAAGAATACTTCTATTTACATAATACAGTATAACTGCAAGTATTAGAGAAACTATTAAGATAAATGCAATATAATATGTTGATTTATTTACATAAATTATTGCATATACTACGGTAATGATACCTACAGTGCCTACTATTCCTCCTGGGACAAACATTTCAAGTCCTATTAAACAAAGTCCACCAATGAATAGCAATAGAACAAAAATACTAAGTCTGAAGAATAGGAATGTAAGGCAATGTATGTCGCTAAACTGACTATTGACAATATTCCAAATAGATTAAATTTTCTTGAGAATAATTGCTGACAGAAAGTTAATGACATAGTAATTAAAAGAATCCAATCGAGAGACATCATTAAATTCATATGTAATCACCTCATTTTTTGTATATTCTTTTTCAAGATAATCTAACAATTCCTCTCTCGTAAATATATTACCATGACCAGGAACAGCATATTCAAAATCAAGAATTGTTATTCTATCTATATAATCACGGAGCTTCTGCTTATTATATGCCATCGGTTTAGTATAATAGTTTTTTAGCATGACTATCTCCTAAAAACAATAGTTTTTCCTCTGGAATATAAATTAAAAATGCATCATTAGAATGTGAGTTATCATTATATATACAATTTATTTTAACTCCACCAAGATTCAAATTGAAATCAGCCATTTTTTGGCATATCCGGTATTCTAATTTTTATTTCATTATTTTTCATAAACTCTTTTTATTACATCCGCACTATATTTTTATTTCAGTTCCATCTTTTACCCTTTTGGTAAAGACTCTCATCATCCCACTTTAAGTTGTGATAACTCAATTAAAGAGTCTCTAGCTCTATCTGTAGAGATTACTGGAATATCTAGATAGGTAGCTCCAAAGCTATGATCCCAGTGATGATGGGTCAATATTACATAACTTGGCATCGGTAGGGTCATTTTCCTTTAATTCCTTTAGAAAATTCTCAACTTGTGTAGGTCCATTTCAGAATCTAACATTACAGAAAAATATTCACCTTTTTAAATAACCAAGTGTCGGTTCTAAATACATATATCGTTGTTTTGTATAATAAAAATCTATCTGAAAATTTAATTAGCATCCTTTTTACTTCCTTTTTGATTATAGTTACATTATAGCATACCTAATAACTATTTACAAACCAACATTACTAAATAAACAGCTGTAACTAAAACCTTTACAAATTCTAGTTGCAGCTGTTTTTATTTTTACTAAAAATAGAGCTAATCCAACGAGATACAAATAATAGAAAATAAACCCTATTCCTACTATTAATGCTACTATATATACAATAACCAAGTTACCAAGTAAAATGTATATCCTAGTGCTTTAACGATATTAGTCAATCCTAACCATAAATGTCTACCTATCGCCAAAAGAATAGAAATTACTCCGCCTTCATAAACTTCATCTTGATTATCTAAATTAGTAAATTTAAACATTGTTAATAATTTCATCATAATCATCTCCCCTTTGATAAATTATTTATTACTCTTCAATAATATTATAGCACATTTATCAAGCGGATTTACAATTAGATTTTTGTAATAAAAATTTGTCGAATTAACATATTATTAAGATATACAAAAAGAGACTCATAAATCTTTATTTTAAAGATTTCAAGTCTCTTTGACACAGTTTCTAACTGCGTATTTTTATTTTGAGATTAATCTCAATATAATGGAGATGGCGGGATTTGAACCCGCGTCCAAAAATACCTCCCTTAGCTTCTACATGTTTAGTTTACCTATTGAATTTAATTCTCCACTAAGCCGATAAACAGGCAATGAAAAACGAGTTTGATTAATCTCTTATTTTCTACAAACGGAAGATCGTGAGACTCACTAAAAATGAACCGATTAGCTTTGTCACGGTCAAACAAAGTAATCAGCCTTTAAACTATAGTTGCTAAAGCGTAATTTGTTTTTCGCCAGTTATATTTAACTGATGTGTTGTTAAAGGAGACAACCCTCACCATGCCACCAAGAAGACTAGCATCCCTGTCAGATCCTAAACATCCCCTTATTGTGATTATTATATTTTATCATAAAATCAAGATTATGTAAAATTTTATTATTTTTATATACAACGACACTTCCAATTAACTTTCTAACAACAACTATATTAATTATGATATAATTAATATTAGAAATAAAAACTAAGGAGGTACCATGGAAACACTTATCAATAAATTACGACCTAATAAAATCAGTGATATTATTGGTCAACATCATTTAATTGGAGATGGAAAAGTTCTCACTAAGATAGTAGAAAACAAAAATGTTCTCATTTATTTTATATGGTCCCCCTGGAACAGGAAAAAAACTTCAATCGCTAATGCTTTAGCTAATGAACTAGACTATAAATTTAAAAATATTAAATGCTGTAAATTGTACTAAGAAAGATTTAACTGCAGTAATAGAAGAATCTAAAAGGTTTAAAAAGTAATACTACTACTGATGAATTTCATAGATTAACTAAACCTATGCAAGATATTCTACTTCCTGAAATAGAATTTGACAATATATACGTTATTGGATGTACAACAAATAATCCATATCATACAGTGAAATCCTGCGATTAGATCACGTTTAATTATTTTTGAATTACAACAAGTTTCAAACGATGATATTTATGAATATCTAAAAATATCAAATAATAAAGAAATATTTCCCAAAGAGTTAAAAATAGAAGATGATGTATTTAAAACAATCTCTTTAAACTCTTCGGGATGATTTGAATTCTCTTTAAACACTTTTGAAATTTTATATAATTTATCAAATGAAGGTGAAATTATTACAAAAGAGAAACTATTAAACTTATCTCTAGGAAAATTCAAAGCCTATGATAAAGATGGTGATGCTTTTTATGATATTATTAGCGCTTTTCAAAAGTCTATACGTGGAAGTGATGTTGATGCTTCACTATACTACTTAGCACTACTGATAGATAGTGGTGACTTAGACACTATATATGAAGAATGAGTGTTATGCTTACGAAGATATCGGTCTAGCAAATCCAAATATCGGGCCTTTTTGTTCATGCTGCTATTGAAAGTGCGAAGATGCTTGGATTACCCGAAGCTAGAATACCATTAGCCAACGCTGTTATTCAACTAGCTCTTTCATTAAAATCTAATAGTGCTTATATGGCAATTGACAATGCACTACATGAAACAAAGACAAATCCAAAATTTATTATTCCTGATCACCTTAGAGATGCACATTATTATGGTGCTGATAAACTTAATCGTGGTGTTGGTTATCAATATCACATAGCCACCCTACAGGCTATATTAGCAACAATATCTCCCTGATAACTTAGTAGGAAGATCGTTTTATACACAAAAACTAATAAAAAATGAACAAAATCTTTGCACAATATAAAAATTTATAGATAATATGAAATAAAAAGGGCTAATTCAGCCCTGAAATTTAACAAAAGTTCATATGTGAACTCATAGACACAGTGGTTTATTGATATCTAAATTCGCTTTTACAAAAGCTTTTTTAGATATCTAATAAACTAGTGCGAGTGACTCGACAAAATCGATTTCTCCGAAATCACGATTTTTGAGTCACTCCTTTTTATTCACCTAATATTTTAACTTCACACTCAAGTTCAACACCTGAATCTTCTAAAACTTTTTCTGAACTTCTTTTTATTAAGTTTTTATAATCTTCACAAGTTGCTGAATCTATATTAACCATAAATCCGGCATGTTTTTGAAACTTGCGCTCCACCTACAGTTAATCCCTTGTAACCCCGCATCTTGGATTAATTTCCCTGCAAAATATCCTTCTGGTCGTTTAAACACAGAACCGCATGAAGGGTATTCTAAAGGTTGTTTATCTGAGCGCAGTTTATTTAATTCTTCTACTTTAGAGATAATTTCTTCTTTATTTCCTTTTTTCATTTGGAAATACACTCTAGAAATAATTTCTTTAGTTTCTTGAATTACAGAATGTCTATATGAAAATTCCATCTGTTCATTTGTGTATATTTTCTTTTCCCCAGATTTAGTGAAAAACTTCAACTTTTTGAACAACTTCCTTCATCTCACCGCCATATGCCCCAGCATTCATGAAGATTGCTCCACCAACACTTCCTGGAATACCACATGAAAATTCAAGATTAGTTAAGCTATTTTCAATACAAAAGTCTGTAAGTTCTTTTAACGTTAATCCCGCATAACAAGAAATAACATCACCATCTAATAATTCAATCTTGTTCATATCACTAGTTATAGCTACTATTCCAGCTATACCATTATCTGATATTAACACATTTGAACCATTTCCTAAAATAGTCAGTTCTATGTTATTTTCGTTTGCTGTATTTAATAACATTTTGTAAATCTTGTTCGTTTGTTAATTTTACTAAAACTTCTGCATTCCACCGTTTTTGTAAAACTATATTTTCTTAGAGGTTCATTATATAGTACTTCACTATTTTTGAACAATCTCCTCAATATTTTTATTTTAATCATTATTTTTCAATCCTTTTTAACATATCATTTATAAATATTACTTTTTCGCTGAATAATCTTTTAAACGAAAGTTCTTTATTATTTTTAAATGAATTATATTCATTTTTTAAAAACTTCATCATTAAAAATTTCTTTAATTTTTATAAAATCTCTATGTATTTCCGTATCCGTTGTACAACGTTTAATACAACATCATAGCTCATTGTTAGATAATCGATAATTCTAGCATATTTTATTACACCTTTTGTACCATTATGAGCTATTCTATGATAACTGATATTATTTAGTCTTTTTCATCGAATGTTGTTATCTCATGTAAATTTTTCTACAACAACAAGTATATCAACAATCTTTTCCCCTAATACCTGTGTATTACTTGTAGCTCCAATATGTAAAAACTCACATTTAGGCATTTTAGGAATTTCTTGTATCTTTTTATCTCTTCTAAAAATGTTTCAACAAACATTTTATTGTCTGCTATTTCTTCAATTTTAATAGTTCTCTTATCCATTTATAAAATCCAATCTTAAAATTAAACATACTTATATATTATAGACTGTATTTCTTATAAAAGTAAAGTTATATCTAAATTTGAACAATTCCCTTATTTATAATACTTTCCATAATGCCAATTTAATAACATTTCTTAGCAACATTCTTTATAGCAAAAACATCCTTTTTCATGATCATTTATCATTCCAATAGCCTGCATATAACTATAAATTATCGTACTTCCTACAAAACTAAATCCTCTTTTTCAAATCTTTACTTATTCTAGTAGATAACTCCGATTTACTTGCGCATCTTTGTAGCTTTCTAATTTATTATTGATTTTTATAATCTGTAAATCCCCAGATATACTTATCAAAACTTCCAAATTCTTTTTTGAACCTTAAGAAATGCTACAGCATTTTTTCTAACAGAATATATTTTCAATTTATTTCTAATTATACTAGCATCTTGTCTTAACGATTCTAAGTATTCATCGGTATAATTAGCACAGATATTATAATCAAAATTATCAAAAAGCACGTTTGAAATTTTTCTCGTTTCTTAAGTATTATTGACCAACTTAAACCAGCTTGCATTCCTTCTAGTATTAGATATTCAAATAACATTTGATCATTTATGAGTTTCTCCCCATTCATTATCATGATATTCAATATCTAATGGATTTTACAGCCCAAGGGCATCTATTTTTATTCATCATTCTTCTCAAATTATTATATACTAAGGCTAACATTTCTCTAATTCGTCTAATGTTATATCTTTCTTTTTATCTATTTCAAGGAAGAATCCATCTTTTGCAATGATACGTGTGTCCTATCACGGCGTTAAAGCTGTAAATAATTCTTTTCCTTTAAGACTGTTCATATGTCTTTATCAAAAGTTACTAACTACTTTTATTAGCTAACTCTTTAATGCTAGTCACCATAGTATTTTTCGCCATAACTTTCAGATAACATATATCTATTAAGTTATTAACTTCTTCCAAAATCAGAGAATCTATCAATTAGATCTTCTACAATACTATCAATCTCTTCATCACTAACTACATTATTTAATCTCTTATAAATCTATTTTTATCTGCATCACTAGTAATATACTCTTTTGGAATAAATGCATCAACGTTAAGTTTAATTTCTAGATCGTCTGTCTTGACTTCAAAAATATCTTTCTTAATTTTTCAGAGTAGCTTCTTTAATTATATTTTTCATAGTAACTAACATCTTGTGTTCGATCTTGTTCTAATAACGGTTCTAAAATTCCTTTTTCTCTTGAATTTCTTGTTCTAACATTTGAGAATACAATGTATAACCTACTGAATCAATGAAACCATGTTGTCTTCCGCCGAGTACATCTCCAGCCCCTCTAATAGATAAGTCCTGCATAGCGATTTTAAAACCACTACCTAAAGAAGTAAAGTTCTTGATCGCAGATAACCTTTTCTCTGAGTTCTCAGTTAATGACTTAAACGGTTCGTACATTAAGTATGCATAGGCTTCTACTACTACGACCCTACTCGTCCACGAAGTTGATACAGTTGACTTAATCCAGCGATCGGCATCTTCAACTATTAATGTATTTACATTAGAGATATCAATACCTGTCTCAATAATTGTCGTCGATATTAGCATATCATATTTTCTATCTATAACGTCAGACATAATATTTTCAAGTTCTCTTTGACTCATTCTACCATGTGCATACGCTATGTTTTATATCAGGCAATAATCGTTTTAGCTCTAGATATTTTTCATCAATAGTTTCTACTCTATTATAAACATAAAACACCTGCCCTCCACGATTAATTTTCATTCATAACCGCTTCTTTTTATAACCATTTTTATTTTGAGCTGTCACAAAAGTTTGGATTGGTTGACGTTCTCTTGGAGGTGTCTCAATCACCGATAAATCCCTAATACCTATTAAACTCATATGTAATGTTCTAGGAATTGAGTTGCACTAAGGGTAAGAACATCTACTGTATTTTTAAGATGTTTTATTTTTTTCTTTATGTTTAACTCAAAACGTTGCTCTTCATCAATTATTAATAAACCTAAATCTTTGTATTTAAATTTGTCATTTAATAGCTTATGAGTTCCAACAATAATATCTATTTTACCTTCTTCAAGTTTTTACAAATTTCAGTAATATCTTTGCAGATTTAAATCTACTCACTACTTCTATATTTACTGGGAAATTGCAAATCTACTTTACGAAATTATCGTAGTGTTGTTCAGCAAGAAGAGTCGTTGGTACTAATACCGCAACTTGCTTATTATCAGTAACTGCTTTAAACGCAACCCTCATCGCTACCTCTGTTTTACCGAAACCAACATCTCCACATAGAAGTCTATCCATAGGACGTTGTTTTTCCATATCCCTTTTAATTTCTTCAGTAGCTTTCACCTGATCATCCGTTGGTGTATATGCAAAATCGGCTTCAAATTCAGACTGCATACTTCCATCTAAGCTATACGCATATCCAGAACTTAATTCACGTTTAATATATAACTTAATAAGATCTTTCAGATATATCCTCAATTTCTTTTCGGACTCTACTTTTAGTCTTCTGCCAATTTTTGTTCCTAGTTTATTTAATGCTGGTTTTCTATTGTCAGTAGACGCGGTATATTTTTGGATATAGTTCATATTATTTATGTCCACATAAATAATATCACCACCATCGTAGATAATTTTTCAAGAAGTCTTTGTATACTCCACCAACTTCAACATTCTCTATCCCTTCGTATAACCCTATCCCATGACTAACATGAACGATATAATCACCAACATTTTAGTTCTTGGTAATTTCTAATTTTTTTCTGAGTTAGTATATTTAAATTTTACTCGACGTTTTTCTCTCTTCTTCAGTAAAAAGTTCGCGTGGGGTAAGTAAAAATATTTTTATTCTTTCTATCCTCTAATCCTTTTTAGATGATACTTATTCACATCGATAAAAGATTTTCCCTTCTTTAACACCATAATAAATATCATCATAGAAATAATTATCGAATAGTACCTTTTCTACATAATCTTTTTGTTTTTGAGTGTTTAATGAAATAATTACCTTATAATTATCCGTTAATTTTTCACGTATTTCCTTAGCTAAATATTCTTCACTTGAATAATAAGCCAAATCAATTATATCTAAATTGTAGTTTTTTTCTATAATCTTATCATTGAGTTTTAAGGTAGATAAATAGAATTTTCTTACATCTAAGTTTTGAATTTTTCAAAAGCTACATTATCTATTACATCTTGATATATATAATTTCTATTCATCTCTTGAAGACTTGTTAAAAGTATTCTCTTAGTCCTTCTATTTTCTCTAAGATTTTATGATAATTGTCATAGAAAACTATAATATCATCTGTTAAATAGTCGGCAATACTATATGTATTTTCATAAACTAAATTTGAAAAACTTTCTAAATCACTAAAATCGCCAGTTGCTTTATAAATTTCAATTTTTTCTTGAAGATAGGTACTAATTTCTTGGTAATTTTCTTCTTCTCTTAATTTGTTATCATTTAACTTAGTAAGTATTCTCTCAACAACTACATCTTTTTCTTCAGATGTAAGGAAAAATCACTTGTAGGATAAATAACAGCACTATCTATTTTTCTAACGATCTTTGTGTAATTTCATCAAAAGTTCTCATACTATCAAGCTCATCATCAAAAATCTAACCCTAATAGGTTTCTCACTTAAGGGCTGAAGATATCAACTATACTCCCCTTTTGAAAAACTCTCCTACCACATCGACAGTTTCAACACGACGATACCCCCATATTAACTAGTTTTTTCTGTAATTCATCAAAACTAATAACAGTATCTTCATTAATCTCAAAGCTATTATTTTTAAAATCACTAGGATTTTTTTACAGTTCTGTAAATTGATTCAATCGGTATCAATTATAATACTTTGAATATTATGTACAAGATTTTCAAGAACTTTAATAGAATTTTTGTACCAAGTCATTACTTTTAGAAGTATGGCGTTTTAATATATCAATTTCTGGATAAATATATGTTTCACCTTCGAAATCATTTAGAATAGCGAACAATTCTTCAGCTTCTGCTTTACTTTGTGATAACACTACAATTGTCTTGCTACTATTTTTATATTCGTTATATATTTCTAAAGCACGTGTTGTTAAATTTTGTCCATATACACCTATATTTTTTTATTCTTTTTCAAATTGTAAATTAACAATTTTCCAAAAGACTATCTTTTATCATATACGCTCCTTTTCTACAACAAATAGCGAAAAAAGGGGAGTGACTGAAAAATCACGATTTTTAGAAAATCGATTTTATCGAGACTCACTAAAGGTTATTAGATATCTAACATACTTTTTATAAGGAATATTTAGATATCTATAGTCCACTTCACCCTATAAATTACATATAAACTTTTTAAAATTTAGGGACTTCTGGGATGCACCTTTTTACTGCAATTGTTTTTAATTATATTTATTCATTGATCTGCACGAAACTCATTTTTGTGAAATCTTCAATACAGTTTATACTCTTAGAATAGATTTTTTCAATTTCATTCATTTCGTCTTTTGAGAATCTTCCTAAGACATAATCAACTACTTTCATTGGCGGTATTGGTCTATCTATTCCAATTTTTTAATCTATTGAATTTCTCTGTTCCTAAGTGGCTAATAATACTCTTAATTCCATTATGACACCACTACTTCCCTTAGCTTTTAATTTAAAGTTTGCAGTTTTGTATCTAAATCGTCATAAATTATTAATATGTCTTCAATATCAATTTCAAAATAATCGTAAAACTTACCTACCGCTTCTCCTGAAAGATTCATATACGTTGTTGGCTTTACTAATAAATATTTAATTCCATTGTGATATGCTATAGCATATTCGGCGTTAAATTTCGTTTTATCAAAACTTACATTCAAGATTTAGCTAGTTCATCAAGCACCATAAATCCAATATTATGTCTTGTATTTTCATACTGTTTACCTGGATTACCTAATCCAACTATTAATTTCATAAATTATCCTCACTTTTATTTTTTACTATCGAATATACGACTTAAAAGAAGGCAACGGACACCGCCTTCTTTAAAATTAATTTAATTAATGATTATTCAAAAAGAACACTTACAGGTTCGTTATTGTGAATTTTGTAAATAGCTTTTAGCAATCATCACCCACACATAACGGTACCATCTTTATCTAATTTTTTCTCTTCTGGTATATCAATTGTGTTAGCATATACTAACTCTTTTAATTGAGAATTTTCAATTCTATCTAATGCTTGTCCACTAATACAGCATGCGAGCAACTTGCATATACTTCTTTTGCTCCTCTATCTTTAAGTGCTTGAGCTCCTAAAGTAATTGTTCCCGCTGTATCGATAATATCATCAATAAGAATACATGTTTTCCCTTCAATGTTACCTACAATATTCATAACTTCAGCAACATTTGGTTTTGGTCTTCTCTTATCGATAATTGCGATTGGCGTATTTAATGCATCTGCTAGTTTTCTAGCACGTGTTACACCACCGTGGTCTGGTGATACAACAACAACTTCTTCCATATCTGGAAGTTTTTCTTTGAAATATTTTGCAATAATTGGTACACACATAAGGTGATCAACTGGAATATCAAAGAATCCTTGAATTTGAAGTGCGTGAAGATCTAATGCAATTACACGATCTGCTCCTGCTACTTCTAATAAGTTAGCTACTAATTTAGCTGTGATTGGTTCACGACTTCTTGCTTTTCTGTCTTGACGTGCATATCCATAATAAGGGATTACAACGTTAATAGTGTCCACTGATGCACGTTTAAGCGCATCTATCATAATTAATAAAGTCATCAAATTGTCATTTACAGGACCACTAGTTGATTGAAGTACGAAAACTTCACTACCACGTACACTTTCCTCTATATTAATTGAAACCTCTCCGTCACTGAATTTCTTTACACTACATTTACTTAATTCTACTCCTAGTGACTTCGCTACTTGTTTTGCTAATGGAATATTAGCATTTAATGAAAAACAGCTTTTAATGGTTTTATCTACAAAGCATATTAAATTTTTCTCCTTAAAAATTTGGTTCGATAGTAATACAGATGTATTCCGTTAATTATTATAGCATAAATATTTGATAATTTCTACTGTTATCAAGTATAGACCAATTAAAATTCACTAATTTTTACTATTTATATTTATCTTCTTTCTATAGAACTATATTATTATATTTTATACATATCTCCTTTCAATCTTACAAAATAATTCATAATCTGTACTAGTGATTTTAAAATTTTTACTTATTTTACATTTAATGTTCGCATTTTCATATCATTAATTAAATTTTTAATAATTTTGACTATTTTTTTATTTTTAGTTTATTTATTTTTAATACTATGCTATTATTATAAGACAATGAATAACAACTAATTTATAAATATTTATTTTTAAACTAGTATTATTTGTTTGAGTTAACATAGTTTCTAATATATATACATTTATTTATAAGTTTATATTTATTAAAATATAAATTCAGTTATTCTAAAAATAAAAAGGAGATTCATTATGGATAAAAATTTTTGAATTAATTGAAAAAGAACAACATAGACAAGATACTAATATTGAGCTTATTGCTAGTGAAAACTTTGTTTCTAAAGATATCCTAAAAGCTACAGGAAGTATTCTAACTAACAAATATGCTGAAGGATATCCTGGAAAAAGGTATTATGATGGATGTGAAGTTATTGATGAAATTGAAAGTCTTGCTATAGATAGATTAAAAGAACTTTACGATGCTAAATTCGTAAATGTTCAAGCACACTCAGGATCAAGTGCAAATATTGCTGTATACTTATCTCTTCTTACACCTGGGGATACTGTTTTAGGAATGAGCATGGATGCAGGTGGGCACTTAACTCACGGTAGCAAAGTTAACTTCTCTGGAAAATTATTCAATTCAGTTTCATACGGTGTAACAAAAGATACTCACCTTATTGATTATGACGAAGTACTACGTATCGCAAAAGAACATAAACCAAAAATGATTATTGCTGGTTCAAGTGCATATTCTCGTATTATTGACTTTGCAAAATTTAGAGAAATTGCCGATGAAGTTGGCGCTTATTTAATGGTAGATATGGCTCATATAGCTGGACTTGTAGCAGCAGGATTACACCCTAATCCAATACCATATGCTGATGTCGTTACATCTACTACACATAAAACATTAAGGGGACCTCGTGGAGGTATTATCCTTACTAATAACGAGGAAATTGCTGTTAAAATTAATAAGATGATTTTCCCTGGAGCTCAAGGTGGTCCACTAGAACACGTTGTTGCGTGAAAAGCAATTTGTTTTGCTGAAGCACTTAAACCAGAATTTAAAGTATACCAACAACAAGTTGTAAAAAACATGAAGGTTATGGTTGAAGCATTTAAAGCTAACAATATTCCTGTAGTTTCTAACGGTAGTGATAATCACCTGTGTCTAATCGATACATATTCTACTTATAACGTAACAGGACATGATGCTAGTGATTTATTAAGTAGAGCTAAAAATCACTTGTAATAAAAATGGTATTCCATTTGATACATTACCTCAATGAAAAACTAGTGGTCTTCGTTTGAGGTCTGCAATGACTACTAAAGGATATGTAGAAGAAGATTTTGTTGAAATTACAAAATATTATTTGTGATTTACTAAAAAAATGGAGAAAGCTACTTAGAAAAAAATCTCAAGAAAAGAGTGGCTACACTAGTTTCTAAAGAAAGAAAAGAATTTAGATAACAATATGATATAATAAATTTTTGAAACGACGAAGTAAACATTCTTCGTCGTTTTTACGAACTTTCATTTTTATAGAAGTTATTTATTGTTCGTTATTTAGAAAATTAGTTTTAATAATTTAATTTTTATTGACATCGTTCGTTTTATATGTTATATTTATAAAAATTCTTTAGGAGAAACAAAAATATGAAAACCAAAAATTTATTAAAGCATCTTTTTTCATAGCCCAAAGTATGGAGAAATTGAATTTCTGGAACAAGCTGTACTTTTTAGTTTCTGAATATGGAATTATTTCTGAAATTATTAATAAAGAAGATGAAAATTATCAACAAATTTTAAATCAATACTCATGAAAGTAACTTTTGATTTTAAAGATAAAGTTCTTTTACCTGGTTTTATCAGATTTGCATATCCATGCTCCTCAATGGCCACAAGCTGGTCTTGCACTGGATGATGAATTAAGCTATTGGTTAAATAATTTCACGTTTCCTTTAGAATCGAAATATAAAGATATCAATTATGCTAGAGAAGTGTATACCGATTTGGTCAAAACATTATTAGCGAAATGGTACTACTTCTGCAATGTATTTTGGAACTATTCATAATGAAGCTACTTTGGAATTAAAAATCATGTGCTAACTCTGGTCAAAGAGGCTTCGTAGGAAAAGTCGTTATGGATGATAAAAATATGAATCCTGACTTTTACCGTGATAATAGTACAAAAGAAGCGATTGAAAATACTGAAAAGTTTATTAATGATGTACATAATCTTTCAAAAGATGTTCCTCAAGGTGTATATCCAGTTATTACTCCTCGTTTTGTTCCAAGTTGTACAGATGCTGCTCTTTTAGAGTTAGGAAAATTAGCAAAGAAATATAACTGCTATATACAAAGTCATTGTAGTGAAAGTGATTGGGAGCATAATTATGTTTTTGAACGTTTTGGAAAAAGAGATACCGAAGTTTTAGATCAATTTGGTCTATTAACTGATAAATCAATAATGGCTCACGGTAACTTCGTGAATTCTGACGATGTAAAGATCTTTTAATCATAGAAAATCTTCAGTTTGCCATTGTCCAATCTCAAATTCTTATTTCGCAAATGCAGTATTACCTGTTAATAAACTAAAAAAAGAAGGCTTAAACATCTGCTTAGGCACTGATATTTCTGGAGGATTCTCCCCTAGTCTTTATGACAACATAAAACATACAGTCATGGTTAGTAGGATGTTAAATGACGGGGTTGACAATAGCCTGGATGCTAATAATCGCGGTACTCAAGATTCGAAAGTGAGTGTATTTGAAGCATTCTACCTTGCTACTACAGGTGGTGGTGAAGCATTAAAATTACCACTTGGGCTTTTTAAAGAAGGTTATATTTGCGATTTCCAAGTAATTGATATCAATACACCTAACAATAAACTTCCTAATTATCTAGATAATGAAGAAGATAAACATCTTCTTCAAAAAGATATTATATCTTTCTACTTCAGAAAATATCCGTGAAGTTTGGGTTCAAGGTAAAACAAATTCTAAAATAGTAAAATTAAATTTAACATAAGGAGAAAAAAGTTTTTATGTCAAAAATAAAAAATCATTTAACAATAGGAGTTGAAGAAAAATATTCCATTTTCACAATCCCTAATTTTAGGTTTTACAACACGTTTTAGCTATGGACGTTTATGTACCACCTTTTATTAGCAACAGCAATTGCATTATCACCTGGTGATGCTACAGGATTAATTCAATCTACTTTCTTAGGAGCTGGTATTGCTTCATTAATTCAAGTTTTATTCTACTTAAAACTACCTGTATGTCAAGGTCCATCATTTATTCCCTAGGTGCTATTATTGGTATCTATATGGGAACTAAAAACCTTGGTACTGTTCTAGGAGCTAGTATTGTAGGTGCTATTTTAGTTATCTTACTTGGATATTCTGGCATTTATAAATATATAGTAAAAATTACATACCATCTATCGTTAGTGGAACAATAATTATGATCGTAGGATTAACTTTTACTTCCTTCAGCATTTGTAAGTAATATCTACATTGAAGGTAACGGTCTTACTATGAAACATAATGTATTATTAGCTTTTATTACAGCGACTTCATTAATACTATTTTCCCATTAGGAAATTATGTTAATAAATTCAAAAGAATTTTCCAAATTTCTTCAGTAATTATAGCCTAGCTATCGGAACATTTTTCTGCATATTTAATGGGAGGTTTTAATACTCCAAGGAATTAAAGATGCTAGCTTTTTTCTCAATGCCAAAACTATTATTTTTGAGACTATAGCATACACTTTTGAAATTTCAGCTATTATAACAATGATTATTATCTACATGGTACTTTTAGCTGAAACAACAGGAACTTGGTATGCTGTAGTTCAGTTATTAACGAACCTTTAAGCGATACTCAAGTTAACAAAGGTGTATATCGGAGAAGGAATCGGATGTTTAGCGACTCTTTAGTTGGTGCAACTCCTGTTACTGGATACTCTACTAATGCTGGTATTATTTCTATCACTGGTGTAGCTAGTAGAAAAAGTATTCGTTATGGCTTCATTCTGGTTTATCGGATTATCATTCTTAGTAAACTTTCTGCAGTTATTAATTCAATACCTTCTGCTGTAATCGGAGGTGTGTTCTCTGTAGTATGTATCATAATCTTATTAAATGGATTTAGAGTTGTTAAAGATTTAGACTTTCTCTGAAAGAGAATTATACATTATCGGAGTCACCTTTAATGTTTACAATTGGATTATTATTTATTCCAGCAGAATTAAAAGCTAGCGCTCACAATTACTTCAATACTTAATAGGTTCTCCTATTGCAGTTGGGAGCAATGTAGCAATTATTATGAATAAACTTATCCCGTTGAAAATAAGAATAAAACTGATGTTCCCATGAGACTCGGTTTTTATTCTTATTATTTTTATATTTTTTAAAAATATAGTATAATTATAACTGCTAATAAAAATTAAAGAAATGGAGAAATATAGATGACTGAAAAGAAAATGAATGTTGAAAGTTTCAACCTAGATGCATACTAAAGTTGTTGCACCTTATATTAGATTAGTTGGGGTTTATTCTGGAGATAATGGGGACAAAATTTATAAATATGATATTAGATTCTGTCAACCAAACAAGGAACACTTAGAAATGCCAAACCTTCACTCTTTAGAACATTTAATCGCTGAATTAATCAGAAATCACCTTGATAATGTATTAGATTTCGGACCTATGGGATGTCAAGGATTCTACTTATCAGTAATTAACAATGACAGCTACGAAGAAGTTGAAGAAGCTCTAGCAAAAACATTAGAAGATGTTCTTGTTGCTACTGAAGTACCAGCATGTAATGAAGTACAATGTGGTTGGGCTGCATCTCACTCTTTAGAAGGTGCTCAAATGGAAGCTAAAAATTCTTAGAAAAACGCTCTGAATGGAAAAACGTTTTTAGTAAATAATATAAAAATCAAACTGATATTTTTACCAGTTTGATTTTTATTTATTATCTGTTATATTTTCTAATACCTAAAACTCCTATAATTAAGCCTAACCCAGTTGTAATAGGAATTGTGTTTGAAGAATCTTCTCCTGTTTTTTTGGAAGGATAGAATTTTGTGAGAAATTATTATTTAAAGATTCAAGCTTTTCAACTTTAATACTACTGCTAGAAGTTTCTTGGTTATTTCTTATATTATATTTTTCCTCAACAACCTGTGTTACCACTTTTTGGTTTAGAAATTTAAGTCTTTACTAAATGTAGTTATATTTTCTTGCTCATTTATTTTTATTTGCAGTGTTCATCTCTTTCTTAACATCTAATGAAATTTCTCTTGCTTTATCCTTTTGATATTGGTTCAGTTTTTACTAAAATCAACAATTGCAAATAAACTAAAAATGATTTATATTAAACTCACTATTCCATTTTTGACTTCTGATGGAATTAATGTTAGACTTCCATTTTTCTCAACATGATAAATCTTTATCTCACTACTTTCATTTTCTAATAAAAGCTATACTGAACTATTCTGTCATTTTCAAGTTGTACTCATTATTATCTTTAGATAATTTTTAAATCTAACACCCTGATTTTATCTTTTTCTACAGATAGTTTCCTACTAATCATTTTTATTTTGATTGCTATTTTCAATTTTTAACATTCAATGATATATTATTGATATTAGATAACAACTCGACTTCCACACCAAGTTTTTGAACTTTTTAGTAATTCAAGAGTGGCTTTTAGGATTCTCCTCTTGTACTAGTGGCTCACCTTTTTTTGATGCAACTGATGATTCTACAATAGGAGCTTTAGGGTCAACTACTTGTTTAGATGGAGCAACAAATTCAGTCAAAGCTGATTGTACTTCAGGTTCGCCTTTAGCTTCGTGAAATTCAGGAAGTTCAGGTTGAACAAGAGCATCACCTTTTTCTGCATGAAATTCAGGTAACTCAGGTTGAACTAACGATCTCGCCTTTTTGCTTATCACTAATTCTGGTTTCTCCTCTTGTACTAGTGGTTCACCTTTCACTTATTACTAGTTCTGGATTCTCCTCTTGTACCAGTGGTTCACCTTTCTGCTTATCACTAATTCTGGTTTCTCCTCTTGTACTAGTGGTTCACCTTTCTCGCTTATCACTAATTCTGGTTTCTCTTCTTGTACCAGTGGCTCACCTTTCTCACTTATTACTAGTTCTGGTTTCTCCTCTTGCACTAGTGGTTCGCCTTTCTCACTTATTACTAGTTCTGGTTTCTCCTCTTGTACTACTGGTTCGCCTTTAGAATCTGTATATACTCTAATAGGTACATTAACTATGTCATTTGAACCATCAGAATATGTTATTCTTACCCTTGCATTGACATCTCTAATTCTCCAAAAATCTGTAGAATTTAATATTTCATAGTTTATATTTTGTGGGATATTATCTTCTAACTATCTTATTAATTACTTCATTTACATTTTAAACTACTTCCTTGATGTAATAATATCTTTTCATCATTTAAAAGTTTTGGTTCATATTTTTCCTGCTTCTGTTAGTTCTAAAGCGAGACGTGAATTTATAACATCCAGTCCTAAGCTAGCTATTTCTCTAGTAATATTATTGATAGTTGTGGAGAAAGTGTATTCGAAAATTGTAGCTTCCGCTTCTTTCTCAATTTTTTCTGTTAAAGTTGATTTTGATAAATTATAATTTTCAGCTGATTTTTAGTCTTATCTGATAAATCTACAACTGACTCTACTAATTTTTGAGCGACATTGACTACAGATATCAGCTCTTTTATCTGCTTCATTTTACTGATATAGGAATATTGATGTCATTACTACTATTATCATCTAAATATGCAACTCTTACTGTAGCATATTTCATACCCAAAGATGTTAATTCATCTTTATAAACTAATGATAACTTAGTATTAACTGGTAATAAATTTCTATTAACTTTACTGATTATATCCTTATCTTTAAGTTTGTCTCCTATCATTATAGATACTGGTTTATCATCTACTAAAGTTGGTAAAAACGTCTTACTCAATGTTCCATTTTCTGGATCGATTATACTTAAATTATTTATATTTTTCATCACGATATCCAACTCCATCCATTCCTTGACGTTTTTCCAAAATTAAAATCTGGATTTGAATTTACTCTATTTTCAAAATAAGACGTTGATGAATGAGCTCCTGCACTTTTTACCTATGCTTATTTTATTATTAGGCTGAAGATTTCCAGGATTATATTATCATTATCAGTATAATAATTTTTATCTTCCCAGTTTTTGCAAGCTCTTCAGAAATTCTTACATCATCCTTAGGAACTCCCCATAACCAACCACTCTTAACTTTTTGGAGCGTTAAACGTATAAGTTTGTTTATACTTCCCAAATTTTTCCTTTTTCAGCCGTTGCCGTAGCTCTTAATGATAAATATCCACCTAATGAGTGTCCAGTGATATATAAATTTGTAATTGTACTATCATTTTTTTATTTTTCATTAATTGAATAGTCGCTTCACTCTGATTTGATTCATTACCAAAGAATAATGCTAAATCGGCTTTTAAATCCCCTGCTTGCAGCAACATTTGTGCCTGCAAAAGCAAGAACTTGGATATTATCACCTTTTAAAAATGGAAAAATTATTAGTTGTTTCAAATAATACCGCGTCTAGACCATTATCCTGATGAAATGTTTCTTTTTACTCTCCAATATGGTCCAAGCTCATTATTAGTCATCTTTTGAATATTGTTTGAAAGAGTACCTGCTGGAGCTTGTTTTTAAGAATATCATCTATTTTATCATTCTCATAAACTAAATTTATAAACATGGCCATATCTCTTGCTGATACATTTCCAGATTAATTTATCTTTATCTTCTTTATCGTTTAATCCATCTCCATCAGTATCGGCAAGTCTTGGATGAATATCATACCCAAGATAAGTACGTCCGTCTTTTTATAAATATATAATTCATCTTTATTTGCTATACCATCTCCATCATCATCTCCATCAGGATTTAATATTGCCTTTTTATAAATTAAACTATCGTACTTACCTCCTCTAATCCTATATAACCTTTTTACTATATCTTCAGCATATTTGCTAGTAAGTCTAGAAATGATTTTTGTTCCTTTTTCTACAGGTTCTAGAGTATTTTCTACTTCCTCAGTTGTAACTTTTATTTTTCTTCTAAGTTTTTATTAATTATCTTCGTCAGTAGATTAGCAATATCACTACTATCATCTATTCGTTTATCTAGAACATTTAAATTATAATTTGAAGAACTTGAGTTTGTTGTAACATCTTTTTCAGGTTTTGCATTTTACTGTAGTAGTTAAAAGTTGAATCTGTAGCTAAATTCTTATTTTTCTATATTATTTTTCACTTACTGAGGATTTCATATTATCATTAGAAATATTATTACTTTCTTTAGCAGTTTTATTTTCCAAATTATTAGTAGTTTCAGAATTTTTCTCTAAAAATTTTAAGTTTTTCATGTACTGTGTTACCATCTTCATTTAAACTATTTTCATCATGGGCACTTGCTGAACCACCTAAAAATACTAATGTACCTATTGCAACTGATACTATTCCTAAACTAAGTTTCTTTATTCCATATTTTACTATTTTTATCAATATTATTTTTAAACATATTCCTCCAAGATTCCATCTTAAATATATGTATTTAGAATTTAATTAACATTATTTTTAAGTTAACTAATTACTCTATATTGTTTAAGTATACATGAAAATATCAAATATAACAAACTTAAATTCAATAGTATTTTTATATTAATTCACTTTTTAGAAGTGACGTAATTCTTACCCTATCTAATTTATTTTATTACAATTTTTATTTAGTTTTTTATCTTTTTCTTTATAATATTGCATTTATATACTAACAAATATACTTATAGAAATAATAACATTTTCAAAATAATTAATACACTATGTACTTAACAAAACTCCCATAAAATTAAAAATTTTTCCCAAAAATAAGCGGATTATTAATATAATCCGCTTAAATATTTATTATTTTGCGACTAGCTACGAATAGCATTACGATCTATTTCGATTTCTACTTTTGGTGCAATTCTTACTTTTTACTGTTACTGTCCCTACTCAACGATATCTCCGTAAAATTCCCAGCGAAAGTTACGATTCTATTCTTCTTTTAATGAATCTTGTAGAAGTTTTAATTCTTTATTTCTTTTTAGATTGTGGTCTAATAATCATGAAGTACATGAATCAAAAAGAAATACTATCATAATAATATTAATATATGAACCTTGCATGTTTTTACCTCCGTTTATTTATAATATATGTTTATTCTACTATATAAGAAGTAAAAATAAACCTTTATCATATTTTTACTAGATTATTAGAAATTCTTAGGATTTTCTTGATTTAATCCATATTTTTTCAAAGAATTCTTCTTTGAAATCTAGTAATCTATCTTCCTATTAGCTTGACGAATATCTTTCATCATATTAATTAAGAAATGAATATTATGAGTAGTCGCTAGTCTAGCACCAAATATTTCATCAGCTTTTAAATAAATGACGAAGATATGCTTTTGTATAATTTTTTAGCAATAGCATGAACATTCTGGATCAAGTGGTGTAAAGTCCTCTGCATACTTAGCATTCTTCACTACAACACGTCCAGCAGAAGTCATACATGTTCCATTACGTGCAATACGCGTAGGTAATACACAGTCAAACATATCTACTCCTCTAAGTACTCCTTCAAATAGTGCATCAGGTGATCCTACCCCCATTAAATATCTTGCTTTATTAGCTGGTAATAATGGTGTAACATGCTCTAAAACTCTGTACATTTCATGTTTTGGTTCACCAACCGATAAACCTCCGATAGCATAACCTGGAAAATCCATACTTACTAAATCTTTAGCACTCTGTTCACGCAAATCATTAAATCCTGCTCCTTGAACTATACCAAAAATACTTTGTGTTTTTGGATTTTTATGTGCTTCTAGACATCTCTCAGCCCAACGACTAGTTCTTTCCACTGATTGACGAATATATTTATAGTCATGATTATAGTCAGGACATTCATCAAAAGCCATCATTATATCTGAACCTAAAGCATTTTGAATATGCATTGCTTTTTCAGGTGATAAAAATAATTTTTCTCCCGACAGATGATTTTTAAAATGAACTCCCTCTTCCTCAATTTTTCTCATTTCACTAAGAGAAAATACTTGGAATCCACCTGAATCTGTTAGGATACTTCCATCCCAATTCATAAATTTGTGAAGTCCACCTGCTTTTTCAACAATCTCTTCACCAGGGCGTAACCAAAGGTGATATGTATTAGATAAAATAATATCAGCACCCATTCCTTTTACTTCTTCTGGTGACATTGCTTTTACTGTAGCTTGTGTTCCAACCGGCATAAATACTGGTGTTTCGAAGCTACCGTGTGGTGTATGAACAATACCTAATCTTGCACCTGACTGCTTACATGTTTTTTTATATGCTCATACCAAACTGCATTTTCTTTAACATCTCTCATTTAAAAATTTCCTTTCAATAACTATATTATTATCATCGCGTCTCCAAAAACTGAAGAAACGATATTTGTTTTCAACTGCTATATTATATAATTCTAAAACTTTTTCTCTATCATAAAATGCACTAACAAGCATTATTAATGATGATTTTGGTAGATGGAAGTTAGTGATTAATCCATCAACACATTTAAATTCAAATCCCGGATAAATGAAAAATATTTGTCCAACCTGATGCTCTGCAACTATTTTTTCCATTATTATCTCGAGCAATTGTTTCTAGTGTTCTTGTTGAAGTAGTACCTACAGAAAATACTCTTCCTCCATTTTCTTTTGTTTTTATTAATAAGTTCCGCTGTTTTTTTCATCTAGAGTATAATATTCTGAATGCATATCGTGATCTTCTATATTCTCTACAGCAACTGGTCTAAATGTCCCTAACCCCACATGAAGAGTTAAATACGCAATATTTACGCCTTTTTCTTAATTCTATCCAATAATTCATTTTGTAAAGTGAAGGCCAGCAGTTGGAGCAAATTGAACTTCCTACTTCTTTAGAATAAACTGTTTGATATCTTTCTTTATCAGTTAATCTTTCTTTATATACGGAGGTAAAGGCATTGTACCTAGTTCATCTAGTCTTTCTTGGAATATTCCTTCGTAAACAAATTCAAAATGTCTAAATCCATCATCAAGTACCTTTGTGCATACCGCCTCCATTATTCCATCACCAAAAGATACAATACTTTCCTCTTTTATTCTTTTTGGCTGGCTTAACTAGACATTCCCAATCATTATGTCCCAAGTTTTTTAATAATAATACTTCTATCGCAGCACCTGTATCTTTTTTGGCCCCATATAAACGTGCCGGCATTACCCTAGTATTATTTAATACCAAAGTGTCACCAGGATTAAAATATTCTATAATATCTGAAAAACTTTATGTTCATGTGTAGCACTTTTTCTATCTACACACAGTAATTTACTAGTATCTCTTTTTAAAAGAGGAGTTTGTGCAATAAGTTCCTCTGGTAAATAAAAAAATCAAATTGTTCTAATTTCATCTATAATCTCCTTTAAAAGTTACCTTTACTATTATAGCTTGATTATCATAAGTTAGCAAGTCTCATCATAATAAAATATAAATTTTTCAATTTCATATAATTACAAATTATAAAAGGCTCATCAAAAATCGGATCAATATTTAAAATATTAATCCGATTTATCATCGATATTTTTATTACTTCAAGTATTTAACATGGGATAAAATATTAGTAGCTATTCCTAATCCAATACTTAATACAAGAATTGAACTACCACCATTACTTATAAATGGTAGTGGAACTCCAGTCATCGGAATAGAAGCCGTAACTCCACCAATATTTACTACTCCCTGTACTACTAATAGACTTGCGAATCCTAATGAGTACATAGCTGAAAAAGTATTTCTTGATTTTTGTACCAGAAAATATTACTTTTCCAATGATAATTAATAATAAAGTTACTACGAATAAAACTCCTATAAAACCTAACTCCTCAGCTATAATAGCAAGTATAAAGTCTGTATGTGCTTCTGGTAAATAACCTAGTTTTTGGATAGAATTTCCTAATCCTCTACCGAATAATCCACCATTACCAAACGCAACATATGAATTTATTACCTGATCTGCGGCTGCAGCTAAGTCATCTGAAAATGGATTAAGAAAAACCTTAAGTCGATTTGTTCTATACGAAGTTCCGCTACTGAACAATGCACTTTTCAACATAAACAACATTAATACTGCCACACCTGCCACTATCGCTAGTGATAATATTTTTTTTATGTTTTGAGAATGCATATTAGAGCATAAAGTCATAATCCCCATAACTGACAACGTGATAAGTATCATACCAGTATCATTTTGTAGAGCTATTATAGTAACTAATCCTAGCGGTATACCAAACATTTTTAGTAATTCTGAACTCGTACAAATTTGTCTTAATTTAACTTTTCTTGTCTCTAAAATATATGCCATATACATAATGATAAATAACTGTGCTAAAGTTGATGGCTGAAAACTGAACGCACCTATTCTTATCAAGACCTAGCACCATTTATTGATGGCATAAATAAAGGTACAAATAGTAGAAACGCTATCACTAGATATCCATTCATTAAAAAGCTTTTATTTTTAAAAACTTCAAAAGGTATTGCAACAGAGAATACTAGAAACGCCATATAAGCTAGTACTGCCCACATCGCTTGTCTTCGTAAGAAATATGTTTCACCTACTGGAATACCTGATGTAAAGGTACCATATTTATTCCCTATCATACTAGCACTATAGACCATCATGCAACTTAAGATTAACAATACTAAAAGAGTTAATGCTACTACCCAATCTAATCTTACATGTCTACGCTCATGCTTAATCGATACATGTATTCTTCTTACAAAATTCATATTAATTTGCTTTTACTTTCTTCTTCTATATTAGAGTACATTTCACTAGCTTTATTTTTCTAAATCAGCTAGAATTATGCGCCCAGCTTCTTGTGAAATACAACCTATTTCTACTGCTAAGTTTATTTCTTTAGTAAGACCATATATTTGAGTATCAATAACATCTTGATAAAGTGGACATTTTCTCTGACCTTTTACCGATACACAAGCATTAATCATTTCTTCAATCTTCACAACATCTTCTTCTATTCTTCTACGAACCTTAATAAATATTAGGTTATTTTCCATCTCTTATCACCTATCCTTTTTGATAATTCATAATTAACTTCATGTCTTATTATAGCAATTGCTCTTATAAAATCTTCTTTTGAAATTAATTCTAATCGTCTTAATTCTCTCACTTCATATTCTACCATAGCTAATGTATGTTTTCTATCCTTCATATATATAATTATACCAAATGATTTCAAAAATTGTTGTAAATCATAAAAATTTTTCATTTATATCACCTGTAAAAATTACTCAATTCATCAACTAGGTTTTTATTAGTTTCTCTACCGTCTAATTCATAAGCTCTTTTTGCATACTCTTTTGCTTTTGAATAGTTACCTTCTTGGCGTTCAATTATTGCTAAATTATAATAAAGCGGTGCAAAAGAATCATCAAAAATTTATTCCCTCAAGAAAAAAACTTTTTAGCATCTTGTTTAGTTGCAGTCGTCATCTTCACCATACCTAACTCATAATAAGTTAAAGCTGATTTATTCTTAGAGTTTTAATTCTGTTTCTAAATTAAATATATCTTCATCACTATATGTTTTTAGCAACCTACTATCAACCCTCGAAACTCTAAATCTGTTAATTGTACTTTCGTATTAACACCTGCGAATAACAATATTTCACCAAGCAAACAAAAGACTACCATGCAAACTAGTGCTATATAAACTCTTTTCTTAACTAAGAATAATTCTATAAATACTCCTAATACAAAAGAAAAAAATATATAAAACTATATAAGTATCAAATAATATTGAAACCAAGGCTAGATAGACAATTGAGATCGCACCAGAATACATGAATTTCAAATTATCATTCTTTTTACTAAGCTGTCCCATAAAAATAGAACCTAAAAAGCGCAATATTTGAAACCAGGGCAATATCTAGCGTTCCTGAATATCCAAATATCAACAGGAGATTTAATACTAAAGAAACTATTAATAATATTCCAATGCTTTTTAATATGTTAAGAGACTTATTAAATAGTATTGAACTCACCCCGAGTGTTGCCAATATTACTAACAATTTCATAGAGTTATCTACTGTAAAAACACTAGTAAATACTCTATAAAATTGACCGCTTATAATTTTTCTGATAACTATACTCGATATATTGGTATGCAGAGCTATGTCTATTCGATAAATAAATTATAAAAATAATTTATTAAGAATAAAATTAAATAAAGAACTGATAAGATATTATACTTTACATTAAATACACTTCTATCTAAAGTCTGTCTCTTATATAATTCAACCACTCTATTTTTATATCTTAAAGTGTCAGGCGTTCCTTCAATAAAACTCTTATCTTTTTCTTTTTAAAAAAACAACTTACTGTTTTTTTCTCATTATATAAAAATACGTTCAATAATTAGGCTATTTGATATTCTATACTTTTTGTAATCTTCTATAAAATCATCAAATTCAGGAGAAACGTATAGGATTTTTCATTTTTAAACTACTCAGTTTAAACATTTTTCAGTCTAACTTCATTTCTAATAACATTAGAAACAATACTGTCAATTTCTGTTGATTTAAAACTATCTCCATATATAAATCTTATTAATTCATTATCTTCATTAATAAGCCATACATCTTTCTGGACGATAATACAATATACTATAATTATATTTCGTTATGTACAGATATATAATCTTCCAAAAATTTTTTATCATTCATAATTTCGCTACTAATAGTAAAACTTAAATAGACCTGGGTCTATTTAAGTTTTACTTTTGCTACTTCGTGAGAAATCAACAGTTTCATTAAATTTTAATACTTCGATATTTTCCACTGCATCCATGTTTGTGATAACACAGGAGTAATAATGTCTTTAGCTTTTTTCTTTAACTAACTCTAAGTCATAAGTTAATAAGTTTGACCTACTTCAACTCTATCTCCTGCAGATACTGCTACATCGGAAACCTTCACCTTTCATAGCAACCGTTTCTAATCCAACGTGAATAAGAATTTCTCATCTCCTGATTTAATTCCAAAAGCATGTTTTGTTGGGAATACTGGATAATTTCTCCAGCTACTGGTGAAATAAGTTTCCCTTCTTCAGGAATAATAGCAAATCCATCTCCCATCATTTTTGAGCAAATACTGGGTCCGGTACTTCTGTAATATCTACTACTTTACCTTTTCATGTATGAGCTTAAGACAACCTCATTTACTTGCTCTTCTTTTTCCGAATAATTTAGATAAAAATCCCATCTCAATCCTCCATATATTTTACCTTCTTAATATATATATTATATACTTTTATTACAATTTTTTTCAATTAATTTTTCGGAAATAATTTCAAATTTAATACTAAAAATATTTCTATTTAATTATTAATTTAAAATTAATACAAAAAGAGAGATTTTTCCAAATATGATTTTGAATATCAAATTTATGAAAAATCTCTTAAATATTTATTAAAAGCTGAAAATTTAAAAAATCTTATAACTTTTTAGTTTTTTAAAAATTTTTATTAATCAAACTATTTCTTAATTACTATTCTGCGTCCGATTGTTCTTCCAGTTTTCTCAGAGTTTTCTTGATAAAATAGTCCATAAATATATTGTTCAGGATCAAACACTTCTAAATCATCGATATTTTTCCCCTAAACCTACAAGTTTAACTGAATACCTAGTTCTTTCTTAATAGCGATAACTATACCACCTTTAGCTGTTCCATCAAGTTTAGTAAGGATAACACCTGTTACATCACTAACTTCTTTAAATGTTTTCGCTTGTAGTATACCGTTTTGGCCTGTTGTCGCATCTATTGTTAAAAGTACTTCATGTGGTCCTTCTGGAACTTCTTTTTTAATTACACGGACAATTTTTTCAAGCTCTTTCATAAGATGATCTTTATTTTGCAGACGACCTGCTGTATCACAAAGTAATACATCATAACCTTTTGCTTTAGCAGATTGAATAGCATCAAAGATAATCGCCGCTGAATCAGCTCCCTCATGTGATTTCACAATATCTGCACCACTACGTTTTGCCCAAAACATCAAGTTGATCAATAGCCCCTGCTCTAAATGTATCTCCAGCTGCTATAAGTACTTTTTTTCCTTCTTTCTTAAGGTTATGAGCTAACTTACCGATAGATGTAGTTTTTCCTACTCCATTTACCCCCACGAATAAGAACACTGAAAGTTCTTTTTCTGGTATAGTTTAATTCAGATTTTACAGTTCCTTCCATGTAAACATCTACCAACTTCTCAATAATCATACTGAAGCTCACTTGGTTCTTTTTAGATTTTGTCGTTGTGATTCAACTTTTAAATAATCAACTAATTCTAATACGGTATTATAACTAACATCCGATTGAATAAGTAATTCCTCTAAATCTTCAAAAAACTCTTCGTTAATTTCTCTATATGAGCTAATTAAATTATTAAGTGCATTAGAGAAGTTATCACGAGATTTTTTTAATCCCTTTTAAATTTTTCAGTTACAAACTGACTCTCGACGAACTCTTCATATTCGTCAAGTGAAATCAGTTCCTCATTTAATTCTTCCTTAGCAGAAAATTTTTTTCTTTTAATTTTTCAAAAAGCTTGCCATTGGATACTCTATATATCTTTTTATATAATAAAGGGAGACTAAGCTCCCTTTAATTCCTATTAAAGCTTCCTAAATTTTAGGGAGTTTTAATTTTTGTTATTTCGAATAATATTCTTCTAATCAGATTTTTAATAAATCAATATCGACTTATTTATGTTTTCATATATGAAACATAATTTTTATATTCATATATTTTTCAAAAACTCTCAAAAGTACTTATATTAAAAGGTTTTTAGTTTTATTTTTGATGAAAATAAACGTATTTTTGAGCTTTTTTGCCCTTTTTGCCCTTTTTTTGCCCCTTTTTTCCCGCGTTTAATTATAGCATTTTATCGAATATAAATCAATATTTTTCTTCTATATTATATATCTTCACAAAGAATGTCTCCTTCTCTTATTTCTACAATATCATTTATGGTGACAGTTTTCGCTCCGTTTCTCTTTCATAAACTAAACTATATACATTTTCTTCATCATCTTCAATTACTCTTATCACATATGAATATTTTCCAGTAGAAACCATTTCCTCAGTTTCAAACGCTTTTACAAAATCATTTATTGTTTTTAAAAATATTGCAAACTTACAAATTGCTGTTGGAACTCTTCAAAATCTATTGGATCAAAGTATAAATACCTTGACTATCTTCTTTTACATCACCATTTTCTTACTAGAAAATCTCTCATTCTAGTGTTTCCATAATCACTTATATAATATTTCATATGATCACTCTCCAGGTTGTTGTAACATAAAAATACAAAAAGAGATAGCTTTTTATACTATCTCTCCTATGTAAATTTTGAATTCTACAAATATATACTAATTATACACGGTTATCTTTATTTTTCGTTATAAATTTTTAATTAATTCTTGCATGTCTTCTTCATTAGCATACGATTTTACAAATAACTCTAGCAGTACGCTTATAATTATTAATTCTTGTTTGTTCCTGTTAAGTTCTTCATACTTCCCTAGACGCTTTCTTTTTGTGCCTCAGATACCTTGCTCATTTAAATATTTTTACCCCTTGATTTCTTCTGGTTTAACTTCTTGAGTTATAAATTCTTCATATTTCCCAATGTTAACATCCTTAGGTGCTATTTCATTTTTTATAAGCTGATGTTTCAACTTCTAGGATAACATCTCCGTATTGAGTGAAATTTAGTTGTTCTGTTAATGGATTGAATAGATACACAACTTCTGTTGAATTGTCTGCTCTTCTATTACCTTCCCAGTTATTATTTCCAGTTTTTGAAATAGGTAAAATTCCTTCTTTTAAGATTTTTTTCTAAATCTTCTTTAGCGACAACTTTAGTAAAGCTTTAAAGTTTGTGCTTCTCTAAATTCGAAAGGCACTATTGTTGAATTATAGTTTTTATTGTCAGTTTTTACTCCGTTATCAAAACTTTTAATTACTCCGTAAAAGTTTAATTTTAATTCATGTAAGAAATCATAAACTTTTTGAGCATCTGAAGAACCATAAATAGAATTACTATATTCTTCATTGTTCCCTTTAATATCGACAGAGAAAGTATAAGTTTCATCACTACCTACATAACTTAATTGTGCTAAAGAAGATATTTTTAAATTCACACCTTCGTTATTTTCAGTAATTTTTAAAAGTGTATGTAACACTTCCGTATCTGCTTGTTTTAATCACTGTATATTCGTTAAGTTCCACTTGTCTTAATAATTCTTCTTTAGTTAATTCTCTCATGATGTTTTTACCTCTTCCTTTAATGTACTTTTCATTATATAACGTATACGTTATATTGTCAATAGATATTTTTACAACTTTTTAAAAAAATTGCATAAAAATAAGCCCTACTTATTAAGTAAGGGCTATAGTCATATAACTTATTCAGTTAGTTATTTTTCTCCACGTTCCGTGAGTTTCAAATGTCTCTAGATCCTTAGAAGCCACATAGCGTCTTACACCACTATTAGAGATGTAAGATAACCATTCATATCCATTAGCATTGCAGAACTCCATATAATTGAATTCTTCACCTTTTTCATATGCTCCTACGATTTCTGCATCTGTAGATGGTGCATTTCTGATGTTAAGTTTATCTACACCAACAGTATAAACACGTACTTCAGGAAGTGAGATTAAATCAGAATTTTCTTCTACCACTTCGTTATCATCAACTGGGAAATAGAACCAACCTACAATACCATCAAAATTACGTTCCATATAACGTGCTGGGCCACCTACATATAATGCATCTGCATTACCATCAACATTTTGTTCAATAGTTTTCATAGTATATCCATCACTGTCTTCAATTACAATTCCTGTATGTCCATATGGATGTCCATAGATATATGTAGTATCCATTACAAACACTGCTCCAGCTCGTGGTTTGCTATCTAAGTTTCCTACTTCATTATATTCAACTTTATATCCTAATGCTGCAGCACTATTTAATAGATCGATAGCATTACCCCATAAGGCTTTACCAAAAAATTTCACTGATGAATAGTTAGGCAAATCTACACATTGTGTTCCATATACTCCATCTTGGTCAACACCTATTCCTAGATTTGCTATTCTCTTTGCTTCATTTATAATTTCAATTGTTTTAACCATTATTTATCCTCCGTTTTGTTTGTATCATTTCTCCCTACAGTTTGTCTGTAAGATTGGTGAACCCCAACTGCACTAAAACCTAAAGCAATAGCAGTAGGATCTTTGAATAAAATCGTTCCAATCAATCCCCCCAATACTCCTAAAATATTAGGTATCATTTCATCTGGAAAGAATTTAGATTCTTTTAAAAATTTTCCCAACATCCCTAATAGTGCAACTATTAGAAATACTGATGCTGTTTGTAAATCTGCATATTACTCACCCCTTTCTAAGGTAATTGAACTGGCCAATCGTCATCTGTAATAAATGTGATTGGACTTATTCTAATTTGTGATAAAATATTGCTTGTTATTTCATTTCTACCCATTGCATACCTTAACTGAATAGCGTTACTATCTTCTGTTCCTCCAACGTAAACACTACCTAATAAATCTCCTAAGTCACCGTATAATCCAGATAATAATGAACTGGCACTTCTAAAGCCTACAGGTAATACATTATTTCCTTGACCAATATTAAGTTTAATCCAGGTATATTTTCTACTACCTATTGTCTTTTTCAACAATGTTTCCATCTTGTCTACTCATATCATCAACTCCGAACCAGCCCCATGATAAACCATCAAATTTAACAATTACTTCATCATTAATTCTTCTGATTTGAAGTTTAGCATTTCACGTTTTATTAATTAAAGGTAAGTTCTCCATCCAGTATCTCCAGTAAATACTCTCCAACCAGTATTCCCCCGTTAGTAGTTTTTTATCCATTTTAATGCACCGTTAGTCTTATTTTTCATCAACGTACGTTGTACCTATATTAGCTGTTACTACACCGTTCGGCATTCCTGAGCCGTGAATTTCCCAAACTGGTAATTCAACGCTATCTTCTCCACTAATACTTAATGATTTGTTGTTAATAGCTAATGTTTGATTAGGTTTCAAAATATTCAATTCAGTTTTAGAAACATAGTTTGAAGCATCAACTGTTGGTTGACTGTTACTCATTTTCTTTTAAGTCATTTTTTGTAACATAATCACTTAAGTTAACAGGTTCTTTATTTTTCAAGATTGGTTACACGTTCTGTCAATTCGCTATCGTTGTATCTTTGAGGAATTTCTGTAGTTTTCGCATAACCCTAATTTTTTTAATTTCTTCTACAACTCCATTATTTGCCGTTTTTAAGCTGTGCTTCTGTAACTAAAGCCATTTATACTAGGAACATCTTTACTTAAGGCGTATGAGCTTAATTCTTGCTTCTTGGCGTATGTTTCTTCTGCAACTCTAGTTGTTAAGTAATTACTTAAATCTACACCGTTAATTTGTAGTTTAGATAATTCATCTCTTAATTGTGATCTTGTTACTAACTCAGTTCACCAATATTATTAACGTGTTTAATTTGTCTGTTTGCTACTTCTCCTTTATCAATTTCTGATAATACAACATTGAATTTGAATTTAAACACATCTAATGAGTTACTCTCACTATCTAAGAATAAGAAACCTAATACTTCCTCCATCTAGCTATTAAATCAGTATTGAAGTTAACCTTAACTACATTACCTTCTACAGTCCCATTGTCTTGCCATGTAGAATTTGAATCCTAAATTTGAATAGTACCTTAGCTGTATATTGCGATAGATCGGTTTCATTTTTACCACAAACTCAAATCCAGCATTATTCTTATCATGTGAGTAGAATTGAATATTTAAATTCTCTGTGCCACGTCTAGTAGGTGAGTTAGTTAAATTTGTTCTCACTAATTTTTCATTTAATCACTCCTTACTTTTTGATTGGCAAATCTTTAAATCTATTAAATAAAGTTTCTATCTTACCATTACCACCGATTTCTGCGTAGCTTTTATACAAAGCCACTCAATTCTGATAAATCTTCGCTTGTTGTAAATCCACGCTCTATCGCTTCACTAAATTCCGTATGTAATCTATACGACATAATACTTTTATTGGAATCTCTGTTCTGCAGTCCGATTTGAGTTACTTCATCCACTTTTATCTTGTGTATTCTTTACTTCCATACTTACTCTATCAAGTTGCTTTTTCTGTTCTATCTTGCGTACTTTTTACTTCTACTTAAATTTTTCAAATTGCTCGGCTATTTGTTTATTACTGTTGTCAAACCATATCTTAACTAATGGAATAATAGCTACGGTAAAAAGTTGCAATATGAATTGCAAAATATAGTTTGTCATTTAGACTACCTCTAATAGAAGAACATGCTATTCTGCATGCTCTTCTTTTCTTTCTGATTCAGTATTATCTTTTGGTGTTTCACTTACTGTTGCTGTTGCAGTGACTACCTCTTTTGGAGCTTCCTCCACTTTTGGTACTTCACTTACTGGAGCAGTTACAACAGCTTCTTTTGGTGCTTCAGTTACAACTTCTTTTGGTGTGGCCACTTCTTCAATCGCTTTTTTTGTGTTTTTCTTCGTACTCTCTTTCAATTCTTTCTACTTCAGCTTTAACAACATCTTTTAAGTTTCCGATTTCTGGTACATCTTCTAATGTTTTAGCTTTTCTTAATAATTGTCGAACGTACATTTTTACAAATTGATCTTCTTTTTAAATCTTAATCTACTAGGCTTCATGACTTTCAGTACTCCCTTCGCTGTGTAATACATCATTGTTGCTTTCTCGTGTAGGTTGTGTAGGTTGTTCATTAGTTTCATTTTCTTTTTCTCCTTTATCTTCTTCATGCTCTTCATCATTTTGGAACATTGACATTACTGTTGAAATGGCATTTGTAACAGCTTCATCAAGTTGAGCCTTAGTCACATATCGTTTATCTTCATCTGCTAATTGCTCCTTATCGTCGCTTTCAACTCGATCTAAAACTACCTCTTTATATTTAGTAGGCTCATTGCCGGGAATCCACTCAACAACGCTTGTATGGTCTTCAATTACTTCATAAAGTTTATTTTCATATTTAAACTTATCTCCTACAGAGTAATCGACATTCACTTCGTAAGAATCAAATGCATTAATAATTGCATTTTTCTTAGCGTTGATTGTCTTAGGATCTAGCACGTTTAATAATAATGCCATAATCACTTTATCATTACCTTTATTAACTTTATTCGCAAACTTAGTTAATGCTTTCTCACGTTCAGCAGTATCTTGTTTGTTACCTGCTAAAATACCAACTTGTTTATTAAGATTAGCATATTCAGCAACTAGTGCTGGAGTTGCTTCTCCTATGTACATCTGAACTGCAATTTGTTTTCTGATTTCTTCTAAAATTTCTGCATCATTAGCAGTTGCAAATTTTCCTGGTAATTCAACATTACCGTTGAAATAAATACCTCAGTATTCATATTAAAATATACATTCACACTCTTATAACCACCTGCCGTTGGGTTAGGTTGTTTCACTGATATTTCTAGTGCCATATTATTGTTCCTCCTCGCGTTTTGGTTCTTTTAGTTCTTTTAATTTCCTTTTCTTTAGCTTCTAGCTCTTTGCTTAGTTCGTTATAAGCAACTTTTATAATTTGCTAGTTGTATAGTTTTTATCACTCAGTTCTTGAGCGATTAAATCCCATTGGTTGTAATTGATTATCCATTTGTTATTTCCTCCTAATAATTATTGTCGTTTTCTCTTCTCGGATAAGGTCCAGGGAAGTAAATATCTTTGACCATTAGCAACATTTCGTATTGCATCTATCAACATATTTATACGTTTGTGAATAGTGTAAAATGAGAATGTTAAAGCCGTCTAAGTCGTAAAATGGTCCAGCTTCGGTTATTCTAAATCGCTTGCTTACTTCCAACCGATAGTGTAACTTGAGTATCAGATATAGAAATTAATTTTAAATCTGAATCTTTCTCAATTTTTATTTATATTTCGTCCAATTATTACAGAATTTCCTGTTAAGGCTACTGTTTGTTCATCTGCTCTTGAAATAAGTCCAGCAAAAGTATCGCTGTTATGATTGAAGCTACCTTCTGCAGTAGTTCCTATTGTTACTACTGACTTTTTTAGTTCCTAAACTCTCAGAAAAATGTTAATCCGCTAGAAGTGTTATTCCTATCATCAAAAGTAAGTGCATTACCAACTTTTTTTGAATTTAATATAAGAAGTTTTGTCCATAATCAATTCATTATTATCCAGATCCATTTCATCCCACCATCTTTTTGACTGGATGTAAGATCCTGTTCCTTTTGTAAAATCAAAATTTATAGCATTTAATTTATTAATGAAAGCCTGTTGTGACCACAACTGATTAATGAAAGCTTTATGCAACTAACTCACGAATTAAAGCATCATTAATATCAATATGATTAACATTAACTGCATTAGCTGCAATTATATCAGATGTAATACTTCCCGACTTATGATGTCCAGTTTCTAAAGTGTTAGCTTTTTATTTGTCTACCTTCGATTGAACCATCTACGATTAATTCTGCTGATTTTTTTGTAGAGCTCTAACTCCTTAATAGTCCAACTTGAAAAATTATTCCACGCTGATTGATGGATACCAAAAGCGTAATATTTAACTTTTTTCCCAGCGGTCTTTTTCAAATTTTAAGGTCGCTGTCCTTTCTTCACTCCACGCATAGCTATTAATTGGGAACATTTCAGTAAATCCCCAACTTCTACTATTATCTGTATAAGTAACATATATATGTATTCCTATTCTTTGCTTACCTCTTCCATTGCTAGAAAACTTCGCTTTGAAGTAAAATTCTGCTCCATCTCTTAAATCTTCTTTGATATCATTGGTAATGAAAGTATCACGTTCACTACTTGTTATACTTTCTCGTTGATTCACTCTTACTAGATTCTCATTAGATGGTGTGATTACTAATTTATCGGTTATAGCTTGGATACTTTCTGGACTAACTGAAAGCATACTTGCAAGATTTCTTCCGTCAAAAACTTGATTTGAACCAAAGTCAATCTTATCAGCACCTACTCTTAGTTGTGAGTGCCTTACAGTATCGTTCAATGTGCTAGTAACAGTATTTAAAGTTTGAGATGTAGTTTGTTTCCACGAATTTAACTCATTAATACTTTGTTGGTCGTCTTCGGGAGCTGGTGTCCAGTCAGTATAAATGTTACCAACTTCAATTTTGCATTTTTTCGTATGCGCCTTACAACTTCTCGCTCCATCTACTCTAATTTCTAGATTCCAATAGTTATTTTTAACCATTTCGAAGTTAGTTCTACTTCAAATCTAGCTATTCTATAGTTTTGTCCAGTTTGTAAAGTTCCTATACTTTGATTGAACGGTGTTCCACGTTCATCCCATTGAGTTATATCTGCGAACGCTTGGAATATTGCTGTAATATTACTATTGCCAAATCTCACTACATCATCAATAGAGTACTCCATGCTAATTAGTAGTTTATCTCCTGCTTTTAAATCATCTGCTAACACCATATGTAGAGGTATTCTAAGGTTTGAACCTGTTGTTGTTTCTCCACTTACAAACTCTCCCCAATCTTTAGTAGTTTTTAAAGCTCTATTTCTCCCACCAACACTAGTTGGAATACTATTTCTAACATTACTGATTTCTCGACTAAAACTATTAGCTGTTTCTCTTACTTTGTTTTCAACTACAGAAGTTGTTGCATAACCTTTCTCGTTAACCCAACTTTCAATGCTACGTCTTGCAGCAGTCAGTTGATTAGCTGTGTTATTTTGTGCCCAAATTTGCAAGTTAGCTGTTCTTACTCCATCTTGATTCTTGTAGGTCTCTAACGCTGATAGTTGGTTGGTAATACCTCTAGCACTTTCCGTGAATTTGCTACTAAATTCTGTGTTCTTAACATAACCTTTATTATCAATGATTTTTATTAATTTCAGTTCGTTCCCTGCTTAATTGACTAGCGGTATCACGCTGAACCCACTGCTTCAATGTTTCAGTTCTACTACCATCTTGATTTTTATAATCTTCTAAAGAACTAATCTTACTTGTTAAGCCATCTACACTTTTAGTAAATTCAGCCTTAACTGCGTTTAATCCATCCTCATTTTTTCTTAACAGCAGTAAATTCTCTGGTAATGCTAGTTTCAAGTTCTGTAACCTTGCTTGTAGCACCGTTAACAAGTCCTCTAAGTTCTCTAACTATTTCATTGTTTGAAATATCTTGAATGTTGTTTACTCTATCCGATAAGGCTTGTATTTGCTTAGTTGCTTCAACTCTGTTCTTGCTTATCTCTAAGTTTGTAGCTTGAAATTGCCTGTTGTAGTTTTCAACCGTTGTTGATACTTGTTCCCTAAACTGGTTTACTTTCTCGTCAAAAGCTTCACCCATTTTTCGGAGTTTTTTCTTCACTACTTAACAAGGCTTTTTCATAACCACCTTTTACCTTATCTTCAATAGCTTTCGATTTTTCTTTAAAGAACCTGTCATATGCCGCTTCTTGCTCAGAAATAAGTGCATTAATTCTAGCTACTAAGCTACTAGTTTGATTTTGAAGAGATTCAATTTTATTTGAAGTAGCGTCACTAAAATTAGTTCTACTATCTCCTACTTCTATCTCATGATTTTCTTCAAGGATAACATCCCAAATTACCTTAACAACCTTAGCACTTTCATTCATGATTCCTAATTCACTATAATAAACTTTTTAATCTGTCACATAAATCAACTTCTTCAAGTGCTGGATTGCTAAATACTCCGTCAACTTTCGATAAGTCTTGGTAGTTGATCTTTTAAGTTAGTTTTTGGAACTCCAACATTATTGCTTTTTAATGTAAGAATTAGCTTTATTTCTTAACTGTTCTGCTGTCTTAATATTTTCATCGTTTGAGAAATCTACCTTTAATATTCTCTTATGTGAAATTATTAACGAATTTACTATCAACTAGTAATTCAGGGAGAGTTAGTAACACTTCAATGTTATTCTCATCAGTAACTTTCTTAAAAGGAAAAATAGACGTGTAAGTTTCAAGTATTGATTGTTCTTGTTCTAAGTCAATTAAGTTCTTACCATAAGCAATTATCGTAGGATTATCAACACCCATACTTTTTATGTAAGGTAATGTTTAAGTTGTCAAACTCATATTCACCGCCCCACACATCAAGAATAGATCCTGTCTTTCCTCCCTAATGCATCTCTTGCATTCTCTATATTATCAACTTTCCAAACAGTCTTATTAATCGTTGTAATGTCAGAATTTACAAAGAATTCATCTCTACTATCCAGTAGATTATCTCTCCACTTAGATAATGTCGCTATTCCATCCCCACTTACTTCTATATCTGGTAATATAGCGTTTAGTGATGTCTTAACTTGAGAAATATGCTGACAATAAATTTTAAATATCTCTTTAGACTTGTTGACTTTAGAAATAATAAACCTTTGATTTTTTTACTTCTATATCCAGCATCTACCTTGACAAGCATTCCTTCTTTAATTTTATCTACATCCTTACCATTTACTGGATATTTAAATTCAAGGATATATATTCCATTTCTTTCTCGTTACATAACATTTAGAAGCGTCAGATAATACTGACACCCCAAATGTTCAAAATTAGTTTCATTTGCTTTATATAAAAATAGGGTAGCCATTAAACTAGCGCCTCCCATCTTGGGGTTATTTCAACAACAAATGAGTTGTTGTCCCACGTTATTCTGTTATCTCCAACTTCTAGATGTGGAAATGGATAAGTGAACACTTTATCGTATTGCGGTTCCTTATTATCCCAGTGTGCTGATTGTGTTTCTCAGTCAATAACAATGTGTCCACTAACTCCTTTCAACTCTAAATATTTGAGAATTAATATTCAAATTAATATCTCCCTGTTCCTCTTAATTTAATAAGTGGATTGGCTTTTCTTTTTCAGGATTTGTCAAAATTTGACCGTTAGTAACTGTTATTTTGTTAAGACCTGTTTTCAAGTATTTAATAGGATGTAATTTGAAATTCAAAATACATTTTTCTTACTAGTTAGACTACCTTCAATTTTGAATGTTTCGTGAAACCATGCTTTATACAAATAATTACTATCCCAACTACAACCAAAATCATACCATCCAGGCTTTAAATTTATAATACGATCGTTTAATTTATTAATTATGCTTTGAACATCTACTTTTTCATCGTAGATTTTAAATGGAAATGCTCTTTCGATTATAGTTAGTCGTTTATTATCCTTAATCTTAGCACCGTTCACACCGTCTATTTCTACTAATTCCATAGAGTGAGAAGAAGATTCAAACTCTATTTCATCCACTAATCTCAATCCTAATTCTTTTGTATTTAGTTCGTTATATGTAATGAATTTAGTTATCATAATCTATCCTTCTCCTCTCTAATAAAGAATTTCATTTGTTCATAAAGTTTACGAACATCTTCTTCAGAATTTGTTGTTAAATTCTCAATATGTAGCAACGCTCCAAAGTTGCTTGTTTTGTTGTTAGTAACGTTGTTACTACTTCCTCCAGTTGTTGCAAACGATGGAACACCTTTGAAACTCAACATATTTTCAGGTGTAAATGTAGGCTTTAAATGAATTAAGTTTACGTTGATATAAATTGAATGCCTTATCAAGAACACCCATATTATTTATCATACCTTTACCTAATCCACCTGTAATATGTCCCCCAGTCTTAGCTGTAAGCCTTGATGGAGAATGGATTTGAGCCTTGGCTCGCAAAGCTCTATCAACTTCACTAACAATAGCATTCGCAGCCGCAATAACAGCTCCTAATGCTGAATACATACCTTCAGCAACTCCGTTACTTACTTGTGCACCAATATTTCTTGCCATTGGAATCATGCTTTGTCCCACAGATTGAATAATATTTTTAATGTTGTTCATCTCGCTTCGAATACTAGATTCTCTGCTTTTCAATCCTTCAAATATATTCTTACCTGTTTCTTGTCCAGCTTTTCTACCTTCTTGTGACATCTGATTGCTCGCTTCTTTAACGATAGCAACAAACTGTTGAAATGCAGATTTGATTGAGCTTTGTGCAGTAGCCATAGATGTTGTTATTGAACTTGCTAACCTATTCATTGCCGAACTTACATTAGCAACCATTCCATTAACAGTATTACCTACATTTCTAATAGAGTTGCCAATTTGTCCTATTTGATTAGATACGTTAATAGCAGTATTACCTACTTGTGATAAAGCACTACTTAAAGAATTAACTGCACTAGATGTTGAACTTAAGCTAGATGTTACACCGATTAAAGCTGTTGATACTGAAGTAATACTAGAAGATACAGAAGTAATTACTGAAGATAGTGAACTTAATTGAGATACAAAGGCACTTACACTAGCTCCTACACCAGCTAATGCAGATGTGATTGAAGCTATTTGAGAGTTAAAGCCATTTATTGCACCTTCAACACCACTCAAGGTTGTTCCTATAGTATTAATTTGATTATTGAACGAATCAATTGAACCACTTGCAGTCATAAGTCCAGCTAATGCTGTTGTTACATTTACTGTGAAAGTTTGAACCGCTGTTGAAGTAGTGATTAAAGTTGTTGGAATGCTATTTAATGATGTAATAAAACTTGTAATCAACGTTGGTAAGGCAGTAAATGCTCCTTGTACAGAAGTTGCCGCTTGACCTAACAATGATAACCCCATCGCCATTGATTGCATTCCAGTACCAGCTGTTGTCATTTCTCCTGCATGTGAAGTAATATCACTTACACCTTTTGCTGTTGCTGTTAAGGTTGCAACTAAATCCGCTAAGTTTAAATCAACAAGCATTTTGACACCTTCGGCAAATAATCTGAATCCATTTCCAGCTTTTTCTGTTGCGATTACCTATGCTTTCAAAGATATTTGCAACACCATCAAGCACTTTTCTGATTGCTGAACCTATTGAATCAACAACTTCTTTAATACCATCACAAACATTTTTAACAGCATTACCGAATTTCTCAAATGCTGTTCCTAAGCCTTCAAGAACCGACTTAATAGCATTTCCGACTGATTCTATTACAGAACCAACCCCCTCAAGTGCTGATTTAATCGCATTACCAACTGAATCAACAATACTTGCTACTCCTTCTAGAGAAGATTTAATAGCAGTGCCAACACTTTCTATTACAGTTCCTACTCCTTCAAGTGCTAGTCTTACACCATTCCCAAAACCAGTAAATGCACTGCCTAAACCTTCTAACACAGATTTAATCGCAGTACCTACCGATTCGATAACGGAACCTATCCCCTCGAATACTGATTTTATGGCAGTACCAACACTTTCTATCACACTTCCTATTCCTTCAAGCGTTGATTTGATTGCGTTACCTACTGATTCAATAACCGTTCCAATTCCTTCAAATACTAAGCGAATACCGTTCCCAGTACTTTCTATCGCAGTACCTACTGATTGGATAACGGAACCTATCCCTTCAAGTACTGACTTGATAGCAGTACCTACTGATTCAATAGCTGAACCTAAGCTAACAAGTACAGAAGATAACCCAGTACCTAATGCTAGAATGATTTGAGATATCGCTCCACCTAGTGATTGAAATACCTTAGCAACTCCATCACCTTGAGTTCCTAAAAGTGCAAGTCCAGCACATACCATAAGAATAGCGGCACCCAATGCAAGCCACGTTGGTGGAGGAACCATTGCAATGGCACTTCCTAATCCTTTAAAAGCAATAGCAAGTCCAGTTCCTATACCTTTTGCAGCAGTTGAAACCCCAGTACCTAATGCTGTAAGAACGGATGGAAGACCACTCAATGCTGTTTTAATTCCTTCTCCAATTCCTTTCGCAGCAGTCGATACTCCTTTACCTGCTGATTCTATTACTTTTCCTAAACTCTCATTATTTGAGATACAGTACTTTTTAGTTTCTTTAGTTTTTCGTTACTTCGTCTAGTGATTCAGTAGCGTTTTTTCTTGAATAATTTAAACAGGTTTAACCCTTAATTAAATCAAGTCCTTTAGTTGCCAACTTGATAGCTTTTAATGAACCAACGATACCTAACAATGAGTAAGCAATGGCACTAATCACACTAGGTGGGAGTGAAGCTATTAATTTAGCAAAAGCCACTAACCACTTTCGCTACTACGTTGACAATTAAACCTAAAAGCATGTGCAAATGTGCTAATTGCTCCACTATTTGCCAAAAGCTGTAACAAGGTTAGTTACTGCTTTTTGAATGTTTTTAAAAAGCACTTAAAACAGCACTTATCGCACCGCTATCATTCAACCCTTTCCATAATTCCTTAGCTACTGTAACAACATTTTTAATTGAAGTAGCTATTCCATTAACTACTCCATCAATATCAATTCCTTCTAAGAAATTACCTAACTTTTTCAGCAAAGTTTCCAAAGTCTACCTTGTCAAGTGCATCTGCAATACCTGAAATAGCTTTTAATTCCGAATTTATTAACTTTCTCAAACGCTGGCTGAAGTTTATTAGCTAAACTTTCTTTAGCGCCATCAATAGCTCGATCTATAGTTTTAAATTCAGTTGCCATTTTTAGAAAAAGCTGTCATTATTCCCAACTTTCTTAATTGCATTAAAGAAGTCTTCTGTTTTAATTTTCCCGTCTTGAACGCCTTTAACAAGTTCATCAAGTGACATTCCCATTTCCTTGGCAATTGCCGCCATACCTGCTGGAGTTTGCTCCATCATCAATTTAAAGTCTTGCCATGCTACTTTAGGTTTCGCCGCCATCTGGGTGGCTTGTTGAGATAGTGTCTTCATGGCTTGCTTTAGGATTTTTCTGTCACTGCTGCTAATCCACCAAAACCAGTTACAAGTTTATCAGTTTCTTTTATCCCTACTGTCGCTAATTGCGAATAGGTTTGTGCCATATCTGATGCGCTGTAAATAGTCTTGGTGGCATAATCTTGCATAACACCCTTAGCTTGTGCGATTTCTTCCTTAGACTTACCAATCATTGACATGTTGCCTTCAAAAGTTTTCCACGCTTTAGTTGAACTGTTTAATTCAGTTACCATCCCACGGATACCGTTAGAAATACCACTAATACCTGCGCTTATACCAGCACTTACTAGATTTGCTCCTAACACACTTTTAAATACTGAACCCGCCTTAGTTCCAGCACTTTCAAGACCGTTTAAGGCACTTTTTAACCGTCCGATACCAGAGGTGGCGCCTTTCTCGTTCAAGTCAACATCTATTTTAACTTTTCCCTCTGCCATATATTAACCTCCTTTCTTTTAAATCAATCATCGATAGGAAGTTCATATTGACGTTGTAGTTTTTCATGTGTTCCTTGTATTCGGAACTATCATGTTTAGATGGTTTATAATTTCTAATCTTAATTACCTCCATGAATTTAGTATTCTCAGGAAGTCCGCTCAATAATGCGTTGAATTTCTTCCAGTGGAGTTTACCTTGCATTTCTATAAGGTCGATATTATAAGCTTGAAAAAAAGAAGCAAATATATAATCTGAATCATATTTTCAGACTATATAATTGCTCCTGTTCTTCTTCATTTTTCTTAACTGGCATTGGATTACCTGCCAAATCATACTCAACTGAATTAAATTCCTCATTCTTGATATGTTCATCGATTATTTGAGTTAAGAATAAATCCACATCTTCAATCGAATATTTAGTGAACGGTTTCCCAGTTAACATAAACATCGCAAAAATATGGTTTTTCATAATCCTCTAAATCCTTTGATTTAAGCATATCAAGTAATCTAATTACATTATCAAAATTAAGATTAAAGCTTTATAAACTTCGCTACCTATGATTAATTCATCTTTTAATTTGTAAGCTAAATTAAGCATGGTCGATATCTAGATACTTGATATATTTATCTACAGTCATTGAATTTTTCCATTTCATCAGCGATACCTTTAATTGTTTGAACTGCCGATAAGAATGTAGGAATACATGATCTACCGCACACTTCATATACACGGTTAAATGTATCTTCATCAAATAATTTTACCCACAAGTCTTTTGCTAAATCTTTTAACAATTTTTAAATCTGAAGTAGTTCCACTCCAGTTTTGATAATTTTTTTCTTGTATCTCTTTAGCGTAATCTTTTAATTCTGCTAATTTTAATATATTTTCATCACTCACTACAAATCTTAGTTCAAACTCTCCAAAATCAACTGGAATTGTATTTTCAAATTTCTTAATTACTACCATGCTTAAATCCTCCTAAATTATGCCACTGCTGTTTGTTTTGGTAATGTTGTCCATTTAATCGTACATTCAAAGTTTTTCAAAGTCACTTGCGTCACCGTCTCCAGCTTTTAATCTTAGATACGATTGCTACTGCTTCCCACGCTGTCTTACCGTCTGAAGATACAACCTTGAACCATACTTTTCTATCATCTCCAACCTTATATCTAAGGTCAGCGATTAATTTCTGTGCGTCATCTTCTACATCGAAGTTCCCTCAAATGAGAATCCAGCTTTTACTGATTTTACTGTTTCTTCTGGTGTTCCATCACCGTCATACCATGCTACATCGTCAGTATCTTCATCTGTTTCATCGTTTACAGTTTTAATGTATTTTTGCTAACAGTTTGTACTGTTCTTTTTGTTGGTGCTGTCGTAGCACTTTTCTTTGTTAAAAAGGTGCTACAAAATGTTTTTCTTAGTGCGTTCTTTTTGTCTAGCCATTAATTATATCTCCTTCTATTTCTAATTTTGCTACTATTCGTAGTGTGTATATAAAGTAGTCTTGTTCATCACGTCCATTTACGGCTGGCTTACCAACATCAAGACTTAAAAATTGGTAAGTACCGTTAACACTAGGTAATTGCAAATTAAACTCTGACAAAGCAGTGTGAATAGTCCACATAATAGCATTAGCCTTTTTGATTTTTCTAAGCATTTTTACAGCTATTTCAAAAGGTAAACTTATTTCTTGTGTGCTGTCCATGAATAATTGTTCTACTCGACCGCCTGATATTAAATTAATTACTAAATCATCCTTTTCGGTGAAATAATCTAATCTTGCTTCAAGTGGTAAGTTTAACGAATTTACAAAATCACATAAAACTTCTTGAAAATCAATATTGTTAATCATCTTACTCCTAATCCTCTCTTAACTACTTCTTCCCAACGATCCATATATACATCAGAAGCTTTCTCACTCCATTTAGTTCCAGTCCCTGGTGTAGTATAATTTCGGAACCTAACAATACCATTACTTCCAAAGAACTGTGCTCTTGCATATACTGTATTCCACGCTACTGAACCATTACTTGCATGTCCACTAGCACGTAAATAACCTTTACCATCGCTAGGAACAAATCTTTCACTATCCATAAGTATTTGGTTAGCTACTGCAGTTTTTTTGCTGTTCTAATGTTCCCAGACCCGAATTTCTTTTCCATAGGTGATAAGTCGAAAGACACCTTTATTGACATCTAAATCACCGTTATTTCGTAAGAAAATACCTTTCTACCTAAGTAATTAGTTTCAAAGCTAATCACTTTGTATTCTCCGTGTTGGTCTGTAATGTTAGCTTGTAGCCAACTATCGTCAACTACTACATTTGAGAATTTAGGATAAATGAATATTGTTCTGATTTATTTCTTGTGATATTCGTTAAACTTTGAATACTAGAAGATTTATCGATTGAACTTCTATCAAATCTCACGTGTTTCACTTCAAAAGGTTCTTGATAAGTGAATTTACCCCACTTATCTTTATCACCTATTAAACTTACTTCTACAGTATCAGTTAAAAAGGCGCTTATCTATCATAGCAAACACCTCTATAACCAAAAACCAACGCTTTTTAAGTAAGTTCATAGTATCTAATGCTAAATTATATTTACTAGCTTCAATTTTAGCTGGACTACTTCCACTACCACCATAATTAATAGTAGTTCTTCCAATGCTTACACTCCCTAATGAATGCTTATCTTCTGCAGTAAGTATTCCAGTTTCGTTTAAGTAGCGTATTTGATTAGCAATAGCAAGCTTTAACAGCATTCTTTCTATGCGGAATATCCTCTTCTAAGTTGTTATTTTTGATAAAAAGTAGTTAGTGTATAAATCTACTGCCATTTCAGCTCTTTTGTCTTAGATTTGAAAAATCATCTACTTCTGCAAATCCTAGTTCTTTATAATCTTCTAAAGTAATGTAATTCATTTTTAACCTCCAAAAAGAGGCCCGAATTATTCAACCTCTTTAGCTTCTTTTTCTCTTCTACTGGAGTAGGGGCTGGAGATTCCTCCTTAACTTCCTCTTTTACTTCTTCAAGGTTAGTTAAAGCTCCCTCACCTAATGAACTGATAATTTCTTCTGCACGTTTTTCTGTGATATCAAGTTCTGTACCTTTAGATACTTGCTCATAAGTGTCTTTATCTGTGAAATCTCTGTTTACTAAATATTTAACCATCGATATTTCCTCCCTATTAAGCTAATGGTGTAGTGCTTGTTACTTTAATAATTGCTTTCTTGTTGTCATCAAGAACGAATGTTCCACCTTTTGCAGCAACTTGAAGTTTAACACCATCAAAATCTTGAGCTTCTACAGTTCTTGCAGTTTCAATTCCAATGAATGGAATAACAATTCCATCAGGAGAAAAAAATAGCAACAACATCATTTTTCAAAGTACTGCTCAGGTACTACGATTAATTCAATATTTTTTTATATTTTAATAAACCATTTGAATCTAAACTTACATTTGATCCTTTTGATTTGTTTGTTGAAGTCATATCCACAATAGCGTTGTAAATTTGAGCACGTAAGTAACATTTAATTGGTGCGTTAATTTCTGTATTAGTTACGTAAACATTTACTTGATTAAACAATTTCTGAATATTAGCTTCATCAAGTTTAGCAAGTTGTTTAGTTTCTCCAGCATTTGTTGATAAAAATTTCCCTGATTCGTCTGTTAACTTCTCTTGTTTGAGCTTCAGAGTGTAGACGTAAACGGTCTGCTACTCGTCGTTTAAATCATTATTAACTGTGTAACGGTCGATTCCCTCATGAATTGCTAGTGTGTAATCATAATTTGCTTCTGTATCTCCATAAACTACTTCTTTTAATTCTCCAAAACGGCTTTCCTGTTCCAGTTTCCTGTCCCGAATACTTTTTGTTGAATCAGCATTGTAAGTTCCTATAACTACTGGTGTATTATTAGTTTTAACCATAAAAGCTTTAGTATTAGATTGTACTCCGTCTAATGTCTGCACTGGAGCTACTGCTCCTGCGAAAGCTTTTTGGACTCCGAAAATCGTTGTTAGCATTTGTCTATATTGAAGTACGTACTGGCGCACTGGTAAATTGTTATTGTTTGTTGTCATATTTTAAAATTCCTTTCTTTGCTATTTATATTGGTCTAAAATTGCTTGGAACGGGTCAACACCTGCTGATCCATTTCCGTTAGGGTTGCCACCAACTGTAATCTGAGGTGTAGTTGGTTGTTGTTCTTGTTCGAATAAGAAAGGCTTGCTTTCTCTTAATGAATTAACCACCTCATCAAGTTTAGGTTTCCCATCTTCTCCTAACTCAACCTTATCAACATCGATAAGCTTCATTAGAACGTCGCTATCGTGTGCTTTAACATCTTTTAGTGCCAAAGCAATAGCATTTGTTTTATTAATTTGCGCCAACTTATTATCACTGTCTACTTTGAATTGATTGTATTCTTCCTGTAATTTCTCTAACGTCTGTTTAACATCTGAATTAGCTTCATTACTTTTTGTTAACTCTTCAAGTTTAGTGTTTTGTGATTCAAGTTGTGCTTTTAATGTGTCATTCTCAGCAGTTAGTTCTAACTTCACTTGTTGCTTTTGCTTTCTCTAATCCCGCACCGTACGCTTGCATAATTTTTATCGATTGCATCCTTATCAGTTACTCCTGCTTCAACCAACATATCTCTTTTTAAGCTCATAAATTTAAGCTCCTTTCGTTTTACGTCCAATAGACTAAATTTTTAGCACTATTACACCGTGCAAGGCATAAAAATAAGCCTTTTTAACGTCATACTTAGGACTTAAATGGAAAAAAACAACCAAATTTTTTCCATTTTGAATTGTATTTTTTATATTGAAAATGGAAAGTAAGCGCTTTAATCCCATTTTGGCATAATAAAAACACCTAGTAAAATTTACTAAGTGTTAATTAATAAGCTATTATTTGATATCTATCCCTCAAGCAAGAAAATGCTCTTCTGGAAATTTATTTACATTCCACATTTTTTTCTTACAGCGACTTTCGCTTTATTAGCTAAATATAAATCATCATTTTCAATATCAAATTTAGATAATTCGACTATAGAGACATCTCCGTTTTCTTTTTAATTCAACTATACCAGAATTTTTTTGTATCATTAGGATAATAATAATATCTAATATTATCAGTGTTTTCTATTTTTTTCTTAACTTCAACATCATTCTATATCACCTCTTTTTCTGCCATTTTTTTAACTCTTTTTAGATAATTATAAATTTTATCAGTTTCATTATGGGCATCACGGTAACTCATTCCTTGCTCCATCAGGGTTAATTCTGTTAACTCGTGATGCAACATCACTATATCATGTTTTAAAAATATTTTTACCTTCCCTCAATCTTCTCCAAGATTCCGCCATATCATAACTTGGATCGAAATCTTCGTAATCCATTTTTCTAAAATATGTTCATTTATAAAAATATGATTATATATTTTTCTTACAGCTTGTTCTGAAAAAAATTAGTATTTTTTTAGAAATTGTACGCACTTCAATATTGACATCACGTTTTCTTACCGCATCATAGAATTTTTTTAGCGTGTTCATCTCGTTTTTTTCTTGATAAGGATCATTTTTATCGTTCCACGCTCCGTGAATTGCACCATTCTCTTTGACACCTTTATTATACACCTTTTTAGGCTCATCTTCAACAGCTTTCTTAGGTGGTTTCCCAATTACCGTAGGATTTTTTCTATAAGACTTTTTTTCGTCCAGTTTTTAAAGGTCTTTTCTTTAAGTTTTAACTTAGTCTGGAGTTCTTTATCTCCTAATTCTTTAGCTAATATTTGCTTATCTTTTATTGATTCTAATTTCACGATCAAAAGCTTTCAATCTTGCTCTATCAAGTGCATTTTGTTTAGCTTCTTCTTCAGATAAGTGTTCTAAATACTCGGGTAAATCAGGTTTAAAGTTAACACCAACCACAAATGGTGTCAAATAGTGTCCACAGTTGATTCCTAAGCAACCTCCTGGACTACCATATCCATAATCAGGTAAACTTAACACTCTTTCACCTTTTATAGTCCTTGCTACTCCTTTAGTTACTATTTGATGTTGAAGAGGTGCACATAATTCTCTAGCACTAGACTTAGCACTGTAGTAATAAGTGTCTATTCCTAAATCTTCTGCAGGCTGTTCTCTCATTTCTCTGTATGTTCTGAAAGCAGTAGTTCTTATTACTGTTTGTGCATATCTCTCAACAGTCCATGTTTTACCTCCTCTATCTTTGAAAGCAGTAAATCCACGTTCATACATCTTTAATACGGCTTCTGACAATGCTTTTTTATCTGACTTAGTACCTGACACCACCCCAGCTACTGCACTTTCTAAAGTCTGCTTGTAGTTCTGTTGTAATGCTTTTGGCATTGTAGTATTGATTAGATTACCAAGTTCAAACATTGTCTGATTTGCTAATGCGTTTAAACTCTTTTGAACCAGTGGATTAGGTTGTGCGTTAGTCTTCAAAGCCTGCGCCAATTGTTGGTGGCTGTCTTGATAGATTTTAAAACCTTCATTAGCAATTACATCTCTAAATACATCCTCTGCAACTCCACTATATTTTGCAATTAGCTTAACATTTTCTTCTGTAATCAAATGCATGTCATTTAACTTCTCTAACTGCCAAACATAAGGATTTTCAATTAAATCAACCGTTCCACGTTGTTTTAGTCTTCGAACTATGTTCTTCATCATTTCTATGGATAATTCATGATATAAACCTTCTACTTCTTTTTGACTTTATCCAATAATTCCCTGTCATTATTCTTTATCTCCATAGATTACCTCATCAGTTTCATCTAGGTTCGGTTGTACTTCTTCATTGATTTCATTTAACATCTTGCTAGCTTCTTCATCAGTAACCCCTAATACTTTAGAAATAGCATATTGCTTACTAACTATTCCACTTGCTAAGGCTTTGACCCAATAATCAAGTTCTGCATTTCTATCTGTGAACACTCCATCATCAAGGTTAACTGAAATATCCTCTAGCTTAGGTATTTCACCGTGGTATATTCCATGTGCCTTACCTAATTCACAAATAGATACTACAAGCTCTTTAATTGAATGTTCTACTAGTGACACAATGCTGTTTCTTAGTTGGAAAGTATCTGAATTTTCGCTAACAACTTCTGTCGCTGTCTTCATCGTCTTTCCATCAAAACTAAACATTCCACCACTAACACCTACTTGCATTTCAAACATTGCTAAGCCTTTGTTAATGGCTTTGATATAGTCATCTGCTCTAATAGGTGTAGTTAAATCAACGATTTTACTTTCATCAAGTCCCCCACCTATTTGAACAAACACATTTTGATCAGTTTCAAATCTTCGTTTTGTTACGAACTTATTATCTTTTCCAGCCTGAAATGTCATGTTTGTTAATCCATCTGGAACAGCTACTCTTCTTTGTCCCATCTTAATTTCCCACATGAACTCATCATAAGTTCTATTAATGAAATCAATTGTTGTTTTTCGCATTATCGAATATTGATAATCCTAATGGACTATTAATATCTTTATTGTTCATCCCTGAGTTTTTAAATAAGTGAATAACGGTCTACTTAGTCCTTTAATCACTATATTTTCCTCTAAATCTTCATATAGTTCACTCAATAATACTTGACTACCAATTGTGCTTGAATTATTTGACTTGTAAAGTTCGTTTGTAATTGTTAAATCTTCATCGTTCCACTCGTGGAACTCTACTAATATGTAATAAATATTTGTTTTACCTTGACTTTTTACAGTCTTAGTTATGATTGCTCTGCTTACATCTTGCATGTTGCTTTTGCAATGGTAAAAAAATACTGGCGCTTGAATGAATGCTATCTTAATAGTTTTACCATCAAAATAAGGCCTCATTGCCATTCCACCCAAAAGCTAAACAACTTTCAAGATATCGTTCAAAAATTCTTGTTAAATCTATCATTTAAAAAGAATATCATTAACAAATTGATTAATTGATTCGTTATCTACAGTGTATCTCGCTTGTTCGTTGTAAACTAAGCCTCGCTATCTTCTTACAAGCTGTTCTTGCTAATGGTAAGTGATTAAACTTCCTTGTGCGCTGTTCTCCATCCGTGTTAAGGTAGGTAACATCGCTAAACTTACTCTGGAAGTATGTTAAATTGTTCTTTATTCGGTTGTATTCTTCAGAAGATACAACTATCTTCGGATGGTCTAATATGCTTGTTAAACTACCTTGCATGGTGTACTTGCTCCTTTTAAATAAATTCTTAATAATCTGTATAAGCCTCATTCTTGTTACTCCTATACTCTTAATCCTAATAATTTTGCATTATCTAAAACAAAAATACTTAAATTCGTCAACCGTGTGGTCGTCTTCTTTTATTACTTTTCGGCTCAGGTGTCTTAATTGTTTTTCTCGTCGTACCTGTACATTTTATGTTCTTCAATAAAAATCTTGTTGTTTTCGTTATCCAAATAAAAAAATCTTCCCTGCGCTAATAAACTTACAACCATATCAATCATGGTTTGATTTTTTCTTTTTGCTACTGGATTCCATCTAATCCCAAAATCTTTAAAATACTGATTCCTTAAAGCTCCCTCAGCACTATCTATTGTTCGCCTAATAATAGGTACATTGTAGAGATTTTGCACGCTAGAAATAAAATCGTTAATCATAATAGTTAAATCACTAGGTGCGACTTTTAATAGCTCTTCCTGCAGGAGAATAATAGAATGTGTCTAATAAGATCACATTTCCTCTAGCAGTTATTCCATAAGCACCACAAGCTGTAGCACTCTGTTGGTGCCCTGTATCTAATGCATAAGATATTCCAATGATTTTATCATTGCTAGGTAATTCATCTAAAGGATGAAAGCATGCCATATTATAAACGTTATTACCTAATCCAACTGGCTCTCCTAAATAAATGTAACGATAATAATCATAGTCATTCTCTTTAATCCTATTAATATCTGCTAACATTTGTTCTGTGACAAAACCTAATTCATCATTCAAATAACTAGATTCATGAACTAAATAATTCTCATTAGTTTTTCATGTCTTCACTCCATTCATTAATCCAGTTATATGGATTTCTTGGTGGATTATAACTCCAATAGAATTTCACAAAAGGAATACTGTTGTGTTTTTGTCGCATAAAAGTAATGTTTGTTTTGGTCAAATTCTTCCTGACTATCAAATTCAGTCGCTTTCTTCATACCAAACTGAAATAATATTGCTAATATCATTTGATTTTTAATTTTTGGAAGTCATCTGCACCGTAGAAATAAAAGCTAGATTCTGTTAAAGTATGAGTTATTTTTGAAAGGAGATACAGTACTTTTAAATGATTCTGTTAAGCCATACATATTAATTGCCCAGTTAATCTTATTAAAAAAACACTATCACGAATTGTGTTAGCAACCTTTCTGATTACAACTATATTAGCTTTCTCTCCTTTTGCTATCATCATTGCCATATCTCTAACTAATTTAAGTACTATAACGGAAGATTTAAAACTATTCCTACCACCTTTTAATACGTTGTAAGGTACTCTAGAAAGCCACACAGATTTAAAATGTGGATTCACATTCTTTTGAACATCAAACCTAGCCATCTTCCCACCTGTCAACAATTATGATACTTTCTGAAGCTGTAGCGCTTTTCTCTTCTCTTGCTTGATGAATTTTATTCAGAATATCTGCAGCTTTTAATCTATCTTTAGCGCTGACATCAATATAGGTTGTTTCTTGGAAACCTTGACCCCGTCCTATTAACGTTTGTTCTCGCTGTTCCCCCCTCATTACGGAAGTTAAATACTCAATCACCTCTTGATGCGTTGCTGTCTTCTTAGATTCAATCTCTTTCATCCGCTCATCGATGTAAGATTTTATACCTACATTTACCAACAATTTATGAGATTGTTTTTTTGCATAATTATCAGAATAACCTGCACTTATCGCTGATTCTGTCGCATTTCCACTAATGATGTACTCATCAGCGAACTTCTTTTGTTTTAATGTTAGTTTTGCCAATTTTCCACCACCCTTCTTGACAAAATAAAAAGACAGTCGTTAAACTGTCTAGGAAGCTTTTATGATAGGTGATTTTTAGATAGAGGTTAAATACTAATAACAAAAAGTAAAGGTTATGATGTCCACGTCGTCTTATAAAAAAATCTAATATTAACTATTTCTAGGAGTCCTCTACCTAAAATCTTATACTACTATTATAGCACTTACCTACTTACTTTTTGTTTTATCTCCTTTTACTTTGTTTTTATCTTTTTACTTTTTGAAATAACCTATCAATTTTAACTGCTTTTTAACGCTTCAGAATGTTTTTCTATTTCTTGTATTAGCTTCAATCTTTAATAACTCATCAATTTCTAACCAGTCTTTTGCAATCGAAGTATCGATATTGTAATAATAATCTATATTGCAAATCTTCAACGTTTTTAATACAACCAAATATTTCTCTTTCTGTTTTAACTAACTCTACAGTATTATCTATAATTTCACGTTCTAAATTATCGATTTCATAGATTAAATTATCCCAACTATATTTGTTCCCACCTTTGATTTGCTCTTTTCGCGTAATCAATAGGTTTAATATTATGTTTTAACATAGCTCGTCTATCTTTAATTTTTCTCCTCGTTAGAAGCTATTAAACGCTTAATATACCATAATTTTTGATAAAAATTTCTTCTTCTGATTTGTTTGTCTTTCTTGTCTATTTAACACCATTACTTCCTCCAGTTAATATATCTCTTCAAAGCAACTACCATAAACACCATTACTGATATTAGTGAAATACTAAAAATTATACCTATGATGTAAAGTAGAATGTCGATTATAAACATTGATTTTTAATTCCATTAGCAAAGCACCTCAATATACAAGTAAGCTACGTGTTTAACTCTATCTTCTCCTGTCTTCCAACAATTATCACGCTTGTATCTCGGTTCATGTTTTTATACGTTCTTTTTCTAGAATTTTAATATCCTTGATATATTCATTCGTCGTTAAATTAGTTTCAATGAATTTATTGATTTCATAATCTAAACCATAACCATCTCTATCAGTTATTTCTACTACTTTATTAATCATCCTCAACCACTCCCATCTCATTTAATTCTTTAACCAGGTCATCTCTGATTTCTTTTTATAATATCCACAAACTTTTGTTTATATTTATCATTAAAATACATTTTGTAATCATTTATACTTATTCTTGCATAATTTAAAGGGTTCTCAAGTTGCCTTAATGTATAATCCATTTCTTTTAATTTCATTTAATAACGTATTAGCTTTTTCTAATTCTTTATAGTTCATCTTCTTTTACCTCCTCATAAGTAAAATATTCAATCTCATTCGCATTAATCACTTCATGATCTCCTAAATTTTGAAAGTGACTTTTACTTCTAGCAAAACAGGTATCAAATAACCAATCTAACTCAACACCACTAACTACTAACTTTAATTCTCTGCCACTTCTAAATACTATTTTTCAAATTAAAATCTACACTTTCGTTCATTTCTATTCCTCCTACTCGTCCAATTCTCCATTGTATTGTGGTATTTGCATCCAGTAAATAACATCATTATCCGTGTATTCAAAACCTACTTCATCTCCAATTTCTATCCATGTATCTTTTACGTGTATTAACAAACTCCCCTGAAGACAAAGGGTAAGTGACTAGTACTTCTTCATAAAGTTCAGGTATCGGTCCATCCCATAACATTTCATAACCATATTCTTCTTGTTCTTCTTCAGTTAACTCTCTTAATGTTAATTTATTCCATTTCATCTTAAAACTCCAACCTTTCTAATTCTTTTTTGAAATACTTCTAAAATTTCAATAAGCCTTTTCCTTTCCTTTTTCTTGCTTAGTTTCAATTCTAATACCTAAATTATTGTTGTATTCTAATTGTTTGACAGCGAAAGAAATCGTGTAACCTTTGTATTCAATAAAAAGGTTATCTATATCTTTAAAATTAGCTATTTTTTAATTTTCATTGTTAACCTCCCTAACCGTAAATTTCTTTATACTGCTTAAGCAATTGCAACTGTCTAATTTTTCTTTTTTTGTTGCTGGATAGTTCTTTCTTTGACTATATTATCGTTAGAAAAGTTCCTCAATAGTATTACTCGACACATATACACCTAATATCAATCCCGCTGTAAACATTGCTAACAGCATTGAAAGTGTGATTAGTATTATCTCTATGTTGTCCCATATCTTTTTAATCATTTATTATCCTCCTATCCCGTTCTTTTTCCGCTATTTTCTTAGTTCTTTCAGCTTGTTCATCATAAAGTTTCAACAATTTTTGTTCTAATTTAAATTTTTCCATTTTCAATTCTTTATTTTTCTTTTTCAAGCTTTGGATTAACAATCATTGATATTATCAAACCTATCAATATTCCTATAAGATAAATAATATATTTTCTGGCTCTTTTAACATTTCTACTTACCTTCTTTAACTTTTTTTAATTCTAGCTTTTCAAACTTTGTAATATTTCCTCTTGCACATCCGCTTTACTGTCTAACGCTCGCATTACATCCTCGTCTCTCGTATCTTGTGTTACTAAGTGATGAATTATTACTTTTCTTTTTGGCCTTGTCTGTGTAGTCGCTTGTTAGCTTGTTGATAATGTTCTAAATTCCATGTCAAACCGAACCAACAAACATGATTTCCACCTTCTTGCAAATTAAGACCATAAGCGCACTTGCTGGTTGTGTTAATAGAATATCTATTTTTCTTGCGTTCCAATCATCTTCATCTTGTGTAGTTTTTAATTCTCTAACTACTAAATTACTTTTTTCTAAAGCTTTCTTAATTCTTTTCTTTGTCGTGTTGAAAGTTGTAAAATACCAAAAGACTTCGCCCTGTAAACTTTCTACCAACTCAAGAAATGAATCTATCTTTGCATTATGCACTTCTGTGTAGATTCCTGAATTATCATATACTGCACCATTACTTATTTGTAATAGTTTATTTGATAATGCAAATGCATTTACTGCTGTTATATCCTCTTCTGCTTCTTCCAGCTCCAAGACAAAATCACGTTCCATTTTGTCATAGTCTTTTCTAGCTTTATCATTTAACACAACTGGAATCTCATTGTAAGATAAATCTGGAAGTTCTAAATAGTCCTCAGATTTCATGCTTATACAAATATCGGATATTTTATTTATGATATGGTCATAAACTCCTTCTTTTACTTTATAATCAAAAATTTGACTTCTATTTCTCTTATTAGGCTCCATATATCTATTTCTAAAATGAGTGATATATTTCTCTAATCTCTCACCCTGATCTAGTAAATATATTTGAGGGCCCACAAGTCCTCCACTCCATTTGGACTAGGGAGTTCCTGTTAACTCAATCAACCTATTAATCTTAGGAAGTACCATTTTTCAAAGCTTTTAAATCTCTTACTTTGACTATTTTTTAAAACTACTACTTTCATCAATTACCACCGTATCAAAATACCAATCATTTCTCAGATAATCAACTAACCACGGAATGTTTTCACGGTTAATAATATATAAATCCGCATTTACACTTAAAGCTTTAATTCTCTTTTTGCTGACTTCCCAACACTAGACTTACTCTAAAATCTTTTGTGATTCCACTTATCTTTTCTTTCGACCATGTTCCTCGGCCACTTTTTCGGCGCAATAATCAACACCTTGTTAACTTGAAATCTATTGTATTTTAATTCCTTAATTGCTGTTAATGTTGATACTGTCTTACCCAATCCCATATCAAGAAATAATCCACACTTCGGAACATTGATTACATGGTTAATTGCTGTTAACTGATATTTATGTGGAATAAACTCTCTCACGTTATCAACTCCTCTACTAACTTATCTACCTCTTCTTTATTTTTTTACTTTATAAACTTTTTGGCCCAACCTGTTAAAAATCTCTCTCCACTAATTTTTGCCTTGCTGAATATCGGCCACCAACAGGTCTTTTTAATTCTACAAAAGCCACAGGTTTATTTTTAAAAATAATAATCCTATCTGGCACACCTGAATATCCTGGAGATTCAAATTTTAAACACAGGCCCTTTTTTTATCTTTAATTTTTACTAAATATTTTTCAATTTGCTTTTTCTAACATTCCCACTTTTTCAAAAATCATCTCTCAATTTTTAAAATTTTTTTAATTTGTAACTTGTAACTTTATTTTTCCCTATATAGTATATAAAACATAGATATTATAGATATTATGATTTATATAATCCTATATTTTCTATAATTCCTTTATTTTTATAATATATATAGGTTTTAAAAGTTACAAATTAGTATATAAAATACTTACTATAGCTATTATATCAACGTTTATAAGGTGTAACTTTAGGTGTAACTTTCCATTTTTAAAGTTACATTAGGTTGGTTAAACCATTGATATAATAAGGTTTTAAATTTTTTCAAAGTTACACCAAAGTTACATTTTGGTTTTTAATTTGTAACTTTCTTTCTTCAAAGTTACATTCAAAGTTACACTCTTTTTAAATCCTTTTTGCGGGCCGTAATTTCCAAAACGTGTTGTTTTTTTCATCCTTAACCCACCCAACAATATTACTAATTATTTGATTTATTTCTTTTGCATCGGTTCTCTTCATAAATCGTAAGTCACCTTTTAAGCACTCTTCATATACTTCAACAGCACATACTTTTTGTCTAAATACCATCTGATCGCCTTTATCAAAAATCACCAGATAAAATATTTAATCTTGAACTTTTATCAAGTGAATACCAGTTTTCAGTAATAGGTTTATCAAGATAATCACGAATTAAACCTTCTTTTGCATTTGACTCTTTATGATGTTCACGTGCCACATTGGCCAACTCTTCGGCCTCCTTGCTAAGTTGCAAGCTTTCACCCATTAGAAATAATGCGTAAGCCTCGGCCCACACCTGGTCAACCTCTTTTGGTAAATCATCCCAAACACTTTTTTTAATCTCACCTACACAAATATCAATAGGCCAAAAACGTCTATTTCCAGTTGGATCTTTTAAAAATTCATCATCATTTGAAGTTCCGTAGAAAAACACATCTTCTAGGATATTTTGCTTGTTCGTCTTCCATAAGCTTCTCTGTATATATCTTCTCTTTTACTCAAGAATTGCTTGATTGCATTCGTATCATGCCTATTCATAGCAGTAAGTTCTCCTACCTCTACAATCCAGCTTCCCTGGATAAGTTCAGAAGCCTCTTTACCTTCAAAAGTTTGTAAGCTGTCGTTAAACCATTCTTTTGCCTAATATTGAAAAGAAAGTACTCTTACCAACTCCTTGTGGCCCAGCTAAAATTGTCATTACATCAAATTTAACTCCACCAATTATGGCCCCTAGCCACCTTTGCTACTAAACTTTTTCGAATAGCTTCTCTAGAAAATACATTATCTCTCTGCACCAAAATAATCAATAAGTAGATTATCAATCCTAGGTACTCCGTCCCATTGAAGTGATGTTAGATAACGTTCAACATAATTTATTCTATTGCCGTCACTCACTATTAATAAAGCTTTATCTTGCTTATCCTGGCCCGTTATTTTATAAACTGTTTCAAGATATCTAGAAAAAGAAGCATCGTCCACTTCAGACCAATCTCTATGATCTTTTATTTGGATCGTAATGTTTATCCCAGGGAAGCTGGCCAAAGACTAATCCTCTATTACTAAAAAAATATCAATAGTAATTTTATCTTTTAAGTTTGGATCGTTTCTCCAGAATTAAAACTATATTATTAATAGTTTTTGATTTTACCTTCTTCACTTCTTTTCAAGTTGTGAAAAGCCAGTTTAATTCATCTTCAGCTTGAGTATTTTTCTTCATCGTTACTTACGATTTTAAAAACATCTTTAGCGTTGGCCACCATTTCACTATTCATCAAAATTTGCTACATTAACATCTTCAAGAGCTAGTTTTTCATAGCTGTGTAAGATGGATATTTGCTTACAGGTGTCCCTGTCTTTTTACATTCTCATCAAGATTACTGAATTTGTGTATTCTTATTAAGTCAAAAGCATTAACAAGTTGGCCACAACATGGATCAGTTGCGTGATGTGAGTAAAGGAATTTATTATCATAGCACTGCTCCACCAGAAGTACTACCACCTGTGAAAGTATATCTATCAGGAGTGGCCGTTGCTTCGTATAAAGCAGGGATAAAAGTTTGGATGGCCGTTGTGATATCATAAACTTTACAAAACGAACCAACTAATCCATTTTTAGTTAATGGATCTTGTTGTCTGGCCAAAAGTTGTTTTTGTTTAGTATCTTGCCCAGGGACGTGTGGCCACGTTGAAATGTCAGTCCAGTCAGCATACATATTAAGCACACCAACACGACTACAAAATTGTCCAGGATAAAACTGGAATATGTACTCACTATCAACCGAACATGATGGATAATACATAAAACGGTTAACTTCAAAAGTAGTTGGATCACAATTTTCAATCCCTAACAAGCTACCTAATTTTCTAGCTATTGGCTCGTATTCATCAGGAGTACAGCTTTCATCAAGTGGAATAAGCACCCTAAGTCTAGGAGTATAATTGCTATGCTTTCTAGTTGAATAAACAACAGAAGTACATCCAAGCGAACCTACTCTCTTTAAAATATCGTCCGTCATATTTGGTTGAATATTATCTAAATCTAAACACACAACATCTCGACTGATTATGTTCGTTGCTTTTCTTCTTCCGTCTAAAAGCTTAGCACCTGTGAAGCCCCCAACATCTTTTAGATTATCTTGATCTGATTTTTTCATCTTGAGAAATTCATCGTATTTCTCTTGAGTTCTAACAGGAGATTTTAAAGTTTCTACAAAGTCAAGCCAACTAATATCTGTATTTTGCCAAATAGTTGCTTTTCTATGATTTGCCTTAGCAATTCCTAATAATCTATTTGCTTGCACTTTTTAACCTCCTTTCTAATCTTTCATATAATATTTAGTTTCAAATCCAGCACCTTTTAGCACTAATCCGGGAGCCCAAGGAATAGGCTCGGCCAAAATATTATTTACATCTTCTAGTTTTTCATCATCATAAGCACTATTACCACTTCATCGTGAATGTGCATTACTACATCATAATTTTTTTCGTATAGTCTTAATAATGTTTCCGCCAGGCAATCTCTTGCTATTGCTTGTACAATATTCTCGACTAGCTTTCCTCCATAAGTTGAGTTAACTTCCCATTTTTTAGTAGTTTGATTAACACCATAATAATGAAGAGCATCTTTTTCAAATTGGTTTAGTTTTAAAAATGGCTTAGGGTAATATAGTGATCGACCACTAGGCAATTTAATTGATATAAAATCAAGTCCATACATCATATCCCATTCACGTTGAATCTCAAGACCTCTTACATATTGAGTTCCGTTGCCATTCATAGCTTGAATTACAGCATCTCCAACTGCATACCATAAGCGAACAATGTTCTTATTAGCTTCTCTCCAACGAACTTTAATGTCCGTAAGTTCTTCACTAGTAAGGCCCATTCTATCAGCCCCCATTGCTATTAAAGCTGATTCACCGCCTTGATATCCTAATGCTAATGTTGCAACTTTACCACGTTGCCTTAAGCTATACTCAGGATTACCTTTTGAGATTTTATCAATCGGAACATTGAACATCTGACTGGCTGTTGCCTCGTAGATTTTACCATGTGTTGCAAATACTTCGTTGACCCACTCTTCACCAGCCAGCCAAGCAATTACACGTGCTTCAATAGCACTAAAATCACTTATTATAAACTTATCCTTACTAGCAATAAATGCTGTTCTTACTAGTTGGCTAAGTGTATCTGGAACATTACCATATAGAAGTTTTAAAGCCTCGTAGTTACCTGCTTTTGCAAAATTTCTTGCTGTATCTAAAGTATCTATGTAGTTTCTAGGTAAGTTTTGAACTTGTACAAGTCGACCAGCCCAACGACCAGTCCTGTTATCCCCATAAAACTGTAACAACCCTCGAACTCTATCGTCCTTACACATCGCATTTTCCATAGCTGAATATTTACTACACTAGTCTTTCCTAATTGCGCCTTTATCTCTAAAACTCTTTTTAACTTTCATCGGTAAATTATCTCTTGATAATAAATCAGAAATAACATCTTTTGTTAATCCGTCAAGTTCTTCACCTAATTGACTTTCAACCCAAGTTTTAAGTTGACTAACACTATTTGGATTTTCAAGTCCAGTAATTTTAAAAAGCTTCCTCTGTTAAATTATTAGTACTTTCAGAATCGATAGAAAGCACACCATTTACTAACGCCCTATCCACCATTACTCCGTTAGCATTCATCAGAATATCCATTTCCCAAAGTTTTTGTTCTTTTGATGGAACTTCAAAAGCTTTTATATATTGATAAATTTCATACTCTGCTTCTACGTCCTGCATATTATATTCACAGTATAGTTTCCATTTCTCTAAGTCATGATGCGGATCATTCCAAGTCCTGCCACCGTTAGTCTTTGTCGGCTTACATGGAACTGAGAAATATTGAATTAATCTACTTCCAGTTGTTAATTTTTTCTTATCTTCCGCAATACCTATTGCCTTACCAGTCATTCCTAATCCAGCAGGTAATCCTAAATAAGTAGCGTGCATCATTGTGCACCTCCACTGAGATATATTAGTCTCATATCCAGCCCTGATTAAACAGTACCACTCAAAAGCAGCATTATATGCGTGCTTAATACAATCTGGATTATTTAATAGCGCAACGATATCATCTGGAATTTTCTCACCTTGTTTTAGGTCAACTAATTTAACTTCCGAATCATTAAGCTTGTAAGAGAATAGCAAAATTTCAAAGTCTTCAGATTGAGCATATTTGTAAGCCCCACATTTAGAAATATTTACACTGCTTCGTGTTTCAATATCAATACTTAAATGTTGCATATAGTCCTCCTAAAAATTTAGGGGGGCTAACCCCCCCTTGGTAATTTATTAATATTAAAGCGGAAGTCCAGTTAATGGATCTACACCAAATGAATTTTGTTGAGTAGGCTGTTGATACTGCTGTACAGGTTGTGCTTGTTGCGGATTAGGGAATGGGTTAGGGTTTGATGCACCACCTAATGCACTAAATACTTTGTCAGCAGATACTGGTGCACCACCTAAAACTTCACCGTCTCTAACTTTTTGAATGTGTGTAAGTCCGAATCCAACACCTTTTTTCCCTGTGTGTAGATAAGGGAATACATTAATAGCTACGTTCGCATAAACTCCTGAATATATTTCAGATTGATTTAAGATAGGTTGAACATTTTGATCTACAATTTGAGGTTGTCTATCTGCATTTGCACTGGCTGTGAAAACCCAACAACCTTTACATTCATCCCCGAAAGGAGTTCCATCTTGCTTCACTCCATCACCATCATGGATAGGATTAGCAACTACAGGAGGCATTACTCCGTTCCATTTCTCATTTAATCCCTTTTGAGCCGCAGCTTGAATTGCTGCATCTAATCTTTGCTTACTTGTTAAATCGCTTTTCGGTAATAAAATTGTAGTGCTATATTTGGGCGGTAAATCTGGATTATTTGAGTAAGGTTTAAATACATTTACATAACTTAATCTCACGTTTTGTACTACTGCTGTTGTTTCATTTGTCATAATTTTAAAATCTCCTTAATTTCTGTTTTTAATTTATTGGTTTAAATATACTTGTTGCTTTTACTGTGTCAGTAATCGCAGGTCTTTTATCATTTTCAAATACTAATGTAGGTTTTGCCTGTACTTGTGACAACCATATCACCTACTAAATTATTAAATTGTTCTTTTCAAGGGCCTTTTCTAATTTGGCCAAAGTCAACGGTACTTTATCAAAGATTATTGCTTCATCAATACCGCCATCCATTAGTTTCTTAAGTGCCTCATCTTGATTAGTCCAAGAGCGTGAGGTTCTTCCAGCTACTGCTTTTAGTCCCTTAACATCTTCACCAGTTAAGCATAGATTCAAGGCATAGGCTTTTAAATCGTTAACCCACTTCGCTATGCCTTCACCTCGTGAGATATATTCGAATAGCTTATCTCTAGGAATTTCATTAGGATTCAAGTGTATTTCCGATTCAAGAGATAAATTATTCTCCGCCCTGGCCGAACAAATATCACGGGCCTTACAGAATTTACACGCCTTAGCCGATGGAACTAATTCACCTGTTCCACTTAGAGCCTTACTTGATTGAACGTTGAAATAATCACCCCACAATAACAATTCAGTAAGGTCTACTTCCCAACTAGAATAATTATTTAACCGTGGCTGTACTATATTCATTTCAATCTTTTTATATCGTAGATTAAGCTAAAAGCGTTATAAGCCCCAAGTGCATATAAGATTAATTGTTCATTTTTTCTCTGCTGAGACTGGAACTCCTTACCATATTTCAAGTCAATTATTGAAAGTGTAGATCCGTGAATTAAAAATACAGTCACAAGTTCCAAATCCTCCAGGAACCCAGCTAGAAAAATCTACTCTTTTTCAATCTCTATATAAGGCTTAGATGGAAAGCTTAAAAGCTTTTTCTTTTATAAAATCAACATAATTGTCAGTGAACCCATCCATTTCAGCTTGATATAATTCATCTTCTTTTATCTTTTTAACTGCGAGCATTAAGTTTTTCTTTTTACCAAAGCCTTTTGAATCTAAATAATGCTTTAGTTTAAGTTCGCTTAATTCATGCGCCAATGTTCCTTCCTTAGCATATACAGACTCAGTGTCTGGAATACCTTCCTCCATCTGCACGCTACCAGGACAGGTGGCCCACCCTACTAGCACCACTAGCACTAAGCTTTTGCATGAGCCCTTTCTTTGTGATTAATTTCAGTCATTAGATAGTCGCTCCTAATTCTCTTAATCTCAGTGCAAAGCTCCGTATTGTTCAACAGGTAATGTTGTAAGGGCTAATGAGTTAAACTCTTGTAATAAGCCTTGTAAAGTTGAATTTTTCCTGCTTGAACTAAAGTACTTGATGCACGTTGTAAGTCTTCTAAGGTATAAGTTTTTTCAGCAACAGGTACTGCAGTTTGCACTGTTTGAACAGGTTGTTGAACTGGTACTGCTGTTTGTACTGGTTGTGTTTGTACAGGAACGGATTGTACAGGCTGTTGAATAGGAACTTGAGTCTGTTGCACAGGAGAATCTTTAATTGGATTCACATTAACCGCAACATTCTCAACTTCATTTCCATATTTTGCTATAATTTCATCTAATAAAAGGATATCCTCCTTATTTGTGATTAGCACATTTGCATTTACTATTAATTTCATTTTTTTAATCTCCTATTTTAAATCTTTTAATAATCTTCTACCTTCTTGAATATACTGAATTTTTTTATATTGTGATCATGACATTCTTGAATATTAACTATTACTACATCAACTAATTTCTTTAAATATCCTCTTCTTGAGAACTCCTCTGAAGTATGGTTATAATCTTTCAAAAATGCTATACTTTCCAAAGCTGTATATTTACCATCTTCGATTGAAATTTCACCATTATTTTTAGTTTGCTTATAGCCATTCTCATTTTTTGAGTAAGGAAAACCCTAAATCGTTAACTAAATCATATTTACTGCATCCAGGATTAGTATATATGTAATTTCTAATCGCTTGAGTTAAATTAACTCCAGTATTCTTTCTCATTCTTAAAATCCTCCATTACATAAACTTTGTTATCTAAAATATCTTGAGCATCTCTTAATCTTCTTCGTTCTAATGAATCGAAAGTGTTGCAATCAAGAATATCAGATATTTTTATTGCTTACAAATCTTAATTCCTCTATTTGTTCTGAGTATTGCTTATTCTCCATAAATTATTTACCTCAAAGACTTTCAATAATTTTTGCTATAAGTGCTAGTCCTATTACATCATTTTCAATATCTTCTACAAGAAAATCTAACAACTTATCACTTGCTTCTTCTGATAAAAAAATTCATTACCATTTTTCTTATCTATAAAACATAAAAATCTGCCAAATGAGAGTTTATCGCTTTCTCTAAATTCTTTTCTCCTTTAAAAGGTTTATCATCTTTTTCTACCACTTCATTAAATACATCTACTAATCTTTCATCAATTCTAATTTCCATCTTATTTATCCTCTTTTCTTTCATTTAATAAATCATTTCTTTGTTCATCAATTAATTTTGCTTTTATATTCTTTACCTAACAACGAACTAATTAAGAATGTTGATTCTTGAATTATCTTCTTAATATCAGTTGTTGGATCGTCATGCTTTTTACACAGTCTAAAATATCGTTTACCAACGCTCCAGTACCATCTTTGCTTGCTCGTGAGTCATATTAGCATCATTTACTACATCTTTTAAAATGTGTCTTGTTTCAAGCTGTATGCTATCTACTACAACCTCTTGTCCGTTGATAACTGCGGGCACGTTTTTCAACTCTACTTTGTAGTGCTGGGGTTCGGTTTATTAATGTTTTCTAATGACACTTGCTTTTTCCTCCTAAATATGTTATTTTAAAGTTGTATATTTTTGTAAATAGTCGTTGTTTTTAAACGGCTATATATATTTGTTGCCACTGCTTCCATACCCACCAGTTCTTTCTTGAGATAGTACTTCAATATTGTCAATTGGTAAAAACTGCATAAATATTCCTTGACCTATTCTTGTGTGTTTTTCAATGATTACTTCCTTATCTGTGATGTTGTCATATAAAAAAAGTAATATGTCCTTCGTTACTCTTATTGTTGTAAAAATCCTTTGTCGATAACAGCAACACTATTACTCATTCGTAATCCGTATTTCTTTGCCATACTAGATCAGCGAATAACAGAAGTACTTCACCATCATTCATATAAGCCTTAACTCCTGTAGGAATTAAATTATTAATAGTTCCAGGTCTCAAAACTACTCTTTCAGCGGTGTGAAATCAGCACCACCATCACCAACATTTGCAATTACAGGTAATTTTCCATCATATCCTTTTTACAAGTTCAAAATCCTCTCATTTTTATTCATCTTCTTCATCCTCATTATCTGGGAATGAATATTCACTACGATCGTCAAATTGAACGTAAATCATCATTATTACCCCGATTAATACACCTAATATTCTTGTAAATTCAATACTTGTCATTATTGCCAAGCAAATAGCTATTGTTGTTAACACAAGATATAATGTGTTTAGTTTTCTTTTCTTTAAATTGTTCATTTTAAGCAACTCCTATATTTTTAAATTCTTGTACAGTTTGTTTTATTGAAAGGTAACACATACTTCTCTAGTCTTTTATCTTTGAAATAATCATAGTTAGAAGCAAAGTGTAACCAAGCATACACATTGAACTGTTCTTGACCTACTTTCAGATAACATCCCGATGGATAGAATTTTTTCATCAATTTTTTTCTTTGAATTTGTTCTATACTTATCATAAGTTGTAGATTTTTATATTGAAACATTCCATTATTTCATCTTTAGAGATGTAGGAAAAGAAAGATCGAAGTTTTTCAACTCCACTAAATTCAATTGAATTTCTGTCATTTTGTTCACCTCCTTATAAGTTTATATCAAATTTAATTTGATATAATAATCAAAAATTTAAAACCTAATGTTATCAAGAGGAATCCCAAAAATTAGGCTTAATTCCTTGGCTTGTTTAACAGAAGGTGTTTGTCTGTACTTTTCCCAATTTACTATAGTTTGCTTAGTAACACCTAGTTTTTTAGCAACATCTTGCTGTGTTAATCTGTACGTTTTTCTCTAGCAGACACTAATTGAGATTTCTAATTTAGTCACTGTATCACCACCATATTTTTATATTCTGAGATCTCAACCTCACGATTCATTATATATCAAATTAAATTTGATGTCAATACATTAATCAAAATTTTACTTTTTGTATTGAAATTCAAAATAAATTTGATATAATATAAGAAAAGGAGTTGAATAACATGAGCAATAATCAAAAAGAAAAATTATTTTTCTAACAACTTAAAAAGATTAGTAGCTAATAGTAACTTACCTCAACGAGAAATAGCTAAACGAATTAAGGTATCTCCACAAACATTTAACACTTGGATGCAAGGGATAGCAATTCCTAGAATGTCTAAAATTCAATTATTAGCTGATTTCTTCGCTATAGAAAAATCTGATTTGATTGAAGAAAAAGTAATATAGTTTCTGAAAAATCAAGACATTTCAACGATGGTAGATGATTTAATGAATAATCTCAACAGTACACAGACCCTAATGTATAAAGGTGAACCAATGGATGAAGTTACAAAGGAGTTAGTGCGTGCTTCAATAGAGCAAGCAGCTCGTATTGCTATGGTACGTCACAAAGAATCTAAAATTGACGATTAAAGAGACTTATACTTCTCTTGTAAAAGAATTCGGAACAAACGATGCATTGAAAATCATTAAAGAATTAGGAATAATTGTACAATTCGCAAACCTTGGAGAAAATAAAGGTTTGTATCACACTTTGAAAATAGATAATATAACATACCACTGCATACACATAAACAATAATCTATCTTCAACAGAACAAAGGTACACGATGGCACATGAATTAGGCCACTATATACTACATCAAGGTTCTAATATTCATTTCTTAAGACGTGTTGCTTCTACACCGCTATCAAGACAAGAAATAGAAGCAGATTTATTTGCTAGCTATTTCATGGTTTTCTGATGAGGAAATAAAAGGAAATCAATAATTTAGCATATATTTTCAGAATCATATAAGCTAGACTACAGAATTTTGTGAAAAAGATTAGAATATATTAATTAGAGGAGATATCATAATGAAAAGAAAAGTATTATTAAATTCACTTATCATAGGAGCTATATTAATTAGCGGTTGCTCCAGTAAGGAGGAGGAAGAAAGCAAAACTGAACAAACTCAACCTAAGGAGAAATTGTCTGTTGAGAATATCAAATATGAAAATAGAAAAGATCCTGATATTAAATATGTTAGCTATGGAATAATCAAACTTAATGCTGATGAATGGAGTAAGCTAACTGATGAAAAACTTAACACTTTCGTTAAGCAATGGGTTGAAAAAGAGATGCTTATCATCAAAAAAATCATTGATTATTTACAATGAGTCAACTAAAAAGCAATTATTGCCTTAGGTACTGAAGAAATAGTTAACTATAGACCGTTTGAAATTAACGTATCTCAAAAATCAAAATTTGATGTTTCTAATCCCACTGCAACAATGTATGTATGGGATGGAAAAATAAAACCTACAATCATGTAGAATCACAGGTTAAGCTAGACTTAATAAAATAAACCGCATCGAAATCGACACGGTAATAATAACTTTAAACTAGTCGAATTCGACCAGTTTAGATAAAATAAAAATCCTCCACTCCTGCAAGAGTAAAGGATAAAATGAGATACTGCAATATCTCAAAAGAATGTGTGTGATATACACATCAAACTACATTAATAGTATATCATACACATCTATTCAAAGCAAGAAAGGATGTGTATTTCTAGTGGTCAGAAAAGACTAGTAATGGAAAAATACGATATTATGAAAGAGTAAAAACAATTAAACGGTAAATTTAGAAAAATATCTGTACTTTTCGATAAAGATACAAAGTCAAATAGAAAACTAGCGATGGAACTATTAAGATTAGAGAAATTGAAAAAGTTCTGTTTTTAGATACTGGAATTACGTTTTTGAAGGTCTAGAAATTGTGAAAGATAAACACTTTAAAAATATTAAACCAAATACTCAGGTACAATATTCCACTACAATGATAAAACGTGTGGGATATGATATTCCGCTAAACAAAAATAAACGCTAACTACCTCTTTAAATCTATTAGAAGATTTAGCTGTTTCAGATGTTAATTACAATTCACACTTAGGTTGTATAAAAAAACATTCTTAAAAAGTTTTGTATCGATTAGATTATATAGAAGATATAGCTTTTTAGAAAAGTTGCAAAAGAGACTGTCAAGGAAGAAACTAAATATTTAGAACAAAAGAAATAGATCGAATACTAGATGATTTAAAAAGATTATCCTTTTTACAAGAACATAATAGAATTTCTAGTAAATACTGGCCTACGTTTCGGAGAATTACTGGCTCTAACATTTGATGATGTTGAAGGTAATATATTATCGATAACAAAAACTCTAAATATTAATCGAGAAATTAATTCTCCCAAATCAAAAATAGCAATAGAAAAATATCGTTAAATCAAAATGTTTAGATATTTTTAAAAGAACAAAAACTATTAAAATCAAATTATAAAACACTTTATAAAGATTATAACGATGAAAAGAATCTAATATTTCCCAATTTCCACGGAAATTATATTATACCTTGTCATTTTTAGAAAAGGGTTAAAAACTAGTGACTATAAACTTTAAAATTCATTCGTTGAGACACACTCATGCCAGTTTATGTATTGACAAGGGAATTCCTATCGAATATATATCAAAAAGATTAGGTCATGAGGATACAAAAGTTACACAACGAATCTACATTCATAAAACTGAAGCAGGACAGAAAAAGAATTTGATTTGTTTAAAAATGTTACATTTTAAATATAAAAGAACTAACTTTTAAATTAAAAAGCTAGTTCTTTATATATAAGTTTGCCCTGCCCCTTTTTATCAGGCACCCGCTATAAACCTTGATATATCAATATCTATTTATTTATGTTTCATGTATGAGAACAGAAGCACGTCACGGATTGAAGCTGAGTTAGTTAATAACATAACTAATCTATCAATTCCTATTCCTAATCCACCTGTTGGTGGCATACCATATTCTAATGCTTTCTACGAAGTCTTCATCCATTTTCATAAACTTCTTCGTTACCGGCATCTTTTTCATCCATTTGTGCTAAGAATCTCTTTTTGATCGATTGGGTCGTTTAACTCACTAAATGCATTAGCATGTTCACGTCTAACGATAAACAATTCGAAACGATCGATAAACCTTGTATCTTCTGCATTAGTTTTAGCTAATGGAGATACTTCTACTGGATGACCGTAAACGAATGTTGGTTGAACTAATGTTTCTTCTACAAATGTTTCGAAGAATTTATTAATAAGTGTCCAACTTTCATATCTTTTCTAACTGGAACATTGTGCTCTTTAGCTAATGCATGAGCTGTTCATCTGTCATTTCTGGCCAGAAGTCAACACCTGTTACTTCTTTATAGCATCAACCATGTGTACGCGACGCCATTTTGGAGTTAAAATCAATTTCTATCTTCTCGTACATAATTTTTGTAGTACCGTGAATTTATTACAGATATACGCAATCATAGATTCTGTTAAGTCCATAATATCATTGTAATCGTATAGCTTCATATAATTCAATCATTGTGAATTCTGGATTATGTCTTGTAGATACACCTTCGTTACGGAATGCACGACCGATTCTCATATACTTTTTCTAATCCACCAACGATTAAACGTTTTCAAAAGGTATCCAGTGCGATATGCATGAATAATTGCATATCATGCGATTGTGTGAGTCACGAATGGACGAGCAAGCGCTCCACCAGCAACTGAGTGCATCTAGTATGTTTCCACTTCTAGGTATCCACGTTCATTTGCGTAGCTACGCATAATTTGAATAATTTTAGAACGTAAGATAAATGTTTTCTTTTGCTTTCTTCATTTATCATTAAGTCTACGTATCTTCTTCTATAACGTTCTTCAACATCTTTAAGTCCATGCGAATTTGTCTGGTAGTGGACGTAATGCTTTTGTTAAAATTTCGAATTATCAGCTTTTACAGATAATTCACCTACATTAGTTTTGAATAATACTCCTGTCACACCAACGATATCTCCAAGGTCAAGAGTTTTTGAAATATTCATAAGAATCTCCAACTCTATCCTGACGAACGTAAATTGAACTTGACCACCTAAGTCTCTGAACATGAGCAAATCCTGCTTTTACCTTTACCACGTTTAGTCATGCAATACGTCCTGCAATTGTTACAGAAATATTTTTCTTCTAATTCTTCTTTACTAAATTTATCATCATTCTTCTACGATTTCGATCTGAAAGATGTGTTCTTTCAAATTTAGTTCCAGTATGATCTAAACCACTTTTCTCATAGCTTCCATTTTCGATCATGAACAAGCATTCGATCGTTTTAAATCTTGTACATCTACTTTTAATTTCTTCTGTCATGTTAAATTCCTTTCTAGTATAATCTAGTAATTTTTATTCAGATACTCCTTATTATAACACATTTTAATCCGTTTTGTTAAATCTTTAGAAAAGATTTTTCTAAATTTTTAACATTTAATATTTTGTACTATTAATTAAAAATGTCCTAATTTCAATCTTTGATTTAATATAATATCATAAATAATATAATGTAAAATTTTCTGACATAATTTGTTAAATTTTTCTTCTAAAACTATTGTTTAGGTATGAAAAAATAAGATATAATAAGTACGCTAGAAATTAATAGAGAAAACAACTATAAAAATTTTAAAAATTAAATATTATTTAAAAACTATTCCATATATATAAGGGGGATCTTTTGGAAAACTTAGAGATTGGATTTTTGGGCATTCTCTACAGTAGTTGGTGTAGTTATTGGATCTGTATTTTTCAAAGCGGCGTTATATATAAGACTCAGGAAATGTCAGCCTTGGATTACTTGCTTGGATTCTTGCAGGAATCATAAGTATTTGTGCAGGATTAACTACTGCTGAGCTTCACGCTATACCGGAAACCGGTGGTATGATAGTTTGGGTTGAAAAAGCTTATGGTAAAACAATATCATACTTACTTGGTTGGGCTCTAGCTGTGAATATACTATCCTGTCAGTATAGTCATGTACCACTATTTTTCAACACAATTTCTAAACTCTTTTTGGGGTAGATAAAAATACCTAATACTTGTCGGGGCATGTGTCTACTACAGTAACAGGATTAAACTTACTTGGTAGTAAGGCTAGTGGTCGAATTCAGACTGTTGCTACTTTTGTAAACTTATACCTATTATTTTCAATTATTGTTTTCGAGGTTATTACAACCTAATCCTACAACAATTGAACTTTTTCCTACTGGTTCATCATCAACTAGTTCAACTCCTCAGCCGCCTTGGTACTGCGATGTTGTTAGCCATGTATGGTTATGACGGTTGAGATAATGTTGGAACTATTGCTGGTAGAATGAAAAATCAAAAAGATTTACTACGAGCATTTTATATGGTTTTCACTTGTAATAACTGCAGATTTATCTACTTATCAATGTAGCTTACTTCACTTACTATGCCTATGGAACAAATAGCAGTAACAGTAATGTTCCTAATGATGTAGCTACTAAATTATTTGGACCAAACGGTGGAAAAATAATAACTATTGGTATCTATGATTAGTGTTTACGGTACTATGAATGGATTTTATATGACCGCTATTCGCGTTCCCTTTATGCAATGGCAATGAAAGATCAAAATTCCATTTAAGAATTTTTGGATTAAAATTAAATAGATTCTCAATTCCATATTTCTAGCCTTAGTAACTTTAGTTTTAACTATTGCGATGATGTTTACGGGAGAATTTGATACTCTAACAGATTTTCTTTTATTTACAATTTGGATTTTCTTTATAGCGACATTTTCGCTGTATTTGTCCTTAGAAAAAGAGAACCTAATATGCACGTCCATACAAAGTACCACTATATCCTATAGTTCCTTGGATTTCTAGTAATAGGTGGAGCTGAGATAGTACTAGATGCTATTATAACTCAATTTACGTTAGCTATAAGTGGAGTTATTATTACATTACTCGGTTTTAGTGTTTTTACACAGAAACTCATATTCATAACTATTCTAAATAAAATATATCAATTTAAAACTCAACTAGAAATGGATCTTAAAAACTTTCTTTAATAATGAAAGTCTTTGAGGTCCATTCATTTATTGATATTCAATGATAAAATATGATTATAACTTCTTTTCATTTTGTAAAGAGGGTTGAAGTTATCCTAGCATTTTTTATTGGATAACTTCAATATTTTTGTGAAATTTTGAGTTAAATAAGAGAGAGAGAGAGATTTGCTTTTGAATTTTATTCAAAAAGAGAAACAATACTAACTACTCTTTATACAACTCATTGTCTTTATTAATAAGTAAATTCTCAATAGAATATTTATATGAATAAGTCAATACATGGATTCATTCATTTTTATTGGTATTTATAATTTTCTTGCATAGTTGGTTACTGGAAGTAGTTCATTTAAAATAGATATGGTAAAGATAGTTTTCTAAATTATTTCTTTTAATTTCTCAAACTTTTGTTGTCTTAAATTTTATTAATGAAATACATTTGATATTAAATCATTCTTGCAACGTTAGTGCATTTATCCGTGAAATATTGAGTGTTCCAACATCACAGAGTACATCCTCACAGATAATAAATTAATGATAAAAGCTTTACTGAACCATTTTGTTACATTCACACTGGACGAACATTGGCCTCTTTTTAGGTTTAGTATTCATTGATTATTGTTATTGGATTCATACTTCTTGCCTTTACGATAAGTCAGTTATTCCTAGTTTTATATCTAGAAGTATTCATGTTCGAGATATTACTTTAGTCATTTAACTAGTCATTTATTTATTATGACTAACTTTATTACTTTTTCTTTGGTATTATGATTTATATCTTAATATTCCACCGGATAGATATTGGTAATTAGTGTTATTTTTATTATTTTACTAAATATCTATTATAGAATTTTTAAAACTATCGATCGAACTTTTAACTAAGCAATCTGGTAATATATACATAATCGGGAATATATTTTACAATACTTTCTAGCATAACTTTTACTAATCAATTTATTATTTCAGAATTCAATTTGATATATATGTTTCTACTATTTTTAACTATATATATAAGTAAAATATCTTTTAAACAATATAAAATAAACGATGATAATCTTTCATATCTAGAAAGTTTATCATCGGATTCTATCTTGCTTCTTCGTAATCTATACTTCAGATACTTTTACTAGCAATATACTTCGCTAATTTTTCATGATCATCTAAGTGAATACAGTCAATTAATGAAGTCTCGGCTACACGCCCCGCATTTAAAAAGTTCACTTTTATATTTATCACTTACCTCTTTAAATGTTTGAGCTAAGAATTTTGATTGTTTTAAACTGTTTTCACAATTCCCCCAAATAAGCTTTTGTCTTTCTACTATTTCATCACGTAAAGGAACTGGTGAAAACGATAAGAATTTTCGAATTTTATATCCCGCGATTAAGTGTGGACTTTTATATATTTAATATATTCTTCGACTCCTCTTGCTATATGTTTTGCACTCGATTAAAATTGTCCAAATCATTAGTGACCTAACATGATTAGTTTACCAAGTCCACAGGTAACGACTTTAACATTAAAATGGTATCAATACCACATCTAACCGGTACAATTGTATCTTTTGCGGTAACTGTTCTTCCGCAAAAGAGCTTTCCTTCTATAATAGTATCATTAGGACGAAATTCTGCTAGTAATTTAGTCCAACGTTTGTCGAGTTCTTACTCCATCCTCCACCTGGGACATATCCCCCATGTTTACTATCCCCAATACATAAAATACGCACACTTTTCCCACCTTTTTCTTCTAAATTTTCTAATTTTATCAAACTAATATAAAAATGCACAGAGGCAGATGATAAAAAGTACTAATAATTGTTATCAGTGCAGTATTTTTGTAATATCTCTCTTAAATTATAATAACAATATTATAATTTAGGAGGACAAAATGATACAAAACAAATTTTCCATCATAAAAAGTATTATAAAATTCAAGCATACTCAGTAGTACTTTTTATATAACATTAATTTTAATAATAAGTTTTGTATTATTAGAATATATCGGAGGGCTTCTATCTAATTTTATTAGCGTTATAGGGCGATTCATTTGCTATGTTTTCTGATGTTATTGCATTTAGGATTCCAGTTTAATAGCCTTACTATTCAGTTCAAAAAGCCAAACAAAAATACACTTTTGGTTTTGTGGAGATTAGGGAGTACTAGCGATTCTTTATTAATGGTTTTAATGCTAGTAGGTATTTCAATTATTTAGTTTTCGAAGGATTTATGAGATTCTTCAATCCGAGAGATATTGATTTCAAATCTATGCTGATAATTTCAACAATAGGTTTTAATCTTCAATATTGTAGTAACGATAATTTCTAACAAAAGTTTAAAAGAAGAAGATAATCTTAATATTCAAAGAGTGCTTTTATGGCATTTCCTTGGTGATTTAATCAGTTCAATCGGAATTATAATTTCATCAACAATTATTTACTTTTACAAACTATCAAATCGTTGACGTTATTATGGAGTATTTATTATCAGTATATTATTTAAAGGTGATATAAAATTACTAAATCATCATTTGTAATTTTAATGGTGCTACTACTTTAGATACTCGAAAGAAATTTATCAATAAGATTAAAGAGAGAAGATGGTAGCATATTCATGAATTCCACATTTGGACATACTGATACTAATGAAATTAACACAAGAATGCATATTCTTTTAAATGAGTATAATATCACAAAGATTATATAATAGTGAAAATGCATTCTTCTTAAAGAAAAATACGATATTGAGCACTGTTTTATTGCTTTAGAAAATATTAAATACAACGATCATGAGTTTATAAAAGGAGCCTGTTGAATAAATATCAACTTAGACTCCTTTTTATAATTCCACTAAATCTATAGTTTTCTTATTTTATATGTAGGTACTATCTCTTGATTAGAAATTTTATGAATATCTACTAAACAACTGTCTATCCCAGCATTGTTAGCACCTAGTATATCAGATGCAGTATCCCCTATCATTAAAACTCCATCCTTATTTTCTACATCTATTTCTTTTAAGATAATATCAAAAATTCTTTATCTGGCTTTTTGCTACCAAATTTCTTCGGAAATAAAAATTTTTCAAAAGTATTTATTAAGATTATTATTAGTCTTGTATGTTGGAGTAATTCCAATTCCATTAGAAGCTACATATAATTTATGAGTTGATGTTAACTCTCTAACATTTCAATTATTCCATCAAAAAGTTGAGTTTCTCTCAGCAAGATATCTCTATACCTATTATCTATGATTACCATCAACTTTTCTATCAAACAACTGATCTTATAAACTCTCACTTGTAAATCTCTTTTATTTGATATTTCTCCCACGTTCAAAACTTCTCCATAGAGATTTGTTTATCGTTTCATATTGTCAAATAACTCATCTTTTATATTCTAGATTCTCATCTTCTAATAATTTTCTAAAAAGCTAAAACTTGTGCTTTTACCAAAATCTAAACAATGTATCATCTAAATCAAATACTAAATACTTATACTTATCTAAAATCATCGTTTCACATTCTGTGATGTATTTAATCATTATAACACAGAGAATACTTTTTGAAAATATAGCTGTTATCTCATAAAATTTATTTTTATTCTTAAAATGTTCTCGAACTCTGTGAGCTCTTTCTCCAAATAGTTTTATAGCTTTTCATTATATCTTCATGTGGCATAGACCCAAGAGGTAGATGTCATGAAATATCTAATCCTAATGTTTCTATCATATCAATAAGTTTATTGGCAACTGTTTCTGGACTACCTACTAACATAGATCCATCTGGCCCTACGCTATTTAAATATTGTTCAAAAGTGAAAGAGGTCTCAAAACGGTCTATCTTTTGAAATTGTATCAACTACTTGTTTTGTTGGATGGAAATATTTTTATACCTTCTTCATCCGTTTCAGCTACGAACTCTCAAGAATGAAGCAACTTTTAATCTATCTTCACTATAACCCGTACTATGTCCTATAGCTCTATAATAATCAATTAAACCTTAAAAAGCTTTATATTGACTCCAATTATTGCATATGCTATCGGTAATCCTTTTTGACTATTTTAATAGTGGACTGCTATTTCCTCCCGTCGCTACCCAAATTGGAAAATCTTCTTGAACACTTCCGGATATACTCCCTTATGACTCTTTTATGTATGTTTTCTTCCCATGTTAACACTTTCATTAGCTTTAATTTTCTCTAACATCGCTAATTTTTCATCAAACAGTTCTTCATAATCATCTAAATCATAGCCGAACAACGGAAATGATTCTGTAAAGAACCTGCGACCACCATTACTTCTGGGTCTTCTACCTTTAGAAATAGCATCGATGGTTGCATATTGTTGATAAACTCTTACTGGGTCCGATGATGATAATACCGTTACTGCTGAACTTAATTTTATATTTTTAACATGCGCAATTGCCGCTATTAAAATTTCTGGTGCTGATACTGCAAAATCTTCTCTATGATGCTCACCAATTGCATAAAGATCTAAACCAACTCTCATCAGCAAGTTTCATTTCTTCTATCATATCTCTAATACGTTCATCATGTGCAGGGCGTTATTCCTGTTCCTTCAATTCTGTAGGTTTCACCAAATCTACTAATTCCTAACTCTATCATTTTATGTCCTCCATATTATCTCAATTTCAAGATATTTATTTATTAAAAAGCAGCATAAGCCTCTAGTTTATAAGATTTCTTTTAATATTACTAACTCTTTGTCATTTATTTTTCGAAAATTTTCTGATATATGGGTTGGAAATATGTCATCTATTAATTTCATTCTGTTTCAGTCAACCATATAGTTACTCTTTTGTCCTTTGAGAAATCTTTCTAATAACATATCCTGGTTATCTAAGGTATACATAAGTTGCACTGCCACTAGCAAGTAATATTCTATCCCGTATTTCGTGAATATTCTTCTCACCTTTACTATATAAAAATTCCATAACAAATTCAGTCGCATTAATTGGATAATTCTTTAAAAGTTCTCTTTAAAATCATCTACTAATAAAATTACTAGCCTCATAATTCCAATAACAGCTGAAACTCATTATTCATAGGATTCTCCTATCTTATTTACATATGTTTCCACATCATAATTACTCGAATATGAGATAATTATACTTCATTAACTTTATATTGTCAAAAAGTAATATTAAAAGACATCATAGAGAAACTCTAAATGCCTTTTAATTCTATTCTGCAAATTGACTTTGATATAATTCTGAATAGAAACCTCTAGTAATCATCATGGTTACCTTGTTCGATAATATTCCATCTTTTAATACCAGTATTTTATCTGTGTTTCTAATTGTTGATAAACGGTGGCTATTACGAATGTATGACCTTCCATAAGTTTATTCATTGCTTTTTGAATTAGTACTTGCATGCGTATCTACACTGAGTTGCTTCATCAAAATTAATATAGGTTTATCAGCAAGTATTGCACGAGCAATTGTTAATAATTGTTTCTGTCCTTGTGAGATATTTGAAGCATCTTCATTTTAATTCCATATCATATCCACCTCGGTAAAGTTTTAATAAAGTGATGAATGATGTTTAGTCAGCTTTCTATTACTTTCTTCATCTGTAGCATCCAAACGACCATAGCGATGTCTCATTATTGTTCCTTTTAAATAAACTCATGTATCTTGTAGTACCATTGTAAAGTAAGAACGAAGCTCAGCTCTATCTAATTTAGAAATATCTTTCCCATCAATATAAATATTTCCACCGTTGATATCATAGAATCTCAAAAGTAATTTAACCATTGTTGTTTTGACTGCCCTGTAGGTCCTACAATAGCAATCATTTCACTCTTTTTAACATCACTAGTAAAGTTTTTAATAATAATCTGATCTTTCATAGCCGAATTTAACTTTATCAAATACAACATTACCCCTTTATTAGTAACTGTTTCAAGTACTTCTGCATCTTCTTCATCTTTAGCATCTAAGAACTCAAAACTCTTTCTCTCCAGTCACTGAGCCTATCTTTTGAATTTCTGACATAGACTGTGCTATTTGACCAATTGGCTGAGTGAAGTTTCTTATATATTGGATAAAGGCTTTCTTGAATATCACCTACGCAATTGTCTCCTTTCAGAAACTAATAATCCACCTGAGGAAAACAATACCAACACAACCTAAGGTTACCAGCAAAGTTAATCACAGGGGAAACGGTAATCCTGAGAAGTGTTTTGCTTTCCATGATGATGTATATAATTGTTTATTTTTACTCGTTGAACTCTTTTACACTTTTTCTTTATGGTTGAATGTCGCCCGATATTCTGACCTGAGAAACTTTTCTTCACTTGCCCATTCACATCAGAAAGCATGTTGGCTTTCTGAAATGACTCCATTTTGTTATAACGCCTAATAGGATTCCCGAAACAGGATTAAAGCTAACGACCAATAAGCGTCATTGAAGGACTGTGTAAACATCGACCTGCCAGCCACCCCTAAAAACTGTTGCAGTATTAGAAATTATTTGTGTAAAACTTTGCTATGTGATTGACCTAATGTGTCCACGTCATTTTTGTTACACGTGATAAAGTTTCACCCACTGTGCACAAGTTGTTCAAAGTATCCAACAGGTAAAGTATTTATTTTCTTACTTATATCTTTACGAGATGTCATAAGTCATTTGCCGAGAAATATTACTCTATCAACCAACTCTTGAAGATAAACGCGAATAATGATGAAAGTATATATATAGTCTACTACAGTAAAGTCAAAATTCTAAGGCTATTTCTCCAAAGTTGGATACTACCTTCGTACTAATCTTAGCTACTAAGTTTCTCAAAGTCTCAGTGGTTGCTTTCCCCATAATCTCCAGGCCCTACTGTACCAAATACAGTACTAGCTAATGCAGAAATACAATCAATGTCTTGAGAGTTTATACTGTGTAAACATCTTTTAGTTTTGATAATTCTTTTTAATGTTCCAGAAAAGTTATTAGCTTTTTCTATCTTGATCTTTTAGCCATGATGTTTACCTCCTTTAATTCCTTCTTCACTAAGTTGGCTTTCATGCAATTTCTAAACTATGTTGGACAAGTTTCTAGAAGTTCTTGGTGTTTTCTGAGTCCAACTATCTTTACCTTCATTCATTACGATAATCTTATCTGCATTTAAAATTGTTGCAATACGAATTTGGACAACTATTATAGTAGGAGTTTATCACTCAGCCATTTCTTCTCTTAAAGCCTTTTCCTTAATTTAACATCTGTTTTAGTAGTCTGAGTGCTGAAAAACTATCATCGAAAGCAAAGCATCTAGGATTTTCCTTCTTGCACTGAGCAATTGAAAGACGTGTTGTTCTGTCCACCAGAAACATTCGATGCACCTATGTGAAAATCTCACTAATAAATTTATCTTCTTTTCATTGATACTCTATTGCTTGAGCAATTTCAGCGCCTTTTCTCATTTGCTCATCAGAAATATTTTCTACCAGCAGTCTACTAGTTTGATTCATTATCGCCACTCAAATAATACTCCTTTTGAGGAACAAATCCTAAAGTGTCTCATTCCATTTGTAAACTTATATCTCTAATATTGACTCCATCAATTGAAATTTCACCTCCACTAGTCTATCGAAATATCTAGGAATCAAATGCAGCAATGTAGATTTACCACTCACCCGTACTCTCCTATAATTGCTGTAGTTTTCCCATGCTTCTGCTTCACAGCTTTACGTTGCTACCACTGGACTATCAGCACCATCAAACGTAAAAGCCAACATTATCAGAATCTCTAATCATACCCTTCACATCTTGAAGCTTACTATCATCAATATGTTTACTATCTTCGGCTTGGTAACCTCTGTTTCCGTGTGCATGATTATTACGGCCTGCTCGCAACTTCTGCACGAGGTAATTGCATCATTAAGAATGTGAAGAATTAAAGAACGACATTGCTATTTGCACTTGTATATGTAATAAACGCCAATCATATCTCCAACTTGAATACTACCAGAATCCTATATCCACCCAGCAAATTATTAATAATACGCAATTCCATCCATTATTAATATAATCATTGGCATAAAGTGCTGACAATGTTCTGTTGATAAAAAGTTGTTCATAAGAACAGTATTTTCTTTATCAACCTGCTGCTTTCTTCGTATTTTCATGTCCAAAACTCGGATTACAGAAATACCAGTTAATGCTTGAGTCACTGGGTTAACTCTATCTATTAATTTCTGCATACTTTTGAATTTAGGCATTACTAAGATGATGATTATTCCTTATTGTTAACCATGGAAATACCTACACCTAATGCGATTATCCAAGCTGACCTGTATCTGTCTGTGCTTTGCAACCTCCGTATACTGCTATCTATAGGTGCACAACTCGCAATCAACACGCATCATATTTGTAGCATTTTGGATTTGTTGAATATCATTTGTACTTCTTGTAATTAATGAAGCAGTTGAAAATTTATCGATATCTTGTTTAGAAAATGATAGTACTCTCATATACACCCCTCTCTACGCAAGTTATATGCTATTTCCGAAGAAATTCTACTAGCAATAAAATTCGAAATAATACTACCAATACCTGGAAACTACAATGTCACGATTATCATCATGATTCCTACTTCTTTAAAGGTAATTTTCTAATTTCGTTAGTGTCGACACCTACATTATTTCCATATTCTTCTTTTCTTTTACATAACGAATACCAGCCTGTTTTGTAATCATGTCTGCTGAATTTCCTAAGTCACCTAATTGATTTATTCTTTTGTTCAATTAAGCTATCTAACTAAAACCTAGTTTTACTCCTTCTGCAACCTTTGCTAGAGTCTAGGTTTTTCTAAGATTTTGCACCAGATACTACAGTCATAGTATAATATATCATTTAATTCACTATCGTTCTTGCTCATTAATGCTATCAAGTTTTATAGTCATCACCGTCTTTTGTATATGAGATGTTACTTTTCTTGATTTCATCGTCTGTCATGGCACAATTCTAATTCATTTAATGACTTTTGCTGATCAGGAACGGAATCTTCAATCACCACTTTGTTGAATACCTCATCCACAATATTGCTCGTATAGGTTGGTAATGCAAGCTCTGCATGACAACACGAACTCCTAACATCGCACCTTCAAAGATATCATCGGCACCAAGAAACCTTTTAAATGATCTAGTTTCAGTTTGTTTCCTCCTTCTTGTGGTCTTCTCTTAATACTAGATTTGTTTCTGTCGCAACATATTGGGAAATGCTTCACCTCGAGCATCAAATTTATTCCACATAGATTCGAACCATGCTTCGCAAATGCTCTTCATGTGATTCTATGCATGCGGCTCCTTCAGATAAACTAGATACTCCTCTACTCTTTCATCCGGTACTTTGAACAACAAAATCTTTTCTAGTAATTCACTTACAGGCGTGCTGTACCTCTAGGTTTTGTCACGTGTAGTTCCTCACCTAACTCCTGCATAGTAATTTTCCTCACAAGATAAAATAACATTGCATTGAAACTCAGGTTTTCTATACGGTGTATCCACTTTCGCTTGATCTTTTCATTATCAATCTAAATTCTTCCATCACATCCATTGCTACGTGTGATGTTTCATGGCTCTCATTTGTACCTCCTCAATTTTATAAATTAGCTCACAACATTAACTAATTAGCCAACCTTGTTAACCATTACATTTTATTTTCATACTATTAGTCATCATAAATTTTGATTTTAAATAGGATTAACCTAGAGCGATCTTGACAAAAAGTAGACTTAGGATAGCGTAGTAGTTGTAATGGACTGCTACGCTATGCTTTTACTGTTATATCAGTCACCATGTTTTTATTCTTGTATTGCTTAGGACTGTAACCATCCTAGTTTCTCTTTATTCTCTCTTCATTATAGTATTTATATTTTCAATAGCTAATTTCAGTTCCTAACCATTATATGTTGTCTCACAGTATAATCTCGTTTTCTTTAATATTCGAAGAAGTTATCCATCACCGAATTATCACAATTTGCTTTTCTAGATATACTGCGTATCGTTCTTCTTTAATCTTTTCGAGTATGTCTGCATTGATAAGCCATCCTTGATCAGTGGATAAGTTCTCCTATAAAGATTTAGCTGTGACTTTAATATGGCTCGTGCATCCATTATATTTTTAGCTGATGGGCTCTCACTTATACTATAGCTTATTAATATCACCATTAACATATCCATAAATGGATGCAAATACAGTCTCTTTACTACTAATTTCACCTCTCTCCATTAACTTCATAATGATCAAAATTCAGTTTCGTGTCTGTGGTGATGATGTGGAATATTAGCTGAATCGTCTTCTAATTCTATTCTCAGCTGCTTTTTCGCTATCCTCGTATGAATTGTATTTCTTGTTTCTTCTATGTATGATGCACCCTGTAGCCTAATTTTTGTATAATTCTTTGAACTTTTCTTTTGTTATTATATATCCTAAATTTACGCACCACTTCATATATACGTCTATAACCATAATCTTTGTTAGTTCTTTCTTATTTCCTAATATTTTCTCTTCAATTTCTTTATCTGGATTAACTCTATCGAATCTCTGCCGAGTAGTACATTATATGTTGCTTTTGGCGTCGCACATAAAAGAAGGTCTTTAAGTATGAATTCTCCTCGGAGACTGCTTATACTCGCTTCTTTTCATTTCTGCTATCTTCCATGCTAAACGCAGTCTCCTCGCTTCCTTTTTAAAATGCATTTTCTATCCTTAGTCGTAGTAATTGATCTTCCTAATTCTTTTACATATTCTTTAGATATGATTATCATTTTGTAGTTGACTTGTTAAGTCTCCTTGCTTTGAACTCGGTGATTTATGCCATTAAAGATTTTTCTGACCTTTTCCTTCGTTCTCTCAATGCATCTGGTACTCAGCTACTCCTAAAGCGATTGTCTTGATTACAAATAGCGCTGGATTATTGCTCACCTTCTATGTAAAGGCTAAGTCATCGTAGCGAGTTCACTTGTTAAGTAATTCCACAACATATATCTCGAGGATATTCTTCATTTTTCTGAGCTGACAGATCCACCATCCATCATTTTATTTCTTAGATTTCGCAACCCAAATTTCAATATTATTATGAGATTTTTATATCATACTTTTCGCTAACGATCTTATGCTACATGTTTTCCATTTATATATACTCTCAAGTACTGACTTTCTTTCAAATTCAAAAGCTATATTTTGAGTCCTGAGAAATACCCGACCTCCAAAAGTTGAGTGGTCAACTTTTGT